>Ga0209972_10000267_pt1 | contig 52214 bp, 46 predicted proteins | sample NOAtaG_7_FD_187302 | JGI IMG/M metagenome (GOLD analysis project Ga0209972, IMG submission 187302) | Freshwater lake microbial communities from Lake Erie, under a cyanobacterial bloom - NOAA_Erie_Diel1S_2200h metaG (SPAdes) (version 2) | ecosystem: Environmental > Aquatic > Freshwater > Lake ... | reverse complement strand
GAATATTTGCGATCGCTGTATATATCGGGATGTTTGTATCTACCGTCTCGAAGCTAACAACTAATGCATAAGGTACATCAGCATTAGGATCGTTATTCCAGCCTTCATGTCCAACAACTGCAATACAAAAAGACTCACGTAGATCGAATGACTTCACGATTGCCCAGTCTTTTTGGATTGTTCCTGCACCTCTTGAAACATTACGAGCCTTACCCCAATTGCTCTGTTTTCCAAGAAACCACTCAAAGATTCGTTCTCCTTCTTCAGCTTCCGTAGGAGCATCATATTGTTGTAACACTCTTGCCAAAAAGCTTTCTGGGGATTCGCCCTTTTTACTGCATTCCCAGTCGAGCCATGTTGAAAGATACTTTCTCCGCGCACGTCTAGTACGGCGAGGTTGGGCTTTATACGAGAGTGTGATTTCAACACGAATATCTAGGTCTTCTCCAGGCGATAGCAACTCATTGGGCAGACTGACTTGATAAACATGAGCTTGACGAGCAGCAATACGCCGATCGCCTTTGGCAATTAGGGTAATGCGATTGCTAGAACCACCTAAAGCACGATCAAGGTCAGGAATACCATAGCCTAGCAACCTGACTGCACTAAAAGGATCAAAATTTCCTGTTTGAACCCATTCTGGTAAACGTGCTGACTGAATAATTAATGCTCGATATAGTAAACAGCTTTCATTTGGCAAATCAGCAGCAAGACAAGCTGCAATGTGCGTTACTTTTGGGGCAGTAAATGATGTTCCAACTCTATCACGCGAAACAAGTGGTCCACCATTAAGCGTGGAGCGTACTAATTCAGGGCAAACTTCTGAAGGTGTTGTAAAATTTGGAGGTGTACCTCCATCTACTACTAGATCGCCTCCATATTCAACTACTTCTGGCTTGATTGAATCCCAAATCCCTAAACCTGAACAAGAAAAAGATGATGGATAGTTTGCTGGAGCAATAGAATATCTGGATAACTCTCTAAAAGTATTTAAGGAAATAGATCCAACTGTTAATGCTTGAAAACTTTGAGCAGGGTTAGGAACTCGGCAAGAGTTCTCTAAAAGATAATCTGGATAAGTATTTCCATTTTCTATGTGGTCTTTGACCGATAATCTGGAATTACCTATGCGTTGATCGATGGGTAAGTTACCTGCTGCTACAACAAACAGGATGTCATATTGCCATATCAAGTGATCAATTTCGGCTGCCCATGCACTCATGTACTGGGTACGAGAGGGAGTCCTTGCGGTAATCGAGTGGTTAAAAATCCTTGTTGCTGTCTTGCTTTGATAAAACTCGACAATATCTGCTATGAGAATTGGTGGATAAAGCGCTTGAGGCAAATAGCAGTTGCTATTGAGTACACGAGCGTTTTGTAGCCAACATATTGCTTGCTGTTGACCGCTCTGGGGAACTGTATTTGAATATAAAACCGCGCCAGCAACACGAGTACCATGTCCGCCATTAGAGACAAAATCGGCAGTTAAATTAGTCTCGTTAGGTATCCACGATCTGGAGTCATTAGTCAAGATCGCTGCTCGTAGCAATGGGTGTTGTTCTTGAATACCACTATCAATGATGCAAACTTTTGGAGAATTTAGATCGGGTGCTTCTAGAGTAAATACAATCTCGCGATCGTCCAGTTGTGTTTCTACGAGAGCATCCTCATGAATGTCATCGGGAAGACTGATGTCAAAGATATAAGGGAAGTTCAGTACTAAGTCTTTTAAACCCTTACCAGCTATCTTGATACGGCAAGAAAAGCTATCAGGTAGCTCGCTAAATTGTGAAATTTCGCCATCAACTATGTTTAGCAATTCACCTTGATATAGATGGTCAGATATAAATATTTCAAAACTATCTTCGCGCTGGCTTTTTAAATCATCCCATTCTTGATATGTTAGCTGGCGATCATCCATCCAGCGACGAATAGCCTCGATATAATTTTCGTCACTTCTGGAGTCTTCACGTTTTGGATAATTCCGTAGCTGAGACTTTGAGCCTACACAGGAAATACTAACGTCAACAATATATTGTCGATTATCTTGAATCTCTCCCCACTGTTCTTGTAAGTCTGGGGAAAGAATGTATTCAGGTCTTCTCGAACCGTCAAGGATATCCCATATCTCAGGAACTTTTCCACCGCCCCGCTCTGCATTAATGAACTGTTCAATTTTCTTTTGTAGTTCGGTGAGCTGAACATCGGCAGAGGCTCCAATGATATAACCATCTTCTAGTTCAGCAATAACTTCAATACCAAATTTACGAAGTTCTTCAGCATTAAAGGCGATTGGATCGATCTGTAAAATTAGTGGGACTGCTTCTGGCAATTCTGGCTTTTGCTCTTGTCTACGCTCTTCTAGGGTTTCCTGCCAACTTGATACAATCCCTGATGCAGAACTTTTAAGTGTGCTACCGTGACCACCGCGATCTCCAAGTTTTGCTTGAGTTTTAGGGTTCTTTTCTCTTGGAAAACGGGTAAATGCAGCAGAGCCTTGGGCAGTAAACTGAAGTTCAATATGTGGAAATCGCCTAGATTGTTCGCTCATGTACCTAATCGCTACCCTGACACGTTATGAAAAGGAAATTTCTTTAATCGTTTCTTCCAGATGCTCTTGAATAACAAGTTCTTCTCGTTCGAGAATGGCTCTTTTGGCTGCATCTTGAGCTACTCGTACAGTTTGTGCGGCGGAAAAACCTTTCATTCTTTCAAGGATCAGATGCCAATTGATTGAACCTAAGCTCATTGCGGCGAGCGTTTGTTTGAGTATAGCCTCTATCTCTTTTTCGGTAGGTTTAGGCACTTCGATCGCATCATCAAAGCGTCTCCAAACTGCTGTATCCAATGAGCTATCTAGATTGGTTGCTGCTACTAGCAATCCTGAAGAGGGGTTGTATTCGTCTAGCACTTGCAAAAATGTATTGACGATGCGCTTAACCTCACCAACCTCATTGTCATCTTGTCGAGACTTGGCGATCGCGTCACATTCATCTAATAGTAGTAAACATGGGCTTTTTGATGCCATTTCAAACACCTGTCTGAGATTGCTTGCCGTTTCTCCGAGGTATGAAGAAACCATTGCGTCAAAATGTACTTTTAATAATGGTAGACCTGTATTCCAAGCTAACCTTTCAGCCCCAAGGGTTTTACCACAGCCAGGAGAGCCATATAGCAGTATTTTTTGTCTATATTGAAATCCGTGATGAGCTAATCGATCGCGGGCAGCATACTCTCGTTCTATGCGCTGAAACCGCTTTTCAACGGAATCTGTCAACACCATATGATGTCTGAGATGTTCTCTAGGTATAGCTGTCACTAGCGGAATATTTAGACGTTTGCTAGTTGGCAATTCGCTAAGAGACTGCAATGGTTGCTCATTTTGCCGATTCTTAGTTTTAGTTTGTCTAGACTCACTAACCTTTTGCTTGGAAATATTTTCTAGCTGTTCAGCAAGTAGGGTATGACCTTTGTGCCTTTCTTCTTCGACAATTGCGCCCAAAAGCTTTTCGACCGCTACTTCATCATCAGTAGCGATCGCCCTAAACATTCTTTTGAGCAGATCGGCTTTCACAGAGTAAAACGTTTGGTAACACAGGTATATACGCTCAGTTTAGCTGATAATGTCAATAGATCTGTCAAAAGTATGATTATCGTAACTAATATCCATGCCTGATACCGAGCCAAAACGCAAACCAGTTTTTATCGAAAAGATTATGCCTGTGAAGCTGCTGAATGAACAGGTTTACTATGAAAATGGGGGCAATCCGTTTAAGGGTTTGCATCGGTGGTATTCGCGAAAGCCGTTGTCGTTTAGTCGGGCGAGTGTGTTGGGTTCGCTGTTGCCTGCGGATATCAGCATGGAGGAGTTTGAGTATTTGCTAGGCTTGGATATGGCTAGGGCAAATGAAAGTGAGACTGAGAAAAATAATCGCCACCAACGTACAAAATTATATAAAACGCCGCCAACTCCTGAACGGGTGAAGCGTGTGCAGGAGCTTTGTGAGCAGATGTGGGGGGATAAGACTCCTGCGGTGTTGGATGCATTTGCGGGTGGTGGGTCGATACCTTTTGAGGCGGCGCGGTATGGGTTGCGGGTGTTTGCGTCTGACCTGAATCCTGTGGCAGTGGTGACGATGAAGGCGGCGATCGAGTTTCCATTACAGTTTGGGGCGGCGTTGCAGGAGGATATCGATAAGTGGGTGAAGTGGGTTGGTAATGAGGCTGAGAAGCGGCTAAGTAAGTTTTTTCCGTCTCAGGATGATGAGAAGGTGCAAAATTATCTCTGGGCGCATACTGTGGCTTGTCCGAGTTGTCAGTCAATTGTGCTGCTTAGTCCGAATTGGTGGCTTTATAAACGTCCTGAACAAAGAAACTGGCATAAATGGTGTGCGGTGAAACCGATTCCGAATTTGGCAGAAAAACGGATTGATTTTGAATTGATTAAGGGTAAAAAGGGTAAAGGTAATTCTATTCAAACCCCTGATGGTGAGTATGATCCTGATGATTTTTCTACGATTGGTCGAGGTGTTGGAAAATGTCCAAATTGTGAAACAGTTATTGAGAATGATTATATTGCCTCTCCCAGTGGTGAAGACAAACTAGGTCATCAACTTTATGCGATTGCTTTTAAACAAGGAAAAGGAAATTTAGAGTTTCGGATACCTACAAAAATTGATATTCAAGGTTTTGAAAAAGCTCAAAAATATTTAGAAGAAAATCGCTTTAAATGGGAATCTCAAGGATTGATCGGACACGAAGAAACACCGCTTAATCCTCAATATTCAATGGTTCGCAATTATGGCATTACAGAATGGTTTCAATGCTTTAATCAGAGACAGCTTTTAACGTTGGTGACTTATGTTGAGATTATCAATGAGGCTAAGGAAAAAATTAGAGCAGAATTGGGTGAGAAAACAACTGAGGCTATTGTCACTTATTTAGCTTTTGTTTTAGATCGGTGCATCGACTATAATTGTCGTCTATCTGGCTGGCATACAGGGCATCCATCCTCTGATAGAGCAACAAAAACTCATGCTTTAAATTTAAACTGGAACTATCCAGAACTGGCAGGCAATGGCGAACTATGGCAATGGTGTTCAAATGTTGTTTCTAAAGAATATAAAGGGCTTTGCGAACTACTTGGCACAAAAATAAATTCGTCAAGTTTTCAAGCGCTAGAAAACCATACTGAAAAAACATTTCAAATTGATTCAGCTTCAGCAGATAGCCTCTTTCATTTAGCCGATCAAAGCATTGATGCAATTGTTACCGATCCGCCGTATTACGGAACAATTCCCTATGCAGATTTAGCTGACTTTTTCTATGTTTGGCAAAAGAGAATCTTAGGCAATATATTTCCAGAACTCTATTACACCGAACTCACTGACAAAGATCGCGAAGCTGTTGCAAATCCTTCCCGCTTTCGAGATATGGGAATTAGCCCAAAAGAACTCGCCGATCGCGACTATGAAGCAAAAATGCAAAGCGCCTTTGGTGAATATTACCGAGTTCTCAAAGACAACGGCGTAATGACCGTGCAGTTTAACCACAAAGACTCTGGCGCATGGGATGTCCTCGCCCAATCCCTAATCACCGCAGGCTTTGAAATCACCGCAAGCTGGGCAGTCAGCACCGAAAACCCGCAAAACCTGCATCAAGCTCAGAAAAATAGCGTCTCTAGTACCGTCTTGCTTATTTGTCGCAAACGTGACCCCAACGCAGGACAAGCATGGTGGGATGACCTCCGCCCCGAAGTCGCCAACCTAGTCGAACAACGCGCCCCCGAATTTGAAGCTAACGAGATTCAAGGCATTGACCTTTATCTCAGCGCCTTTGGTCCCGCCCTTAATGTCTTCTCTCGCAACTATCCCATCCTCGACAGCACAGGCGTAGAAGTTCGCCCCGAAGTAGCCTTTGCTGAAGCCCGAAAAGCTGTAGCCAATTACCGCTTCCGCAAACTTGCCCAAACCGACACCGCAGGATTTGACCCACTGACACAATGGTATTTCCTCGCTTGGGATGCATTCCAAGCCCGTGAGTTTCCCTTTGATGATGCTAGACAGCTTGCCCTCGCTATTGGCGGCTTCAACGTTGCCGACCTCGGTAAAACCTACAAACTCCTCGACATCAAAAGTGGTACTTGCAAACTCCTCAGCCCCGATCAACGCTACAAAAAACACGCTTTCTCACTCGTTGACAATGAATTTTCGGCACGTTATCTCATTGATGGATTGCACGCGATTATTGCCATCTACCTCGAAGAACAAACCATCGAACCCGTTCGCCGCTTCATGAAAGCCACAGGCTTAGTCAGCAACGAGATGTTTATGCGATCGTGGGAAGTAGCCCTGCGCGTCATCCCCCACATCAGCGATCCGCGCAAACGCATCCCCGAAGAAAAAGCTCTTGCTGACCTATGGCTTGCTATGGATGAGATTAAAGCTAAGGTTAGTTATGTGCAGCCAGAGATTGACTTTACAGGTGGTCAGATGGGCTTAAATTTTGATACAACAGAATTACAGGAGGACTAGATTATGGCAACAGTTAAAATTCCAAAATCCAAAAAGAAAAATTTCTCTAGTTTTAGTGTTGGTGAAGCCTATAAACAGTTAGGAATTATTACATTGCTCCCTTGGGAATTTGAAAGTCAACCACTCCCAATAACTGATTTTTTCAAAAAAAGACTAGAGCGATTACAGAAGCGTTTTGACCTCCGCAGCTACGAAGAATCGAAAAAATTGCTGATCGATGCCTTCTGTGAAGAAGCAATGGAAGATTTTGACCAGCTTAAGATTTGGAAAGGTGGCAGGTTAGAAAGTGACGTATTGATTGGTAACGCTGACTATTTGATCGCTCAGAAAAAAGACTATTTAGAAGCTCCATTTGTTTGTATTGTCGAAGCCAAAAAAGACGACTTTGAACAGGGACTAGCACAATGCTTAGTGGAAATGCAAGCTTGCCAATGGCAAAACAAACAATCGGGGAAGCTGATTGATGTATTGGGAATAGTGACGAATGCAAGAGAATGGATGTTTTATAAACTTGACCTGTCAGGTAAAGTTTATGAGAGTAGAGGCTATATTGCAGACGATGCAGCCCTAACCTTGGGAGCATTGCACTACATTTTCCAAGAGTGCGAGAAAAACCTAGCCCTATGAGTAAAAAACTAAGCGATCGCCATTGGAAAATCGGCTACGGCAGCGATGAAGACAACTTAATTACAGACTTCTATATTCCTGCCCTTGAATGCGCCCTGCAATACGATCGCAAAGCAGGATTTTTTAATAGCAGCATTCTCAGCCGTGTCGCCAGAGGCATCGGTGCATTACTGGAAAATCAAGGCAGAATGCGCCTCATCATGGGCTGTCAATTTTCCCCCGAAGACCTCCAAGCAGTCCAACAGGGTTACGCCTTGCGAGATGCTTTGACTAGTCGCCTAGATACTGACCTCACCCCACCAAGCAACTTTGCCCAACTCAAGCATTTTGAAATTCTAAGTTGGTTAATTGCCAATCAATATCTCGACATCCGCATTGCCATTCCCCTCAAACCAAGCGGCTTACCCGAATCATCCGATCGCGTTCTCGATCCGCAACATCTCTTTCATGAAAAAGTGGGCATTATCTCTGATGCGAATGGGGATTGTCTTGCTTTTAATGGCTCTAACAATGAATCGCTAGGCGGCTGGCAGAATAACGTTGAATCATTTCAAGTTTACTTCTCATGGTATGGCGGCACAGATATACAACGCATTCAACATGAAAGCGATCGCTTTGAACGTCTATGGAAAGATGAACTTCCCAATGTGCGAGTATTTGAAATCCCTATAGCGGTAAAACAAAAGCTATTGCGCTATGCCCCAACCCAAAAGCCAGACTGGAATCGCCTAGCTGAATTTGATGACCGTCCGATCGCACCAAAGCCAGAAATATTAGAACTGCCTACTGAAGAACCTACACCACCTCAAGTAGAAATCCAAATCTCTAAGGAAGAACTACAAGCGGAACGTGAGCAATTCGCCCAACTTACGAATATTCATAACCATGCAGGTTGTCTAGACTTTTCTGTTAAGTCCATTCCCGTCAAACCTTGGGCGCACCAAATGAAAATCTTGCGTCGGATGGCATCTGAGTTTCCGCGCAACGCATTAATTGCTGATGAAGTTGGTTTAGGCAAAACCATTGAGACTGGTTTGGTATTGCGTTATTTGTTGCTTTCCAAAAAAGTAAAACGGGTATTAATCTTGGCTCCCGCTAGCGTCCAACCGCAATGGCAAGAAGAAATGCGCGAAAAATTTAATTTGCACTTCTGGTCGTATGGCAAAAATGAACTAGTCGATCCTTACAAACAATCAGTCACCATTACAGGCAATCCTTGGAATCAGCAAAACCTAGTCCTTGCTTCTAGTCATTTGGTACGCCGTAAAGAGCGAATGCAAGAGTTACTAGAGTCTGAACCTTGGGACTTAGTAGTATTGGATGAAGCACACCATGCAAGGCGCAAAAGCCCACAAAACCGCAAAGACACTCCTAACCGCTTATTAGAACTCATGGATCGGCTGCGGGCAATTACCCAAGCCCTCCTGTTACTATCAGCGACACCAATGCAAATCGATGCGATCGAAATGTTTGACCTGCTCAAACTCATCGGTCTAGAGGGACGTTGGCGATCGCCCGATGCCTTCTGTGATTATTTTGCGACCCTTGCCGAACCAGCCGATCAGCACAATCTCAACTTTTGGCAAACCATGTCTGTCGATTACTTTGCTACAGGTGGTCAGCCTTGCCCAAAAATTCAGAGATCCTTAGAAAGTAGCGATCGCCTCTTGGCTTGTCAAATGGAAGATGTGTGGCAGAGTGGTCAAAAGATTACCTCTCCCCAAAAATATCTCACAGACGATCATTTCATCAATGCTTCTAAACAGTTTCTAGGAGCAAATACCCCGATCAAAGACCTGATGTTTCGCCATACCCGCGATACGCTGCGGGAATATTACAAACGTGGATTCTTAGATAAGGATGTCCCCACCAGAGAAGTTTTTGATAATGCGATCGTTCTTGAACCAAATCGGGAAGTGCTGTTATATCAAGCCGTCAGTGATTATGTCCGTCATTTTTATCGCCTTGCCCAAAAGGAAAACCGCAAAGCCTTGGGTTTCTTGATGACTCTATATCGCAAGCGCCTCACCAGTTCTTTCTATGCGATCGAGAAATCATTACAGCGCAGGCTAGAGTGTCTGCTAACTCAACAGGGAAACCTATTAGCCGATGATGACTACAGCGATTTAGATGATGCCGATGACGCAATCATTGAAGGTTTAGAATCCTTTATGGAACCTGTCGATCCTAAAGAAATTGAATATCTGCAAGAATTACTCACACAGTTTGAGAATACAGGAGAAGATACCAAACGTTCAGAATTTATTAAAAAGCTTCGTCAAGAATCCTTAGAGCGCGATAGTGCGATCGTCTTTACGCAATACACTGACACGATGGACTATTTACGGGATACCTTGCGTCAGTTGTACGGCTCACAAGTTGCTTGCTATTCAGGACGCGGCGGCGAACTATATCGAGAAAATGCTTGGCAGATTGTCCCTAAAGAAGAAATCAAACGACGGTTTCGCGACGGTGAAATTAAACTCTTGCTTTGCACCGAGTCAGCTAGTGAAGGGCTGAACCTTCAAACCTGTGGCGTTCTATTTAACTACGATATGCCTTGGAATCCCATGCGTGTAGAACAACGCATTGGACGCATTGATCGCATCGGACAAAAATTCTCACAGGTGAGAATCCATAATTTTTACTACGATGGCACGGTAGAAGCAAAGGTATATCTTAAATTACGCGATCGTATTAAAGCCTTTACCACCGTTGTCGGCAATCTCCAGCCCATCCTTGCCCGTGTCCCTACATTTATCGAACGAGCTGTGATGAGTGCCGATCCTCTTGAAGAAGATGTCTTACTCTCTGAATTTGACCAGACCTTAGATATATCTCCCTTGCAGCCCAAAATCAATGAAGCCGTAGCAATGGATGTCGATGCTGACCTTGCCGAATTGCGTAAACCGATTCCGCCATCTCCCTTCGATGCCGATGCGATCGAACAACTGTTTACGCGATCGCTTCTACTACAAAAATCTGGAATCACCTTTAAGGATGCAGGAGATAAGGTTTGGACAATGCAATTACAGCAAAAGTCTTATCAAGTTACCTTTTATCCTGATACCTTTGACGAGCATCCATCTTTACGATTGATGACATTTGGCGATCCATTATTTGAACTACTTCTATTCAACTCTTTAGAGGATAAATAACCATGACCCAACCGCCATTCCCCCAACCCCAACTAGAGCCGACTGGCATTACCTTCGAGCAGTACGATGAATATACACCCCAAAAACTAGAGCTATGGGATGGCTTCTACAACTATGGAGGTCAGGACATGACAGGCTTTCACCTAGCAGTACTAACGAATATGGGACTACGCATAGCCGTTAGCCATGTGCCGATCGCACAATGGTTAGTCGCCATCCAAGAGGTAGCTCTGCAAAATTCCAAGCTTGATGAGGCTTTGCGCGATCGGCTAGTTCGAGGGATAGCTGAGTTGAATGCAGTGGCTGAATGTTTAGAGAATGAGCGATCGCACTATGGCAAAGGCTCGAAAAAGCAGCATTGCCAATAAAAGAATCTTGAAAGACTAAGTAGGATTTTTTCATTGATAACGTCGCAGGAATCAGTTGAAATATTTTCGGTAATTCCCCCAAGCAAGACAGTTAGCAAAATTCTGATGTGTCAGTAAAGGAATGAACTATCGCCATTGATAATCTCAGTAATGCGATTGAGTGTTTTCCATTAGCTAAAAATCCAATTAAAGAAACGATACATAGGGTCACGCTCAGAACGACGAACAACACTGCTAGAAACTGTTTCAGTGTTGTCAAGTTTTTTTGTGAATCACCGTCATGGTTACTTTTAACTCTCTGAGCAACGTCAGTTTCGTTAGAAGACCGTGCAGTTTGGGGATTGACCATCTTCAAGGTGGAGTATGCAGTGTGACTAGAATTGAAGTTGGCGGCTGACACAGCAGCAGAGGGAATGCAGACTAAAGCGAGGGTGGCGATGCTAATGAGATTGGACTTGGTGAAGAATTTCATGATTGACTCCGTTAGTTGGTTGTTTTGTTTCGATGTACTTAATCTATCGGTATCTATCGGTGCAATGTGCCGAGGGCTTGCAGGAGTTGTGGCAAATTTGTGTCAAGTTAAACCCCATAAAACTCCCTACCCTGCCTTCAGGGCAATGGTCAGCTAATTCGGAATTGTTTCTGAAATGTCCAGTTCATAGCGATAAAAAAGATGCAAATACGTCGATCACAATTTATCTGACCATTGTGATCGCACCAATGATCTCTGCAAATAACAGCTACTTAACTCTGCATATTTACGAGTCTGCTGAGTTCAGTTTATATTTCATTACCCAAGTGCGGAAGAGTTCGACTGCGATCTTCAATTGTGTTTCTTCGTTTTTAATTTAGTTGCGATTATAACGTGGGATATTGTAAAGCTTGTCTTCAAGTTGCCGCCATTTCACATCCTTGAAATCATCATCCTTAGCGAACTTAAAAAAAATTGCTTTTTTTACCAGTGCAGCATAGGAAAGAGTAGTCAAAGTCTTTTGTTTTAGATGAACCAATTTTTCAGCAGGACAAGTAATACATTTTACAGATATATCCATGAAGTTTTCTCTAAAGTCCTTGTCTGGGAAAATTAATTCAGCAGCGAATACTTCAGCACCTATTTCAATAACCTCGTTTTGATTATGATTGCCACAATATAGTGCACCTAAATCTTTATCTTTCAGAAAGTGCTTGAGTTCATGACCCATTGTAAAAATCCTAGGCTCATCAGGTAAATCACGATTAAGCATAACTGATGCACTAGATCCGTTGTAGAAAAATGCACCTCTCAGTTTTTTTAATTTAACGCTTGAATGACTTCCTGGACGAGGCCATAAATCAATATCAATTTTATAATGCTTGTATATGCGTCGAAGATCCGACTTAAGTACACGAGGTGTCACAATTTGAAAATCACTGCGGATTGAACGAGCCAAGCTTTTAAGCTCTTCATAATACTCAGTTCGACTCATTCTGCTTTTTACCTCTACGGCTACTTTTGACTTTACTTGCTTGTTGTTGAATATTTCTAGCTTTTCTATACTCAGCGTATTTTTTAAGCTCTTCTATATCTTCTGGGGGAAGTTGTTGAGCGGCTCTCAATAAAGCAGTTATTTCAGCATCTCCAGAACGCTCTTCAGGTGGGAAAAATTCTAAGATAGATACATCAAAGCATCTAGCAAGCCTTTCAAGATCATCAAGAGTTGGACGATAAACGGCAGTTTCCCATCGAGAAATTGTGTTTGCTGTTGTTCCAACTTTCTGTGCTAGTGCTTCCTGCGATAGTTTTTCCTTAGCTCGGAGTGCTCGAATACGCTCCCCTACATACTCAATTATTGACATTGTATATACATATTGAAGTTTAAAATATTGGTTTTATCCTCCTATAGGATAATCCTTCCTGTTGGTATTGACAACCCCTGAATCATCGCTTATCCTGTAAAAGGATAAAGTTATACGCGAAAAGGATTTTTTGTATTGGCTTGTCTGAATAATCCTTATTTACAGGAGCTTTTGGCTATGTCTAATGATCGCTATGTTGTAAAACATCCTGACGGATGGGCTGTAAAGAAATCACACGCTGAACGAGCAAGTGAGGTTTGTGATACCCAGCGCCAAGCTGAAATCCGAGCCAAAGAGATTGTCTCTAACCTTGGTGGTGGAGAAGTCAGAATTCAGGGAAAAGATGGTCGCTGGCGTGACTCCGATACGGTTTCTCCTGCTAACGACCCTAATCCACCTCGCGATCGTAAACACTAGACTCACTAACCTCACCTACAAGCAGATGTAAGTAGGTGAGGTTCTCTCACACTATTTGTCAATTACAAAATTGGAGAACTTCCATGCAAGAAACTGAATATGATTTGTCCGAAGAAATTGTCGATCTTGAGCAGTTTGCTAAAGAAGGCAAAGTTCCTCCAGCACGTTGCAAAGGCTATCGAATTCGCATTGACAAACAGACTTACGTTGTCACTGAACCTTCTAAAACTGGACGTGAACTGCTTGAATTAGCTGGAAAACAACCTGAGCGCTTTAGCATTCGTCAAAAGTTTAAGGGTGGTCAAGTCAAGAAAATTGCACTTGATGAGCGAGTAGACTTTACAACTGCTGGCATTGAAAGATTTATGACATTGCCACTTGATCAGCAAGAAGGTTACACAGCCCGTCATCACTTTGATCTCCCAGAAAATGATCGAGAATACCTTGATTCCTTGGGATTAGTTTGGGAGACAGTGATGGAAAACAATGTCCAACGGGTAGTCATCCACAAATACCCTCTGCCAAATGGCTACAACCATCAAGATGTATCACTTTATCTTCTTATTAGTGCAGGATATCCTGATGCACAAATTGATATGGCTTTCTTTCATCCTGCAATAACTCGCGCAGATGGTAAGCCAATTCCAGCAACGGCTACGAGTATAGCTTTTGATGGCAAAACATGGCAGCAGTGGTCACGACATCGAACACCTGCGAATCCTTGGAGAGCAGATGTGGACTACATCGGAACACACATGGCTTTAGTTGAACATTGGCTAGAACGAGAATTTTTAAAGGGGAAAGCCTAATGAAAACAACACTAACATTGACAGATAAACAGCGTAAAATCCTACAAAAACATCTATTCCCAGATGATGGAAATGAAGCTGTAGCGATCGCTTTGTGTGGACGATTGACGATTGAGCATGAAAATAGACTTATCGCTCATACTATTCACCCTATTCCCCATGAATACTGCTCAGTAAGAGCGCCAGATAGAGTTGCGTGGTCTACAGAGATTTTGATTCCACTGCTTGAAGAAGCAATTAAGCATAATTGGGGGATTGTAAAAATTCATGGACATCCTGAGCATTATCCTTGGCACTCTGAAGTTGATGATGAATCAGACCGAAGCCTTTTCCCCTCTATATATGGATGGTTAGATGACGGGTATCCTCATGTCAGTGCAATATTGTTGCCTAGTGGTCGAATTGTAGGACGAGTTGTTAATGCTGACGGAAGCTTTGATAATTTGAAAACTGTCAAAGTTGTAGGAGATGATTTATCGTTCTACCACACTACGCAAGAGAACAGTCTTACTCCAGAATTTGCAAAGCGTACCGAACAAGCTTTTGGGAAAGGTACATTTAATCTCTTGAAAACTTTAAAAGTTGGAGTAGTTGGATGCTCTGGCACAGGTAGTCCAGTAATTGAGCAATTAGCACGGCTGGGGATTGGAGAATTAGTTTTAGTCGATCCCGATTGCATTGAAGAGAAAAATCTTAACCGTATTCTAAATTCAACTATCGAAGATGTTCTTCAACAAACTCCTAAAGTAGAGTTGATGAAACGCACCATTGATAATATTGGGTTAGGAACATCAGTTGAAACTTATGCTCAGAATCTCTTCGATCCTAGAGTTGTCAAAGCAATAGCCAGTTGTGACATTGTTTTTGGATGTATGGACAGCGTTGATGGTAGACATTTACTCAACCGTCTTGCCACTTTTTACTCGATTCCTTATATTGACGTTGGCATTCGCTTAGTAGCTGACGGCAAGGGAGGGATAGATCAAATTTGTGGAGGTGTTCATTATCTTCAACCAGCGCAATCACTCTTAGAGAGAGGGCTATATACCCCAAAAGATTTAGAAGCTGCCAATCTTCTAAGGGTTGATCCTGAAAGTTACAAAGAGAGATTAGAAGACGGCTATATCTCAGGTGTAGTCGAAGATCGACCTGCTGTAATCAGTGTCAATATGTTTTTTGCTTCTCTTGCAGTAATGGAAATGTTAGGACGCTTACATCAATATCGTAATGAGCCAAATTCAGAATATTCTATTTGGCAAGTGAGTCTAAGTGACAGTTTTCTAGAGCATTCTTCAGACACTTCTACAAGTTCATATTTAGAGAATTACATTGGAAAAGGTGATGTTTATCCGCTACTAGGAATGCCTTCACTAAGTGAAAGGAGATAAAGTGATGCAGTGGCTTCAAAATCTCTGGCAAGTTATCAAACAACATTTATGGAGAAAAGAACTTCTCTTTAAAGTGTATAAAGTTGATGATTTACCAGAAACCCTAATCTCTTCTAGACTATATGTTGTTGGTGAAGGCAATTACCAATGGTATGCAGCAATGCTATGTCCATGTAATTGCAAAGCCATTCTATATATGAATCTTTTTCCTGATGAGCGTCCACAATGGTCTCTTTTAACTGATGTTTATGACAATGCGTCTCTTAAACCATCAATTTGGCGAAAAGTAGGTTGTAAGAGTCACTTTTGGCTACGTGATGGAAAAATATAGTGGTGTACCAAAACATCGCCTAGACGAGAGACGTAACTAGCCTATTGAAGTAATCGCTAAATACAAAAATTTAACGATTACTTTAGCTGTAATTTTTAGCAAAAGATTAGACTCAGAATCTTTATGGCAGAATTAGCATAGGCACTAGTCATCTAAAGCGAGATTGACGTATGTGTCAAGCCTTTTTGTGGTGGCAAGCAATATATGTACCAGAGTAGAGACCTTATTAACTGAGTACTGCTAGCCAGTCTCATAAGCGCTACAATTTTGGCAGATCCGTTCGTAGAAAAGATGAATGACAATCGCCAATATGCCCCCGCCACCCAACGGAACCGAGAAGTAATCCTAGAAGTAATTTTACAAGTAATACCCCCACAAGGAACAGTGCCGTAGATCTCCAGTGGGACAGGCGAACATGCAGTATATTTCGCAACACACCTACCCCCCCGTCAGTGGATACCCACAGACCTTAATCCTATGGAGATTGCCAGCATCACCGACTGGCAAAAGCACCAACCCTCAAACAACCTCGCTCCCCCCATACAGATAGACGTGACTGAAACACATTGGAGTCAGCGCTTAGTTAAACAAGACATATAGATGATTGTCAACATCAACATGATTCACATTGCCCCTTGGCAAGCTTATCCAGGGGCAATGACAGGAGCTAAAAGATTACTTGCCCACCCAAGAGATTTTATATTTGTAAAGACCATTCAAGCACAACGGCAAACATACCAGTAAGAGTAACGCCAAATTTGATGCAAGTTTACGTTATCAAAACCCTGAATGGGGATTATGCGACCTAGAGCAAGTAATTGCTATCGCCGCCGAACAAAAACTAATTCTCAAAGAAATCAAACCAATGCCAGCTAACAAACTGTCTGTCGTTTTTCATGTAGCGGATTAATAGTATTCTCCTAATCTGTCGAAAGAAGCATCCACACTTTTTGCACCATTCGGGAATGGCTTTAACCACCAGTATTCTTTTTGCAACAAATACCCAAACAATTGCGCGAACTGCGAATACAGCCAGACTCAGCAAATCTGCGCCCATGTTTCTCTACTGTTGGTTTAGCCAACCAAAACAGAGGAATCCCTGTTAACTTCCAAGTTAAGCGCCCAAAAGAATGTAAAACATCCCAAGCCTCATCTTGCGAAGGTTCCGCATAGAACTCATCCAATTCAGAACGAAACGCATCCCATAGTACACTCACAGTTTGTGTATGACTATGACATTGCGTGTAAGCCAGCATCCCTTGTTTGTAAGCCTCAATAAGATTACTAGACATAGGTAAAACTTGGTAAACGATATCTGCAAATCTAACACAATTGTCTAATTTGCCACAGAGTAGTCTTAGAACAAATAATAGACACTTATTTGCAATTAAATTTATACGAATAAATATTTATGCTTATTCTTGTTAACGTGTTTTCAAGGTTTGAGGACTTTGCTTGGCGCGTTGCGATATATTGAAGGGGTATCTCTGCCCGTTAGATTAGTTGTCGTCATGCCAAAATGGTTTAATACTGCTGGTCCTTGTAAGCCTGACATTCACTACATGTTGTCAGCCACTGACCGCTTACCTGAAATCAAACAACTAATTGCTCAGGAAAACTATTTCGTAATTCATGCGCCAAGGCAGGTTGGTAAGACTACAGCGATGTTGGCACTTGCCCAAGAGTTAACGGCTAGTGGTCAATATACGGCGGTGATGCTTTCCTTAGAGGTGGGAGCAGTTTTTTCGGATGAGCCTGATTTAGCGGAAAAAGCAATTTTAGATGAGTGGAAAGACTCGGCACAATTTCGCTTGCCTCCTGAGTTGCAGCCACCAGATTGGACTACGGGAGAAGCTGGTCGTCAGATTGGCTCGTTTTTGAGTACATGGACGAGAAAGTCATTACGCCCTTTAGTGGTATTTTTAGACGAGATTGATGCCCTCAGTGATAAGACTTTGGTTTCTGTGCTGCGCCAGATTCGCTCTGGTTTTCCTAATCGTCCGCAGGGATTCCCGCAGTCAGTTGCCTTGGTGGGTATGCGTGATGTGCGGGATTATAAGTATGCTTCGGGTGGAAGCGATCGCCTAAATACTTCTAGTCCTTTTAATATTAAAGTCCGTTCTTTTACGTTGAGTAACTTTACACTTGAGGATGTGAGGAATCTTTACCAGCAACATACTCAAGCCACAGGACAGATATTTACTCCTGAAGCAGTTGATTTGGCTTTTCAATTGACGCAGGGTCAGCCTTGGTTAGTTAATGCGATCGCTAAGGAGATTGTGGAATATATTACGAAAGATTCTACTATTCCCATTACTCCTGATTTGGTGAATGAGGCTAAGGAGATTCTGATTAAGAGACAGGATACGCATTTAGATAGTCTTGCCGAAAGATTGCGGGAAGATAGAGTGAGGGCGATTATCCAACCAATTCTGTCTGGGCAGGAACTAGTCAATATGCCCGAAGATGATTTACGCTTTGTACTTGATTTAGGTTTGTGCAGCCGAGATAGTCGCGGAGGTATTCAAATTGCTAATCCAATTTATCGAGAAATCATTCCTAAGGTATTAGCTTCGATTACGATCGCGTCTTTAACTTCAATTGCTCCAACATGGTTAGATAATGACGGGAACCTCAATCCTCAAGCGCTGTTAGATTCTTTTATATTATTCTGGCGGCAGCATGGAGAGCCTTTATTTGACAGTACACCCTATCCAGAGATTGCGCCTCATATTGTATTGATGGCTTTTCTACACCGTGTTGTTAATGGTGGTGGCACGTTGGAGAGAGAATATGCGATTGGTTCGGGAAGAATGGATATCTGTTTGCGCTATGGTAAGGTAACTTTGGCGATGGAGTTGAAGGTATGGGCTGATAAAAGACCAGATCCACTTAAGGAAGGTTTGCCACAGATCGACAAGTATTTATCGGGGTTGAGTTTGGATACGGGTTGGTTGGTGATCTTCGATCGCCGTAAAGGTTTGCCGCCGCTAAGCGATCGGACTACTACTGAGAATGTCATTAGTCCAGCAGGACGGGAAATCATTGTGATTCGGGGATAGATAACTCATCAATTGATACAGATATGTCGATTCCAGAGCCAATTTTAGTTGTTTACAGCGAACCGCCCAAAGCGATCGCGACTACAGACTTGCGCCAAGCGAGGATTGACGAATTTTTAGCATCAAGGTTTTTGCAGCCGAAGAGCCGTAAAGCTTATCAAGCAGACTTACTGATATTTATGGATTGGTGCGATTTGGCATGGGTGGATGTGAGTTGGCGCAAAGTGACGCAGTTTAAAACTTTTTTACTGAAGGAACGTGAGTTGGCGCTGAGTTCGGTGAATCGTGTGTTGCGGACTCTGAAATCGTTTTATCGATGGATGTTGCTCTCAGAATATGTAGTTGCCGATCCGACGATTGGCATTCAGCAGGAGAGATTGCCCGATCCTGTGGCAAAGGATTTGGAGGATGAGGAGGTGTTGCAGATTTATGAGGCGATCTCGTTAGGTAAGGTGGTGTTGCGCGATCAGGCTTTGTTTTCGGTGTTGTTGCATGGGTTGCGGGCGGAGGAGGTTTGTCGTTTGAATATTAAGGATTATGTGAATGGGGAATAGGTGATTAAGGAGGCGAAGTGGGATAGTAAGGGAGAAGTACCTTTAACAAAGTTGGGCATTCAGGATTTGGATGCTTATTTGAATTGGAGGCAAGAGCAAGAAGGAGAGATATCGAATGAAAGTCCTTTGTTTGTGTCTTGTTCTAATCGTAGTCAGGGTAAGCGACTGACCTATTGGGGGATTCGACATGTGATGGATGATTTGGCGGAGAAGACAGGGATTGATTTACATTCGCATCGGGGTAGGCATACGTTTGCGACGAATTTGATTGTGAAGTATGAGTTAGATCCTTCTTTGGCTATGGAGTTGACTAGACATCGAGATGTAAGGAGTTTTAGGCGATATACTAATCGCAAAAATAAGATTGCGGCGAAACGAGCTTTTTTGAAAGCGGCGGAGAGTTTGAATTAATTGAGATGCCTATATATTCTTCGCTTATCTGGGGAAGTAGGTGAAATTACAAGATAATAGAAAGTCATTTTTATGAATCCCCATCTCTGACCCAAAAGTTCTTGCTAGACAAGAAAAAGCCGATCGGAAAGCTCTTGAAAAAATTGAAAGCAGAAAAACGAGAGGCTGATACGGGCGAGAGAGAAGTTAAGGAGAGACTCGAATGAACCGCACCATGTATCTATCCAAAAGATTGATAAAATGACTGTAATGCAGCCTCAAACCAGGCATTTTGAGGCTGCTGAGTCCCTTGAACGGGTATGAAACAATTCGTGTAATTTTGTTCGCGATAGGCAAATGATGTAAGGATTGCTCTATATATGCAAGATTTAATTCAAAATTCATCAGACACACCTCAATCTCGATTTGATTTTGGAAATCTGATCGCTGCGATCGCCCTACGGATTCGTGAGTCTTTAGACCTGCCAACAATTTTACAAACAACTGCCGATGAGGTGCATCAACTGCTGGGCAGCGATCGCGTGTTGCTTTACCAGTTTGAGCCAGATTGGAGTGGACAGGTAGTAGTTGAGTCGGTTTCTGAGCCTCGGTGGTCATTGTTAGATCGAGTGGTGCGTGATACTTGCTTTGAAGCTTGTTGGCTTGAACCATACCATGAGGGAAAATATGCGGTGATCGCCGATGTTGCGACTGCAAACTTAAGCTCCTGCTATGCAGATTTTCTAAACAACCTTGAGATCAAAGCTAATCTCGTTATTCCCCTGTTGTGCGAATCTCAGCTTTGGGGCTTGTTAATTGTCCATCATTGCACCGTACCTCGTCAGTGGCAATCAGCAGAAATTGAAGGATTGCAGCAAATAGCCGTCCATGTGGGTATTGCTGTCCACCAAGCATTGTTGCTAGAGCAATTACAAGTAGCAAAGACAAATCTAGAAGCTCAAGTAGCAGAGCGTACAGTTGAGCTAGAGCAAGCCAATCAGCAACTTTTGGGAAGGTTGGATGAGTCCAACCTAAGAGTTAATGAACTAGATCAACATAAAAGCCAACTAGCACAACTAGCTGTGATCGTTGAATCTTCTCAAGATGCGATCATGAGCAAAACTCTTGATGGAATTATTACCAGTTGGAATCAAGCCGCAGAGAGACTATTTGGCTACGCAGCTGAAGAGATCATCGGCAAACATGTTACAGAGTTAATCCCACAGGAACGGCAGTTTGAAGAAGATGCAATTTATCGAAAAATCTATCAAGGTGAGCGAGTTGATACCTACGAAACTCAGCGTAAGCATAAAGACGGGGCGCTGCTAGATGTTGCTTTGACAATTTCTCCGATTAAGGATGCAAATGGCACAGTGCTTGGAGCATCTAAAATTGCTAGAGATATTAGTGGTAGAAAAAGGCTCGAATTTGAACGCATACAGGCAGAAAATGAGCTGCGTCAAAGTAAAGAACAACTCGAAGATTTCTTTGATAATGTCAGCGATCTGATTCAAAGTGTGTCCTTAAAAGACGGAAGATTTTTGTTTGTAAATCGCGCATGGCGAGAAGTTCTCGGTTATCGCTCTGAGGAAATTGCTGACCTTAATATATTCGATTTGCTTGCTCCAGAATGTATACCAGCCTGTCAGGTTTTATTTCAACAATTGCAAGCGGGAGAAATGCTTAATGTTGATCGTGCAGAATTTATCTTTCTTGCTAAAGATGGTCGGAAAGTATTTCTAGAAGGAAATATTAACGTTCGCAAAGAAAATGGTATCGCCATCGCTACTCGCACCATTTTCCGCGATGTGACTGCCCAGCGCCAAACTGAATATATTCTCAATGAACAAACGGCTACATTACAGAGTTTCTATAATTCAGCTCCTCTGATGATGGGCGTGGTGGAATTATCTGAAAATGACATTCTCCATATTTCTGAGAATCTGGCTACTACGAAGTTTTTTAACTCAAGCCTTGATGAAATTATTGGCAAATGGTCTAGCGAACTGGGGTTTCCTTCAGAACATATCGAGCTTTGGTGCAATCACTATCGCCATAGCCAAGAGCAGCAGCAGCCAGTGAGTTTTGAATATAACCATGTAACCGAGGCCGGAATCTATTGCTTGCTAGTGACAGTTTCGTTTATCGACATTAGTAATAGTCATCGACCCAGATTTTGTTATGTAGCCCAAGATATTAGCGATCGCAAGCAGTCAGAATTAGCCCTAAAGCAAAGTGAAGCTACTAATGAAGCATTAATTAAAGCAATTCCTGATTTTCTAGTGCGGATGCGGCGCGATGGGATGCAAACAGAAGTACTCAACCATGGAGCAATCCACTGTCTCTATCCTGAAAATGGCATCAGTGGCAATTATATCTCAGACATTATGCCTCTAGAGATTGCTCAAGAACGAATGCGTCTAGCTGAAGTCGCAATCGCCACGGGACAGGTGCAAAAACAAGAGTATCAATTTATCGATCAAGGGAAAACCTATTACGAAAAAGCTCGGATTGCGCCGTTATGGAATGATGAGGTATTGGTTGTTGTGGGCGATATTACTGATCGCAAACTTGCGGAAGAAACTTTACGCCAGAGCGAAGCTCGGTTTCAGCATCTGATAGCTCATGTGCCAAGCATGATTTATACCATAGTTTACCCCCAGAATGCGCCTACCTATTTTGAGTACATTAGCTCGGCAGTGATAGATATTTCTGAAATCACGCCAGAGCAGGTGTACGCTGACATTTCTCTGCTGTTTAGGCAATGGCATCCAGAGGATGTGGCGGGATGGGATGCAATATCTCGCCAGAGTATTGCCAATCTAGAACCATTTTCCTTTGAGTGGCGGATTATTACGCCTTCTGGCACGGTGAAATGGCTGAATATCTATGCGTCCGTAGAGCTTCGGCAGAATGGGGATGTGGCTAGGTATGGGGTGGTGAGTGATATCAGCGATCGCAAACAAGCGGAACTCGATCTCCAACTTGCCAATCAGCAGCTTAGCGATCGCATTTCCGAACTCAATCAGCGTCATGGGGAAATGGTGAAGTTGAGTGAAATCAGCGATTTTCTCCAAGCTTGTTTTACCGTAGAAGAAGCCTGTAATGCTCTCAGCCAATTGGTAGAGACACTCTTTCCCCACTGTGCAGGAGGAGTTTTTGTTACCAATACTTCTCGTAATCGAGTTGAAGTAATGTCCTCTTGGGGAGAATCCCTGCAATCTGAAGATGCCTTTTTACCTAAAGACTGTTGGGCATTACGCAGAGGCAGACGCCATTTTCATGCTGACAATGGCGTAAGTTGCAATCACATTCCCCCGAATGAAGCGATCGCGGCGACTCTCTGCATTCCCATGATTGCCCAAGGCGAAACCATTGGCTTGTTCTATCTCAGTACCAATACTGCGATCGCTTTACCAGAATCAAAACAACAACTTGCCCGTACCCTAGCCGAACAGGTGGGATTAGCGATCGCCAATCTCCGCTTACAAGAAACCCTGCAACAGCAAAGCATACGTGATCCTCTCACAGGTCTATTCAATCGTCGCTATCTCGAAGAAAGCCTTAACCAAGAGCTATCACGCGCTCAACGTCAACAGCAGCAAATTGGCGTAATCATGATTGACATTGACCATTTCAAGAAGTTCAACGATACTTATGGACATGATGCGGGAGACTATGTGCTGCAAACCGTGGGAACCTTGCTCAAAAAATATGTGCGTGGCTCTGATATTGCCTGTCGCTACGGTGGCGAAGAGATGATCCTCGTTTTGCCAGACTCAACCCTAGAATCTACAGGTATACGAGCCGAAGCCATCCGTGAGGCGATCGCCCAGATCACTCTGTCTCATAATTCTCAACTCTTAGGCAGTCTCACTGCATCCTTTGGTGTCGCCAGTTTTCCTCAACATGGAGTAACTGGTAACGCTGTAATACAATCTGCCGATGCTGCACTCTATCGTGCTAAAGCTGCAGGGCGCAATCAAGTTTTGATCGCACCATCCCTATAGCTATCACGCCACATCTAGAAGGCTTTTTGTTTTTAAAGCTCATAGATGTGCGATCGCTTATGGGTATAGCGATTTGACACTGTTTCTGGACACATATTGCAGTTTTCGGAGCAAAGCGGACAGGATATAATAGACCTGTTGGGAAACAAAAGCAAGGCACAGAGCAGATTTCACTTTTTCTATCTATTTTTAAGCAGTATCTAAATAGAAGTTCCATAAACCAGCCGCAATCAACATGAGATGGTCATCAAAATCAGGTGCACGATTACGATAAGTTGCTGTTACGGAGTTATATCGAGACTGTCAAGCATTTTGTGTAAAGTCTAGAAGCTAGATGTGGAGACGATTCTCAAAGAGGATGGCAAAGCGATTAAGAGCAGGCTTCTAATCACGGATCGGCATTGTCCATTTCTTGGAAATATTCCGCATGGCAAGATAAACCAGCTTGAAAGCAGCCTCATCAGAGGGAAAAATCTGCTGAGATTTAATCACTTTACGCAAACTGCTATTCATCGACTCAATCGCATTGGTGGTGTAAATTGCCCTGCGAATCTCGGTTGGGAAAGCAAAGAAGGGGATAATATTCGCCCAATGACTGCGCCAAGATTTGGAAATCGACGGATATTGCTTGTCCCATTTCTCAGCAAACAACTCCAGGTTAAACTCTGCTTCTGATTCCGTCGCAGCGGCATAAATTGCCTTGAGATCTGCACAAACTTGCTTACGCTGTTGCCAAGGGACAAAAGCGAGTGAGTTTCTGACCATGTGGACAATGCATAACTGTACCTGAGTTTTGGGAAACACAGTTTCGATAGCATTGGGAAAACCAGTCAAACCATCAACGCAAGCAATCAAAATATCTTTGACCCCACGGTTGTGAATTTCGGTGAGTACCGATAGCCAGAACTTTGCACCCTCATTCGGGGAAATCCACATACCCGTTTTGGGCTGTCTCCGTTAAGCGTTCGCACTACGACTGAGAATGTCACCAGCCTCGCAGGGCGAGAGATTATCGTCATTCGGGGCTAAACAACTAATTCAAGTGATGCTGCTATGTCGATTCCAGAGCCAACTTTAGTTAAAAGTCCTTTGTTTGTGTCTTGCTCTAATCGTAGTCAGGGTAAGAGGTTGACTTGTTGGGGAATTTGGCATGTGATGGATGATTTGGCTGAGAAGACGGGGATTGATTTGCATTCGCATCTGGGCAGGCATACGTTTGCAATGAATCTGATTGTGAAGTATGAGTTAGATCCATCTTTGGCGATGGAGTTGAATCGGCATCGTGATGTCAGAAGTTTTAGACGCTATACTAATCGCAAGAACAAGATTGCAGCGAAACGTGCCTTCCTAAAAGCATCCGAAAAATTTGATTAAAAGGGAGAGATTTACTGAAGTTTATGCAATACAACAGTAGATATGTCACGATTTTATTCGATTAGTTTAATTTTGACGAATTGACTTACTATGAAAATTTTACTAGTAGAAGATGATGATCGCATTGCTCGCCCTTTAATTGAAGATCTACGAGCGCAAAAGCACAGCATCGACTATGCTCAAGATGGTTTAGAAGGTTGGGAGTGGGCGCAATTAATCGTCTATGACTTAATTCTACTGGATGTGATGTTGCCGAAGCTGGACGGAGTGAGTCTTTGTCGGCAGTTACGTTCTAATGGCTGTAAAGCGCAGATATTGATGCTTACGGCTCGTGACAGCATTTCTGATAAGGTTGTAGGCTTAGATGCTGGGGCTGATGACTATTTAGTTAAGCCATTTGATTTAGAAGAACTATCAGCGCGTATGAGAGCATTGGCACGTCGCACTCCCGATCTAAAGCCTGAAGTCTTCCACTATGGAGCATTAAGTCTTGATACTGGTAGTCAAATTGTTAGTTTCGGTGGACAGCCGCTCTCGCTTACATCAAAAGAGTTCATGATTTTAGACTACTTGTTGCGAAATCCGACTCAAGTATTTACGCGAACTGCTCTAATGGATCGGATATGGGAATTTGACAAACAGTCAGGTGAAGATACAATTAGAACACATATTACTAATTTGCGACGCAAATTGAGAGCGGCTGGGAGTTCAGACTCATTTATTGAGACAGTTTATGGGGTTGGGTATCGACTTGCATCTGTAGATCGGGACTAGTTATGTTTACAAAAATTCGTTACCGTTTACTGCTGTCTTTTCTGCTTGTATTGATGGCAATATTAACTTCGCTTGGTGTAGTTGTGCGATTTCTGTTTGTCCATAGCTTAAGTCAACAGGCGACTGAAAAACTTACTACGTTGGGACATGGAGCCTCTAGTAGTTTGGAATTAGAGAATGGTCAAATTAAATTTAAAAGTGACTTTCCTCAGCAAGCTCTTTTATCCAAAGATCAAGCATTAGAATGGTTTGATATTCAAGGAAAGCCGATTTCTCATCAGGGACAATTAATTATAAGTCTTCCATTTGCTGGTGTAAATACAGTACAAATCCAATCAGGGAATCCTCGTGTGCAATCGGTAACTTTGCCTGTGGTTAGCAATGATGATGGAATGCTGATCGGATATGTGCGTGCTAGTCAGTCGTTAGTGGAATTTGATGAGTCTGTGCGACATCTAGACTGGGGGATGTCAGGTGGTGCGTTTGTGGCTCTTTTATTAAGTGGTATTGGAGGACTCTGGCTGACACGACAATTTATGCAGCCCATCGAGCGCAATTTTGAGCTTTTAAAGCAGTTTACTGCCGATGCATCCCATGAGTTACGCAGTCCGTTGATGGTTATTTCCAGTAATGCTCAGGTGGCGTTGCGATACCCAGAGGGCATTCGTACAGGAGATATCGCAAAGTTTGAGGCGATCTCAGAGGCAACTAAACAGATGACTCGTTTAACAGAAGATTTATTACTGCTAGCGAGAACTGACAATTTACTTAAAGAGCAGTATCAGGATGTGAATTTAAGCGAGTTACTAACCGAACTTATCCAATTTTATAGCCCTCAAGCTGAAGCAAAATCAATTGAATTACAATTTTTAGCAAATAAGCCGATTTATACTGTTGGCGATCGCGCCCAGTTGCGAAGATTGTTTACTAATTTGATAGCAAACGCTATTCAGTACACATTAGCGGACGGTAGGATTGAACTAGATTGTCAAATAACTGGACAGCGAGTACTAACTTCAGTGCATGATAATGGAATTGGAATTGCGCCAGATCAGGTTGATAAAGTTTTTGAGCGCTTTTGGCGCTCGGAATGCTCACGAACTTATCATGCGGGTAGCTTTGGATTGGGATTAACGATCGCTTTGGCGATCGCTAATCAACATGGCGGTGAAATTAATGTCACCAGCGAACTAGGAGTTGGTAGTTGCTTTACCGTTTCTTTGCCGCTTTTGGTTAAGGGTTAACAAAGTCACAAAAGAAACGATTACAACCAGAAAAAGAATACTCGTCATGGTCGTACCTAAACCAAAGCCACCATTTGCTGATGGTTGGGATAATAGATCGCCGATAGAAGCTCCAAGTGGGCGGGTCAAAATGTAAGCTAGCCAAAATGCTAAGATTCCATTCATTCGGAAGTATTGATAACTGATGGTGATAATAGCGATCGCAGTGCCAAATATTAGTGCTGCTTGGGTATAGCCTAGCTTCATAGTCTCAGCAAGAAGATCTCCTGTTGCTGTACCCAAGGCAAATGTAAATAAAATAGCTGCCCAGTAGAAAATCTCTCTTTTCACTGTGTTGATAGAATGCATAGCTAAAGTCTTTTCGGTGAAATACCAGAAACCAAAAATAGCTGACAAGATAACACTAAATGCGATCGTAGTTGCCACTAAACTAATACTAAAGATATCTATCAAACTATCGGTAATTAATGTACCAGTCACACTCATGAAAACGACTACAAGCCAATAGCTTACGGGTATATAGCGTTTAAGTCTAAACTGATTCAAAAGTAACATCAGTAATATACCGCTCATAATATAAGATGTATTTACTAGACCCATCTTCAACTCTACATTCAAATAATCAGCCGCAGTTTCACCTACTGTAGTTGCCAAAATCTTAATAATCCAGAAAGCAACTGTAACCTCTGGAACCCTGTTCAACACTTTTTGCATAATCATAGTATTTTTTCTGGTTGATTTTTAAAATTGCCTAATTATTGAGTTTTAATTAGGAATAAATAAAGTAATTTCTTATTCACCCTCAGTGAAATTTAAATTGCAAACTTTTTACTTGCCCAGAGTAATAGGAACGTTGCTATTACAGAGCAACTAGAAGAGAAACCAAAGGCACTTGTAGCGCCAAATCTCTCATAGAGCCAACCAAAGATAATCGAAGCTGGTAACAGCATTAAACCACTCACTAAATTAAACCAACCATAGGCTGTTCCCAACAAGGATGTAGGAGCTAGATCAGCTACCAGTGCTTTTTCCACTCCTTCAGTGGCTGCCAGAAATATTCCATAAAATGCGAACAATCCAAAAATTACTATGGGAGTAGATGAACTTAGTAGTCCTAAGCAAATGTAAAATAAGCCATAAGATAGCCATCCCATCGTAATTAGGCGAATACGACCAAATCGATCAGATAGTGCTGAAAGTGGTGTGGAAAATACGGCGGCAATTGCCGAAATAGTTGCCCAAGCCAAAGGTACTTGCACTTCTGATAAACCTAACTCTTTTGCTCTAAGAAGCAAAAACATATTAGATGAGTTGCCAAGAGTGAAGATTGCCACAGTTAAAAGATAGCGTTTAAAGTCAACTGGTAATTCCTTAAAATTCCAACTAAATCTTCTATTTCCCGATTGAACTGCTATTTCTTGAGGCTCTTGAATCATCAGGGACATTCCGAAACAGAGTGTGGCAGGAATAATCGAAATCAGAAATAGATCTTTAATTCTGTAACCAAATCCTAAAAGTAAAGCGGCTAAGATTGGACCGATTACAGCTCCTGCATTATCCATGCCACGATGCAGACCAAAAGCTAAACCACGGTTTTCTAGAGAAACACTTGCCGCTAACATGGCATCTCTTGGAGAACTTCGTAAACCTTTGCCCACACGGTCAATCATGCGAATAAACAAGACTCCCACCCAATTGTTAGCAATTAAGACCAATGGGCGGCTAAAACCAGCTAAGCTGTAGCCAATAACTATCCAAGGCTTGGCAGAATTAGTGAGATCCATAATTACTCCAGACAAAAGCTTTAGAAAGCTACTAGTGGCTTCAGCAATACCCTCAATAATCCCCAAAGATTTTGGACCAACCATGAATACAGATGCCAAATAGACGGGAATTAGAGGATAGAGCATATCGCTGGCAGTATCGTTCAGAAGGCTGATTAATCCGATCAGCCACACATTAGGAGGCAGTCGTCGTAACGTAGTGAGCAAAATTAAATTCCTAGATGATTCACTAAATTATGATAAGGGCTTCTAAGTTAATTACCTTATGAAGAGGATTTTAAGACCACAATTCATTCTCCCCGCTTTGGATTGAGGAGCGAGGAATAACGTTTCTGTATGACGTTAGTAAATTATTCTAACATTCAAAAATCTAGCCCAGATTTTTGAATGTTAGGATAATTTTTTAATTAGCCATCATCATTGGTTTCGCCATCACCATCGCCCATTCCAGTTTCGGAAACTTGAATGCTACTGCGAACGTGATTACTTTCACTTCCCTCATTGTTCAGACTATCGGTATACAGAACACGACCATTACCAGCATCGACTTTAACTTCCTTCTGAGCGATCGCCACAGAATAAACAAGACTGCCATCCTCATTTTCCAACTTTACAGAAGTTGCCTTGCCAGCGACAGTAGCTTCTGCGGCTTGTTGTGCTTGCTGAGGTGTGATTTTTGCCAAAGCGCGGAGTTTGGCAGACTGAGTTGCATCCATTTGATCGTCTTTGGCTTCACCAGTTTCGCGAGATTCAGAAGTTTCGCGTTCGGCAACTTCTATAGCTGCTGGTTTGGTGGCTTGCATGGGGATAGCGCGAGCAGCTTTAGCCAAACCACCAATACCGACTAGTCCGACTAGAGTCGCAACTAGAATTGCCTTTGTCGAAGTTTTCATCACAAGTAACCTTGATTTATTGGTTTACGTTTCAAACTATAGAGATAAATAATCAAGAAGTTTGAAAGGTCGTATTCAAATCTTAAAAAGAATAGGGATAGCTATAAATCAATAGATATGGGAATTCTTTCTAAGTTCTTGATGATTGTGGGTTATTTTTTGAGGCGACACAAATTACGGAGTGAGATTCGTTTAGTGGTGACTTTAGACAAATCGCAGTTATAAAAGTTTATGGACAGGAAACAGAAAGATATTCTCAGCAAAGTCCCAGAAGTAATTTTGATCTTTTGGGTTATAAAAATCCTCGCTACAACCCTTGGTGAGACTGGCGGAGATCTCGTCTCTATGTCAATGAATCTCGGCTATCTCGTCAGTACAGTCATTTTTACAGCCATATTTATCGTTGCGGTAATTGCTCAGGTTTTTGCAAAAAAATTCCATCCTATCCTTTACTGGGTAACGATTATTGCAACAACAACAGTGGGAACGACCTTAGCGGATTTCGTGGATCGTTCACTTGGTATCGGTTATGCGGGCGGGACGACAATATTGCTTATCTTGCTTTTTAGTTCGTTATTTATTTGGTATCGCACACTTGGTTCGATCGCTGTTGATACTGTGAGTACGCCCAAATCTGAAATATTCTATTGGGTCACAATCATGTTTTCGCAGACATTGGGTACTGCGCTTGGGGATTGGACAGCCGATACCGCAGGGCTTGGGTATAGTGGTGGAGCAATATTGTTTGGGGCGGTTTTGGTTGCGATCGCGATCATGTATTACCGAACAAATATATCGCGAACCATGTTGTTTTGGGCAGGATTCATCCTTACCAGACCACTTGGCGCGGTTGTCGGCGACTTTCTAGACAAACCTATAAGCAAAGGTGGTTTGGAGTTAAGCCGCTCCACAGCGTCAGTCACACTTCTCGTGTTAATTGTGGCGTGTATCTTTATCTTTCCGCAGAAACCAGCAAAACAAAGACATTGAGTTCTGAATGAATGTGATTCGGTTAATGTTGACACCTAATGCTTTTCTACTTATTAAATACTCTCTTTAAAGATTATGTTATTGACTACAATAGTTTCTTCTGAGGCTGTAGACCTTGGATTCGTGCAATTAGTTTATCTTAAAGTAATTTTCTTGGGAATTGTGCAGGGAATTACCGAACTATTACCCATTAGTAGCACTGCTCACCTCCGCATTGTCCCCAGTTTACTCGGATGGCAAGACCCTGGTTCCGTATTTTCCGCAGCTATGCAGCTTGCTAGTTTAGGTGCAGTTTTAGCTTATTTTTGGCAAGATATCAAAAGTCTAGCTGGCAGTTCGATAAGAGCGATCGCCCATCAAGACTATCAATCTAAATCTTTCCGCTTAACTTTAGGACTATTGATTGGTACTATTCCCATTGGTATCGCAGGACTATTACTAAAAAAGACCCTAAATGCCCCTAATTCGCCTTTGCGTAGTCTTATAGTTATTGGCTGTGCATCTATTTTTATGGCTTTATTACTAGCGATCGCTGAGTTGCGAGGTAAAAGAGAAAGGGATTTTGAAAAACTTACACTTTTAGATGGACTATGGGTAGGAATAGCTCAAGCCTTTGCCTTAATCCCTGGTGTATCTCGTTCAGGTTCTACCTTAACGGCAGGATTATTTCTGAATATGGAAAGAGAAACTGCGGCTCGATTCTCGTTTTTGTTAGGATTACCCGCAATTATTTTGGCAGGAGCAGTGGAGTTACACTCCCTAACTAGAACTGGATTAGATCTAAATGGCTGGTTAATTCTTGGAGCAGGCTTGACCTCTGCTAGTATTTCCGCATTTCTAGCTATTTTTGGACTACTCCGATACTTAGAGAAGCGAAGTACTTGGTTCTTTGTTTGGTATCGCCTAGTAATGGGATTATTTTTATTGATTGGTTCTGCAATGGGTTTCCTTCGCTGAAATGTATATGAAACCCATGAGACATTCAATGTCTTGCAGTCTATCGGAAAATCAGGATTTTTTGTCAAAAGATCTTATTAAAACGGGTGAATTTAATTATGTGCAGTCGAGACAGTTTAGTGCGTAGAAATATTTCAGTACACATGGAAACATCTAACACTGAAATTGATCAATTAGTAGAGACTCTAGAAGGCTATTGCTATAGGAACCAAGTTCGTGAATATGGCTTATATCAGTCGTTTTTCTTTGAGAAGGAAGCAAATGCCAAGCGATTTTTTATTAATGTCTTTCGATTCCCTGAAGTCATCAGTGTTGGTTTTGAGAAATCTCTATAAAAAATCCTTGGGCTACATTAAAAGAGACAAAATTTACAGCATTTCCTTAAATTATTGATTTTGGGAAATATTACTTTCCAGTTATTTTTACTTATCAAATAATCAGTCTAAATATTTTCTATGCAGCAATTAGTTAAGGTATGGATTAATCGCTTAAATTCTTGGAGCAGTTTTCGCGGATCTAGTATTGGTCTAGTTAGTTTTGTTGGTTGTCTTGCACTATTAATGGTCTTGGGGTGGCTGTGTCAAGAGGTCTGGGAAAAAGAAGCTTTTAGTTTTGACACTAATATTTTACTTTGGATTCATCAATCAGCAACCCCAATTTTAGATTCAATAATGCTCAATATTACAGGTTTAGCAGATCCACCAATGGTGGCTGCAATCTTCTTTGGTACTACATTCTGGCTTTGGAGAAAGCGAAAATATTCACAAATAAAAGTATTTGCGATCGCCTGTATAGGAGGGCTAGCTCTTAATGTGGGGTTGAAACTCTTTTTTGCTAAACCACGACCTCAACTATGGCATCAACTAATTGTAGAGACATCTTCTAGTTTCCCAAGTGGTCATGCTCTTGGATCAATGGTTGTATATGGATTTTTAGCATATCTATTAGCAACGGAATTCTCTCAATCTTCTCGATTAATTTATACTGTAATGACTGGATTGATTTTATTGATTGGCTTAAGCCGTCTATATTTGGGAGTTCACTGGTTGACAGATGTTATTGCCGGTTATTTGGTCGGATTTTTGTGGGTGATTACTTGTATCTCGATCCTGAAATGTAATTTATCATCTCATGATGAAAATTAATTTTGCTTATTGCATTGGATTAATTGCCAGCCAATGTTTGGCTTACTGCTGTAATTAGCTTTTTGACAGATATTGTTAGCTTTATGCTTGAGCCACAACTTTATATATGTGAAACTGCATAATATTGAATTTCATCCTGATTTCATTTTCTTGATCTAGAATACAATCATTAATTTAAGACTCATATTAGAAAAGCTATCAATCACACGCAGGGTATATAAATACGAATGAATGTGAGACTTGTATAAACAATGACAACGCAGAGAGATGACTGGTTTCCTACTCCGATTTGGCACTTTGATATTCCAAATTATGAGCAGCTAAACAAAAAATTACTTCAAGCAATTTATGTTGAAAAGCAAAAAGACAATCAAGGTGTCAGTTGGTCAAATGGAATAGGATGGCATAGCAAAGACTATTTACATCAACGTCCAGAATTCCAAGATATTGCCCAAATCATCGTAACTAACGCGCTAGAGTCTGGAGAAGAAATTGGCTTTGACCTGAAAAGGTTCACAATGATACTCGGGAATTGTTGGGCAGTTGTAAATCCAAAGTTTGCCTTTAATTTTATCCATAATCACCCGAACTCAGTACTTAGTGGAGTCTATTATGTGAAAGCTGTTGAAAACTGCGGTGGTATTTTCTTTAAAGATTCTCGTGATGTTGCTCATATGTTTATGCCTGCGCTTGCCGAACTGACTCCTTGGACGCTCCAAAAAATTACCTATAAAGCAACAGAAGGCAAAATGATAATTTTCCCAAGTTGGTTAAATCATGGTGTGGAACCAAATCTCAGCGATGAAGAGCGTGTTTGTATTAGCTTTAATATCAGTATGACTTATTTAACATCAGTATAAATTTATATCAGTATAAATCTCTAGTTGTTAAGATAGATGGAACGAAGCACCGCTCATCCTAAAGATTGAAAATCATATGAGAATTTTGCTGGTTGAAGATGAAGAGGATCTTGGTAAGGCTCTACAACGGAGCTTAAAGCAAGAAAAATATATTGTTGACTGGGTGCAAGACGGTACGGAAGCATGGAGATATCTTACAAGTTCTGAAGTAGATTATGTGCTGGCAATTGTAGATTGGATGTTGCCAAGTTTATCAGGACTGGAAATATGTAAGCGCTTGAGATCGCAGGGTAATTCGCTGCCAGTGTTAATGTTGACAGCGAAAGATCAGCTTGAAGATCGGGTGATGGGTTTGGATTCAGGGGCGGATGATTATCTGGTTAAGCCGTTTGGGATGGTTGAACTGATGGCGCGGCTGAGAGCATTGCTACGGAGACCGACTCAAGTTCAGTCACAAATCTTACAGGTCGGAAATTTGATTCTTGATTATGGGAAGTCAACAATCGTAATTGCCAATCAGAGTGCGAGCGCTGAAGGGATTATGCTGACAACTAAAGAATTTCAATTATTGGAATACTTTATGCAACATCCTAATCAGATTCTTACTCGCGACCAGATTATGAATCGGCTATGGGAATTTCAATCGGAACCTGCTAGTAACGTCGTTGCAGCACAGATTCGTCTGTTGAGAAAGAAATTAGCAGAATATAGTTGTGATATTGAGATTGAGACAATCTATGGTTGGGGATATCGCTTGAATTCATGAATCACAATAAAATCTTTTTTGGAGCGCGGTTACATCTTGCAGGTTGGTATGCGGGAGTGATGGGAATCATTTTGACTCTATCAGGAGTCGGTATTTATCAAGTGATGGCTCAAGCCCATTGGCAAGCAGTTGATCGCGAGTTAGAGTCCGTAGCTGGCACATTGCATGATAGTTTAGAGCCTTTACTAATAGAAAGCGATCGCATCGATCTGAGCGTACAGCAAATTCTTCCTAATCTTTGCGTCATCGGCGAGAAATGTGAACAAGAATCAGCCACAAGACATATTATGGGCGCAATCCAACAAGAAAGTTTCTATGTATTATTCCTTACTCGTTCTGGAACCTTGATTGCCACAGTCGGAAAACCACCCATTGGAATTGTCCCTCGGACTGAACAAAATACTTGGCAAACAATTGAGGATCGAGAGGGAAATCGCTATCATCAAATCTCCCTTTTACTTAAAAATAATAGTGGGAAATCATGGGGATATCTACAAGTAGGGCGATCGCTTGCTGACTATGACCATCATCTCGAACAATCAAAACTGATATTGATTGTGAGTTTACCGATTGTTTTTTTGATTGTGAGCATCGCAAGTTGGTATTTAGCAGGTATGGCAATGCGACCTGTATATGCCTCTTATAGTCAAATCCAGCAATTTACGGCTGATGCTGCCCATGAACTGCGGACTCCGCTTGCAGCAATTCGAGCTACAGTTGAATCTACTCTTAGTAGTGATTCAATTTCTGAACTAGAGTCAAGAGATATTCTCCAAACAATCAATCGCCAAACTGTGCGCCTTTCAGAATTAGTTCAAGATTTACTTCTCCTTTCGCGGATGGACTTACAACTAATTACTGCACAAAAGCAGGCTTGTTGTTTAAATGAAATTGTTAGTGATTTAGTTGAAGAAGTCTCGGCACTTGCCATCCAGTCAAATATTGATCTAAAACTGAAAATTCCTAATGAATCTGCAATTTATGTCAATGGTAACGAAGATCAACTCTATCGACTAATTCTCAATATTCTGATCAATGCGATTCATTACACGCCTGAGCATGGCAAAGTTGAAGTATCTCTTGAGCAAATCGAACACCATGCGATCATCCAAATTCAGGATAATGGAATTGGTATAAGTTCCACTGATTTGCCCAATATTTTTGATCGCTTCTATCGTGTAAGTAACGATCGCTCGCGCAAAAAAGGCGGATCGGGACTAGGACTGGCGATCGCAGTTGCGATCGCCAAATCTCATGATGGTGATATTCAAGCTAAGAGTGAGCTTACCCAAGGTAGTACATTTACGATCAGGCTTCCTTTGATAGAGAAGTTTATAAAATAGATTTTGTATTTCATTCCCATTTCATTCTGCTCTGTCATAGTTGAAATGTAAGCATTTGAATTTAAAGAGTCAATCATGAAAAAATTAACGTTTTTGGGCACACTATTAGCCGCAACATTTGCATCTGTGTCCGCGACTTTGGCTACTCCTTCATTGCCTAATCTATCTGCACCACATATTGATGCATCTGAAGCGATGCCTAATAATGTAAGTGCCTCAAGACCCACCTATCTCTTTAAAGTTCATGTCCAAGGACATACCCTTTCGAGTGTGACCATTGACCTGCCTGAAGGGATTACGGTTGGTGGAACTATTGATGTAGTCGATCAACTTAATCGTTCATTAGGAGCAACGATTACTTCACAAGGTAATAAATCTGTAATCTCCTTTGCCCAGCCAATTGCTGTTGGCACAACTCTAAAATTTTCCATGCGTGACATGAATATTGATAGAAATAAAACAAACTTTACTCATCTAATTCCTGTGTCTGGGAAATTCGCAAATCTAGATGCAAATATTCCTCTTGGACTTGTTCGCATTCAAACCTATTCAAACTAATGGATTGATTTTTTTGAGAAAAGCTAAATTGGTTTTGGATTTGGTGATCAAAGCAGCGATCGCTAAATCCCATGACATCTCTATTCAAATCAAGAGTGAGTTGGGACAAGGTAGTACATTCACAATTAAAATTCTTTCTGTTTTTTGTTGGAATATTTCATCATCATTTCATAACAATCCGTCATAGTTGAAATGTAAGCATTTAAACATTCAATTTAATAGAGTCAATCATGAAAAAATTAATGTTTCTCGGCACACTATTGGCAGCAACATTTGCATCTGTGTCCGCCACTTTTGCTACTCCTTCATTACCTAATTTATCCGCACCGCACATTGATGCAACTGGAGCATTACCAAATAACAGAGGTGCATCAAGTTCTACCTATTTCTTCCAAGTTCATGTACAAGGATATACTCTTTCGAGCGTGACTATCGACTTACCCGAAGAGATTAAGGGTGGTGGCACTATTGATGTAGTCGATCAACTCAATCGTTCTGTAGGAACAACCGTTACGCCACAGGGTAACAAAGCTGTAGTCTCTTTTGCTCAGCCAGTCGCCACTGGTACAACACTAAACTTTTATATGCGTAATATATCAATTGCTTGGAACAAGAAAGACTTGATCCATCAAATTCCTGTTTCTGCAAAGTTCGCAAATTTAGATTCAGATATTCCACTTGGGCTTGTTCGCGTTCAAACCTACGGTAAGTAACAGATTATCTCACACCTGATTGTGAGGTAAAGCGACAATAGCTTTGCTGTTGTCGCTTTACCTTTGGCAAAATTGAAATATTAAGATTTCATACCTATTTCATTTTGTTGTGAGATGCTTGGTACAAAAGCAACTGCGATAAATTTTGAGTGTAAAAATTAGGTTAAGCAAATGAACATATCCCCAAGACTTCGCGCTCCTATTGTTAAAGTACTTCTTAGTTTGATTTTGCTATCTAATCCTGCGATCGCACTGGCTCATGCTGGACATGGAGATGAATTTAAGGGAAATAACACAACTCAGATTACAGGAATAACTGTAGAGGATGAAGTTGCTAAATCTCTGGGAATTAAGGTGGAAACTGTAAAGCAACAGCCCCTAAAATTTGGTATTCAAACCACAGGGCAGATTGAGACTTTACCGAACCAACAAGTAAAAGTGACCACTCCGATCAAAGGAACAATTGTTAATTTGCTAGTAGAGCCGGGGGCTTTAGTTCGGGCAGGTCAACCTGTGGCAATTCTATCTAGTCCAGAACTAGCAGATTTACGAGTTAGTGCGCTGGAGAAAAAAGCAGATGCAAGCGGAAATGTGCTAACTTCTGAATCAAATTTACGTTTAGCCAGACAAAATCTTGAACGTCAGAAGCTACTTGTTGAAGCAGATATCCGTCAGGCTCAGACTGAATTAAATTTAGATAAGGAGCGTTATGAGCGCGACAAAGAATTATTAGACAAAGGTGCGATTGCCCGACGACAGTTACAAGAGTCAGAAGCAAAATTTGCTGCTGCAAGAGCCTCTCTAGCCAAGGCAGAAAGCCGCTTACCGTTGCTAGAAGCGCAAGCACAACTAGAAAGAGCAGAAGCTGATGTACAAGTATCTTCGATTAGAGTAGATCTCAGTACAGCCGCTTACTCAGCTCGATTAAATCAGCTAGATGCTAGCGCAAACTCTAATGGCACGATTACAATCACTGCACCAATTGATGGAGTTGTCAGCGATCGCGAAGCGACAATTGGAGAATCAGTTGATGCAGCAGGAAAGCCTTTGATGACCATCGTCAATGATGAAAAAGTTCTTGCCACTGCGAATATTTACGAAAAAGACATAAGTAAAATCCGTATTGGTCAACCCGTTCAGGTGAAAATTGCAGGACAGCCATCGACTACAGTTTTTCAAGGTAAGGTGACAGTGATTGGTACTACTGTAGAAGGACAAAGCCGTATTGTTCCAGTGAAAGCTGAGATTGGCAATGTGAAGGGACAGTTAAAGGCAGGGATGTTTACCAATATCGAAATCCTCACAGATAGTGTTTCTGTCCCAACCTTAGCGATTCCTGCTGCGTCAGTAGTAGAAGCAAATGGGAAGCAGTTAGTATTTGTCCAAAATGGCAAGTCTTATCAGCCCGTTGATGTGACTTTGGGAAGAACTTCGGGTGAGTTAGTGGAAATTAAAAGCGGATTGTTTGAAGGCGATCGTATTGTCACTCAACGTGCTAGTCAACTATATGCCCAATCCCTACGTGGGGACAGTAAATCTAAAGATGAGAAAGTTGATGCAGTGGCATCTGTACCTAATTCTACAAATGGACAGATTGCGTGGTGGGTAATTATCTTAGCAGGAGGTATTGGCGGTGGAGGTATTGTTGCGGCTGCTTTTTGGCTAGGAAGGCGATCGGGTACAAAAATGGTAATTTTGCGTGAGCCTTTAAGTACAAGCGATCGCATTGAGAGATAAAGCTACTGTTGTTAAATTATTGAGTTAGAGATTTGATTATGAGTTTAGTTATTGCTTTTTGGCTCAAAAAAGTCAGAATAATTACGAAATTCTAATGAGTAAGTGGCGAATCTAATTAAGCTTAAGATATCCACGTCAAAAATGTCTGGATCAGTAGCCAAATATTAAGCCCAATGATGATAGCGGAAACCAGCCATGCTGAACCTTTTAACCATTTAGGATTAGCAAATTCACCCATTAAGGACTGATCGTTAGTAAACATTACCAAAGGAATCACTGCAAAGGGCAGTTGCAAACTCAAAGTTACTTGACTGAGAACAATTAGACTACTGGTGCTATGTTCACCGAAAAATATGATGCCAATTAGGGCAGGAATAACTGCTAGAAGTCTTGTTGCCAATCGGCGTAACCAAGGAGGCAAATGCAAATCTAGGAAACCTTCCATAACAATCTGTCCTGCTAAGGTAGCGGTCAAAGTAGAACTTTGCCCAGAAGCAAGCAGAGCTAAACCAAAAATAGCACTAGCAGCACTGACACCCAGTAGTGGTGAGAGCAATTGGTAAGCTTCTTGAATTTCAGCAACTTTCTGATAGCCTGAAAAATGGAATGTGGCAGCAGCGACGATTAAAATTGCGGAGTTGATAAACAAAGCAAAAGAGAGCGCCACAGTGGAATCAATCGTGCCAAATTTGATTGCTTCCCATTTCTTTTTAGGAGTTTCTTCCCAAGCACGGGTTTGCACAATTGCTGAATGCAGATAGAGGTTGTGTGGCATAACAGTTGCACCTAAAATGCCGATCGCAATGTAAAGCATTTCAGGATTCTGTAAAATCTCTAATTTCGGCATATATCCCCATAGAATCCCGCCTACATCTGGTTTGGCAAATAAAATCTCGGTGGCAAAGCAAACCCCAATTGTAGCTATCAGCATGATTACTAAAGCTTCGACATAACGAAATCCTTTATGTTGCAGCATTAACAGAACGATTACATCCAAGGCGGTGATACATACTCCCCACACCAAAGGTAAACCAAATAGCAATTGAATAGCGATCGCACTTCCTAGTAACTCTGCTAAATCACAGGCAGCGATCGCAATCTCACACAGTACCCATAGACAGAAATTAACTCTAGGACTAAAGCAATCTCGGCACAACTGTGCTAAATCTCGCCCAGTAGCTACCCCCAAACGCACACATAAAGATTGCAACAAGATTGCCATTAAGTTTGAGATCAAAATGACACTTAAGAGGGCATAGCCAAACTTAGAACCACCTGCAAGATCGGTTGCCCAATTGCCTGGGTCCATGTATCCCACTGAAACTAAATATCCTGGTCCTGCATAAGCAAGCATCTTGCGCCAGAAATTACCAGTCTTGGGAATAGCGATTGTACGGTGGACTTCAGACAAGCTAGGTTTGCGAATAGTCATAGAAATATTACTAAGATATTTTCATAATCGTTTCATAATCCCATGAATACATCCAGAATTGCTATAGATAAATTTACTATTGCGCCACTATTTTCTAGGTGCATACATGATTACCAAAACTCCCATGAGTGCAATCCATCCGCCTAGCATATCAAACTTATCTGGCACAACTTTATCCACTTACCATCCCCAAAGTAAGGATAGAACGATGAATATACCTCCATAGGCAGCATAGACGCGCCCAAAGTTTGATGGTTGTAGAGTTGGGATTACACCATAAATGACCAGCAACAAAATGCCCAAAGCTCCTAACCAAATGCTTTTACCTTCTTTTAACCATAGCCAAATTGAGTAGCCACCACCAATTTCACATAGACCAGCTATCAAAAAATAGAATAGCGATTGTAAGAAAGACATTAAAACTATCCAAAAACCTTTCTAATTTTTGATGCAATTAGATGATCAAACCTACTAATGGCTATGTAGATGATGAATATCAGTGTAGTGAGCATGACGATGTTTGGTTGGCGAATGCTCATGAGTATGAGTATGTGGTTCGGTTAGTAACATATCTTCAGGATGATCATGTTGATGATGTGGATCGTGAGTATGTTCGTGTTCATGCCAGAGGTATTCATGCTGATGTTCATGAGTTTTAGGAGATAGCAATATCTGAACTGCTGCTAGAAGGGTAAACCCGATCAAGCCTCCGTAAAGAAATGAAGTATTGCTTTGACTTCCCAACCAACCTGCAATGGGATAGGAAACTGCCCACCAGAGATGACTCCAAGCAAAATGTGCGCCATAAACCCGCCCCTGAAGGTTAGATGGAATCTGATCAGCGATGAGAGTCTGGGTAGGTAAATTTACGAAAACTTGCCCCATCCCTGCGATCACCCAAAGTAATATCAATGGAACTAAACCAACATAATTCGCAGGTAAAATTGCTGAAGTAATCAAAACTGCGCCAAACAGAACTACAACTGTGCGTTCCCACTTTTGACCGATTGCTCCTACAGTTACCGCCGCTATAGTTGCGCCAATGCCAAAAGCAGCCATTACCCATCCATATTCTAAACTGCTTAGTTTGAGCGTTCCTTTTATGTAGCCTACGGTATTTACTAAAATCTGCGCTCCTGCGATCGATGCGACAAGTTGCAGAAAGAGGGCATAGCGAATAAAAGCATTAGCAAATAAGCGTGTGGTTCCTTCTTTAACATCACCAATGATTGTAGCGATCGCTCCCTTTTGAGATTCTTCTAAATTTTCATTTCGCTCTACTCTCAGTTGATTTGGAAGTGTGAAGATCAAAACTGCGGCAATTAAAAAAGAAATTGCATCCAGAAAAAACACCTGTCTTGCCCCAATCCATGCCGATACACTGCCAGCAATTCCAGGGCCTAAAACGCCTAACAGTTGATAAGTCGCAGCAGAAAGAGCGATCGCTTGAGCATATTCACTTTTACCCGTGACTAAGGGAATCGTTGCCTGATATGTAGGCGTAAAGAAGGCATTGAATACATTCAGGGCAAAAACTAGAACATAAATCTGCCAAACTGCATTTACAAATGGCATAGTTCCCACAATCAACATTCGTGCAATATGAGTTATGACAAGAATTAGTTTGCGATCTAGGCGATCGGCGATCGCCCCTGCGATGGGGGAGAGAATCACAAAAGCCGCAACTCTCAAGGTCAAAGCCACAGAAAGCACTACAGCACTATCTTTCCCTGCTAGTTCAAAAGCTAGTAGAGCTAATCCTAACCATGTTAGAGCATCACCAAACAAGCTGATAGTCTGAGCAGTGTAGAGTCTTGCAAAAGTTGAATTATTGAGACATCGTAATGATGAGGGAACCTGTGGCATTTTTGTTGGGTGAGATAGGTATCGATAGTTTTTAGGTTTAGAAAGACTCAATTTTGTTGATCATGTGAGACCCACTAATTTTACTCGTAGAGGCAAGTTCTTCAGCTAAAAACTTACGATAAAGCTTGGGTAAAAAAGGTGTCATCAAATTATCTTCAAGCCCACTTCCTAGACTAGTCCAAACACCAGATAACTCAATTAACGCATCTTCAACCCGATCTTTCTTGAGCAAAGTTAAAATATCCACATTCCATTGATGATGATCTTTGAGCCAGCGATAGACAACGATATCTTGGTACTCAGGTTCAAAGCTATAGGTTATGCCATTTATGGTTTCAGATGGATTGGGATGATATTTAGAAGCCTTTTCGAGCCAAGTAGAGGTAAGAAATTGATATCTTCCAGAGGCGGTGGAGCATTTTCCTTTATTCACGTCAGTTTTAATCGGAATACATTGATTAGGATGTTGACTTAAATCGTGAACATGATCTCCACCATATAAAAGCGCGTAGGAGTTCTTACCACTGGACTCACTTGCAGAAATAGTTCTCATCAAAGCTCGAATATAGGGATCGCCATTAGACATGACTAGTGGCGGCACATCTTCAGCTACTTTCAGATAGTTAACGTGTCTTATGACGTTCTGGGCATTTTGGAGAAACCAGAGTAAGGCAAATAGGCTCAGAATTGAAGCGAAGTCCCAAATCTTTTGACTTCTACTGTATACCCTATCTTCGCTATCTTTATTTTGTTTTTGTTTTGAACGATAAAAGAACATAGAGATAATTTTTAAACAGTCACAATAGAATCTTAAAATCAAAAAAATTTGACTTTAAGAACTAAATTAAGGCGAATTTGTTCCTTATTCTAATTCTTAAAGTCTTTATGGCTATGATTTAACTAATACTTGTGGGTTCTCATTCACCTCGAATTGCTTCTCAAGGATGGCAGATTTTTGTTTGGGAACTAACCACTTACCAAACTTGGCGTAGATAGCAGGAATTACCAATAGGGTCAAAATCGTAGAGGTAATCAAGCCACCTAAAACCACGATCGCTAGAGGTTGTAAGATTTCATTGCCAGCACTACTAGAGATCGCCAAGGGCAGCATTCCTAAAGCGGATGTGAGTGCAGTCATCAAAATGGCATTAATCCGCTCCATAGAACCTTTAAAAATTACATCTTTAAGAGACATTCCTTGGGCAAATTTATTGTTGTAGTTATCAACTAGCAACAATCCATTACGCACAGCAACTCCAAACAGGGTAATGAAACCAATGAGGGAGGCAATGGAAATGACACCACCAGTAAGCGCGATGGAAATAATCCCACCAACTAAAGCTAGAGGTAAGTTGATCATGATGGCGATCGCCGCAGGAATAGACTTTACAGAGAAGAACATCAATACAGCGATTACGATCGCGGCGAGAATACTGAACACTAACAGATTATTAGTAGCTCTTTCCTCTGACTCAAACTGTCCGCCATATTGGATAAAGTAGCCACTGGGCAGTTTTACTTTTTGCTGAATCTTAGCTTGAATGTCATTGACAACGCTATTGAGATCCCGACCAGCAACGTTGGTAGAAACTACGATTAGCCGTGAAACATCTTCACGATTAATTACGTTTGCGCCCATACCGTAGCCAATTTGAGCAACCTCACCGAGCGAGATCGTTTGCCCTGTTGGTGTGCTAATGGGAATCGCACTAATGTCATCGAGGCTATTACGAGACGATTCTTGCAATAGGACTACAGTATCAACTAGCTGCTGATTTTCTGATAGTTGTGAAACGATACGACCATTCAGAGCAGTTTCGACAACATTGGATATCTGTTCCATACTCAATCCATAGGTTGCTGCCGACGTGCGGTTGTACTGAATCTGGACTTGACGGATTGGTAATTGCGGTTCTAGTTGTAAATCTACAAGCCCAGCAACAGGCTCGATCGCATCGCGTACTTGTTCACCGATGGTTCGCAGTTGGGCAAGGTCAGAGCCATAGATTTTGACCGCGATCGCACTTCTGACACCCGATAGCACTTCATCCATACGGTGCGAAATAAATCCACCAATATTCGGAGCCACCCCTGGTAATTTGTTGAAGGCTTCCCGCAATTGCTTGATGCTTTCTTCCCGATTTTTCAGGGCAGCATCGCTTAGTTCCACATCCACATGAGCCATACTTACGCCTGCACCATCTGCATCCCCGGGGGCGCGTCCTGCTCTCACTTGCACCCACTCATATAGTGGATTGCCCTTGAGTGAGTTGGATAGTGCCATACCTGCGCGATTGGTCATATCTAGGGATACCCCAGGGAAAAGCACCATCGAGTTAACCATTGACTTTTCTCGAAATTCGGGCAGAAAAACTCGTCCGAGGGAGGGAACAATCACGCTCGTTGCAACTAGGGCGGCAAGGGCGAAACCGATCATAATCATCGGCGATCGCATCGACAAACTCAAAAATGGACGATACAACCGTTCTGCCCAACGTGAAACAAAAGTACCTTCCTGTGGCAAGGTTTGGTCTGCCAATAAAATCGCACAAAGGGCAGGTGAAACTGTCATCGCAACTAGAGTCGAAGCTGCAATTGACAGCAGATATGCTAATCCCATCGGCGCAAAAATGCGACCTTCAACACCCGTCAAACTAAAAATCGGGGCAAACACAACCACGATAATCACTGTGGAAAAGATCACTGCGAGACGAACTTCTACAGAAGTGTCATACACCACCTGAAAAGGATGTTTAGGATTGCCCTCCGCTTGATTGGTTCTCAGTCCGCGATAGCAGTTTTCCATGTCCACGATCGAGTCATCGACAACCGAACCAATCGCCACAACTAAACCACCTAGGGTCATGGTGTTAATGCCTAAGCCAAAGGCTTTCATTAGCATCAACCCAATCAAAAGTGATAAAGGAATGGCAGTTAGGGTAATTACGGCGGTGCGCCAGTTCATCAGAAATAGCAACATGATCACCGATACAATCACGATGCCTTCGATCAGCGAACCACTGACATTCTTAATTGCTGTATCGATAAAGTTAGCTTGACGGAAAGTGCGAGCAACTTGGACATCGGCAGGAAATGTCGTTTGCAAAGACTGCATTACCGCTTCTACCTCCTTGGTGACAGTGGGCGTATCCACATCAGGCTGCTTGTTAATCATCAGCACCACCGCAGGTTTACCGTTAAAGCTGCCATCGCCACGCTTTAACGCTGTTCCCGTTTTGACCTCAGCGACATCTCTCAACAGAATTGGTTTGCCGTTATCAACCTTGACTACTGATTGCTGTAAGTCTTGAATTGATTTGACTTTGCCAATACCGCGTACCAATAATTCCTGACCACCGCCAATCTGGAAGCCAGCAGGTGCGTTAGAATTTGCGCCTCTAGCTGCATCAGTAACTTCAGTCAGAGAAACATTCAGCGATCGCAATTTGGCAGGATTGACTAGCACCTGATTCTGGCGTTCATCACCACCATAAATGGTCACCTGAGTCACCCCTGGGACGGACAAAATCTGGTTTCTCAGATTCCCCTCAACCAATTGGCGCAGATCCATTAGCGAAGTTTTGCCCTGACCATTCACCGTAAAGGCATACTGCAAAATAGTTCCCAGTGGCGAAACTAAAGGCGAAATTTCTGGCGGATGTACCCCTTCAGGAAGCTGATTTGTCACCTGCTGAAGTCTTTCTGTTACTGATTGTCTGGCTCGATAGATATCCGCATTTTGATCAAATACCACATTCACCATCGACAGCCCCACTTTAGAGGATGATCTCACAATCGTTACCCCTGGCAAGCCATTAACCGCACTTTCAATCGGGATTGTAATTTGTGACTCCACTTCATCGGGCGCAAGTCCAGAAGCTTCAGTGTGAATATCGACTTGAGGCGGTGCAAATTCGGGAAATACATCCAGAGGCATCTGCGTCACAGTAAAGACTCCCCACAAGGTAATTAAAATCGCACAAACGACAATCAGCCATCGCTGCACGATTGAGCCTTTAAGAATCTGGTTCAAAATTGAGTTAGACATCGAGCTTAAACGTCTCCCTGATTTTTAGAACGAGAGTTAAGCTTTAGTTTTTTGCGGCTGCTTTGACGATTTTTGAGTAGAAAAATTCCACCACCGATCAGTGCTAACGCACTACCGCCAACAACTACACCACCAACTAGCAAGTTGCTTTCTTGCGACAATACACCTTGATCGCTGTGAGCAATTCCTTTCGCGTGGGCTTGATTATGCTCTGCTGTACTTTGGGGAGTGGCGATCGCGGTTGCAACTGCATTAGGACTAGCTACTGTACTGGGACTAGCTGGATCGGCTTTCTGAGTTTTGCGAGATTGGGCATAGAGAGACAAACTACCCTGAGTCACCAGTTTTTCGCCTACTGATAGACCATCAATAACTTCAATATTTTCTCCCTGAGTCTTACCAGTCTTGACTTCCACTGGCTCATAGAAGTTTTGGTACTGTACAAATACAAGTTGTTTACCATCGGCTTCAACCAAAGATGTTACTGGAACCATCACCCCTGCGGCACTTTTTGCTGTTTGAGCGATCGGTGTAACAATAATCCCAAACTGTTGATCGGTTTCGGAATTTATCTGCACGCGCTGAATCTTGCCTGTAGACTGAAATTCATCGCCATGTCCAACATGGGCAAAGACAGGGCTGGAAACAACTAAAATTCCTGCTAGGACAGCACCAACTAATGGCAATTTTTTCATAGGATATCCTCGCAATGGCAAAGGGCTTAATAAATTCTTAAGTAGCTTGCCAGAGGTGCGATGAAATCGAGGTGAAATGCTAATTGTTTCGCTACAATCAAGCTCGTGATTAATTTACCTAGATCCATGCGAATTTTGCTTGTAGAAGATGAAATAGACTTAGGAACAGCGATTAAGCAGGTTTTGATTTGCGAAAAATATGTAGTGGATTGGGTAACTGATGGCGCTCAGGCTTGGTACTATCTCGAAAATCAATGGACAGACTATTCTGTGGCAATTTTTGATTTACTCCTGCCCAAACTATCAGGGCTTGAGCTATGTAAAAAACTGCGATCGCAACAAAATCCATTGCCCGTACTCATGCTCACGGCTCTAGGACAGCCCGAAAATAGGATCGCAGGGCTAGATGCAGGAGCTGATGACTATTTGGTTAAACCCTTTGTGATGGAAGAACTTTTGGCAAGGTTACGCGCATTGCAAAGGCGATCGCCAAATTTGCAACCACAAACTCTCACCATCGGCAAATTTTCTCTGGATTATGCCAATAATGCACTACTAGTAATGGAAGATGATCAAACATCACAGGTTATTCCCTTAACAATCAAGGAATTTCAGATTCTCACTTACCTCATGCAAAATGCTGATCGCATTATTTCAGGCAGCAAAATTCGCAATCAACTTTGGGATCTCAATGAAGAGCCAATTAGTAATGTGGTTGCGGCGCAAATGCGTTTATTACGTCGTAAATTATCAAGCTATGGCTGTGAATGTCCGATTGAAACGATTCCCAGTCAAGGCTATCGGTTTAATACGCAGCCATGAACACCCATCTATTATTTCGCCGTAGCCGTACTCGTCTCGCACTTTGGTATGCGGGGGTGATGGCAGTAATTTTGAGTTTGTCGGGATTTAGTATGTATCGCTTTTTGATTCAGTCCAATTGGGATGCAATGGAACGAGAAATAGAGTCGATCGCAGGAACGTTACATGACAGTTTAGAGCCAATGTTACCCGCTTCAGAAGAACCCACCGCAATTTTACGGCGGATTTTGCCAGAACTCTGTTTAGTAGACCAGCCTTGTAATGTCAGTCCTACTCTAATTCAACGGCATACAACAGGAATTAGCGATCGCAGTACATACTACATCCGTCTATTCAATTATCAAGGTAAACTGATCGCCTTTTCACCCAGTCAAATACTTAAAGAATTACCTTCAAGTTTATCTGATCAGCCTTGGCAAACTTTTCAAAGTGCTAATGGAATCCGTTATCATCAGTTCACGATTATTCTCCATAGCGATGATGCCAAGAGTCATCAGAGCCAGCAACATAAAGTCAAAACTTCTTGGGGCTATTTGCAAATTGGGCGCACCTTAGAAGCCTTTGATGCAGAAGTAACGCGAATCAAAATAATTTTGGCGATTGGATTGCCGATCGCTTTGATTTTAATCGCTATTTCTAGTTGGTGGCTATCTAAACTAGCAATGCAACCGATTTACAAATCCTATCAACAACAGCAACAGTTCACCGCCAATGCTGCCCATGAATTGCGATCGCCTCTAGCCAGTCTCCTAGCCACTGTCGAAGCAATCTTACGAGTACCACAAGCTAATCTCGAAGATACGCAAACTATGCTCTACAAAGTAGAAAAGCAGGGAAGGCGCTTGAGTAATTTAATTGCTGACCTACTGCTGCTGTCTAGTCTTGAGCAAAATTCATCTCCAAAAAAATTTCAATCCTGCTGTTTAAATGATTTAGTCAGCGACTTGACCGAAGAAATGTCAGAACTTGCCACTGCATCGGATATTCACTTAACTAGTCAAGTTCCTTCTATGGAAATCTATGTACTTGGCAATGAATCACAACTTTATCGACTGGTATCAAATCTCATTGCTAATGCAATTCAGTACAGTCCTGCTCAAGGATCTGTGCATATCAGTTTAGAAGTCCAAGACCACAATGCTGTTATCGCCGTGAAAGATAAAGGGATTGGCATTCCTAAGGCTGAGCAAAATCGAATTTTCGATCGCTTCTATCGAGTTGATGGCGATCGCTCTCGCAAAACGGGAGGGACGGGTTTAGGTTTGGCGATCGCCCAAGCGATCGTGCATCATCACCAAGGTCAGATCACTGTCAAAAGCGATCGCAGTCAGGGCTGTTTATTTATGATTCACTTACCCTGCGTTCTATAGCATCATAAGACTTGACTATCTTTTTGAGAAACTTTTTTGGAAACTGTGTCGGGAAACCGTCGCCGCAATCCGTATAGCCAAACTAAACCCAAAATACCTAATGCGATCGCCACAAGACTGATAATTTGAGCAGTACGCAGTGATCCAACCATTAGGCTATCTGTCCGCAACCCTTCAATCCAAAAGCGCCCTAGACTATAAGCGATCGCATAAGTCATAGTTAACGTCCCAGTTCTGATTTTGGGAAATCTGAAGAATAGAAACATCAAGATCGCGAATACACCGATATTCCAGATTGATTCATATAGAAATGTAGGATGAAAGTATGACTCGCTTACAAATTCGGCTGGACGGCGATCGACGGGAATAAATAATTTCCAAGGGAGATCGGTGGGTGTACCAAAAGCCTCAGAATTAAAAAAATTGCCCCAACGCCCGATCGCTTGTCCTAAAATCAGCGCAGGCATAATAATATCCGCCATTAACCATGCTGAGATTTTTTGGCGTTGACAAAAAATAATTGTGGCAACTGCACCGCCAATAATTGCACCATGAATCGCGATGCCGCCTTCCCAGATTGCAAAAGCCTTATACCAAGGTTGATTTTGGAAGCGTTGCCATTCAAATAAAACATAGTATAGACGGGCGCAGGGAATAGCACCAACCACCAACCAAATTACGAGATTGCCGACTATATCTGGATCAATACCACGTTTTTTCGCAAGTTTCTGAGCTAATAGTGTGCCAATAACAAGTGCGGAGGCAATCAGCATTCCGTACCAACGGATCGAAAATGATCCGATACTAAAGGCGATCGGACCTGGAGATGTAAACTCAAATGCAAATGGTAAGGAGTTAAGCATTAGAAATGATGTTGTGTGAATTTGAAACAAGAATCTATTCAAAAACAAAAATGTTGTTTACAGCATTTTTGAGGGTTAATGATCAGGCAGCATATAAAGAAAGTTACGATCGCCTTGATATCCTGACAAATCAGCAAGCTTTTGGAGCGGTTGCTCACCCGAATAAAACTTGCCATTAATGTCCCATGTAGGCACTGTCTCAATTTTAGCTGCTTCACAGAGTTTTGGTTGAGAGTTTTTACCATCAGGTAAGCACTCAATCCAATTCAATTCGGCTAAAGCTTCTTTACCAAAAAGTTGCTTTTGTTTGTAGCAATGAGGACAGGTATAGAGAACATACATCTTTGCACCAATTTGTTTGAGATGCTGAGCTAGGGCAATTTCGGCAGTACCTGAAGTTGTCGTAACTTCCCAGCCTATTCCCTTTTTAGGTCTTGCTGTTGGTGTTTGGACAATTTGTTTTCCTGTAGCGGCATCAACGGGTAGATTCGCACTAGCGATCGGTTTATTCACACTTCCATAGATAGCGAATGTCCCAACAATAGTAAGAGTGGCAATGATCGCACCTGTGAAAAATAATTTGCCAATATCTTCCCATTTGCGACCGATGATCGAGAACACAAATAGACTGGTAGATAGAAGCGCAGAAGCGATGCAATAAACACAAGCTGCCTGAATTACAGTAACTAACAAGTAAATCAAGTAGCCACTAAATATCATCATGGTAGTACCACCCATAAAGAGTAGTAATCCTGTCCAGTTATCTAGCTTAGTACGAAGTTCCTTTTGTTCTTGCTTAACCAATAAGGGCGCGATCGCAAAAGCAATCATACTGGCATATCCCAAGCAACCAAATAGAGATAGCGGCAATCCAAAAACTTTGGCATAGGGAGAAGTAAGCACGACATCGCAGGCGTTGGTCGGGCAAGCTACCGATGATTGAGAAAAACTAACAAAGGTAAGATAAGCGGTGATTACTAAACCCAGAGCTGATATTCCAGCCATGATTGGGCGGTAATATCGCTGTAACCAAGTATGCGATCGCTGTTGCTTACGGAGTTCTTTGACTTGTTGAGCGGTAGATGAGATTGGCTCTTCAGGAATATTTTCGTTCATGATTTTTTCAATATTTAAAGATTATTTCAAAACTCTAGTCGCATTAGCGATCGCCTAACTAACAGCAGCAAACATTTTCACCAGATTTAGTGTAATCACACGGAAAGCATTTTGAATCCAATGGCAATTAGTACCCCGCCACCAAACATCTCCAATAGAGGACCGAATTTAGAGGGCATTCGCTTGGCTAAAAATAGACCGAGATAAGTAGAAAGGAAAGCAGCAAAAGTGATCGCCAGCGTATAAATAATAATTGGTTTTCCAGCAATACCGAGAGAGACTCCAACACCTAGTGAGTCAATACTGGTTGCGATTGCGATATAAAAAATCTTTGAGATCGAATGGGTTCTAGGGTCTTCAGAATCTTCTCCATCGCCGCTAACGCTATGACGTGAATCATTGTATGCCTCCCAACACATATGGGAGCCAACTGTAACTAGTAAGCCAAATGCAACCCAGTGATCAAAGCTCAGGATTAGATCTTTTGCCACATTACCTAGCAAGAAACCAATCGCAGTTGCGGCTCCCTCGGCGAAAGCAGAACTAAAAGCAAAGGAAAATGCCCTCTTTGCGGAAAACTTACGGAACCCCATCGCAAAGGCAGCAGAAAAGGAGTCAATACTCAGAACAATCGAAAATAAAACAATTTCCCAGAAAATCATGGTGAATACTCTCAAATTACTCAGATGTTTACAGCAATTCTCTGAGTGATCTTGAAGAGATACGCAAGACCTCACCAAGCTCACATCAGATGTGAACTCAGTGAAAGTCTCGCTCCCAAGTCTTTAAATTAATAAATTAACTTGTCGCTTGAGCCAGACAATGATTAATTGTCAGTATGTTGACTCAAGTGGGCTGGCTTTTATCTACCAGCAGCTACTCCCTTTCAATACAATCAAGCATACCATGACTAAATGCCAAAGATTTATCATAGTTGTTTCATTATTTCAGAACTCTAGTAGCATTGGCGATCGTTAGATTAACGACTTAACGACTAAAACTAAACGTGGTCTGTAGTGAAGCACGAGTGCAGGAAATCGAATTTGGGTACATAGACCATTTTCGATGCTTTTTAACCTTTGCGAAAATAGCAATATATGAACTTTTGCTCTATTCCAAATGGCGTTTCGTGAGATTCACTGACGGTATGCACTAAATCAAAGTTATTCCCAAACTCGTTATGCAAGGTATCAGGATTGTAACGAACGATTTCTAATCCGCTACAACGCGAAGGCCCATCAATACCGAAAGTAGCAATAATAACGTGACCACCAGTTTTAACCGAAGACATGACAGCTTTTACATATTTTTGACGGTCGGCGGCGTTGGTGAGAAAGTGGAAAACAGCACGATCATGCCAGACATCATAAAAATTATGTGG
>Ga0209972_10000265_pt1 | contig 52382 bp, 63 predicted proteins | sample NOAtaG_7_FD_187302 | JGI IMG/M metagenome (GOLD analysis project Ga0209972, IMG submission 187302) | Freshwater lake microbial communities from Lake Erie, under a cyanobacterial bloom - NOAA_Erie_Diel1S_2200h metaG (SPAdes) (version 2) | ecosystem: Environmental > Aquatic > Freshwater > Lake ... | reverse complement strand
AATTTAAAATTTTTGATAAGGATTTTTTAATAACAAAATGGAATAAATATCAAAAATCTTTTATGCACAACTCGGTTGAAAAAGTTGAGTCCGTGGTTGAAAAAGTTGACAAAGTGGTTGAGTTTAAGTTGAGTTTGGTTGAGTGTGGGGTTGAGTACTTGGTTGATAAAAAAACAAACTTAAAATTATACCAAGCTTGGTACTTTCAAAGAGTAAAGAAAGGTTTATCTTGTAAGGAATCTTACGATATTTTAACTAAAAAGGGATATAAAATTCAAACTATTTTAAGGGAAGATTTTAGCGTTAAAAACTCAACCACAGAACACTCGGTTGAAAAAGTTGAGTCCGTGGTTGAAAAAGTTGAGACTCAACAACGCGCGCGCGTAAAAAGAGAAGATAATAATATAAAAGAAAATATAATAAATAATATTATTAAAAAAACTAAAGCAAAAAAAGAAAATGAAATTGAAAAAACAGAATATGAAATTCTTGAAGTAAGTGACGGTGATGAGGTTTGTGAAAATAATCAAATTCAAGCCTTGACTACTGAAAGCAAAAAGAAAATAAAAGCACATGAAAAGGTTGAAATTGAAATCGTGCTTCCACAAACATTAAAAGCTGAAACTTGGGAAAGTTGGATTTTACATCGAAAAGAATTGAGAAAGCCAATAACGCCTCAAGCAAAAAAAATGCAAATTAAAGAATTAAAGAACTGGGAAGCAGAGGGTTACGATATCAATGCAATTGTTTTAAATGCAATAAGTAAGGGCTGGACTGGTCTTTACAATCAACAAAATTACAATAACAACTTAAATCAACAAAATGGATTCAATAGCCAACAAAATTCAACAAATGGACTTCAAAAAAGTGGAAATTACCAAAGAGAAAGAACCATCCAAGACGTGTATAACACACCCATCACAGTCGACCGCCTCAATAACCTCATCCAAAACTCAGACGACCTCCCTTTCTAAAAATTTATCAATATCGGTTTCAGATTTACAAAAAAAAATTAACGTAGCAATGCTATCAAAAGAAGAACAGTGTTTAAACTACGTTAGAGACATTTTGGAGCGCTTTTTATTGCAAGATGACTACGTATTCACAAAAGAACAACTTGGTAAAATATCTAGGTTTAAAATGGTTTTAATCGCGTGTAATTATTTATTTCAAGGTAACCTAAAGACAGATCTTACCACAGTTGAAATATCACAACACTTTTTTTTAGAAAAAACTCGAGAAAAAATAAGCAACGTTGGATATGAAAATTTAAGAAAACTACAAAAAGAATTAAATGAACAAAAGGAAATAATACTGAAAACATTTACACCATTATGCTTAAGAAGTAAACCTTCAAGGGATAAAATTATAGATGGAGAGCTTAAGGATATGTTTACATATTTATTTTATGCAAAGCACTCAGAAATATATGGAAAAAAAGATTCAACAACATTTGAATTAATGCTTTTAGCTTTTACAAGCACTTTACAAAAGTTTAGCATTTATACAATCAGAATAGCATATAACAAAATTTTAACGAAAAGGGGAATGCCTGAAATATGCGACATTTTAGAAGCCTGCGAACAAACACATAAGCAATCATTAAATATCATTTCAAATATTAACTTTATTTTATCAATATAAAAAACAATATAACCATATAACCATATGAAAAACAATATAACCGATAAAAATAACAATAACGCATTACAATTAGATTTATTTGCGCAAGAAAAGCCAAAATTTACAATAAAACAGGGAGAAAAAATCTTTTATAAGGAAGGTGGTGTTTTTATTGTAAACGAAAAACAGAAAAGAATGAGAAGAGTAAATATTGAAGACGCATTTAAAGTGTTTTTTGTAAATACTGGAACTTATTGCAATATTTATAATAATCCTATGCTAAAAACACAGATAAGCCCAGAGGAAATGATTGAAGTTAGAAATGATGGACTAACAACTTGGACAAATTGTATTAAAAAAAATTCTAACATTTAAAAAATAATTATAAAAAAATTAAAAAAAAGACTTGACTTTTAAATTTAATTGTTTTTTAAATATAAAAGACATTAAAAAAGTAATTTTTTAGTGTCTGCCTCTCTCCAAAGAGGTAAAAGATGGAAGGCAGACATTAACTTTATTATTTTTATGCAAACAAACAATATGCAATTCAATTCTGATATAGCAGAAAATTTTACAGAATCTTTTTTGAAAAAACACTGTAATATTCCAGAAGACATTCAAGCACCTAAAATTGTAGACAGAACTAATCAAAAGTATTGTGTAGAATATTACGGAGGCGGTGGACTTGGATGTTCTTTAAATATAAGATTTTACCACCAATACGCTAATCGTTTACGTTTAGAAATACAAACATATGAAGAGGAGTGGACGGAATGGCACGATGTAATTAGTTATCCTTGTGCAAGAACAGCCTCGGAAATAGGTCACGGATATGGGGACATTGATTCAGAAGCATATTCTACTGAACACCTTGCAGATTCTGCTATGTTTGAAGGAGAAAAATATATTGTTTTGACTTGCTTTGACGGGGATGATTGCGTTTGGGCAGTTTATAGTGTAGAAAACGAAGTTAATTTTATAGTGTAGTTTATGAAAAATAAATATAAAAATCTTACCTTCCTTGGAATTATATTAATTCAAGGTATATTGTTAGTTTTAACCAATATTATTTATAAAATTTCGTTAAACGAACAAATAGATCAGCATAAAAAAGAATGTCAAAATCAAATTCAAATTATATGCCAAGATAAATGCAACGATTATAACCTTTTAAATAATTAATAATTTTATTTTATATGCATAAAACTTTAACAAATTATTATTATAAAAGCTATTTTAATATTCCTGAACAAACAAAAGAATTAATAAAATTTATTAATGGAGTTGATAGATATTTTCAAAAATATGGTAACCATCCTAAAAAATATGATTTTCAAGGCGGAAACTTAATGACTTTAAATAATTTTTTAATTGAACAAAAAAGAAAAGCTTTTGATAAATTAATAATTCTTAAAAGCAAGCCGATTTAAAGCTAATATATGCACAACTATAATACGCAAAGCTTAAAAGAATTACAATTAAGTCAAAGCACGGTCAATTTAGCAAAACATATTGCAATTAAAGTACATAGGTACAACAAACATAATAAAATCCTTGGTCTTTACGAACCTCACAATATTCTTTCGCAAATTAAATTGCAAGCTTTGCTTTTTTTGACTATGTGGGAAATCTTAAACGTCAATGCAGTAGAACATTGTTTTACTATAAACACACAGGGACAAAATTTTCAATTTCCAATTGATGACTTTCCTATATTTAAAAATGGAATTTTATTTAAAACTTTAGAAACAGAAGTAAAATTAGACTCAATTTATCCTATTTCTGAAAATATAAACAGCGTTATTGATAACATTGTTTGGAAATTTGCCCATATGGCAGATGATATTTTAATAGACTTTTGCAAACGCCCCCTTTCACGTAACCTTGAAAGTGCTTTAATAAATGGATTTAATTCACAAGATTTTATAGATTTTATATATTCGAGTTCACCTACTAACATTGCTAATAACGTACTTTACCCTACTAAAATTGTTAATAATGTGCTTTATTTTAAAAGTCTTGAAAAGGAAAATTCAGATATGATTTACTTTAAAAGTTTGAAAAAGCAAAACACCGAAATGGAAGAAGTTAAAATAACAACAGTAAACAGTAAAATTGTTATTTTCTTTGTTTTTGTAGTAATGTTTTCGCTTGCTTATATAGCAAATTACCATAAACCTTTTTTTAATGCTAAACCTACACTTTATGAAAAATCAACAATATAAAAATATAAAACTTTTTTTTAATTTTCCATTATTTGCTTTAATCCTTCTTGGATATTTTGTACCATGTTATAGCGCTGAGGTTATTGTAAAATGTACAAATCAAGTTCAAGACAATTGCTATATAATAGCTTCAAAATATCAAGGTGCTTACGATGGAGATACGGCTTATGTAGATTTACCAACTAAAAACATAAAAGCTCAAAGTATAAGAATTGTAGGAATTGACGCACCAGAAATACATGGAAAAAATCAATGCGAAAAAGATCTTGCACGAAAAGCGAAAAATTTTACCATATCTTATATTAAAAAATCAGATGTTAATTTAGTTTTAACGGGTCAACTATCTTATAAAAGAGGCGGTATTCCAGATGGTAGATTAATTGGTAACTTTTGCGATTTAAAAGGTTGCCTTAGTGATGAATTAATAAAAAATAATCTTGCTAAGGTTTACAATTATAAAGAAAGGCATTCAAGTTATGGGTATAATTGGGGTTGTTAAAAAAATTTAAAAAAACACTTGACAAATAAAAAACACTATTTTATTAAAATTTTAACAACTTAAATATAATAATATGAAAAAAGAAAACATGTCGCCAGAAGAAATTAACGGAGAAGCTATTGATTATGGATATGATGGAAATAAATAATATAAGATATTACATTCTAATAACAACATTTTTATCTTTTTTGGCTTTTTTTAGTACAGTTGAGGCAAAGCAATTGCCTTCTCCTCAATATGTTTATCACCTTTCAAGTATTATAATAAAAGATTATGAAAAGTTATATTTAAAGCCAAAGAGAGACATTGACGGTAAATATATTTTGGGATATGGAGATAAAAAGTGTGCAATAAAATATAAAAAATATAAAAGTATATCAATGTATCAAGCAGAAACGTGCCTAAAAGAGGAGATTAGTAGGATTTATAACCACATACATTCTATTTTTCCTTGTTTACGTTATAATCAAACTATAGCCTTAATAGTTCTTGAATACAATGTTGGGAAGAGTGCGTTTCGAAAAAGTAAACTAGTTCAAGCTATTAAAAAAAAGCAGTATAAAAATATCAAAAAAGAATGGCTTTCTTTCTATAACCATAAACACAAAGGACAAAGCGGATTAAAGAAAAGAAGAGAATTTGAATATCAATTATTTATTAGCTAAAGATATGCAAAAAGAAAATACGCCAGTAAACCCACAACACTACACAAGGTATGAAATACAACCAATTGAAATATGCGAAATATTGCCATATAATCTTGGGTGTGTAGTGAAATACGTATTGCGATATGATGCAAAAAATGGACTAGAGGATTTAGAAAAAGCAAACTGGTATCTTGAAAGGCAGATTTCCCAGCAATCAAGTGGAAAGTTAAGGTTTTTTGGGTTTGGGGACTTGCACGAACAACAAGTAGACGATTTTATATCTAAAAATAATATGTCAGAATATGTTCAGCGTATTATAATTTCCATTTTTACTAATAAATTACAATTTGCTAATGAAGTTTTACAAAAACTTATTGACATTGTGGCATCAAATAATATTATAAATTAAACTTTTTTATAAAATATGATTGGGTTGACAAGCTTGTTAAGTGGAGCTTTTGGTGCCGTTGGCGGTATGGTGCAAGGCGTAATTGAAAAAAAACAAGACAATAAAAAAGAAATCGAGGTTGCCAAAATAAATGCAAGCACTGAAATTGAATTGGCAAAATTGGGAGTTTCAACAAAAGAAGCAGAAGCCTCAATTGAAAAAAGCAAGGAAAATCAAAAAGATGTTGATGGTTTTATTGCATATGCCGACGTCATAAAGTCAACAAGCGGGATTCAAGAAAATGGAACTGATTTTCTGCTAACAAGAATACAAAATTTTATTGTTGGAACGACAAGACCAATTATAACATACGTCTTTTTGTCGCTAGTGTTTTATGCTTCAATATATTTAATTAAAACTCCGACATTGCTAATTCCAGATAGTACTCTTGCAATATTTGAATTGATTATGGCTGAATTTAGCGGAATAACGTCTTATTGGTTTGTTCGAAGAAGTTATGAAAAAAATACAATACTTTCGGATTTAATAAAAAAAAAAGCAAAATAGTTGAAGTTAATACGACAAAATTAGAGGACGTTAAAACTGAGGTAAATGAAAATTTTAATGTTATGGAATTACATAACGTTAAAAAAGACAATATAACAACTTTAAAACCTTCACAGGTCACTTTTGACACGGTTTACCCTAATGCCTCAAAACTTATACAAAAATTTGAAGGGTTAAGCTTAAAAGGATATATATGCTCTGGAAATGTTGCAACAATAGGTTGGGGGAACACTTCATTATTAAGAGAAAAAAATATCAAAACAAAAGACGAGGCTAAAAAAGTGATTATTACAAAAGCCGAAGCAGAACAACTCTTTGAAAAAGACTTTAAGAAGTTCTTTAATGAAGTTTTACTTCTTGTGAAAGATTTTGACTTAAACCCAAACCAAGTGGGGGCTTTAATATCTTTTGCTTTTAATTTAGGAACTCAAGCTTTAGCAAAGTCAACTTTACTTAAAAGAATACAAGAAAACCCAAACAATCTTAAAGAAATAGAAAATGAATTTTTAAAATGGGTAAACGCTGGGGGTAAAAAATTAAATGGACTTGTAAAAAGAAGAAAAGAGGAGTTTAACTTATATTGCCAATGATTTCAGATGGTCACAATTTGTGACCACCTATGTCACTTTTTTAAAAAGGAATGTTGTCGTCTAAGTTTTGATTGTCTACTTCGTCATTGCTTAAGTTTTCAGATTTCTTATTATCTAATATTTCAATTTTTCCTGAAAAATTATTTAACATAATTTCCGTAGAATAAGAATCTTTTCCTTCCTTATCTATCCATTTTCTCGTTTGAATTTCCCCTTCAACATACAGCTTCATACCTTTTATCAAATACTTTTCAATAAGATTGATTAGGTTTTGAGAATTAGCGACTATTTTATGCCACTCGGTTTTATTTTTCCATTCACCACTTTCTTTATCCTTCCAAGATTTATTAGTTGCAAGTGAAAAAGTTGCCATTCTACCGCTTTCAAATTCAATAATTTTTGGCTCTCCGCCAACGTTGCCTATTAGCATTACTTTATTCAGTGACATTGTGTTTTTTATTAATTAATTTTTGTACTTTTAAATCGTTTTTTTCTTTACAGAAAGTTAACATCTTGTTTTTTAATGCTTCATTTATGTATTTTAAATTTGACTCGGTTTTAATATGGTCAACTACTATATCAAAAAGACTTTCGGATAGGTATTGGTACGTATGAACAGGTTTTGAATACAAAGAAACAAAAGTTTTAAGTATTATCGACCTTTCCAAGGAATCAAACCTACTTTTATAAAGTTTGTTGAAGTCAAATTTTTTATAATTTATCATAATGATTATTATTAATTTAATTAAAGTTAAAATATCATTATTTTATTTGTCAAGCATTATTTTTTATTTTTATATAAAAAAACACTTGACAAATAAAAAACACTATTTTATTAATACTCTAACAACTTAAATAAAATAATATGAGTACAATATTTCAAATAAAAGAAATTAAAGCACCTTTTTTAAAAGGCGTTATTTTTGGAGATTCTGGAAGCGGAAAATCCTACCTTGCCAAAGATTTTGCTTTAAAGTCTTGCGAAATTATGAAAATAAATAGGTTTATTTTGCTTGACACTGAAAACGGATGGGATTGGATAAAAAAAGAAATTCCTAGCAGTATTGAAGTTATTGAGCCTGAAGCACAATATTCTACAAGCGATAACACGTCTACTGAAAACATTGTAGATATTTGTAAATTATTTATAGATATTAAAGCTGAAATTGCAAAAAACCCCGTTTCGTGTATTGTAATTGATAGCTGTTCACACATAGGACAAGCATTATATCACAATACTTTATGTGAAATAAATAAAATAAAAAAAGATAGATCTGCACGTTATGGAAAAACATTTTATTCACAATTAGAACTTGAATTTCAAGATTGGGTACTTTTTAACGATAAACATAACATTGTTATGAATATACTAAGAAGTTTAAATTGCCATATTATTTTATGCGGAAGGGCAACAAGTGAAAATGCTATTACAAAAGATAAAGACGACAAAAAAAGCATTTCTTTAGCCTCAGAGCGCACAGTTTTAGATTGGAAAAAAATAACTTATGAATTTGATTTTTCTTGCTTATTATATCCAAAAATTGATTTAAATAATAAGGACGCATTTAAAACTTTTGAAACTTATGTTTTAAAGTCAAGATTTTCAGATGATGGAAAAGTATTGCATAATAGTGATTTTTTAGAAAAGTGGTTTAGTTTTTTTGAAAAAATGGATTTTGAATTAGTTAAAAGTAAAATACTTGACGCTGAAAATGAAAAAGATTTCCTTGAAGCAAGGACGTTAGCTTTAAAGTTTTCACAACAAATGTCCTTAGAGCAAAAAAATGAAATAAAAAACATTATAGAAAACGTTAAAAAACTTTTAAATATAATTTTATAAAAATATATGAATAGCCACGACAATAAAATTAATTCAACTTTTTATTTTGAAAAATGGAAAAAGCAAGATGGAAATTGTGAAAAAACAATAGAGGATTGGTTGGTAGAAATGGCTAAAATTGGCACTCTCGCTAAGCAGTATCAAGAACTTGACAAGCAAAACAAAGAGCAAATTCAAGCTACTTTTGCTAATGGGTTTAAGTGTAGCGTAAAAGGTTATAACGTATCTTATACTTGTTCGGAAGACCTTTTTTGGACAGAAGAATTAAAAGAAAAAGAAAGTCAAGCAATATTAAAAAAAATTGCAGAATTGCAACAAGAGTTGAAGGAAATTAAAAATAAGGCAACTGGAGAATTTTATAAAGAAGGCAGAAAAGCAATATCATTTAACTATAAAAAATAATATGCAAACACAACTATACTTTTATATTAAAAAAAGCTATCTCAATACCTTCCCAGTAAAAAATTCTAGCGTAAAATTCAGTATTCTTTTGCTACTTTTAACTCTCAAAATCGATAGTGAAAGCCAAAAGCCAATGCTTCCGCTGAACTTTGATGAAGTTTTAAAAGAAAATAATATAACAACACGATTGCTTGAGCTTGCAAAATTCCTAACAAATACAATCCCAAACCTTTCAATTTTCAATAGAATTTTATACGATACAGACTATTCTTCTGACATAGAGCAGTTGGAATCCTTTTTTGATAACAAAGCAACGCTTATAAAACGCCTTAAAAGCTTGGAAATAGACTTTAATGAGGATATTTTAGGCTTTGCATATCAAATGTGTATGGAAAAACACCAAATGCAAGATCTATGCGCATATTATACTCCACTTGCTATAGTCAAGGATGTAATAATGAAGTATTTAAAAGACGTAAAGTATGAAACGCCAGTCTTTGATCCATTTTGCGGAACGGGAAGAATTGGAATATCAATGCCATTTGCCAGCGGATATGATTATGATAAATATGCTGTTGATGTGGCGAATATAAATAAACTCCTCTATCACGGCATAATCAGCAATCCATTCACAAAGCAAGATTTCAACACACTAAATCACGAAGAACATAAACGAGACTATATTTTTACCAACATACCGTTTCAAAAATCAGCAAATCAAAATAAGGCGTTAATTGTAAACCTTTCAAAAATGGTCGGTAAGAAGGCAGTTGTGATTCTGCCGTCTGGCCACTTTGATAAGATGCCAAACCTTCCAATAACTCATGATTTTACAATTGCAGAAAGGCTTGATATTTCCACTTTCGAGCCGTTTACTAGAGTTTCCACAGATGTTTTATTAATTAATCAAATATAATTTATGCAAGTTCAAAAAATAAACTTAAATGATGAGGCGGGAATACTCAAGTCAATGGTTATTTCTACTGGTCAAAATGAAAATGATGTTTTAAAGAAGTTTTTTACAGATGGAGAAATTAATGAAAATGGGAAAAAAAGAATACGTAAAATGTGGCAACAAAAACACGTTTCAGTATTTTTTCACGGATTAATTAAAGTTTGTGGATATGGAGTGGAAGACACTTGGCGGTTAAATTTAACAAATGAAGAACTGCAAGGCGTAAAATGGAATCTACAATCAGACAACTTTAAACCTTTTGGAGAAAAAACATATTATTTTACAGTATATGGTGCTTGCATTTTTTGCGAAGATAAGCGTGTCCCTATTCGAATTAGACGGGAACTAATAAAAGAACTACAAGAAAATTACCCTACTTTATACGAAGAATTTAGAAAAACTTCACAGATTCAAAAAACGTATTCAAACCTTGAAAATCAAGCAATGTTAAAATTTATTAGCTTGAGGTTAAAAGTCCCGTTTTTTGTAAAAGCTCAATTGGATAGATCTAGAGTAGGCTTTGCAATTAATGAAGTCTCTAGACGATACGTAAATTCCGAGCCTGATTTTTATATTTTTGACATAATTAGAACTCAAAACGTTGACATAAAACAAGGTAGCAATGAGGATAAATTTGTGTCGTCTACCGTGTATGATAACGAGGGCGCTTATGGTCAAGAAATTTCTGAAGAAACTTTAATATCTCAGTACATGTCTTGGAGAAATATCATGTTATTAAATAATGCTTGTAGGGAACAAGTTAGTCGTTTATCCCCGCAAACTGCAATGACTGAATTTGTATGGACTGGAAGCCTTTTTGCTTTTGCAAGAATGTTAAAGTTAAGGTTAGCAAGCGACACCCAAAAAGAAACAAGGGAAGTTGCAAAAGACATTTATAATATAATACAAAAAACACACCCTGAAATTCAAGAATTAATTTAAATAATTAATTATTTTTTATTTTAATTTAAAAAAACACTTGACAAATAAAAAACACTATATTATCAATACTCTAACAACTTAAATAAAATAATATGAGTACAAATCAAAACCCGAATATGTCTTTTGATGTTTTAAAAATATTATCTAAGGATAAAGATTCACGCGTTAGAGGTTCTGTAGCTGAAAATCCCAACACTCCTGTTGAAATTTTAGAAATATTATCTAAGGATGAGTATGCGTCGGTTAGATGGTATACAGCTAAAAATCCTAATACTTCAAGTAATACTTTAGAATTATTATCTAAAGATGAACATTGTGCGGTTAGAAAGTGTATAGCTGAAAATCCTAATACACCTATTAATGCTTTAGAAATATTGTCTCAGGACGAGGATTGGGCGGTTAGGCGTGACGTAGCTACAAATCCTAATACACCTGCTAATATTTTAGAATTTTTGTCTAAGGACGAGGATTGGGTAGTTAGATTGCGGGTAGCTAAAAACCTTAATACACCTATTAATACTTTAGAGACATTATCTAAAGATGAGGATTGGTCGGTTAGAAGTTCTGTAGCTGGAAACCTTAATACACCTGTTGAAATTTTAGAAATATTGTCTAAGGATGAAGATTGTAATGTTAGGCGTGATGTAGCTACAAATCCTAGTACACCAAGTAATACTTTAGAAATATTGTCTAATGATAGGGATTGGATGGTTAGGCATGACGTAGCTACAAACCCTAATATACCTGTTGAAATTTTAGAAAAAATTAAAATAACGCTCTAACAACTTAAATAAAATAATATATGAAAATTTTTTTTAAAGCAAACGAATTATTACATTGCTTGTCTGCAGTTGTAAACACTTCCGAATCAAGCCACGATGACTATAGTTTTTGTCATATAGCATTTACAAGTGCAAACGAATCAGAAACCTGTAATGTTTCTTTTACAACTACTTCTCAAGACGCTACTAGTAAAGCTCAAATGGTAACAAAGTGTCACCACTTTTCAGAAACGGACATTTTTTTAAACACAAAAGACTTCTTTAATGTAATTCGAAAGCTTGAGAAAAATGCTGAAATTTCACTTGAAATAATCATGGAAAACAATACCAAAATTGCATTAATAAAATCACTAAAAGCTAAATTTAAAATGCAATGTCCTGAAAACGTTCCTACTTCTTACTTTCAGGTAAAAGATTTATCCGATTGTCAGGAAGTAATACTTAGCCGAAATGAATTATTAGAAAGTATAAATTCTATAAAGTTTGCTATTTTTAAAGATCCTACAAGATTCAATATTAATGGAATGTTATTGCAGGGAGTTTCCAATGTAGGAATAAAATTGTGTGCAACTAATGGACAGGTTTTAGCTTTAAAAGAAATATCTAATAATTCTGTAACAAATGATTTTAAGGTAACAATTCCAAAAAATTCCGTTTCAGAAATTGCAAAACAATTACAATTTTATAAAAACGAAAATGTCAAAATAGAAATAACAAAAACTCTTGTAAGGTTTTATTTAGAAAATTTTACCTTTACAACAAAAGTAATTGACGCATCATTTCCTGAATACGAAAGGGTCATTCCTAATAGAAATAACGATATTTTACGTGTTCATAGGTTAAATTTTTTAGATGGTGTCAATATAGCAGATTCTTTAAATGTGGACACTGTAAAAATAAACATCACTAATACTGAAATTGAGTTTATTTCTTCAGATTCTAGTAAAAAAGAAGGAAAAAGCTTTCTTGAGTGCGCTTTTGATGGAGAAAATAAAAACTTTGAAATATTTTATCCATACATTAAAGATACTCTTACCGCAATAAAGGCAGAATCAATTACTTTACATTTTCCTTGTAAATCTGGAACAATTCAAGAACCAATCATTATACGTCCAGAAAATAATTTGACGTCACTTTATATAGTAATGCCAAAGCGTACATAATTATAAAAAAATTGACAATCAGAAATTACAAAAACTTGAACAAATACTATTTTTTCTTTTTTATATGCAACACAAAAAAATGGCAGATGATATTTTAACAGAAAGATATTGCCAACACGGAGAAAAACCTGAAGACGTTTTTAAAAGAGTTGCGCAATATTACGGGAATAACGAAGCACACTCTAAAAGGCTTTTAGAGTATTTTGAAAAAAAGTGGTTAATTCCTTCAACACCTATTTTATCAAATGGGGGAACTGAAAAAGGTTTACCTATTTCTTGCTTTTTAAATGAAGTTGAGGATTCAATGGCGGACATTTTAAATCGACAAACTGAATGTGGACATTTAGCTTCTTTAGGTGGAGGGATAGGCACTTATTATGGGAATATAAGATCAATTAACGAACCAATAAAAAATGGTAAAAAGGGCAAAACAACAGGGGTGATTCCATTTATCAAAACTTTAGATTCTCAAACTTTGGCAGTTTCTCAGGGGTCAAACAGAAGAGGGTCTGCGGCAGTTTATATGCAGATTTCACATCCAGAAATAGAAGAATTTATTGATATTAGGCGACCGACATCTCGCGATATCCACCGGCAATCACAAAACATTCATCATGGCGTCGTGATATCTGATGAGTTTATGCAAAAAGCACAAAATAATGAAGACTTTGAACTAAAAAGCCCACACGATGGAAAAATAATATCCACTGTAAATGCAAGGAATTTATGGTATAAAATACTAACGACACGCGCTGAAACTGGAGAGCCTTATATTGTATTTGGCGACACGGTAAACAATGCTAGACCTGTAGTTTATAAAAAATTAGGCCTTGAAGTAAAAACTAGCAACCTTTGTGCAGAAATAATGCTAACAACGGGAGAAGACTACAGGGAAAAAAAACGCACTGCAGTTTGTTGTTTGTCAAGTGTAAATCTTGAATTTTTTCCAGAATGGAAAGACAGTCCGTTTTTTATAAAAGACGCACTTTATTTGCTTGATAACGTACTTAGTGATTTTATCACAAAAGCTCCCAAATCCATTGCACGTGCAGCATACTCAGCGCATATGGAAAGAAGTGTCGGGCTTGGCGTGATGGGGTTTCATTCTTTACTTCAAAAACAAAATATTGCATTTGAGTGGATTGCTGCAAAGGTCAAAAATATTGAGATTTTTAAACATATAAAAAATGCTTGCGATAAGGCAAACTATGAAATAGCAATCGAAAGAGGAGCGTGTCCAGATTGTGAAAAAGTTGGAGAAGTAAAAAGGTTTTCTCATTGCACGGCAATTGCACCAACCGCCTCTATTAGTATTTTTGCGCACACAAGCCCATCTATTGAGCCTTATTCCGCTAATTTAATTACTCAAAAAACGTTATCAGGTACGTTTATAGTCAAAAATAAACACCTTGAAGCTTTACTGCAAAAGATAGGGCAAAATGATGATGTAGTGTGGGCTAGTATTGCAAGAAATAAAGGGTCTGTTCAGCATTTGTCTTTTTTAACTGACGAGGAAAAAGACATTTTTAAAACTGCTCAGGAAATAAATCCATTGTATATAATTGACTACGCTTCTGAAAGGCAACCCTATGTTGATCAAGGACAATCTGTCAATATTTTTGTAAAACATAATATTTTAAAATCCGACCTTCATGCAATACATTACAGGGCTTGGAAAAAGAAGCTAAAAAGCTTATATTACTGCCGTTCAGAATCTGCTCATGAAGCTTCAACAAAAAGCGAAATATCTGTACAGCCAAAACCTTTTGAATTAGATGAGTGCCTTGCTTGTCAATAAACTTTTAACTTATATATAAAATATGTCTCTTCTTAAAGAATGTAAAGCTTTTAAGCCTTTTAAATACCCTTGGGCTTACGAAACTTGGTTAACCCATGAAAATATGCATTGGCTTCATACTGAAGTCCCTATGGCAGACGATATAGCAGACTGGAAGGGTAAGTTAACGGATGGGGAAAAGGATTTGTGTACTCAAATTTTTAGATTTTTTACGCAAGCTGATATTGAAGTAAACGATTGCTATATGAGAAAATACCTTAGCGTTTTTAAGCCAATTGAAGTGCAAATGATGCTTTCAGGATTCTCTAATAGAGAAAACGTACATATTGCAGCTTATTCTCACCTTATTGATTCATTAGGAATGCCAGATTCAATATATCAAGAATTTCTTAACTATAAAGAAATGAAAGATAAGTATGATTATATGCAAAAATTTAATTGCAACACTAAAGAAGGAATTGCTACAACTCTTGCGGTTTTTGGTGGCTTTACAGAAGGGGTGCAATTATTTGGCACGTTTGCAATTTTGCTAAACTTTCAACGGTTTAATAAGCTTAAAGGTATGGGGCAAATAGTAGCTTGGTCAGTTCGAGATGAAGATTTGCACTGTGCAAGCATTACAAGACTTTTTAATGAATTTATACACGAAAATCCTGAAGTATGGAATGAGAAGCTGAAGCACGACATTTATGAAGCTTGTTCAACTATAATTCACTTTGAAGATGCTTTTATTGACCTTGCTTTTAGTATCGTTAAAGAGCTTGATGATTTAACGCCAAAAGACATTAAAAAATATATTCGTTATATTGCGGATAGAAGACTTGAAGGCCTTGGATTAAAGCCAATTTATCAGGTTGACGCAAACCCCTTGCCTTGGATTGATTTACTTTTAGGGGCAAAAGAACATGCTAATTTTTTTGAAGCAAAGCCAACAAGTTACTCAAAAGGGGCAATAACGGGAGACTGGGCTAATTCACAATGGTAAAAGTGTTATTTTAATTAAAAAAACACTTGACAAATAAAAAACACTATTTTATTAATACTCTAACAACTTAAATAAAATAATATGAGTACAAATCAAAACCTTAATATTCCTATTAATACTTTAGAAATATTATCTAATGATAGGGATTGGATGGTCAGGGAGGCTACAGCTGAAAATCCTAATACACCTATTAATACTTTAAAAATATTGTCTAAAGATCAGGATTCGGATGTTAGACGTGCCGTAGCTAACAACCCTAATACACCTATTAATACTTTAAAAATATTGTCTAAAGATCAGGATTCGGATGTTAGGCGTGACGTAGCTACAAATCCTAATACACCTGCTAATATTTTAGAACTTTTGTCTAAGGACGAGCATTGGGTAGTTAGATTGCGGGTAGCTAAAAACCTTAATACACCTACTAATACTTTAGAGACATTATCTAAAGATGAGGATTGGTTGGTTAGAAGTTCTGTAGCTGGAAACCCTAATACACCTGTTGAAATTTTAGAAATATTGTCTCAGGATGAGGATTTTGCGGTTAGAGAGTGTATAGCTGAAAATCTTAATACACCTGCTAATATTTTAGAACTTTTGTCTAAGGATGAGCATTGGGCAGTTAGATTGCGGGTAGCTAAAAATCCTAATGCTTATGCTACTTTTTTAAAAAAATAAACTTACTTTTACACTAATTTAAAAATAATTTATAAAAACATACTATGAAAATACAAAATAATCTTATAAAGTTAGAAATAGAATTTGCCTCGGAAGAGGCAAAACGCCTATACAATGGAAAGTTAGAATACGCAACCAATGGAAGTTCGGGATTTGATTTAAGGGCTTATAGTGTGGATAAAGTTTTTGAGAAATGTGCAGTTGCATACAACTTAGAAAAAAAAGACGACAAGCCAGATGCAATTGTAGGATACACATTGCTTTCTGGCCAAAGAACGTTAATCAAGACAGGTATTAAAATTAAAATTCCAAATCCAAATTATGAAATTCAAATTCGTCCACGATCAGGTTTAGCATTAAAACATGGGATTTCAATTGTAAACTCGCCAGGTACAATTGATTCAGATTTTACTCAAGAAATAGGCATTATTCTTATAAATCATAGCAATGAAGCGTTTACTTTTGAACTTGGCGATAAAATATCACAAGCAGTTCTATGTCCTATTTTAAAAGCAGAGTTTGCATACGTAGAATTAATTCAAGGAACTAATAGAGGTGGGTTTGGAAGTACGGGCGTTAAATAAATTTTATGTCACAAAATTATTACGGTGTTATAAAAAAAATATATACTAGACATAATTACTTTTTAATTAAAAAAACTTGACTTTAAAAGAATACTTAATATTATTATATAAATAAAGTGTATTTTTATCAACACAATGACGACAATTCTTGTTATAAATAAAAAAGATAAAGTATTTTTAGCCGCCGATAGAAAAGTAAGTGCTGGCCATATAGCTTCAGAAACTGAATCAAAAATTTTAGAAAAAGAAGGAATTTTAATGGCATTTGCTGGGAATGCTTCCGCTATTGATAAAGTTGAAAGTGAAATAGAAAAAAATAATATTTTACTTTCTAATAAATCGTCTTTTGAAATTGCAGAAACATTACAAAGTCTTTTATACGAATTGGGATCGGAAGCACTTATTGTTAAGAATGGAGAAGTTTCTCTTGCAACACCTCAACAATCTCTAAAGTTAACCGCAACGTATGAAGCTATTGGTAGCGGGGCCGAGTCGGTAATGTCTTCAGTTTTAACTCAATTGTCGGATAAAGATATTAATGCCTTTTCAGACGACGAAGTTGCTAATATTATTGAAATTGCAATGAATGTAGCTGCACAGCGTGACAACTTTACAGGAGAATTTAAACTTGCTAGCAAAGGTGGTAAAGATGTCATTTATAGTCAAAACAAAGAAGTTCAAGAAAAAGTTTCTGAATTTATTTTTAAATCTTTTGACGTGAAGGATGGCGGAACTTTCGGAATGATTGAGGGTATAGTGTCCACAAATCACATTGATGAGCAAGGGCAGGTTATTACAGAAAAAGCTTTAACGCAAATGAAAAATTTAATTGAATCAAAAGGTTTAAGAATTTTAGCAGTCAACCATGGTAATATGGTAAATGAAGAAGACCTTCAAATAGGTGAAGCAAACGTTTCTGAAATAGTAAATGCTGAAAATGGAAAGCTTGCTTTAAAGGTGACTGGAATTATACAAACAAAAAATAATAGTATAGCAAAGTCGATATATCGGGATATAAAAGCAAATCCTAAAACTTACGGGTTTTCCTTTGGGGGAATGGCTGAAAAACTAGAAATTAAAAACGGAATAAATCACGTTGAGTCTTTTGCAAGTCTTGACCACATACTTATTACTAAAAAAAATCAAGTTGTCAATAAAAATACTAGCGTTTTAATGGTTGCAAGTTCTAGTGAAAAAAAAGTGCCAATGTTTGAAAGCGTTGACCACGGTATAGACTGGCTTGTTCTTGCAACTAATGGGATTTTAAGCAAAAATAATGCAAAAGAAATTTCATTAGGCTTTAAAAGATTATATTCCCAGCAAACTCTTGAACAGCCTACGCAATTAAATTCTTTACCTGAGGGCAAGCCTCTTGCTAAAAGTCTAGCAACAACCGAAGCCCAGGGAAAGCCTGCAGCAGAAGAAGTTGAACAACCTGAATCGTTTAATTCATTACAAACTTTAAATGTTGCAGAGGATAAGGTTATTATTTCAAAAGCCGAATACGATTCTTTAAAAGATAGTATACTGGAAAAGGATAAAATCATTCTTAAACAATCTGATCAATTAAAGCTTATAACGGATAAAATTCTTCAAAAAACAAAACCAAATAATAAATAATTATATAATTTTATGTCAGAAATACAGACAGAAATTCCACAAGAAGCTTTAGAAGCTATTGAAAAGCTAGAAGTAGTTACTCCAGCAAGTGAAGAGGTTCTAAAACCAGAATCAGAAACTTCAACAGAACAGTCTTTAACGCAAAGCGCTTCTGCAAATCGTGTAGCAAAAGTGACTGGTTTTGGAGTTCATGGCGCAACTTCACATTTACCAACTCCGCAAGACGTTATTAAATACTCATTTCTAATGTCTGCAGCCTCTAAGGGCCTTAAAACAAACCCTAAAGAGCTTGCTTACGCAAAAAACGTACTTTCTTCTGAAAAACTTCTTTTAAAAGCTTATAGTAACTATAATGAAGGCTTTATGGGAGAGCCTCAGCAATTAGTACCTTACTTAATTGATAAAAACCTATACGTTTCACCTCTATATAGCGGATGTACGTCTTCTTTTAACGTTACCGATAATCACGGCGCAACTCTTCGTGTCAAGCGTGCAATAAGAGGAAGCACAACTATTGGGGCATTTGACACGTCAAACATTCCTTCAAACACTCCACTTTCAAAAGCAGACCAAAGAGTAGTTGAAACAGTTGGAATGACAAGTTTTGACGCAAATTTTGAAATTAGCCGTAGTGAAGTTAATAACATGTATGAACTTACTGGGGATATGCTTTTACAAGGTTTTACAGAAAACGTGCAAGCAAATATTCAGGAAATATTTGAACCAGCTCTTCTTGGTACAGGTGGAAGTTCTAAAAATATACAAGGACTTCTTTATGCATTTGACACGGCAAACTCAATTGACGTAAGCGAAGGTTGTACTTTGGAAGACGTTGACGCTTACGGCAAGCATAAATACGTGTCTTTGTCGTCAATTACAGGTGCAAGTCAAGACTCTGTTGACGATATGAAAGATCTTAAAATTTTTCATAGAGCCGTACAAGCTGCACAAGAAGCAAATGAAAACCTAAGAAACCGCGGTGAACTAACAAATTACACATTTGTTATTAGTCAAAAACTTGCAAGAAAAATCAATGAAATTGCACGCTTTGATGCCGTTACCTCTGGTTCTCAAAGTAATGAGTTTATTACAACTTACGACCCTGCAAGAAAAACCCTTCTTGTTGGCAGAACTGAATACCAATGCATAGTATCTACTAAGTTTGGCGCAGAAGGAAACAATGCACCATTTTTTGTTTTTGCAGACTTGTCTAATTGCTTTGCTGGTATTATGTGTAATACTCAAAACTACGCAACAATGACAGGTTCTTCAATGGGTGGAGTATACTTTTCTCACGACGAAAACCGCATTAAATTCACGTATGATTTTTCTGCTGGATTCTTCATCAAAGACTATAACCGCGTTGTAGTTGGAACACTTTAATTTTTTTTATTTATATGTCAGATTTTACAAGACTTAACGAGATCGTCCTTACTCATGTTTTAAGGACTACGGACGTCACGACGGCTACAAACGCTGCATTTGTAGCAGACGATAGAGCTATACGCTACACTGTCAATCTTGACCTTTTAGCAAATGGTTCTGGTGCTGGTTCTTTTGCGTTAAAAATACAATACGACGCAAACAATGCTAGTAACTTTGCAAACCCTGTCGACCTTCCAGTTGCAGGATATCAATTTGTTGACGCTACGACTGGAAAAGTAAATAGAGGTGCTTTACCGTCTATTGTATCGGGTGCAAACGCAGCTAAAAAGTTTCAATTTCACTTTGATAAAGTTCCTGCGCCTATTACTGCGGGAGTGTTGCCAAAGTTGATGCAAAACTACAGGCTTGTTGTTACCCCAGCAGGTGTTGCAGGAGTAAATAATATTACGGCGACCCTAATTGAATGTGTTGACGAATAGTAAATATGGTGGCTAGTTTTTTAGCCACCATTACTATATAATAAATTTAAAATAATTATATGCAAAATCAAATAGTGAAAGTGCAAATTCAAAAAGAACGCTTGCCAAAAATCCCTTTTAATTCTTACTTTGGCAATATAAATGAGTTTGGTGTTTTAGATATTTCTGTCAAGGCTTTACAAGGGGGGGAAGTTTTTTTAGTTCCTGAATACGTTTACACAAAAAATTTATATCGCTTTGCAAAACTAAGTGAAAACATTTTAAATGTTAGCGAAAAAGAAAGCAAAGAATCAGTAAACGAAGGAGAGGAAATAGCAAAAGCAGGCGAAATCAAAAGAAAAAAAGTAAAAGACAATAAATAATATGAAAGTCAACACGTGGATGACAATAGTGCGGGATACGTCTATTTTACCCGTTACAGCTCAAGACGTAAGAGATTACGCAAGTCCATTTGTTTTTACTCAAACAGATTCAGAAATTGAAAAGACCATTGAAGGGGTGACTTCTTTTTTTGAAGCAACAACAAATTTTATAGTATACCCTACAGTGTTAACGGGTAAAACTTACGAACCTCACGGGTGCGTCGTAAGGTGGCGATTTGATAGTACTTATGTGTTTTATAAAAGAAATGTCAAAAGCCTTGACACGATAAAGTATTACCCTGAAACTTGGAATGAAGACCAGAGTATTCCAAAAACTTTACTGTCACCAATTGCAACGTATTATAATTTTAAACCTGAATTAGATCCGTTAAATGGATCTTTTTACGATTATGATATAATCAAATATCCCCATATTGTTTTAAAAGAAAGACAAATTTGTCAAGGATTAGTGACTTTGCCAGTGCCTTATAAATATGAAAATACAGTTGAATTTCAACTAAGTGCTGGCTACCAAGATCCATTGACTGACACAGCTTCAGATATAAAACAACTTATAATATCCCAAGCGTCACTCGTATTGCAAGACGAATGCACTTGTGAATGTTCTGTTAAAAATGATTACATAGCGTCACTTTATAAAAAATATTTATCGTGGAATTTAACCTTTGGTTCTTATAATTTTGGTTAAATTTCAAAATCATGTTTTGTTGATTTGATTTCTTTAATCAAATCTTTTCCACCTTCTGTGCAATATTTTATTGTTTTTAATTGTGCTTTTAAATTCATTGTTTTTTCTCCATTGATTGCCATATATTTTGTTTTTACCATTCCCTGCTCTTCTTTTGAAATCCTTTTTAATGACTGAGTCATTTCAAGATATGGTAAAAAATAATTTGAATGTTCTGGGTTGCTTTCTCTTAACTTGATTAAATCAACTACGTATTTTTTAAACTCTTCAGGTCTTTTTAAAGCTTTTTTACTACACTCGAAAGCAATTGTATGGCAAGAAATTGCATCGGATTGCAAAGAGTCTTCTTTTCCATTATGAACGATTGCTATGTTTTTTGCAGGTATGTTTAACTTTTCTGATAAATATTGAACTAAACCTTCCTCCTTTAAATAATTTTTTAAGTTACTTTCTGGAGAAAATGGAACAACATAAAGTTTATCATTTAATAAGGCAATGCCAAAACCTTCCGTATGAGTAGGTGATTTTTTTAAATCATGTGTAAATGAAACCGTGATTGCATTAACGGTAGAATCTTTTTTAAACCTTTCTAAAGTATCAACACTTTCTTGGATTAAAAGATTACAAGGAATTCCTGAACGTAAAGTTTTTATTGTACTAATCCCGTATTTTTTTGTTAAATCTTGAAAGGTTGCCTCAGGCATTTCTCCAGCTTTAATTTTGAATTCTGTTTCACCTTTTTTTACAGTATAGTTTTCTTTTTCATAAAAAACATTATTTTGATACGTTGAAGTGTTACTAAATGGGTTATAGGAATTTAAAATTAAAGTTGAAGGCCTTACCAAAGATCTAGTTACGTTAAAAGACGGTTGCATAATAAAGTTATATTTAAGTTGTAAATATATCTTTACATTTTTTAAAACGAAAGTCAAGATTTTTTTATTTTTTTGAACGCAGTTGACATGGAATTTTTAATTGCACATCTGAAAGGTTTACGTTTTCAATACCTAATTCGCTTGAAATTTCTAACTCATAATCAGCATTTTGCTTAGGCGAGCGTACTTTTATAATTGATTTCACTCCATTACCTGGCAAAAAAATTTCAGGAAAGTATTCGCAAGTGATTACAGTAAAATTTACAAGCGTCGGGATTTGGTTGTCTTGAATAACTTCCCCCTGCCTTCCGTTTGTTTTTACGTAACCTTGAATTGTTTTATATAAAGTGGTTGTAATTGACCTTCCCATGCCCGTTGCCTGATTTGAGCGCGTTTCAACCCGATAAAACTCTAAATTATGCAAATCGCCTGCGGGAGGTTTTATATTTTCGTCGTTTTTGCATTTTTTAGGTGTGCATTTTTGCTTTTTATAATAACTATACATATTTAAAACTTAAATTTAAAATGTTTTTTCACAAGTTGTGGAACTTTTTGAAAAGATGCATTTATACCTTTTTGTAAATATTTATTGCGCCGATTCAGAAATTTTGCGTAAGCAACGCCTACAGTTTCAATAAACAGGGTAGCGCTTCGCATAATATATCCAGTTGATTTTCTTAATTTTCCTGTAATAACGGCTGGAAATTCGTCCTTTGTGGAGGCTATATGTAAATATGCCCTTCGACGCCTACCACCAATTCCAACGGTTTGGGTATATGTGCGTCCACTTTTACGCCCATCAGTCATTTCCCTTTGAATAAATCCACCACGTGCGGTTGAAGTCCCAGGTCGAGAGCCTGCAACTTCTTTTCCAAAGCTAATAAGCGCTTTTTTGCTTTGTCCCTTAACTTGCATTTTTGCACGTTCAACTTTTTTTGCAATATTGTTCAAGCCTGTAATTTTTAATCTCATAAAGTGGGTTTAAAACCTACAGAAACCGAATTAATTACAGTATTTGCGTCCATAACGTCTCTTGCAACGTCTTGAGTGTACTCAATATTAAAGCTAAACTGGGAAACGTATTCGACAAGTCCTTTATTTTCGTCTGGAATTAAAGTTGCGGGAGTTACTATTTCAATTTTAGAACTATAAGCTTGTATTTCTGAAATAAACACTTCTTGATTAATAATAGCATTTTGAATTCCAGTAAGTATATTTAAGCATTTTTCGACTTCTTGCCTATTTGTACGCGCCCATTCCTCTTCGGAAGTTGATTGCGGTTCAGCTTGACAAATTACGTGAACATTAAATTTACATGTTTTTCTTGCATTAAAATACCCGCTATAATTATTTACATTGTCTGTCAATACCGTGTCAGGTTGTGTTTGTAAATCAATTGACGGTTCGGATATAAAAATCGTTACCCTTTTGGTTGCAGTAGTTTCAAAGTCTTTTATAGCGTCAAATAAGTAACGAATACCAGCATAAAGTTGAGGTCTTGAATGTACGGACGCCTCTTCAAGATATAAATCACTTGTTGCAAATGGATATTGAAAATAAGGGTCTTTTTGAAAAGTAATCGAGCTTGAAGTGATAGATAAAACTGTTTTTATGCCATTTAATCCATCATGAGTGTTGTTATAATCCGACACTATATCAAAAGACGTTGATAAAACAGGTGGAGCGCCTATTCCACTTTTCCATTTAAAAGTCCCTATACATTTAATCGTATCGTAATAATCCGCCCCAACGTTTAAGGTGGACTCTTCTTTAGCAACGACAACGCACCTTAGTCCATTATATATTTCTTGATATAAAGCCTGTTCCACGGGTGTTCCACTGATTCCAATAACATTTTTTAAATATAAAACATGTCCAGGACGCACATCTGATTGAATAAACTCGCTACGTCTTTTGACTTTTATAAAAAATGAAATATTTTTTAAAGTGTAGCCTGGCGAAGAGTCGCTATCGTTATATATAAAATCAAAAGTAAAGTCTAAATAAGGAATTTTGCTTTTTATTCCTTTCACAATTACACCTTCCCCTAATATGATATCATTATTAATAATCGGGGTAGTTAAACCTAAAGTAACGTTGTCAAGTAAAGTGCTAGAGGTTAAAGGGTTTACATTGTAAAAATTTGTCAATTCATTTGTAAAGTGTGGAATATGTTTTTTTATAAGAACTTCGATATCACTAAAAGAAAACATCTTGACTTTTTAAAATTGATTTACCTATTTATCTTGTGGAGATTAATTAGAATGTCAATTAAAAATGCAAAACAAAGAAGATAAAAATGCTAAAAATTCCGAAAATTTTACATTTGCTTTAAGTAAAACTCAGAACTTTTATTCTGGAGTTTTTGAAGTAGAATTTGAAGGGGTGCGCACTATAAATGAAAAACCTATTATTAACGTTAATATTCCCATTGATTACAAAGTAACAAAACCTTATAGCGAAAATTCTTATTTATTTAATATTAAAGGGAATTCAAAAAACTTTTCACAGCTTTTTTTACGCGTAAAACAAAACACTTTAAATATAAAACTTGTTGACAATAATAAAAAAACTTTTGAAGGTACTTTAGAAAGTTTTTTATCGGCTTTGATATCGCAAGTAGATTCAATTCAAGAAAACAATCTAAAAAAATAATTTAATAAAGCAATATGGCAAACGGTATATATACAAGTGCATCTCTTAGGTTCGCTGAAAACGTCTCTACTTTTGGATTTACGCCTGCTATTGTTGGGCAAAAAGTTTCAAGCGGAACTGCGTCCAGTGGGGCAGTTTACGAAATTACAACTTCTGCCGAAGCAGACGCTCTTTATGGGGCAAACTCTATTTTGGCGTTGAAAGTTCGTAAATTTTATGAAAGTTTTAACGAACAAACTAAAATTTTAACAATCGGGGTAAACGACAACGGATCAGGGGTTGCTGCAACTTCAACGATTACCTTTGCAGGTACTCCAACCAGTAACGGAACGGCTACAATTAGAATAGGTGGAACGGGTTTTGAATATACAATTACATACTTAACGACGGACACCGCTACAACGCTTGCAGCTCAACTTGTTGCAACAATTACCGCCGACACTAAGGCTTTAATCACGGCTACAAATCTTGCTGGAGTTGTTACTTTAACGGCAAGGAATAAAGGTACAGAAATGAATCGTTACCCAATTGACGCAAGTATTACAGTAATTCCAGGAATTACAGTAACGCCAACAGCTTTTGCAGGTGGTTCGGTTGACCCTGTAGCAACTGGATTATTTTCTCCTCTTTCTAATGTAAAATGTGCTATCCTTGCACCATTTTTTGCAAGAACAGCGCTTGAATCATTCCTGGATACAAAACTGAATGAAGGCGAAAGCTTGTACTCCTCTTATGGCTATATTTACAAGTCTGCAACAGAATCTGAAATTAACGCAGAAGCCCTAAGTACCACAAAAGACTTTAATATTAATCTTGTGGTAATTTTTGACCACTACACAACTGCAACCGCAAAATATTTTGGAAGTGATACTGCTTTAAATAGTATTTTTGAAGTTTCGTCTAGCTTGTTAGCAACTCAAGTCGCACAACTGTCAGAAGGTAAGGTGCTTGATAACTATAAAATAGTGTATGATGCATATCCATTCATTAAAAAGGGTGAAATTGTCCCCAACATTGGTGGAAAAAAACAAATTGCACGCCCATTTAACGAAGACATTCTTTTAGGTATAGTTCCAACTCCTTCAAGTGTTCAATTGAATTCTGAAATGAATGCTCAAGAAAAACAGTTCGTAAGAAAAAATGGCATTACCATGGCAGAAATTGACGACACTAAAACAAGAGTTGTTTGCCAAGGTACTTATACAGTTGCTTTGTCTACCTACAACGTTAAGATAAATGAAAGGTTGTTTTTAAATCAAAGAATATCTGCAGTTCAACTTAGAGAAGACATTCAAAATGAACTCAAAAAAGCCTCTAGTACTTTAAATCTTAGTACAATTAAAGGCAAAGTTACTCAAGATGTTTTCAATAAAATTGTTAGCATTATCTTGACAGTACTTGAAAATGAAGGAAAAAGACAACTTTTTACACAAGGAATTGAACTAGATGAGAACGGTAAACCTCGCGTAAATATTAACTTTATCGATGCTACCAAGCAACTTATTATTAGCTTTTCTGCAAAAATGGACGGATATCCTCAGTCTATTGACTTTGGCTTAACAGTAAAAACAACGGATTAATTTTTATAAAAAAATATGAAACTAGATAAGAACGGTAAACATCGCATAAGTGTTGACTTTAACGAGACTACTAAGCAAATTTTTATGAAAATAGAGGGATACCCTGAGTCAATTGACTTCACTTTAGAGATAAAGGATATCCTGAGTTCATTGACTTCACTTTAGCGGCAAAAACAACAAATTAATTTTTATAAAAAAATATGAGTATATTAGTTAGAACAATCAATTTTTTTGATTCAATTAGCGGAAAAACATTTCAAATGTCGCCTAATGATGGGGTTGCGGAAGTAATGAGCCAAGGTCCAGATAGTGATTTAAAAGTAAATGGAGATGGTAATTCTTTTGTTGTTTATGATACAATTATGCCAGGAGGTTTAAAGTTTTCAATGACAAGTAGTGACCCTTCTTATATCAACTTTTTCAACCAAAGGGAAGCAAACGGCGGAACTTTATTAGGAACTGTTCAAATTATTTATAGCGACGGTAGGATTAAATCCCTTACTAACGCGGTAATTAAAGGCAGTTTATCTTATAAACCAAACTCTACCGTTGATATTGAAATTGTAGGATCAAACTCTATATAATATGAACGAAACCTTTAAAGCTAGTCAACACGTAACTAATTTTATTAACCAGTCTAGCCTTTCCGAAGGAGATGCTAGATTGGTTGAGGTTTTAAATAAAATAGTGCCTACATTAAAAGAAAAAGATAAAAAAGCTCTTCTTTTACATAAAGAAGAAATATATAAAACAATATTAGAGCAAAAAATACAAGCAGAGTTAATCACAGAGCAGTTCATGTCTGGAACGATTAAGCATGTAATGTTTTTATCTTATAAGCAATCTGTGCTTGACTCTGTACTTAAAAGTACAAGCCTTGAAAGTCCAAATGTTTTTATTAAAGGTGCAAAAATTCCAGGCACAAATGAAGTTTTTAGTAGGGATGCATTAGTTATACCCCTGCAAGTACCAATAGAATATGTACACGCAACAAGTACAGGCGACGTTGAAATTAAAGAAATGGAATATTATTATTTGCAAAAGCCAAACATAGGTGACGCAATTACAATTCCAAGCGCTGGCGCGGGTGCAGACGTAATTCAAACGCTTAAAGCATTCAAATCGGCTGGATTCCTATTAACGCCTGCTGGACTTCCCTTTCAGGACGATGTTTTAAGTGCAATGGATGTTATTGATGGCGATTTTTTTTTGAACTTTTTTTGTACGTTTTTATTGAGTGTGGAATTTTCCGAATTGACAAAAATAGCAAGACTACTCAAAAAGAACCACTTACTGAACCCTTCCTTAATCGCTTTAGAAACATTGCAGAGATTCAAGGTGCAGTTTTAAATATTGAAGGAATACAAAATATTTCAAAAAATTGCTATCAAATAATGCGCGAAACAAAAGGAGGTTTTACACAAGAATATCTTGACAAATTAACTTTTAAAGAATTTAATTTATGGATAAATACTCATAATCAGGTTATTGAAGAAATAAACGAAGAGATAAATAAAAGCTTAAAAAGATAATATGTCAAACTCTGAAAATCGCATTAGAATCGGTTTGGATGCGAGACAAGTAGAAACTGGTCTTTCTAAAATTCTTAAATACATAAAAAACACCGAACTGGCAATTAATAAAATTGGCAACAGTAATGGATTTGACAAAGTAAAAAGAAAAATCGAGGATAGTGCAAAAGCTCAGTATAAATTAACGGAAGGATATAAATCCCAACAAAAAGCAATTAACGACACTTTAAAGCTTTACGAAAAAGAATCGAAGGCACTAGATTCGCTAAACTCAAAAAAACAAAAACTTGCAACAACTGCCCAAAGTCAAAGTGCAAAAGAACAAACCAACGCTTCGCAAGGTGGCGCTGGGAATATTGTTAGCACTGTTTTGCAAACTGGAGCAGTTCTTTTACCTGTAAAAATAGCAATTGATTTAGAGGCTGAATTTGCAAATGTTGCTAGTAAGTTACCCGAAGGTACTACAAAAGCAGTACAAAGACAGATTAAAAATGATTTAGAAAACTTTGCAACAACAACTGGGCTTGATGTCGTGTCCACTTTTAGAGCAGCCGAAAAAGCTTTAATGTTTGGCGTACCAGTTAATGAATTAAAAAGTGCAGTTCTGTTATCTTCAGAATTGGCGCTTGCTTTTGATATGACCGCAGACGCTGGCGGGGAAGTTGTTGGAAAATTAAAGACAATTACAGGCACTTTAGGTGGCGTCAGAAGAGTAGGCGACACAATAAACTACTTAAGTAATACTTACGGAATGGCGGCAAGTGATTTAACGGAGTTTTCTTTAAGAACATTACCAATTGCTAAAATCATTGGCATTACAGAAAACGCTACCCTTTCACTAGGTGCGGCTATGCTAAAAGCAGGAACAGAGCCTGAAAGAGCTTCCACTGCTTTTTTGTCGTTAGCTGGTTCTCTTGGAATATTTAACTCGTCTGCAGAAAATATTGCAAAATTAGAGTCTGCGGGAGTTGACACGAAAGCTTTACGAAAAGGTATGGATCAAACAAAGGCTTTAATGCAAATTGCTGGTATTGATTTTCAAAAATTATCTTCTGAATTTAAAATCAACCCAGACATTGCCATGAAATCATTTATTAGTAGCGTTTCCAAAATAAAAGACAAAGGTTTAAAAATGAATTTATTGCAAGGTATTTTTGGAACTTTAGGTGGGGACGTGTCGCTTGAAATGGCAAACTTGTCTAAACTTTTTCCTGAAATGGCTACGGAAATAACTGCAATTATGGACGCAGCAAACGATGCAAGCAAAACTCAAGGCTCTTTAACGAAAGAAGCTACCGCAAAAACAGACACGATGAGAGTTTCTATCCAAAACCTTAAAGACTCCCTTGTTGGGTTAGGCGATGCATTTGCTTCCCCTTTACTTGCAGGGAAAAATATAGTACAACTTTTGGCGGAAATAATTACAAAAATGAGTGATTTAGTTAGGGCTTTTCCTTTCGTTTCTGCTGGTCTTTTTACTTTATTCAGTGGTGCAGTTTTAGCTAAAGTTGCTATAATGGCTTTGCGTTTTTTAGGAATCACAACATCAATACGAGCTATAGGAACTGCCTCTTTAGGTGCAGTGCCTGGTGTTACTGCTTTAGGCGTGTCTATGTCAAGACTGTCTTCAGCTTTAGGGATTATCGGTGCAATAACAACGGCTTTACTTTTGGCAATTGATGCTGGAAAGCTTTTGGGCAAGTTTATAAAAGACTACAACGAAGGAAAGGCGCAAAAAGAAAGTCAAAAAGGTTTTACAAAAGTTATACCTACAAATTACAACATTGCAAGCGAAAAAGAAACTTTTAATGCAATTCAAAATTTAGACAAGCCAACAAAAACTTTATATAATTCAAACGGTAAAATAAACCCAATGTCAGGCTTTACAAATTCAAATGCAACCTTACCAAATCAGCTTAAAAGCACAGCTTTACAAGGTCAAAACCTTTCAGGAAAGCTTATTATTGAAGCACCCGCAGGATATAATATTAAACAAGAAACTCCTTCAACGTCTATGCTAGATATGCAAGTTCAGCAAAAATATAAAAGTTCAAACTTTTTATTACCAACTAACGGGGGAGTTTTATGAGCTTAAGGGAACGTTTATCTTCGCAGTTTGCAAGTCAATTAAATCAAGGAATTAAAAACCCTTATGGAAAAGGTAAACTAACATCAATTGGCAAAATTCAATGTTTTCTTGATGGTGAATTAGTTGTAAAACAAAATAGCGGAAATGATTTTTCTGAACCTGCTGGAGGAAAAACAAGGTATTTTCAAAACTTAGGCAACTCTCTTCGTACGTTTGACGTTATTATTTTATTAACGCACGGGTCAAGCGTTCAAGGTGAAATTGTAAACAATGAAACTTTGGTGGCTTTTCGCGATAAACTGATGGCAGAACTTATAAACGTTGGAACGTTTGAATTTACTCATCCACTTTATGATAAGGGCGGTTCTATTTTATGCGCAGTTGATGGAGAAATTACTTTAACTAATAACAGTACTTGGTCCTCAATTGTAATAAATTTTTCCGCTAAAGAGCTTACTAGAGTTGATGTCGTACCTACAGCGCCTGCAACCGCACAAACAATTGAAATAAAAAAGAAAAATTTGTTTGCAACAGTACTTGACAAGGCAAGTGCAACATTAAACTTTGCAAATGCAAGCGTTCAAGAAATACAAAATTATCAGCAATTTTTAAATAAAGCTTCAAATAATTTTACCTCTATTACAAATCAAATTGCACAATTAAATACAAGTGCAAACAATACTTTTTTACCTACACAAAATCTTGTCAATTCAATAAAAACATTTAAAAACACTATTCCAAAATTAATTCAAACCCCACAAGATTTAGTTAATTCTTTTCAGGATGTTTTTGAAAATATTTCTAAAATATTTACCCCACTTTTTCCTAGTAGTGTACTCAACGATAACAACATACAAAGCTTAAACGCTTTTGCACGCGACCCTAATGCTACATCAAGCGATGAACAAGATCGTTTTAATGTTATATTGTTAGGATATAAAAGTCAACTACTAGCAACATCATTGACTCAAGCTTTTGACATGTCTTTTGAAACAAGAGAAGAATACGAAGCTTATTTTCGTAAAATAAAACAATACTCTTCTGAAATTTTTGACTACCAAACTTTAGTGGGGTTTAATGAGTATGGCGACGCCATATATAGCAATATAAAGCCATTAAATACCCAAGAAATTGTTGAAGCATACAGAGAAGTTTATATTGAAGGTATTTACGCTTTAGAATCGCTTTATGGCAGTTTACGTGAAGTAGAAACGTATAATATATTTCACAATAAAAACCTTGCGGATGTTGTTTATAAAAAATATGGTAATTTTGATAATTTAGAATTTATTTTACAACAAAATAACATAGGTGGATTTATTAGTATAAATGGAAACTTTATTTTTCCAAAATGAATGCAAAACTTTTATTTGATGGTAAAGAAGTCTCTTTTGAATCAGCAAGGTTGGCAGTTTCATTAATTGACAACGTTTCAAGAAGTTTGTCAATTGTAATTAAAAGACCAATAAAAAATAAAACACTTAAAAAGGAAATTACTAATGTAATTAGGGAAGAGTTGCCAATTAATACTTTAATTCAATTAAAACTCAATGATACCGTTGTATTCACAGGATACGAAGCAAATTTAAAAACAAGTGAAAACCCTAGTCAGTACGAAGTTTCTATTGAATGCGAATCTAAAGCAATGTATTTTTTTAAAAGTAATATCCCTCGAAATCAAAGTTTTCAAGGTGTAAAAGATATCTTATCGCTTTCTCAAGAAATAGCAAGAAGGATAAACTACACAATAGTTGACGCCGACAAAAAAGACCCCGCAATTAACGAAATTGCAATCATAAATAATGTTTTTTCGGGTCAAGAAATCAAATTGTCAAATATAGCAGGCTATGCAGAAAAGTTTAATAAAGGAAGTAACGAGCTTGTTCTTGTAAAGACAACAACAAACCAAATTATTTTTAATCAAGAATGGACTGCGCTTGAAGGAATTCAGCGTTATGCAAATCAAAACAATATTTTACTAAGAGACGACGAAAATGGAAACGTAGTATTATATAAACTAAACTATGAAAATATTTTGCCAATTACAACGTTAAACCGTAGAATCAACCCGTTGCCAACCGACCCTCAAAATAACATTGAAAGCGCACAAGTTGTAGAAAATTTATCTGATCGTTCTCAAGTGTACTTTTACTATAGTAAAAATTTTGTTAATCTAGTGACTGGAACTGGAAAGAAAAAAAGAGAAAGAAAAGCCCCTTCCTTGACAAGCGTTGTTGATTCAGAAATTAAAATCCCTTCATTTAAAAGCGTTTCCTCTTGGGATAACAGAGTTGACGCTGAATTAACGCAATCTATTGGTTGTATTGCAAGTGTTCAAAAAAGCAGAAGCAAAATGTATAACGTTGTTGTGAACGGCTTTACACACGGAGGGTATTTAAATACAAAGCAAAGCACAATTTGGCAAGCGGGGGACGTTGTTAATGTATACGATGAAGTTCAAGGCTTTAATTGTCTTTTGGTGGTTACGAACGTTGATATACAAATTAACGGGGGCTTGACACCTACAATTAGAACCAAACTAACATTAAGCGAACCAAATATTTTCACATCAATTGGTATTGAATGATATGCAAAAAATTTCTTGTGAAGTTATAAAAACAGAATATATTCGCGAAAGTTCAAGTAAACTTTTTATTGACGTTAAATCTATTAACGCAGGTGGCGAGTCTATTTATACTTGCTATTTATGCGATTACAACGGAACGCGATACTCCCCAAATATTGGTGACATTGTCGACGTCTACCTTGATGGTAACGAACCTTATTGCATACCAATTGAGGCTTCGTCTATTGACGATAAAATAAATCCAGGGGATTTTATTTGTGGAAATTTTGATAATAATTTATATTTAAAGTTTAATGCAGAAAAGAAAAATCTTGAACTTGTCAACAAAGCAACTGATGGAGTCGATAGCATAAACGATTTTGAAATAAAGCTTGCCCAAGTTTTTGATATAAACGCAAAACAAAAAATTTTAGCTTTTGTGGACACTGTAAACGTATTATTAACGTTATCAAATAGACATTCATTTGATGTCAACGCATATAATGCAATTGTCACGGCTTTCGATGCCGTAAGAACAGTCTTCACTTCAATTATAACATTTGCACCTCCTGCCGTTGACGCGGTAATTAACGCACAAAACCCGATTATACTTGCACAAAGTAACATCGTTACGACAAACGCAAACAATATAACGGCAGATATTGCAGCCTTAAACCCTTTAATTTCATAATATGTCTTTTTTTTACGAACAACCACAAGGTTACTGGGATATTAAATTAAATACAAGCTTAAAACGATTTGTAAAATCCGAAGACGTAAAACAAGACCCATTTTTACCTAGCATTTTAATGTCAATTGGTACAAATAAAAGAGTTCAACTAACGGATATTAATACCTCACTTGAAACTGGGTATATTTTTGAACTTAACCTTACGGAAAACGAACCAGTAGGAAGTTTTTTACATGCAATTTTACCTAATTTTGAAAACACAGATTCTTTTTTTGATACAATAAACACAGAGCTTAAAAGATGTTTAAATTGGATGATAAATAGACAGCTTGCAGACTCCATACAAGCCGTTTCGTTCTTAAAAGATAAAAAAATTGTTGCATTTATTGAAATAGCATATACAACAAATACTATTCGTAAATATGAAATACCTTTACAATGAAAGAATTCGCAACGACAAAAAAAGAAGTGCGGGATGTAATTGTAACGGAGGGGTTTAATCCAACTTTTAACGTACCAGGTAATGAAGCTTTTAATGTTGAGGCAGACCCGTTTATAAATCAATTAACCGATGCAATAGCAACTCTTGCTTCTTCGCTTGTTATATCTCAAGAAACATCAATTAAAAACAGCCTTACTCCTGCAAACGTAGGAATTGCTTTAGGTGAAAAGCCAAAAGACGCCTCCGTTTCTCAAGGATTTATAAGTTTTCAAGGGACGGTAGGTACGCTAATCCCTCAAAATAGCCTAGTTTCAATTAATGGACTTTTGTACAACACTTTAGCGGGTGCAGTCGTAAACAACACATCAATTCCCATTTCAAACATAGCAACAGACGGGTTAGGTACTATTACAGTCACCACTGCTTCAAATGACAATTTTGCTAGTAAACTTTTGTTTTCAATATCAGGAGTTTCAACCCCTGCTTATAATATTTCAAACGCTTTAATTACGGTAACGGGAGAAAAAACCTTTACATACCAAAAACTAGTGACCCCCGCTGGAAACATTTCTGGAAGTGGTTTAATAACCGGAACTCTTTTAAGTGTTGAAGTAAAATCTCAAGAGTTTGGTTTAAAAGTAAATGTTGACAGGGACGTTGAGGTTAAGCTAAACACGCCAATTGTAGGAATAAACTCTTCAGGCTATGTGCAATATACAAAAATTTCAGGAGGAGCAGAAGCCGAAACTAAATCTGAATTTAACGCTAGAATGCTTGTAAAGTTTACAACGCCAGACACGGGATCAAATTATCAAACTGTAATTAATGCAGCACTTTCAGTGCCTGGAGTAACAAGAGCGTGGATTCAAGAATATGTGAATTCAGTAGAGGTAGGCGGAGAGGTTCGCGTGCGTTTTGTTTTAGATGGTAAACCAATCACTATATTTCCAGACGCAGCCGAAAAAACAGCCGTCAGAAATGCGGTTTTACCTTTTATTTCAGCAGGAATTCCTTTGTCTTTAGTTGTTGCAGATGGACCACAAAATAAACCGTATACAATAGCGTTTGCGGGAATCCCTGTGGGTATAAATGACGCAGTATTAGGTGGGATTATTAGGGCAGATTTAAAAACTCTTTTTAATACAACACAATACAATTCCGACCTTGCACTTTGGGAAATACAGGGCGTTATAAGTGACGCTTTTAAAAAAGACGGAAGGGCAAGCTCAGCTCAAATACAGGCGGTTTTAACTTCAACTGTCATCACTATACCGCCAACACCAACAGATGATTTTTTAGCAACTATTGGAACTATAACAGGAATTGTATAATATGGCAAACGTTTTACCTACATTTCCAGTATATACAGCAGAACAAATTCGGGACGCATTACTTGAAGTTTTGCCAAACGGTTATTTTTGGCAATGGAAGGATAACAAGGAATCAAATCTTTATAAAGTAGTACAATCTTACGCATTAGGGCTTGTCAATTATTTTAATGACATTCAGAATAGGGCTTGGGTTGAATTAAATCCTTCAACAACAATTGACTATATTTCCGTTTGGGAAAGTATTGTAGGGATTCCTGATGGATGCCTTTCCATTACTGGAACTTTACAAGATAGAAGAAAACAAGTACTGTCAAGATTAGCAGGTTTTAATATAACAACCGTTGCAGATGTCAAGAATTACTTGACAAGTGCAGGATATACATTCATTGATGTTATAAACGCTCGTGACTATGTTAACGGACAAGGATTTGATTACGTTTTTGATATATGGAATCCCTCTCCAAACGAAGCAAGATATAGTCTTGTTTTAATTTTGGAAGCAGGAAATCCTGATAATAATACAATTGAATGCATTGTTCGAAAAATAAAGCCAATGGGTATAAGAATTTATCGTTTTGAATACTAAATATGGGTGATTTTTCCAACAAAACAACGCAAGAACCAAAATCAGGAATTGCTCTTGAAAGTCAAATAACAAGTCAAGAGTTTGCCCTTGCAAATGCACAACAGAGGGGCATTTTAACGGCTGGTCAAATTACATACGACCCAACAACTCATTTAACGCAATCTCAATTAGAGGCTATTTCGCCAATTCGCTTGGCAAATGCAGTTGCAAATATTTCCTCAAGAGCAGAAGACTTTGTCATTCATACAGGTTCAACTGCAACAGCGTACCGCATAAGACACGTAACTCAAAATATAACAGTTTTAAAAAATAAAGCATATAGTGCTTCACCTGCCCCTGCCGACTTTTTAACAAATGCTTCCTTTCCTACTGTAAAAGTAGATAACACGATTGCAACGGGTACAGTTATACGCTTTAGACCAAACTTAACAAACACAACACCAACAACTTTACAACTATTTAATAATCCAGATGGAACGGGTTTAGTCGGTACTAGTACTTTCCCTATAGTTGACCCTCAAGGTGTCGCTATTACAGCAGGATATTTAAAAACCAATGCAGATTATTTATTTAAGTTTACAGGCACAAATTGGCAAGTAATACAAACTGAAGTCGCTAGCATTTCAACGGGAATAACAGCAGGCACTATTCCTATAAACGGAACGGCTTCCGCAACGGAGACTATTGCAGGAATTGCGGAAATTGCAACGCAAGCGGAAGTTACGACGGGCACTGTTGATACTCATATTTTAAGTCCTTTAAAGGCACAAACGGCCTTTTTACGCAAAGACGGCTCAACTACTGGAAACTATTTTGCAACTGGCACAATTTATGCGGGCGACGGCACGACAAATCAAATTATAAGAAATGTAGCCAATCCCGTACAAAATCAAGACGCGGTTACTTTAAGCTTTTTAAATGCACAATTAGGAAATATAGGTTTACGTAAATTTGCGGTAAATAATGCTACTTTAGTTGCAGGAGTGCCTTCTTATATTTCAGGAACTGGTGCAACTGCAACGATAACGGCAAACGCTACAAATCCATTAATTTTGACATCTGCAGATGGAATCACTCGCGTCTTTACAACTAACCAAACTGCAACAGCAGACGCAACTAATAACTTAAAAAGAATTATTTGGGAAGGTGGAGCTTATGGTTCAGCAGTAACGGATACATTTGTTGCCATTGGTAATAATGTAACGCAAGGAATAGGCACGACGCCACCCACGGGAGGTGCTAGTGGTGATTATTATGTTCAATATAATACTTTAGAAACGTGGAAAAATATTGCAGGAGTTTGGACAAAATTTCGATGGGTAGACCTTGGAGAAGGTATTAGGGCGGCAGGAGCTTGGACAAGTCTTGTTAGTTATGCCTTTAACGGTGAAACTGTTTTTTCAGGTGGAACTATAGCAATAAACGCAAACAGTACGTTTAATACTAATATTAATTTACGCCTAAATTATTTATGCAACCTTCAAGCCGTATATAATACCATTACTGGGTCAGGCAATACTGCAATCTTGCCAAATGGAAGTGGTGGGTATAATTTAAATCAAGGCGTTTTTGCTGGCACAGGATCTGGCTATGGATCTTCTATATGGGTAAATCAGGCAAACCCCTTTCAACTAAGATTAATTACTGGAGCTATTGGAATATGGCATAGTCCATCTGAAGTTAATAGATTTTTTACTGGAGGAAGTCTTTTTGCAATTATCGAACGAACTTATTAAGTATATATGCCATTTATAAACAACGTTTATCTTGTTAGTAAAGTAACAAATACAATTCAATATTTTGCAGAAATATGGCAAGCTGAAGACGGTACTATTTCTCAAACAGTTCAAAACGCACAAGGTCAATCTATTGCAGAATTGTTAACAGACTGGAGATTTGCAACCCAAAATGAAATAGATGAATATATTGAATTACCAAAAGCAAAACAAAGCAAGTTGCAAGAAGTTAGTACATATTACAATAGTAGGGAAGACACTGCGGAATGCTGGAATTTACACATAAGCGTTATTTCAACACCCAGCTCTAACGTTTACATCAAAAATGATAGGTCTGTAGCATGGTGGAAAGCCAATGCTAATGCTTTATATTGTGGTAATAGCGAAAAAGAAATGTACTTTTTTGACAAAACAGGATTAGCAACACCTTTACTTGTAACGCCCGAAGCTGCATCTTATTTGACATCGGAAGCAATTACAATTGAGAATGACATTGGCTACACTTATTATACTGAAGTGATTCCTAAAATACAAAGCTTTAAAACATTAAAACAAGTAGAAATGTACGATTTTAAAAAAGACTTTGAAAAAATTAATCGCCTTATTAAAATAGACATGAAAACTTTTAATGTAGTTATTTTAAAAAAAACAAATCGCAATAGAACTTAAACTCATGCAGGGTTTTTATAATGTGAACTATATGCCCTGTAGCTTTTAATTGTTTATGAATTATCTTTTGCGATTCGGTGACCCTTCCTGTTGCACTTTTTAATTCAAAAAAAATAGTTTTACCTTCCCAGCATATTTGTAAATCAGGCCACCCTTTTACTCTACCCATTGCGTTCATTTTGGCATTATAGCGAATCATTTTTATTTTATCCCCGCTCGGGTTTTCATTTGGGGAGTGGTGAAGAATTGCACCAGAGTAAGAGTAACGCTGATAAAAATACTGAACACAGTGCAATTGTAAAATATCCTCTTTTAAATAAACTTCATTATTTTTTTCTTGCATTTTACTTTTAAAGTGTTTTATCTAAAAGAGAATAAAAGCACATTCTAAATATGCAAACAAAAAAAATAACTACATTAGCGCAAAGAACACTTACCGTCGCTTCTTTTGAATATAAAATTGAAAATCAAGTAGGTAACTACGCATTAGAAACCTTAAAGTTAACCACAACTGGCAATGATAATATAAAAGGTATTGTTAAGATTCAAATTGCAGGTGCAACGGGTCCACAGTCGGTATATAACGGCACTTTTGATTTTGAAGTAAAGACACCCACAACACTTGAAAGAGTTTTAAATGTTCAAGATAAGGCAAACGTTAACTATACTTCTGTTCCAGGTACAATCACCGCTTCAGTTGATAACTTAAGTGTTGAGTATACGGGCCTTGAAGGATTATATCAAATTAGATTGCTTGAAGGTAGCGTTTTTAATGGTGCAACCGTTTCTCATACTTTAGATATTGACGGTTCTTTAAATGGACAAGATGATTTTTTTATACCCGATGATGTCACTTTACCAAAAAGGGGTAAAAACGTTGCAATAGGTTTTCGTAAATCTTGGATTGCAACCTTTACAGCTTTGACACCATCTGCAAACACAAACATATATTTACAAATTATTTAAAATATGAAAATAGGCGAATATACAGGACTTAATGAAGCAGTCGAAGACGTATTAGCGGATGTTGGTGGTGGAGGCGGTGGCGCATCAAATTATAAAGGAGAATGGGACGCCTCAACAAATACTCCAGTTCTTGCAAACGGATCAGGGACTTCTGGAAATTATTATCAAGTTTCAGTTGCTGGAAGTGTTGATTTTGGTTCTGGCTTAATTTCTTTTGAGCAGTACGATCACGTTGCATATAGTGGTGCAATATGGTATAAATTAGACAATTCTTGGCGTGCAAGTGAAATCTTGACAGATGGAACTTTTACGCCCTCTGTTACTCAACTGTCTGCCAACGTAACCGTCAAGACTAATCTAGAAAGGGCGGCGGGACGCATAGACACCAAAGCTTCTTCGGTTAATAATATAGCGTCCGTTAGTGGAGACGTACAAATAGATGGTGACGATATTCCTAGTGGATCAATCAATAGATGGTTAAGAGAGTCAACAAATTTGCAAGAAAAAACTTCAAATATTGTAAATAATTCAGGCAGTTATGAAATACGCCCAACTCTTGGAGACGCGGACAGTGGCGTTAAATATACTCATTTAAACGACTCTTTAAAAGCTACTCTTGACGCTAAATTAAGCCCCCTAGATAATAAAGTTTACTACGTTTCAGCAACGGGAAATGATTCAAACATTGGTTATGATATTACAAAGCCATTTTTAACCCTTGGGGCTGCTTTAATCGCCGCAGGCAACACTGGCAATCAAATCTGTGTTTTACCAGGTACTTATGCAGGAAACTACACAATTAGTCAATTAAATGTTACCATTGTTGGTTTTAATGCAGAACCATCTGGAATAGTAAATTTTACAGGCACTATAACGGTAACAAGCACCTCCTCTAGTGTCAGAATACAAGGTTTAGCAATAACAAACTTAGTTCATTCTGGTGCAGGTACTTTATACTTACTTAATACAACGGTAAACACAAGCACTACATTATCAGGCTCTGGTTATTTTGAAGCAGAAAGTTCTGATTTTCAAGGTGGATCTTTAACTGGAACGGTAAGCATTACTGGTTCTGGTTCTAAAGTCTTTCAGGGGGGAAACTACATAGGCGCGACTACTATTAACAACGCAAGTGCAGTTGTTAACTTTTCAAACAACGTTATATCTTCACCAGTTGTAGTTACGACTGGAACTTTTGACCTTAACAATACACCAGTTTATGCTGCAACTAATGGAGGCATAGCAGTTGCCATCAATGGAGGCACTTTTATCGCTAATAATGCAAATGTACTAAATCCAAATAATTCAACTGGAAAAATTACAATAGCCACAGGTTGCGTGTATAGTTTTAGTAATTTCAAATATGATGGTACAGGAATAAATGCAGGGGCGGTGAGTTCCGTTAGGGTTGCATTTTTTGATGCTTTAAATGCCGTTAACCTTACTGGGGCGCGACTTTTAGTATCTGACGCAAGTAAAAGAATTGTATCTTCAGCGGTCACTGCAACAGAGGCGGGGTTTTTGTCAGGGGTGACAAGTAACATACAAACTCAGTTTAATAATATTTCCGCTAAACGATACATGTACGCTGCGCTCAATACACCTTATCAATTGCCGAATAACAACCAAGCACAAGATATTTTTAACTTTGCTCAAGTTAACGCAAACGGGATTACCGTGAGTGGAAGCGTTTTTACTGTGCCTGCAGGTACTTATCAAATAAGTGCTTCGTTATGTGTATATGCAAGTGTATCTCCAGCAACAACCCAAATTCTTGTTATGGCTACTATTGTTAACGCTTCTACCAATGTTGCATTAAGCTCAAACTTTACTATATCCGCTGCAACACCACCTTATACAACTTGGGTACAAAGTACAATGCCTAGTGCAACAATGATTATTACTTTTGCAAGTTCTACAAATATTAAAATGCGTACCAGCCAAGTTTTAACTAGTACTGGCGTTCCAGTGATTAGCTTTGGTAACCCTAGCAACGGAGGAACAGTTTTAAGTATTGTGCAAATATAACAAAAAACCTTTTTATAGTCAATGTCAATTAAATATGAAAAAAGAAACAAAGCTTCAGCTAAAATGTGGTTTTTTATATTTTACACAAACTTATAATAAGAATACGCCAATGCTAATAAGACTTTTTAGAATCTTAACTAACGAAGCTACACAGTCCCCGTATTATCATGTATTGTTTTTCTTTGTACTTCCAAAGGAATTAAAGGGAAAAGATTACAAACCAAATAATTTTAACATCATTCCTTTAAATGTTGGGGAAACTTATTGCGCAGAAGCCCATGTAAAAGAAGGGTTTAGTTTAATGTCTTTTTCCGATAGGATGGAATACGCAAAAAGCAACCCTGGCAACATTTTTATTCAAAAGTTTACAGTAGAATGCAACCCCGAGCAGTATGTTGAAACTGTAGAGCAAGCAATTAAAATGGCGCAAAAAAAAGCAAAATATTCTAGGATTTTGGCTGCAATGTCAGCTTACGACCATTATTTTTTTATACGAAAAGCGCGCCCTTATATTTATAAGTTATTTAAAAGATTTTTTAAAGTTGACGATGTACCATTTTGTAGCGTTGCTTCACTTTTATTTTATGTAAAAATAAAAAACCTTGACAAAATGACTTTTGAAGAATGTCTTGCTTATTCGCCTGGAGAACTGGAATCCTTTTTAAGGTCAAGAGGAGAAGAAGACCCTAAACTTTATGCAGTTGTACATGAAAATACCATTACCTACATTGAACACAATTAAAAAAAATTTAATTTGTTTTTCTATATCCCTTGTGCTTTCTCAAAAAGCCTATGCTGGACGTGTTCATGGGTTTTTTGGGGCAGATATACCTTTTAACTATTCCCAGTCAAAAAACGTAGCTTCAAACGCTTTTAATCAAGCACTCGCAAGGCCTAATGTTGGGATTGCTTACGAAGTAACTTCTCAATATGGAATTTTGCTATCAACAACGTCTTTTTTAAATGCAGGCTATAAAGTAAAATTTGACAAGGCAGGCAAAACATACACCGCAGATGCTCTAGGCACTAGAGACTCTATCAGCGTTTATAAAAAACTTTCAAATCGTGATGCTTTTTTTATTATTTTATCAAATAACATAAATCAAACCACTGTAAACAATAAAACTTCAAGACATTCTTACTTAACTTATGGAGTAGGTTATGGAAAATTTATTACAAGAAATATGACAATTAGCGCAACTTATACTCCAGCAATTATTAATAATATTCCTTCTGAAGGCTTTAAAGGTGCAATTAATTTAGGCGTTAACGTATGGCTTTTTTAGTGGTTGCATTTGTAGTGGTAAATGTATTAATTGCAACAAGTTTACATGTTCAAGACATTAAAGACAAGCGTAATACAAGCCCTGCCATAGAAAAAGAAAACCTAGAAAAACCTAAAGAATGAAATTTACTTTTATTTTGCTATTGCTAACTTCTTGCCATCCTGGAAATCCACTATATATTAACGTTAAAGGGCGCTTTCACTCCTGTAAAAGAGTGGAAGACATTGCACCAAACCATAAGCATTATCAATGTAAACAATTATTTTAAAGTAAAAATATTTTCATATTAATATACAACATTTTTTCTTTTTCTTGTGTGTTTTAGGGGACAGTTCAGGCTTTATTTCTTCCTCATTTAATTCAATTGAAGTTTTTCTATAGCTAATATTTTCTTGAAAAGTAAGGTTACTAGTCTCCAGTTCTCCTCTTCTGATCTCTTCTAAAGTATTAAGATTCATTTGCCGAATATAAGAATCTATTAAATTACTTAAAGCTTGATTTAATTCTATTTCATTTTGTGTAAAGTCTTTGTTCATAATTATATTTAAGTTGTAATATAATTATATTACATTTTTGTAGGGTTGTCAAGATTTATTTTAAAATTCCGAGAGTAAAGCTTAACGTCTGCCCCTACCGTTCTTGCGTTTAAAACCCCGTCCATATGTAAATTAGGGCTTGCCCTTTCTAGCTTTTCAATTTCATTATAAGAAAAAGAATATAAGTTTACGTTGCAAATTGCAAGCATGTCCCTTAAAGCCTGAGATTGTTCGCTTATAAATAATAAAACAAAATCGATTTTGCCAGTACATAAATCTTGTACACGTTTTGCAAAAAACATTTCCTCTTTTAAATTTATATTTTGAAGGTTAAACGTATTTACAAGAATATTAAAAGCTTCTCCGTGTCCGCTTTTTTTATTAATACCTCCCGTTTTTCCGTTTAAATCTTGTACAGAATTTATGTGAAAATGTGGGGCGGTAATTAAAAACATATATTCTTTATATAACGGCATACTATAAAAACCGTCAAGCTCTGGAACGTTTCCTTGTACTAATCCAGCCTCAACGCTTCCATTTAAAAGTAACTTTACATTTTCAGAAGATCCCGCGGTTTGCCTTACTTTGCATTTATAGTTTGCACAAATTTCAGAAGCCACTTGAAAGTAAACGCCCGAAGGATGTCCAGATGCAATTGTAAAAGCAAAAGCTGGCATTGATACGATAAACAAAAAAAGGGCTTTAATTACAATCATTTACTTTCTTTAAGTTATTAATAGCGTTTATATTAGCGTTTGTACTTTCGGAATAAATACGTCTTGCCATAGCAATATCCTCAGGAAGGGCTTTTAATTTTAAAAGGTTTACTTCAGTAGTTTCAAAAAATATGCCTTGATTTAGAATATTTGACAAGAGTAAATTTAAAGTTTCACAATTATTTTTTTTGGTAACGGATTCAATTAAAATAAGGCTTTTTTGCAAATCTACAACGTCTTTTTGTAGTTTTTGGATATCTGAAAGTCCTGTTGCAATTTTGCTTGGTAAGTTAATAATGCCAACTAGTAAAACGCCAACTCCAAAAACAATTGAAATGGTTTTTTTATATTCAAGAAAAGTGCTGGCAACTGCAGACAAATTCATATGTTAGAGTTTCTAATTTCAACAACTCGATTCAGTTTGTCCTCAATGTCTAGTTCATCACATTTTAAATCCTCATTTTTGTATTTAGTAACGGTATAAACAAAGTGTAAATTATTAATTGTTTTTTTTGAAATAACAATTTTCATCCATTCTAATTCTTTTTTTGCAGTGTCAAAATACATTGATTTGAGTTTTATAAAAAGGTTGTTTTCGTTTCTAAAAATTGAATCATTGGTTATATGGTAAATTTCACCAATATTAATGCTTTGCAAATCACTTACGACATTTTTCCAAAGGCTTTTTTGACAAATCATTCTTTCGTTTTTATCACGAGAAACGTTTGAATACGCACATAAATCGGTAACGTGATCGTATATAATGTTACCTTTAGCGTCTCGCCTAAAGCCTAATAAAGTATTTGTTTTTAAAACAAAATCATTTTCATTTAAGATTTCAACTTTTGACTCACTAAAAAAAGTCGAACTTCCACAAACGTTTGCAATGGAATTTAATTCAGACCATATACTTTGATCAACATTGTCAACGTAAATGTATTGAGGCAATCTTGAAGCAAAAAACTTAAACATATTGCCGTATATTTGTTTTGAAGCTACAAAAGAATATAAAACTGCTGATATAAGTACTAATCCAGCCCAAAAAAAGACTTTTAAATAAATCCATTTCACTAAATCAGATCTCTTCTTTTTAAATTCATTATATTTTGACAAATAAAGACTTTGAATATCTTTTGCAAGTAGTGTTAGATGTTCTTGCAAAAAGTCTTGTGAAGCTTCTCCACTAACGTTTACCGAAACCGCAGCCGAAACAACGCCAAAAAGAATATCATTAAGGTAAACGGGCAAAAGGGCAACGTACTTTGCTTTAACTGGGGTTCTTGTTAGTAGTTCAATAAAAGTATTTAATCCCTTAGATTCAAAGTCCTTTAAAGTAAACGTTTTTATTTTGTTACGAGAAAGTTCTTGTATAAAAGTAAGTTCTTTTTCTGTTCCAGTAACTTTTAACGGTTTACTTGTGTGGTAAACAGATTTTGTGCTACCTATTAAGCATTGACCGTCCTTTTGACAATTTGGTAACGCCCCTATTACATCTTGAATTGTAGCAGAGTCTCCATTTACAAAAGAAAAGCCAATATAAAAATTGCCGTTTAATGCTTCACAACAACGAGTTAAGTTTTTGCTAATCGTTGAGCAGTTGCAAACATTATTAAATTCAGAGGTTAAAAAACTTGAAAGAACTTTTGCAGTTTTATCATTTAAAAAAAAAGAATCCTTGACCCTAGCAATTATTTTAATGATATCAATTGCAGCGTAAATCATTCTTGACATCAAGTAAAAAACAGATTTTAAATTCAAAAATATAAATACTTATAAAGTCAAGAGTTGCTTTTTAGCCAAAAGAAATATTTGACATTTCTGCAATTTCTTCATCTGAAAGTTCAGAATAAAATCCCTGTTCTAGGTTTTCTAATTCTTTTTTAATAATTCCTTGTGCAGTTCTTAACATATCGCACCCGTTTATTCCTCTCAGCTTGTAATCAAATAGTATATTTAAAACATACAAAACAAATAAAGGAAGCTGGTTTTGTTTTACGTAGTTATCAACTGAGTATTCGCCTTGGTTTAACCATAAATCACTTTCATAATATTGTACGCCATTTTTTAATTGACGATTATAAGACTCTATTAGTTGACCTAGACAATCAATGCTTTTTTCAAGGTCAATAACAGACTGCCCTTCTTTTTTGCGTGAAATATATTTAATAATTGAAAATTCCAAGATATCAAGATTGCCATCTATTTTGTTTGCGTCGATAAATTCAAATGGTGAAATTCTCATTTTTGAGTAATGTTTTTTTTGCATAATTATTTTTTAGTTATTTTTACAAAGTGTTTTGATGTCAATTTCGCCTTCTGCAACTTTTCGCTTAAAGTCAAATTCCCTCATAGATTGTTTTAAATTTTCTATATATTCTATATCATTTTCATATAAAGCTTGCAAAATACGATATGAAAGTGCTTTAAATCTTGCATTAGGGCTTGATTGTGCTTTTACCTTTTCAATATCAATTAAAAGGTAAGGAGATAAAGCCTTACATTCAATTAGGTACTTTTCAAAAGGAAGTGCGGTACGTTTTTTCATGTAGATTAATAAGTTGCTTATTAATTTTTTTAATAAAGTTAATATTTTTAAAGTCAAGCACTTTTTACAAAATTTAAAATATTTATTAATTTTTTATATATAAGTACCGTGTTTTGCGTCATTTTTGCCTAATTTTTAAAATTATTTTATTTTTTTTAAAAAAAGACTTGACTTTTGCAAAGTTGCCTTTTATAGAATTTTAACTTAAATATAACTTATTAAATTTTTATGAAAACACCTTTTATTATTTTAAGCTTGTTGCTATTAGCTTGTTGTGGGAAACCTGAAACTTTTGATTACAAAAAATGCACAGGAAGCGAAATGAATATGGTAAAAAAAAGTGCAAGCTCTCAAGATGGTAAGCATTTAGAGTATGTTGCTTATCATAAATTTGGTTGTAAACTTTAAAATATGCCCGTGAAATTCGGGCATATTAAATTATAAAATATTGTAAATTAATCTATGAACAAAAAGCAAAACTTAAAGCAGTCCATAAAAAGTATTGCCCTTGACTCTTATAACATAACATATTATTTAAACAATCAAGACATAAAGGCGAATAGTCAATTGCATCAAATTTATGTTAATTTTCAAGAAAAGCTTTGTCCAGAGTTTAAAATACAAGATTTTGGTAGCACCCTTTCTCAGATATTAACTTATACAATATTTTTAGCAAAGTTAGAATCAAAAGAAAATATTAATTTTTTTAATTTTAAAAATTACATTCCCGAAGGTTTTTTATTAACTAGCCCGCTTTTAGATTTTATAAATTTAATTGAACAAAGTCAATATAGCGATATAAAAGACCACGTTTTAAATATAATGTTGTTAGTTAATAATTTATCTTTTGAAGAATTACAAAACTCCATAAATTTACAATATGAAAATAGCGACGTTGACGTTTCTATGTACTTTTATGAAAATTTTCTTAAAGAATGCGACCTTAAAAGTAAGAAAGCTGGTGGAGTTTACTATACTCCTCCTGAAATAGTTAAATTTATTATTAATCAAGTTTCAAGCATTTTACAGGAAGACTTTGACCTTGTAGAGGGTTTAGCAAATAATCAAGTTAAGCTTCTTGATTTTGCTTGTGGAACGGGTACGTTTATTTTGAAAAGTTATAAAAAGGTTCTTGAGCTTGCAGAAAATAATGCCATGGATATAAAAACTGTAGCACAAGATTTAATTAAAAATTTCCACGGATTTGAACTGTCCCCAGTTCCTTTTACAATTGCAGATTTAAAAATAAAACAACTGCTAAAAAAGAAAGCTGGGTATCTATTGCAAGAGGGAGAGTTGTCGCCAATTGTACTTAAAAACACGCTTGAAAACAAGAAGGATATTCAAACAAACCTATTTGCCAAAGCAGTGGCTGAGAAAGGCAGGGAGGCGAATAAAATCAAAGATAACAAGGAAATAATAGCCATAATCGGCAACCCGCCTTATAATTCCAGTTCACAAAATGAATTTCATAAGGATAACGAACTGCTTAAATTCCACGCAAACTATAAATGCAAAGACGAAACAAATTCAAAATCGGTTCAGGACGACTACATTAAATTTATTGCCTTTGCACACAAGAAAATAAACGATGCTAGCCGTGGCGTTATAGGTGTTATAGTCAATAATTCATTCTTAAAAGGCTTAACTCATCGCAAAATGAGGAATGAACTTATGAAAGACTTTGACAAAATCTACATCATAGACCTGCACGGAAATGCAAGAATTGGTGAAACGGCGGAGGATGGTTCAGCTGATCAAAATGTATTTGATATCATGCAAGGGGTTTGTATTATATTGTTAGTCAAGAACAAAGATATTAAACGCAAAGGAATCTTCCACATTGACCTTTACGGCAAAAGGAAAGCAAAGTTCAACCGCCTCAACGAGCTTGATCGCAAACAATTAACAAAACTTGGAGTCCAAGAATTCAACAAGGCATTTCGTTCAACCAAATGGGGGAAGGAAAGATTTATTGACGACCTTTCGTTTTTTTCGCCAATGAAAGAAGCAACTGCAATGCTTGAATATGGCAAGTTTTGGGGGTTGACGGATGTGTTTGGGGAGTATACGAGTGGGATTCAGACAATTAGAGATAATGTGACAATACATCACTCAAAGGAATCTTTAAAATCTGTTTTAAATGATTTCCAGAATTTAACACAAGAACAAATTGAAATAAAGTATAAAACGGAAGATGCAAGAGATTGGAAAATATCAAGGTCAAAACAAGATATAGAAAAAAATATAAACAATGAATTTTGCTATCAGAAAATTCACTACAGACCTTTTGATGTTAGAGAAACTTTTTATAGTGGTACACAAAATGGCTTTGTATGCAATCCACGATTTGCCATAATGCAACACATGCTTAATGGGGATAACGTGGGGTTGGTGTTTAGAAGATCTGCAATACATAATTACTATGATGATGTATTCGTCACAAGCTACATGTCGGATCTAAATACATTTGGTAGTCATGGTTCTGTACTCGCCCCCCTCTACCTCCACACTTCCAACCTTGGAATTGAAGAAAGGAAGCCGAACTGTAAAACAAATGCAATGATAGAGTACGGAGAATACTGGGGATTGACGGATGTGTTTGGGGAGTATGTTAGTGGGATTGAGACGCAAAACGATGGAAAATACATCCATTTTCAAGATGATTTTGTCAAAACAATTGAAGGATATGAACAAGAAAAAGTGAAGAATGTTGCGTACCGCCCATTTGACACTCGCAAAATTTACTATGACACCAATTTGCTTGGCAGGGCAAGATTTGCCGTTATGCAACACATGTTAAAAGAAAATAATATGGGGTTAATATTTGAAAGAGGACACAGTATCTTACAATGGCACCACGCATTTATTGTTAACGGCATTTCTGATGGTCATACGATTGGTGCAAAATCCTATCTCGCCCCCCTCTACCTCCACACTTTCAACCTTGGAATTGAAGAAAAGAAGCCGAACTTCAAGCCTGAGTTTGCCAAGATGATTGCTGAAAACTTTGGCAACCCAACCCCCGAGGAAGTTTTGGCTTTTATTTATGCCTCTATGCACTCCCCCACTTACCGCACAAAATATTTGGAGCTTTTGAAGATTGACTTCCCGCGAATCAATTTTGATGTGGGGGTTGATGAATGGGGGCGCCTCTCTAAAATCGGGCAGGATTTAATTGACGCACATTTGATGAGGAAAATCCCTGCTTTGAAAATCGGATCTTGTATAAGTACTATAGGTTTTGATAAAATCATCTGCCAAAAGCCAAAATATAACGAGGAAGAGAAGCGAATTTACATTGGTAAGGAGGTTTATTTTGACTGCGTAACTCCTGAAATTTGGAACTTTAAAATCGGTGGCTATCAAGTGCTGGATAAATACCTTAAAGAAAGGGCTGAAAGAATTCTGACTCAAGATGAACTTAAGCATGTTAGCAATATCATTAAAGTTTTGGGGTTTACAATTGGAAAAATGAAGGAAATTGATGCTAAAAAACAACCTTACAAAAGTATTTATTTAATAATATAAAGCAATACAATGGCAATTAATAGTTTCCCCAATTGGTGCATTTTTATCATGAGGGGCGTCCATTAGTACAACCCCATTTTTTGGCGAATTAATAACAAACTTTTGATTAATTTCTTTAACGTTTCCATTTAATTTGACGTGGTGTGGTCTGTCAACTACTCCCCCCCCTAGATGTACCCACTTTTTCTTAGTTCTACCATTTAAAATATTTGATTGCTTTCTAATAAGAGAAAAAAGTGTATAAACTTGCAAAAGAGCAGAATTATTTTGAGTATTTTTTACTTCTTTTTTTATGTCCTCTTGAAAAACCGCGTTAATTGTATTCTCAAGTAAAGTCGTTTTATCGTTTATCGCTTCAAAGCCGTTTAAAATACGTTTTTGAGCGTACTTTGGTAACAATTTGAATCCTTGTATATTTTTAATGTCTTCGATTGACTGTGCAGCCTTTATGGCGTTATAAAGAGATATATATTTACTGGAAGTCACTACGTACTTTTCTTTTACTGCATTAAGTATAATATTTGATTCTGCAAAAGCCATTGATTGCAATTCCGTAGGTGTAATACTATATTTTTGTAGGCTTTGGGGTCTAGCAAAAGCTTTGTCGTCAATTACGTTACCAATTTCTATAATTCGTGAAAAGTTTTTGACTAAATCCGCAATCAGTCCTGTCAAAACAACGCTAAAAGTAGAGTCTTGGTTTTCTGATTGTGGTTGTCCGTCTTTAATTAGCTTTCCATTATTTAAGTTAAGATATTTTAAAGTGTCTTGAATGTCAGTTGACAGTTTATTTTTTAATTGAATCCTTGCATTGACAATCGTATTTATTGCGTCCGCCTCACTCATAGATTATTAAGTATGTTTTGATTAACGTTTGCCATTTTCTGCTCTTCCGTTAAAGGTTCATATCCGCACATTTCCCTTGATTCGTCTTGTGTAATAATTCCTTCTTTAAATAACTTTATTGCCTTGTCAACAAGTATTTCCCCAGCATAAGGCGAAGTTTCAATGTCAGGCTCTACGTTATAATTTAATCCTGTAATAATAGAATTATAAACAACGTTGCCAACAAACTCAAATAAAACCATAGCAGTAGGGGTGGCTACGTTTGCAAAAAAGTCTTTCATTGCAATTGCCTTATTGTCGTACTTTGCACTTGCGCTATCAATAACTTCTCTAGGAATATTAAAATGCCCAACAATCCTGCCTTCAAGTGAAGTTTTAAAGGTATCAAGATTAAATTGATTAACGTCTTCTCTTGGTAACATTTTGATAGGAAACTCAGAAAATAAAGACTCTACTCCACCAGTAAATCCACGAGGTCGATTTAAAAATGTTTCAATAAAATTTTCTTTTAACTTATTCCCTGTCATGTCTAGAGAAGCTTGGTTTTGTTGTAAAATATACTCTTGTGCATTTGCACTGGTGTCTGGCATTATAACGGTAGGAATACTCATGCTTCCATTTAAAGCGTAAGTTTCTCCCTGCACAATACTATAGTAAGTTCTAGCTTCGTTTCCAATGAAATCTAAGCAACTCTTCCCGCGAAAGGTTCGGGTAAAGTCTTGATAATTTTTATAATTTAAATCAGGTTTTTTTATAAAATATAAGATGTCGTAGCCGTCTGTATAAATAGGGTTTTGATAAAATAAACCATCTGCAAAATAATTGTCTTCCGAAACGCCAACATCATAAGATGGCGTTATTACTCTTTTATAAAATCGTAAAGTACTTTTGCCTTGAGTTCTTCCGTTTATTGACTGGTCAATTTCCATATAATCAATAAACCCATCAACTGAGCTTATATTGCTACTAATATAATCACTTTCAACTATATGAATTGATAAAGCCTCACCTTTAGCATTATAAATGCACCTTAAAAAAGCCTCTCCTTCGATTAAATAAGATTTTGTTAATAAGGTAATAAGGTCTTCAAAACAACTAAACCCTGTATTTGCGCGCTTATTTCGATTAAACAAGTCAATAAACTGCCTTGTAATAATGTCTTGCACTTCCCCGTCCTCGCTTTTAACGGTAGGCTTAAAAGTTGAAACAGTTGAAGCAAAATAATTTGTTGCCTTTTGGATTGGGAAAATTTTTACAAGTTCTTCTTTTTCATAGTCTACCCCATAAAGTCTTTGAAGTTGTTTATTTTTAACAATCACTTTACTTCCTTGGTTTTTTGAAAAGAATTCTAGGAATTTTTGCATTTTAAAGTTCAGTATTTTATAGCTTTATAATGTTTGTATTTTTTAAAATGTCAAGAAAACACTTGACATTATAATTATTTATAAAATTTGATTTTTTTAAATGGGTGGTGATTTTTTTATAAGTTATATTTAAGTTGTTTTTAGCTAAAAAATCTTACCACCCATAGCTCCCACAATCCACTTTAAACCTTGACAAGTTGCGTCTAGTACATCTGGAGATCCAACACTTCTATCTCCATTGTAATGAAGCCACTGCTCTTCAAGCTCTTTCCAGCCTTTATGCTTTAAATCTACATAGCTATGAATGTGGTTTATTTTATTAGGTACGTATTTTAAAAAAGTGCCTTCCGTACCTTCTAAATAATATTTTGAAATAGGGTATGCTCTTGTTAGTTTGCTTCCAATAGCAGGCTGGTTGATTACTTGAATATCGCTATAAGATTGTTTTAGCAAACTGGAAGTATTTGCCCCCCCGTAGTTGCTTTCAATGATTACAGGCGGTCTCCTTCCCGTCTCTTCGCTTTTCCAGCGTTCCGTTAAATCTTTTACAACTTGCACCCAGATTGGAGAGTATGAGTTTAAGGTAGC
>Ga0209972_10000260_pt1 | contig 53193 bp, 46 predicted proteins | sample NOAtaG_7_FD_187302 | JGI IMG/M metagenome (GOLD analysis project Ga0209972, IMG submission 187302) | Freshwater lake microbial communities from Lake Erie, under a cyanobacterial bloom - NOAA_Erie_Diel1S_2200h metaG (SPAdes) (version 2) | ecosystem: Environmental > Aquatic > Freshwater > Lake ... | reverse complement strand
TTTGGAGTTGGTCACTTCTTGCTCCAAGAATCGTTGGCTTTTGAAACCGGTGTAGGTGATTTCCAAGTTGTACAATCCAGCAGGAATACCTTTGATTTCGAAAAATCCGGAACTATCTGTGTATGAACCGTAGGGTTGGTCCAAGAATCGCACGCTGGCATAGTCTAGCGGCTCATTGTTGAGCTTGTTCACGACCCGGCCACGGACGATACCCCCTTGGCCGAAGGCCGCCATAACAGGTAAGCAAGCAATGAGAAAAAGGAAAATCTTGCGCATGCGGTACGAAATTGTTGCAATTCGATTAACCCGCAAAAGAATATATTGTTTTGGCGGCCAAATGAAAAAATATCATCCATGAACGGGGATTTTCCTGCCCATCCTGGATGAGCGCAACACATTCCGAGGCTAGGGGTGGGTCAACCCATTCCACCGCGGTATATTTGCACCATGAAGCAGGTCATCCCTACTCCGGAATATCTTGTGCATGTTCGACTTGGTTGCGCCAAGGAACTCCCGGTTTTTCTGAATGAAATCGAGGCTGACCGCATTTTTTTTCTCACCGATGAAAATACCTTCAGCCACTGCCTGCCCTTCATCCATGATCTTTTCCCGGAAGCAATTAACATCACCATCCCGGCTGGGGAAGAAAATAAAAGTTTAGAAACCTGCACAAGGATTTGGACAAGCCTAACCGAATCCAAAGCTGGCCGTGACAGCTGCCTCATCAATCTGGGTGGGGGCATGGTGGGAGATCTGGGCGGATTTGCGGCAGCCTGCTACAAGCGTGGCATCCGTTTCGTCCAAATACCCACCACCTTGTTGGCCATGGTAGATGCAAGCGTAGGTGGCAAAACAGGCATCAACTTCGCAGGATTCAAAAATCAGATTGGGACTTTTCAAAACCCTGCAGCTGTATTTGTAGACCCTTTGTTCTTGAAGACCTTGCCACGGCGTGAATTGGCCTCCGGAATGGCTGAAATGCTGAAACATGGCCTCATTTCCGATGCAGGACATTGGGAGTATGTTTCGAATCGTGGATTGGAAGCCGCCATGGACCCAAGCGTGATTGCCAAAAGCATTGAATTGAAGGCCCAAATCGTGGCTGCAGACCCTTTTGAGCACGGTATCAGAGCTGCATTGAATTTTGGTCACACCCTCGGACATGCCTTGGAGTCAGCCTCTTTCAGTGGGGAGAATGAAAGGCTCTTTCACGGGGAAGCTGTGGCAGCCGGCATGTTGTGTGAAGCTTTTCTTTCCCACCGAATCGCAGGTTTGGACGCTGATTCCCTCCGCCAAATCCAAGTTAAGATCCGACAACACTTTCCCGATGTAAAGGTGCCTGATTTGAGAAAGGGCGGTTGGCAAGACTACCTTTTCCAAGACAAGAAAAACAAAGCCGGCCAAACCCGGTTTTCCCTCATTGAGGAAATTGGCCGAGTCCAAATCCATGTACAAGTGCCAGCATCCGTGATCGAGGAGAGTCTCGAATACCTCAACAACACTGAATGAACGTCCGCCTGCACCACCCGACCGGATTGACAAAGGGCATTTTTGCCCTGCCCGCATCCAAAAGCGAAAGCAACCGAGCCCTCATCATCCAAGCGCTCAGTCAGGGTAGATGCGAAGTTAAAAACTTGAGTGACGCCGAAGATACCCGCACCATGATTCGGTTGCTGGAAAGCAGTGATGAAACGTTGGATGTGGGACACGCTGGAACCGTCATGCGATTTCTGACCGCTTTCCTTGCTTTCAGGCCTCAGGACAAAATTTTGACCGGGAGCAAACGGATGCTCGAAAGACCCATCGGGATTCTGGTGGATGCCCTCCGACAAATGGGGGCCGATATCCAATATTTGGACAGGGAAGGTTATCCTCCTTTGGCCATTTATGGCAAAAATGCCCGGTGGGGAGAGGATACCATTGAAATTCCCGGCGATGTCAGCAGCCAATTCATTTCAGCCCTCCTGCTCGTTGCCCCCACGTTGCCAGACGGATTGCGTCTTACCATCACCGGGCCCTGCGGGTCGTGGCCCTACATCGAAATGACAAGGGCCTTGATGAAAACATTCGGGGTAGAAAGTACACGGAACGGCAACCACATTGAGGTACCCAAACAACTGTATCAGGGAGGGCCCTACGCGGTGGAAAACGATTGGAGCGCGGCAAGTTATGCCTTTGTCGTTGCCGGATTGGCCCCTCAAAGTGATATTTTCCTACCCGGCCTGCGTCCTGACAGCATCCAAGGCGACCGACAAGTGGTCCAAATGACCGAGGCCTTGGGTATGCGAACCCGATGGGAAGAAGCCGGATTGAGGGTATGGTTCGAAAAAAACAGCCTACCCCAGGAGGTCAAGTGGAACTTCAGGGATTGTCCGGATTTGGCTCAGGGCATGATGGTTTTGTTGGCAGGGCTGGGTGTGAAAGGAATCTTGTCTGGGCTTGAGAGTCTGCGCATCAAAGAAACCGATCGCATCATTGCCATGCAGCGTGAATTGTCGAAACGAGGGGTGGAACTGAGGGAGACCCAGGTGGGTATTTGGGCGTTGACCGGTTCGTTGCAACCATCCAAATTGCCAATCGAAACTTACGGCGATCACAGGATGGCAATGGCTTTTGCCCCAATTGCCGTCCGTGAACAAGGATTGGTGGTGCAAGATGCGGAGGTCGTGGCCAAATCCTTCCCTGGTTTTTGGGATTCATTGGATGTCGTGGGATTCAGGAAAGAAATCCTGTAAAAACACAGGGCGGGTTAGCACCCGCCCTGATCAAAACGCATCAACAATACAAACATCGAACTACTACTACATTCTTATCTGAATAACCCGGCGTCGTGCGATGGGGTTTTCAATTGGCGTATTCATACATTCCCAACTCGTCTTTCAAACTTTTCCGCGCGATGTGGATGCGGTTTTTGACGGTACCGATCGGAATATCGAGCTGTTCAGCAATCTCATGGTATTTAAAGCCCCTGAAGTACATCAGGAAAGGATCGCGGTACTCGGATTTAAGATTGTCCAAAGCCTCGTTGATATCTTCCATCGCAAAGGTTCCGGAAGCATCATTGTCGGTGGTGTGACCCATCGAGTTGAGGTAATGGAGGTTATCGGTGGTGTCGATGAAGGTGTTGCGACGAACCATCCGATGATATTGGGTGATGAAGGTGTTTTTCATGATGGTGTACAACCAAGCTTTCAGGTTGGTACCTTCATTGAATTTCTCACGATTGCTGATTGCCTTGAGCAAGGTTTCCTGCATCAGGTCGTTGGCCTCCTCGTTATCCCTAGTCAACTTCAAGGCAAAAGGTTTGAGGAAACCTGCAAGTCCTTCTATTTTCGAGTCAAATTCTACCGCCGTCATAACACCCATTGTTTTAAGTTGCATCCGTGTCGAAAGTAGTTTCCTTGAGGATGATGTAGTAAAGCTAAGTATTTTGTTTAATGTTTACAAGTCATTGATTAAACAATTAAGCTGCCCCCAAATATTAAATTCTAAGCGATAAAATATTTATGTGTTTGATTTTGAGGCTATTAAAATAATTTTTAGGTGCTTTATGGGTAGAATAAATTTTTTCGATAAACCCATTATGTTTATCTATTCATTGTTTTGTTTAAACATTCCAGCTGTTTTATTATTCGCCTTAGCGTGCTCTGGCGAAGGCCAATCAAGCCATGAGGCCTTGCAAATCCGTGACTTGGCGGACTTTCCTAAAATTGGCTGGAGGGTTCAACATTTCCTCCAATGCCATGCCAGCGACCAACATGGTGGTTTCTGGAAATTTGGCACATATTCTCCTGACATAATCCACGGCGGTTTCACGTTGGGGCACCATGGTGAGAATCGTAAATAGGTAAGAGGACGGATGGGTCTCCAACACGGATGCCAAATCGTCTTCGGGCACAGACTGGCCCAAATAAACAATTCTGACCCCCATTGACCTCAACAGGTAGGCCGAAAACAGTAGGCCAATCTCATGTAACTCGTTTTCGGGAAGGTAAAGGACCACCCTGGGCTTGCTCAAATCCCTTGGAAACGCTTGACCATCAATGGCGACAACCAACTTTTGACGGATCAAATTGCTGATGAAATGTTCTTGTGCAGGCCGGATGGAACCCGTTTGCCACAGAATACCTACACGCTCATAAAACGGATAAATTACCTTGAGCATCGTGTCCACCAACCCGAATTTGAGGGTACAACTGGACAAAACCTTTTCGAATCGGTCCTCATCCATCTCAACCATCGAAATGGTCAACGCATTGATGGACTCGTGATGTTCTTCGCTGCCGGATTGCTGTACTTCTTGGCAGGCACGGTGGATTTCGTCGGGTGACATCTTGGCAATGCGCGAAATCTTGACTCCACGCATGTTGAGCATGGAAATGCTCAAAATCAGCCGAAGGTCATCCTCATCATAATAACGAATGTTGGTTTCGGTGCGTTTAGGCTCCAAAATCTCATACCGCTGCTCCCACATACGTATCGTGTGGGCTTTGATGCCGGAAATCTGTTCGAGATCTCGAATGGAATAAGTCGCCACTACCTTACTATACGCACGTACCATGTCAAAAAGACTACAAGGATAACACTTTTGTTTAATTAATTCACCTCTTAATTAAACGATTTCCTTGGACATGAGCAACATGAACGCCCTCCAATCCCCTTCAGAATGCCCTGAGACATAATGGCCTTTCAATCCTGCCAAAATTGAGCCATTAACATTTTCGAGATTATCATCAACAAAAACGGATTCACTTGGGTCCATGCCCATTTTTTCCAAAGCCGCCATGTAAATCTTTGGGTCGGGTTTTCTCATCCCCATGTCAAAGGAAAAAAATATACGCTCGAACATCCCGAACAATGGTATGCATTCCTCTTTGATGGCTTCTTGATGGATGATATTGGTGTTGCTGAGCAGGATGAGCCGATAATTTCGTGCCAATCTCTCCAAATCATCCGTCCTTCCCGGAATCACCCCGACCAATAAAGCGTTCCATGCTTGGTCCAAGGCGGCATCATCACCCACGATCCCTGCGGTTTCTCGTAGGTAATTCCGAAAATCGATTGGTGAGACTGTACCCTTTTCCAGTTCATCAAACATCCATTGGTGCTGTTGAACCCATTTTTCAGGATGGACGGCATCTCCCAAAACATGAAGGTCATGAAATCGTTTGAAGGCCTTTTCGGGGTCTATGGCATACAACACCCCGCCCAAATCCAAGACGATGTTCCGGATGTTTTCCATTCAATGGATGTGGTTGTAGTCGCGCAGGACCGTTTTCAAAAACTGAGAAGCATCCCAGTCCCCCGATGGCACCACACCCAAAACGTGGGCGACCTTATTGGCACAAGCCACCATCACAGGCCTGTCTTTCAAACCATGATACCTGTTGATTACTTCCTTGATGGTGGAGGCGTCACGGTCGGATAGTTTTTTGGACTCCGGAAACACAACTTGATACCCGGGCTCTGTTTCCATGAACAAGGTTTGGGAAAGTGACTCTTTAGGATTGATTTTCACCACCACCGTACCGCCCAACAAATCGCCGATTCTTTGGGCCCGTCTCGTGAAGGAAATTCCCAAAATGGAAAAGCTTCCATACAAGAGGAAAGGGTTGGTTTCCACAATCCTGAAAATCCACCTCAACATATATTGGAAGAAATGGGGAACGGAACCATCCAAACGCACCACCCTCAATCCCAATGTGCGTTTTCCCACGGACCGGCCATCCATCCACGTTTCGCAGACCAGATGGTACAGCATAGCTGGGACCAAACAGGCCATGTAAGCAAAATAGGATGACCTCAAGTCAAAAAATTGAAGCACCAAGGCCAACAACAAAAAACTGCCGACCAACAAAATGAAATCAATGAGCCAAGCCAAAATTCGGTCGAACAACGTGGCGAGCTCATACGAGATCTCGATGTTTTGAGCCGTTGTGATATTAATTTTCGTCACAGAGGGATATTTCCTATTTTGATGCGACCGCCCTAAAAATACATGAGAGAAGCTACATTCCTCAAGCAAAACGAAAAAAAGTGGAAGGAGTACGAAATCGTATTGAATTCACCCGTCAAAGGCATCTCCCCGGATGTTTTGGCCGACCTGTTCGTGGAAGTTTCAGAGGATCTGTCTTTTTCAAGGACCCATTTCGGAGACGGTAAAACCACAGCCTACCTCAACGGATTGGCGGCACGGGCACACATGATGCTCATGCGGGGCAAACCTCAAAAAAAAGGCGGTTTCATTCTTTTTTGGATCATCGACTTGCCAAAAGTGCTGGGGAAACACCGGCTCAAACTTTACTGGGCGTTTGCAATTTTTTCAGTCTCTGTCGCAATTGGTGCCATATCTACCCATTTCGACCTCGGCTTCGTTCGCAACATCCTCTCTGATGAATATGTGGAAATGACCCTTCGAAACATCGAAAGGGGCAACCCCATGGCAGTTTATGCCTCAGGGGGAGAGATTGAATCTTTCCTCGGCATCACCTCCAACAACATCCGCGTCAGTTTTTTAGCCTTCGTGGGAGGACTATTTTTGACCTTGGGAACAGCTTCAGTCCTCATTTCTAACGGGGTGATGGTAGGGTCGTTTTTCACGTTCATGTTCCAACAAGGTGTGGGTTACGAAACGGTGATGGTGGTGATGATACATGGCACCTTGGAGCTTTCTGCGATTGCAATTGCAGGCATGGCAGGCTTCGTTTTGGGACATAGTTTGATTTTTCCCGGCACCTACAGCCGGGCAGCGTCCCTTCGCCGGGGTGCCATGGACGGCATCAAAATCGTGGCTGGCCTTGTTCCAATTTTCGTGATGGCAGGCTTTTTAGAAGGCTTCGTGACCAGACACACCGACATGCCGGCCCCGTTGAGCTTGTGCATAATCTCGGCATCCTTGGTGTTCGTGATGTACTATTTCGTGATTTTCCCCCTCCAAATTGAGTCCAGGGAGCGCCTCAACAACCCCAATCCAAATGGTTAACGAAAAGTTCGATTGGAACAAGCAGCGAAACACTTCGGAAGCTTTTTCCGATACGTTTGCCTTCCTGAGATTGAACTTTCCATTGTTGGTGAAAGTACATGCCTCCATGACTTTGCCTGCCGTCTTGGTGATTGCCGGATTTTTCATCCTGCTGTTTCCTGCGGACTTTTCCCTGTTGAGGGCCATTGATTCCAGTCCATTCACCGATCAAGGGGCAATGGAGGCAAAATTCAAAACCTTTCTCATCAGCTCCCTGTTCGGCTCCTTGGTGTGCATGGTGGTTAGCACAAATACCTTGGCAGCGGTCCATGTTTCGGCCACCGCAGGCCATCAATCGGCCACGCTTTCGGCGATACGAGACACCTTGTCAAAGAACTTCTTCAACCTTGTGGTATCTAAAATCATCATGGCGGTTGCCGTTGGCATATCCTATTTGTTCATGTTGGTCCCGGGGCTGCTTGTCTACAGTTTATTCTCATGTGTTGAAATGCTGATTTTCCAACACGGATATGGCGCTGGACCTGCCATCAAACGATCCTATTCATCCGTGCTCAAATCTTTTGGTCAACCATTGTTGGTGAACGGTGGCCTGTTGTTGATCTACATGGTCATCAAAACTGCATTGGGTTCGCTTGCTCCCATGTACGAATGGCTGACCTCGTTTTTTTTCACGGAAATACAGGCAGATAGCACGCTTTTCATTGTCTTGAAATCGCTGGAGGCTTTCAACACAATATTGGGGTATTCCATGTTCATGATTCCTGCAGCAGGAGCCGGAATTCTTTATTTTTCTCTAAAAGAGGAGCTCACCAAGGCCCAAATCATGGGCAGAATCCGTGAAATCGGCAATCCGCAACCCAAACCCAGCTCCAACCATGAATAAGTCCGTGAACATACGGATTCTTGGATTTTGGACCTTGATCATTATGCTCCCCTGTTGGGGCTTGTTCGGCCAACCCAAGGTGGAGGAAAGGTCCTTTTTGCCCCAATCGCTCAGCAATTACCGCAACAATCCGGATTACCAATACCATCGGGAGCACTACCAATCAACTCCAAAGGAAGACCCCAAGGCTGATTTTGACTTGGAAGACATCGACCTTGCACCTACGTCCCGTTCAGCAGCCTCCACCATCTTGAGAATCCTTTTTTGGGTGGTGGTGACAAGTCTGGTCCTGTTCTTGATCTACCAGGCCATGGGGGTGAATTGGCGGGGACTGTTCCGCAAAAAAGAAAGATTGCAGGGTACGAACCTACCTGTTGTCGGTGAATGGGATGATTTGGAAACCATGGACCTCCAATCACGCCTCAAGGAAGCATTAGAATCGGGCCAATATCGTCATGCCATCCGCATCCTGTATCTTGATACCTTGTTGCGTCTCCAAGAGGATGGACTTATACGGACCCAAAGGGACAAAACCAACCACGCCTATCTGCAAGAGTTGGGAGAAAGCAGGGCAAAACACGCTTTTCAGGAATTGCTTTGGTTGTATGAAAAGACTTGGTATGGAGAATTTCCGGTAGAAAGGCTCCACTACGACTGGGCATCGGCGAGACATCAGGCAATCCAACAAGCAACGAACAGGAGGGCAACATGAAAGGTAAATGGCTTTTTGTTTTGGTGTTTGTCCTCGTGGCGGGGTATTTGGCCTTGGAGTTGCTCCCCTCCAAACCGCATGATTGGAATGTGGGCTTGAGTGCCAGGGAATCCAAACCCTTCGGCACCAAACTTTTACACGAACGATTGCCGGACTTGTTCCCCGGGCAACCCATTACCACCATCCTGAAGGGACCCAAGCAGGCATTGAAGGAGTTTGAAAAGGGACGAATCAATTACATCATCCTCACCGAAGATTTGAAAATGACAACCCCAGAGGCCGAAGCCATGTTACGGTTTGTGAGCAGGGGCAACAACTTGTTCGTCGCAGCCGAACACTTCAGCGGTGCCTTTGCCGACAGCCTTGATTTACGAACCCGTGAGGATTTATTGGCCGGATTATTGGAAAAACCTGAAGGGGAAACACTGACCGGCCAGCACCTTATGTTCATCGACGGCAGCCTTGGCATGGCGGGCAAAACCTTTCCTCTCATGGACAACATCCCATATCGCAAATTCCAATCATGGGGAAATGGAGAAGTCATCGGGGTGAATCGACAGGGCGAACCCGTGTTTGTAAGAATCCCCTTGGGCGAAGGCCAGATTTTGGCACATTCCATCCCATTGGTCTTCAGTAACTATTACATGGTAGACCCCATTTCCCATCAATACATCAGCCATGCCTTGTCCTACCTCCCCATTCAACCTGTGTGGTGGGATGAACACTTCAAGCCGGGCAATATCAGATTTGAATCTTCCTTGGGATACTTGTTGAGCTCCACCCAATTGCGCACGGCTTGGATATTGTTGTTGGCGACCCTGATGTTGTTTGTGATTTTCGATGGGAAAAGAAGGCAAAGGGCAATTCCAGAGTTCAAACCTGCCACCAACACCACTTTGGATTTTGTCAACACATTGGGCCACTTGTACTTGAGCCATGGCGATCACTTTGCATTGGCCGAAAAAAAGATCAAATATTTTCTCGAACACATCAGAACCCGTTGGAAATTGGATACACAAACTCTGGATGCGGGGTTTGAAAAACAATTGGCGGTGAAATCAGGCGTAGATGCCATGCTGATCGGGGAAGTTTTTAGACAAATACGCAACATCAGGGATACCCGTACCTTGGACAGTGCCGGGTTGAAATCCCTGAATCAATCGATGGAATCATTCAAGAAGCAGAGTCAATAAACAACAAATGGAAAAGGACAACATGTTTCAGAGCAGGGTGGACCTGCAGGGGCTGCGGGATTCGGTAGAAAACATGCGCAGGGAGTTGCGCAAAGTCATCGTGGGACAAGACCAAATGGTGGACCTCCTCATCACGGCCTTTTTGGCGGACGGTCACGTGCTCATTGAAGGCGTTCCGGGTGTGGCCAAAACCTTGGCCGCCAAGTTGATGGCTAAGACCTTTTCCGTACAATTTTCCCGTATACAGTTCACACCCGACCTGATGCCGTCGGATGTAATCGGCACCAGCGTGTTCAACCAACGATCCCAGGAATTCGAATTCCGCAAAGGGCCCATTTTTTCCAACATTGTCCTCATTGACGAAATCAACCGTGCCCCTGCTAAAACCCAAGCAGCATTGTTTGAGGTGATGGAAGAGCGACAAATCACCACCGACGGCACCACCCATCCCATGCCCCCACCCTTCGTGGTTTTAGCAACGCAAAACCCCATTGAACATGAAGGCACTTATCGTCTGCCAGAGGCCCAATTAGACCGCTTTTTGTTCAAGGTGGAGGTGGATTATCCAAGCCTGGCAGAGGAAGTAGAAATCGTCAAGGGTCACCACGAACGTAAAGGTGAATTACCGGCGGACAGCGTACAACCTGTGATGACGGGCCAAGAAATCCTAGCCTTTCGCAATAAGGTCAAGGAAATCCATGTAGAGGAGAAATTGATTGCCTACATCGCCCAAATCGTTCACTCCACCCGTGCCCACAATGCCCTTTATTTGGGTGCATCCCCCCGCGCCTCCATCGCAATCCTGAATGGGTCGAAGGCATTGGCTGCCATCCGAGGAAGGGATTTCGTTACTCCCGAAGACATCAGGGAAGTAACCTCGCCCGTCCTGAAACACCGTGTCATCCTCCAACCAGATCGGGAGATGGAGGGTGTGAAACCAGCGGAAATCATACATGAAATCGTACACCGAATCGAAGTTCCACGCTGAATGTCAAATTCTTTTTTCAGCAGCTTGTTCCTGACCGCAAGGCTTTACCTGGCTTTGGGGATTTGCATCGGTATGTTTGTATTGTCCAATTTCATAGAGGCCTTGCTTCCTTTGGCTTGGGCAGGTTTGGGATGTTTGCTGCTCGTCATGGCCGTCGATTGGGTTGCATTGTTTGGAACCCAAAATACATTTTGGGCAGCACGCATCCTTCCTGAGCGATTCAGCAACGGGGACCCCAATACCATCCACGTGGACCTTCGGAGCCGTTACCGTTTTCCTGTGATGGTTGATGTGCTCGATGAGGTTCCCTTTCAATTTCAACAACGCGATGGTTCCCTAAAAACCCCACTCCCCGGCAAGGGAGAGAAAAGGATCGACTACACCTTGCGGCCGGTGCAACGCGGAGAATATGCTTTCGGCACCTTGAATATATTCGTGCGCAGCCCACTGGGTTTGCTACAAAGGAGATATCGATTCGATTCGGATGCCAAAGTCCCCGTATTCCCGAGTTTCGTGCAAATGAGAAAATACGGACTGATGGCAGTAAACAACAGGCTTTCGGAGGTTGGTGTCAAGCCGATTCGTCGCCTGGGACATAGCATGGAATTCGAGCAAATCAAGGAATACGTGGTGGGGGATGATTTCCGCACCATGAACTGGAAGGCAAGTGCCCGGACACAAAAACTGATGGTGAACCAATTCACCGAAGAAAAGTCCCAACCAGTTTATTGCATCATCGACAAAGGACGTACCATGAAGATGCCCTTCAATGGGCTGTCTTTGCTCGACCATGCCATCAATGCCTCATTGGTCATTTCCAACATCGCAATCCAAAGACATGACAGGGCTGGCATCATGACCTTTGCCGATGATTTTGGCATCCATTTGAAAGCAAGCAGCCGCCAAGCCCAGATGAGCCTCATCCAAAGCGCACTTTACAAACTGCAAACCCGTTTTTTGGAAAGTGACTTTGAAAAACTATTGATTCAGGCGCACCGTCAGATAGGCCAAAGAAGTCTTCTTTTTTTGTTTACCAACTTCGAGTCGCTCTCATCTTTGAGGAGGCAATTGCCCTACTTGAAAAAGCTTTCCCGCATGCACCTGTTGGTGGTGGTCATGTTCCAAAACACGGAATTGAAACACCTCACCGAAAGGGACAGCTCCACCTTGGAGGAGATTTACTGCAAGACCATCGCTGAAAAAATAGATTACGAAAAGCGACTGATTGTGAGGGAACTGGAAATAAACGGAATTCATGCATTGCTGAGCACACCAGAAGACCTCACCATCCTCGGCCTAAACAAATACCTTGAAATGAAGGCGAGAGGCATGATCTGAATCAACTCGTTGGTTGATGGCCTGAGCAAACCTTCACGGGCTGTGGGGGATATTTGGGAAATGCAGGATTTTGGCCGGACAATGCGCACAGGAAAAACACCGATCCTCTTTTGTTTTCGGTTTTTCGCACATGCGCACATTGATTGCAAAGACTATTGGAGTACATCGCGGCAGGAATGGCTAAATCAACGGACTTTGGATTTCACGACCTGCATGATTTCAGCTTTCATCTTTTCGCTTTCCATCAAAATCCGCTCCATCAAGGCTGCCTTTTCTTGTTTGAATTCGGCATTTTTCACACCTGATAGATTGATCTGCACATTGAGGGCTGCCCCCTCCACGCAGGTATGGACACAAAGAGCACCCACGCCAGCATCGGTAATCGAATTCGGATTGCCATTTTGGGCCATGCTCATAAGCAGTTCATAGGACTCAAAAGCCGTTTCCATCACCCGCAACGGTACCAAGGTCGCACCCTGATTGGCTTTTTCAATCGCAGCACTACGGAGTTCTTTTTCTTCGGCAGTACCCTTCGGGAGTTTGAAGGCATCCATCACCATGTTGAAGGCAAGGGTATCCTCATCCACCCAATACAACAAGGTGTCCTTGAGGCGTTGAGCTTCCACAGCAGCGTCACTGAATTCAGCCATGCGGTCGTCCCAGCCAGGTTTGCCCGCACTCAAATTTGCCACCATGCCCCCCAAAGAAACACCCAAAGCCCCCACCAAAGCGGCCACAGATCCACCACCTGGTGCAGGACTGTCGGAAAGCGTCTCGTTGCAAAACTGACGCAGGGTCATGCCAACCAACTTTCTCTTGGCATTGGCGGCGATCTTGTATTCGATGATTTTGTCCTCCGGTTTGAAAGCATAAAGCTCATCCAGACCCATGGACTTTACTGCGATTTGAATCAGTTCCTCTTCACTTGCACCTTCACTCCAATTTTGTTTGCGCAGAAAATACCGGCCTGCCTCCACCATAGCTTTGAGGGGAAGAAGACCTACGATTTCTGAACCGGTCACCCGCATTCCACGCTGATAAGCACTGTCGCAACATGCATCAAATGCCTTGTGCAAAGGAGTCACCGAAATATCGGTGAGGTTCATGCTCACCTGTGCAACCCCATATTCTTCCACGAACCAACCTATCCCTTTGACCGCCTTAAGTTTCCCAGGGATTCTTTCTGGTTCTCCATCAGGTCCCATCACCGGTTTCCCGTTTGCGCTGCCATCCTCGGTTTTGACCCTGCCGTTTTCCCGCACATCAAAGGCAATGGAATTGGCACGGCGAACCGATTTGGTATTGAGGTTTACATTGTAGGCAATCAAAAAATCCCTGACTCCGATTGCGGTTTGTCCCGATTTAGGGTTGAAAGCTTGGGGCCCAAAGTCCGGCTTCCACTCCGGCCTGGAGATTTTTTCTGCAAACCCCTCATATTCGCCGGCACGCAGCGTTGCAAGGTTCTTTCGATGGGGCGCTGTTGCCGCTTTTTCGTACAGGTAGACTGGGATTCCCAGTTCCCTTCCCACACGTTCTCCCAATTGATTGGCATATGCAATGCAATCCTCAAAACTTGCCCCCGAAATCGGAATCAATGGACAAACGTCTGTAGCACCCATGCGCGGATGCGCTCCACTGTGTTTGCGCATGTCAATGAGTTGGGCAGCCTTGCTGACTGCACGGAATGCCGCTTCCAATACGGGTTCAGGCTCTCCCACGAATGTGACCACCGTGCGGTTGGTGCTGGCACCTGCATCCACGTCCAACAAGCTGACCCCCTCAACGGATTCGATTTCAGCAGTAATCTGGCGAATGATGGAAAGGTCTCTACCTTCTGAAAAATTGGGGACGCATTCGATGAGCTTCTTCATGGCCTTGTGGGGTTTGAAGTGCGAAGATAGGCATGATTCGGTGGAAGTTTTCCACCTGCAAACATCATGGCTTCAACAAGCAAATCTTGGATTCCCAATGCCCGCGGTAAAAAATTCCGACCGAGTAGGCTCCGCCCGGCAATCCGGACAAATCCAACGGCATTTCAACCAAACTTTCCGTGACGCCCACAGTTCCAGCCATCAACTTTCTTCCCTGCATGTCCCAAACGCCCCACTGACATTCGGATTCCTCTAGCCCTTTAACGCGAAGCACCACATTTCCTTGGCTCGGGTTCGGATAGAGGTCAAAATAACCAGCATAGGGCCGATCCGTGCCCGTGCAGATTTCCACGACCACGGTTTGGGATACGGAATCCACACAATTCCCATCCTCAACCTTGAGCTCCACCACGAATGTACCACCGTTCAAATAGACCGTGGCGGGATTGGGGGAGTTGGAGAAGGAACCATTGCCAAAATCCCACCATTGACTGTTTGCTCCCGTAGATTGCGACTGAAACAAGGCCACGCTTCCCCGACAAAACGTGTCCGTGCCAGGAGATATAATCGCAGCCAAATCCGAATAGGTGATTTCGATGGAGTCCGAGACCTGACATCCCGCGGCGCTGGTGGCCTGCAAAGCATAGACCCCAGAATTTTGAATAGTGATTGAGGAGGTGGTGTCGCCTGTGCTCCATGCAAACCCATCTGCATCCACCGGTCCAGTCAATTGGACTTGAACCGAATCACACAGAAAAACGTCCGGACCCATGCTCCATCCCGAAAGATGATCGACTTGCACCTGAACAACATCAGCTGCGGGAAAGCCCAAACTGTCTCGAACGGCCAAACTGTAGGATCCGGATTGGGTGACCCAAACCGCAGGCGAAGTATCCTGTGTGCTCCAAATGTAGGACGCCCAATTGCCTCCCGACACCAAAACAGAATCGCATCCAATCAAATCCGGGCCCAAATCCAAAACAGGTTGGGCGGCTATGGTGATTCTGTCAAACGCAATGCCATCATCGACCACCGAACCATCTGACGCAAAAGCAATTCTGAGCAAAACCTCCCTGTTTCCGGAAAAATTTGCCAAACTCCGGACTGCACGAATCCATCCGCCAGACCCATTCCCGCTGCTGTTCCTGCCAGTCCAACCATCCCTTTGCCCACCGGGGTTGCCGTCTATCGTCTCGTCGTTGTACCAATTGTAGGGGTCGCCATAGGCTCCGACGGTAGCCCAGGTCCTCCCGCTGTCCACAGAAGCTTGCAAGGCGGCCCCATCCCATGAAAATTCAGTGTTCCACCAAATATCCGTGCCGAACCAAGGGCTGGAAATGGTTCTCAAATCCAAACAAGGACCTTCCAAATAACTGCTTTCATTGTTGGGGTAATCACCTGTGAGACCTCCAGTAGTCCATACCTTTATGCCGGAAGAGGCTCCCCGAATGACAGTCTTGTTGGGGCTACCCCATGCCCAAGAAGGGGATGTTCCGGTTGCAAACCAGCCTCCGTTGTTGGATTCAAAATCCTGCACATAAGGGAAAGAATTAACCACCGTGTGATTTTTGCGCTGAACATTGGAAAGGGTATCGCCGGTCCGGTCGCCATCTAAAGCCAATCCCGTCCAAGCCTTGAAATTGTACACCCCAGCTGCTGAGAGGTTGGCCCCGGTCACAAAGGTGTAATTCAAACTGCCTCCAGGGGCAAGGGTATTGGGGATGATTTCTGTGACCACCGCACCCCCATTGATTTGATAGGAGACCGGCAAGGAGGATATGGCAGATGTGCCATCGTTTCGGACCGTGATAGCGACCGGTTCAGTTGTTCCCAATCCGCATGTTCCAGCCGTGGGGTTCAACGTAACAAGGGAGGCATTGAAGGCATAAGGAGCATACAAATGCACGTTGTCGACCGCCCAATACCAAGCCCAAATGCCCCTATCCTCATACCGAAACCGAACCTGCATGTTTGCATTTCGATGGGCAGTGAGATTCAGTGTGATGTGGGCCGGAGCACCCCATGCACCTGAGTTGCTGCTGTAAGAAGCCACTACCACCCACGTGTTCCCATTGAAAACCTCAACGAATCCCGTGTCTGTTGAATAATCGCGGTAGTATTGGTCGAACTCCAAAAAGACTTGGCCATATGCACTGCCATTGAAAACAGGTGACTTCAATTGTTCACTCAATGTTCTCGCAGGTGTTGCTGGCACCGCGTCGGAATTCACGAAAGCAAAAGCGGTCCCGTTCAAAGTATTGTTGGCAAATCCCGAAGGGCCAGTGATGTACCATGTGTCGGCCGTGGTGCCCCCATTTTGGATGTTCCAACCAGCAGGAAGTCCTGAATTGAAATTGGCAAAGGAAATCTGTTGCGCCTCGACCCAACAAACCCATAAGGACAAAAGTCCAAACAAAATTCCTCTTTTCATTTTCTTGACTGTTCCCTTGAAGTTAAGGGAAAGTATGATAAAAATGAACTGAGAGAGACTTATGCCGGACCTGTAAGCACCTCGTCCATGTAGGCATATGCCTTCCGAAGCTCCGGAATTACAATTGACCCTCCAATCACCAATGCGATTTCAAAGGTCTCCAACAACTCCTTCTCGGTTGCCCCCAAGGCGACTGCCTCGCCAATGTGATACTTCACACAGCTTTCACAACGCATTGCCAAAGAAACACAAAGACCCATCAATTCCTTGGTTTTACGGTCCAAAACACCCTCTTGGTATGTGTTGGTGTCGAGGTTGAAAAACCGCTTGATGACGAGCGAATCGCTATCGAAAATGCGCTCGTTCATCTGGGTGCGGTAGGCATTGAATTCTGCTTGTTGTGACATGTGAGTTGTGTTAAAAGATTGGGCCCACGAACCGGGTTTGTTCATTGATATTGATCCATGATTTGCAATTCCTCCCTGAATCCGCCCGACAAAATGGGGAACCTACACCAAGTTTTGGGATCCAGATTTTCATCATCGAGGTGAAAGGAGGGGGCATAACGTTCTCGCTTCCATTGATTGCGGCTCCAAAGCGTGAAAAACTTGCGGATATAGCCTTTCAAAACAGCGTCCTCCCGGATTCCTCTCAAGGTTTTGAATACCTCAACGGGACTTTTGTAGTCTCGGATGGCAGCCTTCTCGATTTTGTCCAAAATGACGTAGGGCATTAAGTCCCCCTCATCGGTTTGGCCTTCACCGGCTGGCCTCAGTTCCGCTGTGGGTTGCAGGTTGTTGACAAATCGAAGCCCATGAAGGGATAGATTAGACTCGGCCCAACGCAGGAACTGCAGCAGGAACGCCTTGTCGATTCCACCCAATGGCGCCAAACCTCCGGAAGTATCTCCGTCCATGGTGGCATATCCCACCGCTGCCTCGGACCGGTTGCTCGTGGTGAGGAGCAAAGCTGAATTCAGATTGGCAATCATCCAGATGCCCGGGGCACGAAGACGGGCTTGGATATTTTGAAGGGGCACATCATCCTGCTCCCAACTCAGCTTGCGGCCGATACTGCCCTCGATGATTTGCTCATATTGGTCGAACAAGGGTTGCACGTTCCAAAGGTGGAAGGTGGCCCCCACACTGTATGCGAGCTCCTTGGCACTCTCCAGGGTTTTCCCTCCACTGTTTTCGGTCCCTTGGTAGACCGTGGTCAACAAACGGCCCACCATTGAATCCAAGTCACCAAGTTCCATGTACGACAATCGCTTCCTGAATCCCTCATCACCCAATTCCAAGCGGGCATCGGTCAGACATTTTGCCACCATGGCTACACAACATGAGGAGTCGGCACCCCCTGAAAGGGACACCACAAACCCCCGACTGTAGCTTTTGCGCATGTAGTCAAACAATCCGAGGGTGATGGCTTTGTAAAACTCCTGCTCCTTGCTGAGGTTGTCCGGAGCTGCTTGGGAACGTTGGCCATAATCGGGGTCGGCAGTCTCGGGAATTTCAACGATTCCGTGCACCAAATTCATCGGATGCTTGGGCTTGAAACTGAATGACTTCTTTTTCTGCCTCCGGATGGCTTCCACGTCGATTACAGCAGATACGACTTGAAAATCCCGGTAGGAAAAACGTTCATTGCGTGCCAATAATCCCCCACCTGACGCAATCAAAACCTCCCCATCAAAAATCAAACGCCCCGATTCATTGCCCAACAAATTGCTGTAAACATAGGCGCAAAAGAAGCCGCGGGTGGTTTCCGTCACCAATTTCTCCCGCACTTTGGATTTGCCGAATGCAAAATGGGAAGCACTGGGATTCAAAATCAAATCCACATTGTTAAGGTAATGATCCTGAGCTGGCCTGACACCATTCCATGCGTCTTCACAAATCTCGAAACCAATCCTAAGCCCATCTATTTCATAGATGATATCCCCAAAAGGGATATCTTGTCCATCCAGGCGGTAATTCAAGACCAAATTATTGGGCCATGGCTTGAACCATCGGGGCTCATAATACACTCCATCTCCCGCCAATTGTTGTTTCGCCGTAAAACCTAAAATCTGCCTGTTCTGGATCAAAGCCGAAACATTGTAGAGACAATTCTCCATTTCCATGGGAAGTCCCACACTCACCACAATGTCTTCACACTCTGCGGCAAGCTTCCTCAATCCGGCAAGCGAGTGCTCCAACACATAATCTGAAAAAAAAGTGTCTTCGCAACCGTACCCACAAATGGCCAATTCCGGCAAACACAACAACGATACCCCTTGGGCACGCGCCTCCCTTACGGCCTCGACCAAATGGGCCAAATTGCCCTGCCAATCCAGTGGGGTTTGATTCAGTGCCGCTCCGGCTACCTTGATGTATTTCATCGTTCGGGATTTTGTGGTTGGTAAATTTAATCAGAAACGAATCTGTGCCAAGAATAGACAAAATGCCAATCTTTGTGTCAAATATACGCAAAGATACTTCAAAGGTTGGGGTATTGTGAAGCACGAAGCTTTACCGATGTTGGACCGTATGCCTTTCCCTACAGGCCTGTATCTGATACAGTACATTGTCGTTAGCCGCCCAATCTCTGAGCAAAATTCCTAAAACGATACAACCACCGCCACGATGAGACCTTGCTGTTTGGCATGTTCGGGCATAGCATTTGACTATTTCTAAACGTTTAGAAACCCATTTGTCATGAAAAAAATTACCCAAGTCATGAAAAAGCTTAACCTAAGTCTTACCCATCTGCTCATTGTGTTGATGGGGTTGGCCATCCTTCCTGGGTGCTATGTTCACGATCATTGCTACGACTGCTTTCCGCCGCCGCCCCCTCCGCCACCGCCATGCGTGTATGGACCTGATGGTGTACCCGGTCCCGCATTTTTCGGCTTAGATTGGGTTTATGATGAACCCGATTACGTTTGGACGAACAACACTGCAATTCCCTACGTTTTCCATTTCGGGACCTATTACAATTCCTACCCTGGGACCTATCGATTGTATTACGAAGGTGTGTTCCTTGACGGGTGCTGCCCAGTGGGCTATTATTGGGAATTGAATTTCGTGGTCTGGATGAATGCCGGTACCCAAGGTGGATGTGGCTACGTAGGACAAGATGGTTTACCCTCCTACCTGATGTTGCTGATGGGACCGCGCGGACCGTCGGAGATTCGGACCAACAAAACGGCCTTGCCAGGCACGACCATGGAGGTGATTCGGGAAAATGACACGGAAACCGAAATACTGTACACGAAGGGAGACCTGAATGTCCTGGTGACCTACCGAAAACTAACCCACAGCATACGAGAAGATCTTGACCCTTCAGGCGAAATCAACCCTTTCAAAAAATAGTATCAGCCAATCTAAACGAAAGCCACCTCTTCAACCGGGGTGGTTTTTCGTTTCCACATCTGAAAAAGAAATCAAGGTATCGGCATCGATTGCACGCAGGGTCACTTTTCCCAATAGGTCATAGTAGTGTCGGGGATGAAGTCCTGTTCCCGGGCGTTTGATTGCAATCATATCCTCCGTGATTACTGCCCCCGCTGGGATGTTTTGGACAGCCACGACGCTCTTGCGAGCGACCTTGCCAATTTCAAGCTCGGCAGCCAAAGGGGCTTTGAATCCTGTACCCAACAATGAATCCACCCTTCGGATTGCCTGCACCATGGCCTTCAATTCATCGGGCTCCAAAGACGCCTTGTGGTCCGGTCCACTCATATTACGGTCCAAAGTGAAGTGCTTTTCTATCACACAAGCACCTGCAGCCACCGCCAATGCGGGTATTTCAATTCCCTCGGTATGGTCTGAATATCCCACATGTACGGTCAGAGCGGTTGAAATCGACTCCATGGCCCGAAGGTTGACTGTCTCGATGGGGCATGGGTAACTCGTGGTGCAATGTAACACCACAATTTGTTCATTGCCCACGGAACGGATGGCATCCACCGCTTCGCGTGCCTCTTCGAGGGTGGCCATCCCGGTACTCAAAATCACGGGCAAGCCTTTAGCTCCCATCCGCTTAAGGAAGGGGATGTTGGTAAGGTCACCCGAACCCACCTTGAACATCACGACACCCAAGGCATGCAAAAAATCAAGCGCCTCCTCGTCGAATGGAGTGGACAGGAAAATCAGACCCATTGATTCGGCCAATGCTTTCAGTTCGGCATGAGCTTCAAAAGGCAATTCCAAGGCCTTGAGCATGTCCAGTTGGGATTGGCTTTTCCCTGTGTTCTGCACTTGGTAATTGGCCATTTTCGCCTCTCGTGTCACGAGTTTTTCGGCACGAAACGTTTGGAACTTCACCACATCAGCACCGGCCCTTGCCGCAGCATGGATGAGTTCCTTGGCAATTTCAATGTCACCGTTGTGGTTTACTCCTGCTTCAGCGATGACCAAACAGGGCAAACCGGGCCCGATGCGACGGTCAGGGGCAATGTAAATCGAATTCATGGGCAATAGCTTCAGCGATGCGAAAACCTACGGCGTCATCTATGTCCAAGTCGTATGGGGCTGCCATCACAAGCGGCAAGGTCCTCTCTCCGAATGCGTAACGCTCGGCATTCAAGAGGGTTTGCCTGGTATAGACGTAAAGGTTTCCGTTGGGTTGATATTGGATTCCCTGATCTTGGGTTCGGATGTTCTCGAGTGCTTGTCGGGGCGGAAACTCCAACAACCCTTGACGCACCGTCAGGGCCCAAACTGAACCCAACTTCATTTTCGTGACGGAAATCAACGCGTCGGCTTGCTGATCCACCAACGTTTCGATGGCCTTGACCAAATCGGTCTCCTTTCTGAACGGACTGGTGGGTTGAAGCACCATCACGATGTCAGAATTGGGGAATTGTTGCACGCAATCCACAAAAACAGGCAAACTAGGGGTCTCGTCCAGCGCCAGATGCGTAGGTCTTGGGTGAATCCGGGCACCGTATTTACGAGATACCGTGGCAATTTCTTCGTCTTCGGTTGAAACAACCACATGGTCGATATAGGGACAAGAAAGGGCGGCCCGTATGGACCATGCGATGAGGGGGTCGCCTCCCAAGCGTAGTAAATTCTTTCGGGGGAGACGCTTGGAACCTCCGCGTGCGGGTATGATGGCCAAAATTTCCTTGCCTGCGTACATCGTTCAGAGGTGTTGATTCAACAAATTACCGCTATCTAGCAAGGCGCGCAAGTCTTTGGAACCCTTCAAAGCCTCCTTCATGGTTTCTGCCTGTCTGGCCTTGTGCATATCCGTTCCCAAAAAATCAACCATCCCTGATTTTACCAGCTGTTTGGCCAACACTTGGGATGCCTTTCCATGTCTTCCGGCGAAAGAGCTGATGTTGACCTGGAATTTGACCCCTCGATTTCGAAGCTCCTCCATCTCTTCCAAGGCATCGCTCTTGCCCCACCAATATTGGTACCGTTCGGGATGTGCCAGAACAGGGGTATACCCATGAGTCTGCATTTTAAAAACGGCATTGTTCAGGGACATGGGCTTGGAAACATAGCTTGTTTCGAACAATACAAACTTGGGTTGGCCGCCAAAAAAAAGCAATCCGCTTTCGATACTTGTTAAAAAAGCCTCATCCAAATAATACTCAGCTGCAGCTTCCAGCTCGATGCTTATCGCGTGCTCTTGGGCTTCCCGTCGAACACGCTCCAAGCCAGCCTTGATTCCTTCCGGAGTGTTGGGAAATCCATCCCTCATCACGTGGGGGGTGGTAATTACTTTTTGAAAGCCAAGCTCGCTCATGGCCCTGAGCATGTCAAGGCTGTCGTCCAATGAAGAAGCTCCATCGTCAATTCCAGGAATCACATGCGAATGCATGTCTGACTTCAACGAGGCAAAAGAGGCAAATTGGGTGCCGCGTGTTCCGAAAAGCCTTTGAAAAAGCCCCATTTCCCTAGCTTAGGAGGTCCATTTTTTCCAAAACTGCCATTTCGAGGAGGTGGATTTTTCCTCACTGTAATATCCGTATCCATAGACTTTGTACCCATAAGTACCATATCCACGATTCACGGCATTGGCAGAGTTGAAAATGATGTACAGGTTGTGGATGTTGTTTTCTTCGGACAGCTGATCTACGTTGCGCGCAAAGGCCCTTTTCGAGTAATCTGCACGGACCACATACAAGGAAATATCCGCCTTTTTCAGGATGGTGGTGCCATCGGTAACCAATCCTATCGGTGGGGTATCAACCAGAACATAATCGTATTCTTTCACCAATTGGTCCAGCAGGGCCTCCATTCTTTGACTTTGCACCAATTCTGCAGGGTTGGGCGGAATGGGCCCCGAGGTGATGATGGAAAGATTCTCGTACTGCGTTTTGACCAAGATATCCTCCAACTTGGACTGTCCCACCAGATAAGTCGAGAGACCCACGGAATTGTCGTGTCCGAACGTGTAGTGGAGTTTGGGCTTACGAAGGTCCAAATCAAGGATGACCACTTTCAGGCCAAGGAGGGATATCATGCCTCCTAAGTTGATGGTGATGAAAGATTTTCCTTCTCCAGAGATGGTGGAGGTGACCGCAACGATTTTCTTCTGTTTGTCAGAAGCAATGAATTGCAGGTTGGTGCGGATGGATCGGATGGATTCGCTCAAGGAGGACTTGGGGTTGTCCATGATTTGAAGCCTTGGGTATTTGTTCCTGAGGCTTTCATTGCTGCGGTTCACTACCCCGATGATAGGTGTGAAGGATATGCTCTCTATTTCCTCGCGATAGGAAAGCGTGCTCTTGAGCATTCCGAGCAACAAGATCACCAACAATCCCAAACTGACGCCAAGACCAGCTCCGATGATGTAAACTTTTTTATTGTTGGGTGAAATGGGATAGGCCGGAATCCGCGCCCGGTCCATGATTTGTACGTTTGAGACAATGGAAGCCCGTGCAATCTGTGCCTCTGCCTGCTTCTCCAACAGGGTTTCCAAAATTTTCTCTTTGACCTCGTATTCTCGATTGAGAGACTGTAGGAGCGCCTCGGTGGCGGGCAAGTCCTTCAGACCGTCTTTGGTACGACCGATTTCCCGCTCGAAATAATCCAAGTTTTGCTTCAGCACACCTTTGATGGACTTGATTTTGTCCTGCATGGCCGCACGTAGGTCACGAAGCTTTTCGTTGTACTCCATGACTTTGGGATGGCTGCTTGTGTATGATTGCAGGGCCGTGAGCCGTTCTTGGATGATGGTATTGTAGGAGCTTACCAAGGAGGAGAAAAGAATGTCTGATTCGGAGGTCAAACTGAGCGGTACTGTGACAGTGGTATCACCTTGGGCCAAGTCAAATTCCACGGCAGCCAAATCGATCAGGCGCACAATCATTTCCTCCCTTGAAACTTCAAGGTCTTGAAGCTTTTGAACATTCAAGCCCAATTCTGTTTCTACGTTGATGAATTCACGGTCCTCTTTGAATTTCGTGAGGATTCCTTCTGATTGGGTCACGCTTTGTTTGATGGTGTCGACCTGTTCACGGATAAACGTGAGCGCCTGCGTGGCGGCCTGGGTTTTCCGGAGGATGTCGTTGCGCTTGTAGACATCCAACAAGGTGTTGACGATTTCGGTTGCGAATTGTGGGACACGGTCAGTCATGCTCACCTTCAAAATCGGCACCATGTATCCGCTCTGCTCCACGAACAAGCCTTCCATGGCCCTTGCCGTCATCATGTTCAGGTTGACCGGTTGAAATTGGTACTCGTAACCTTCAACCAATTTGCGGTTGGTTTCACGTTTCACCACCTGGAAGGAAAACCCATGGTCAGTGATTTTCTCTCCGAAATAGTAAGGCTTGCCAGACCGAGCATCATCGCCCACCACCCGCAATTGGAATTTATTATTTCCGTCGTAGCGGACGGAATAGTGCTGACCATATGGCACGGCAGAGTTGGTGTCATACAACACCACAAATGGTGTTTCGTCTCGATGGAGTTCAGCAGTGACGATGGTACCCACCAAATAATATTGACAGGTAATGTTGAGTTCTTTCAAGGCTTCGGAAATCAGGGTGCGCGACCTCAAAAGTTGGATTTCGGATTGGATGTTATCAGACCAAGTGCCAAATCCAAACTCCTTCATGATGCTGAAGGCCTGCAGGTTTTCATCTTCCTGAACCCTGACGGTTGCGGATGCTTGAAACACCGGACGCGTGTATCTCAAATAAAGTTTGGACAGAACCAATGCAAGCACCAACGAGATGACGATGTAATACCATCTACGACGGAACAGATCCAGCACTTTGGCAATGTTCAGTTCCTCGGCCGTGCTCCCTTTTTCTTTGATGATTTGCCGCATGGGATGTTAGCGCGTAAGGTTGATCACGACGACAGAAATGGTGGCGATGGTAGATAGGATGGTCAGAAAGTTGCTATACGGAGCGATTTTGGCACCGACTACCTGAATATCCCTCGGCTCAACGTAAATCACATCTTTGTCCCTCAAAATCAAATCCGATGTTTTCACCGCACCCATCTGACGCAGGTCAAAAATGAACACTTCCGGATCTTTGTCTTGCCCGGCACCGCGAATCACTTTCACCACATGTTGTTTTCCGAAGGGGGAAATCCCACCGGCTTCTGCCAGTATCTCCAACAAGGTCGTCCGTTCGCGTTTGAGGGGATATACCCCGGGAGAGCCTACTTCCCCTTGCACCGAAACACTGAGATTCAAGATGGTTACTTCCACATTGGGACTTTTGAAATGTTTACTGTAGGCCTCTTCCAATTTGGCTTGCGCCGTTTGTTTGGTCTCACCCGCTACAGGTATTCTACCAACCATGGGCATGGATACATAACCCTCTTTGTCAACCAAAAACGTGATGCCTTGGGCACCTTGCTCGGTCATGGTCACGCCTTCCGAAATGTCAAAATTATTCAAAAAACGCACGGCGATTTGGTCATCGGGTTGGATGCGGTGCTGATAGCGTTCGTTAGAATAGCTGGAGTCCGGGTTTAACCTGATTACGGCAAGGCCCATTTTTTGATATTCACGAGGGGTGTTGAACAATACGTTCCGGTAGTCTTTGTTGCACCCTGCGAGTGTGGCCAAAAGCGCCAACATCACGGTCAACATCAGATTTGCACGTTGCATGAAGTACTTGGTGGTAAAAGACACGCCTCGGACCATTTTGAAGGGGCAAATATAACAATAACAGCCGAATTCATTGCATCAGGGAGCCTGGTAACAACCCTTCCCTCATCAGGCCAAAGGTTCGGTATCCCGAATCTCCGTGACCGGGCCCAATTCACCCTCCCATTTGGTGACGGCTGCTGTAGCAAGGGCATTGCCAAGCACGTTGGTCATGCTGCGAAACATGTCACAGAAATGATCAATCGGCAGGATCAATGCAATTCCTTCCGGAGGGATGCCAAACATGGCACAAGTCGCCGTGACCACCACCAATGATGCCCTGGGCACACCGGCTATCCCTTTGGAGGTGAGCATGAGCACCAGAAGCATGGTGAGCTGAGTGGGCAAGTCGATGGGAATGCCATACGCTTGGGAAATGAATATGCTCGCGAAAGTCATGTACATCATACTGCCGTCGAGATTGAAGCTGTAACCCAACGGCAAAATGAACGAGACGATTTTGTTGCTACAACCGAAGCGTTCCATCTCTTCGACCAATTTGGGAAACACGGCTTCGCTGGAGGTGGTGGTGAATGCGATGGACATCGGGCCCGTAATTCGGGGCATGAGGGCCCACATCCGTTTGCCCAATACCAAATAGCCGACACCCAGGAGCAAAATCCACAGGGTCAGGATCCCGAGCAGGAAAGCGAGGAAAAACTCCAAGTAAACCCCAAAGATTTTGCTCACACCGTAGGTAGCAACCGCTGCAGATATTGCCCCGAACACGCCGAGAGGTGCTGCGTTCATCACGTAACCCACCATTTTCAGGATGATGTGGGCCAAAGAGTCAAGGGCGTAAATCACAGGTTTGGACCGTTCACCGATGGCGGCACAAGCTACCCCGAAAAAGATGGAGAAAACCACGATTTGCAGCACTTCATTGACTGCCATGGCCTCCACAATGCTTCTTGGAAAAACGTGCTTGACAAACTCCTCCAACGAAAACCCTTTGGTCTTGTCCATGAGGTCTTGGATGGCTGATTGATCCGCTCCCCCCGCATCGAATCCTTGCCCCGGTTGCATGATGTTGACCCAAAACAATCCGATGAGCAAGGATGCCAAGCTCGCTGTGATGAACCACAACATGGCTTTGCCGCCCACGCGGCCCACGGTTTTCAAATCCCCCAATTTGGCTATTCCGACCACGAGGGTGGCAAACACCAAAGGCGCAATGATCATTTGGACCAAGCGCAAAAAGATGGTGGTCAGAAGCTTGACATTGGCCGAGAATGCCTTGATTTCATCCGCATCCAAGTTGACGTGGAGCACATAGCCCACTACGATTCCCAAAATCATGGCAATGAAAATGAGGAGGGTGAGGATGTTTCCGCGTTTCATGGGCTAGGTGTATTGATAGATTAGCACCAAGTTAATACCGCAAAGGGCTTGTCCAAATTTTAATGGAACAAAGAAATTGCATCCAAGTCCAAAGAGCCAAAACAGCCTCCCAGATGTTCGACCCATCGCCCAACCCAAACCGAGTCATCTTTTTGGGATGAAAAAGAAAGGAATCAGGAGCGAAGAATCCGTTTTTAATAGCCCAAGCGCATTTTTTCAAAACCAAAAACATCTTAACTTTGGTTCCCTGAAATGCATTTCAATTAACTTTTACCGCGAATGCCACAGATCACGATTGACGGCAAGGCTTTTGATTACGAAGGGCAGCACATGCTGCTTCAGTTTGCCTTGGATCATGGGGTGGAAATCCCGTATTTCTGCTACCATCCTGCCATGTCCATCCCCACCAACTGCCGGATGTGTTTGGTAGACGTCGGATTCCCCACGCGGGACCGCACCACCAACGAAATCAAGCGTGACGAAAACGGTGAGCTCATCATCGCTTGGGGCCGTAAGCCTGCCACGGCTTGCAACACACCTTTGGCACCCGACATGATTGTCCGTACGCACCAAACATCCAAAGAAGTCAGCACCAACCAAAAGAGTGTCCTTGAATACATGTTGGTGAACCACCCATTGGATTGTCCCATTTGCGACCAGGCTGGGGAGTGTCCTTTGCAAATCTGGACTTACAAATACGGACCTGAAGGCTCACGATTCGAGTCCCAAAAGGTACACAAGCCCAAAAGAGTGGAATTGGGACCGAACGTGGTGTTGGATGCAGAACGTTGCATCAATTGTACCCGCTGCGTGAGGTTCACGGAAGAAATTTCCAAAACTGCCCAACTGAGCATCGTGGGCCGTGGTGAAAAGAATTATCCAAGCACCGCACCTGGAGAAGTTTTTGACGATGCCTACTCGATGAACACCATCGACATTTGTCCGGTCGGAGCCCTTACCTCCAAAGACTTCCGGTTCAAAGCACGCACTTGGGAAATGGCTTTCAGTCCCGGAGTTTGTACCGGATGTGCCCGTGGATGCAATGTGGACGTGTGGGTCCGTGACAACCAAGTCATGCGCTTGACTCCCCGTGAAAACAAAACGGTCAATCAATATTGGATGTGCGACGCGGGCCGCTTGGATATCCAACGGTACAACCAAGCCAGGGTTTCTGGCGCCAAATTGAAAGGAGATGTGCCGGCCGACATGGAAGCTGCAGCCTCCAAAGCCGCGCAGTTGATGCAGGCATACAGCGGAAAAGTCGATTTCCTCGGATCGGCCAAGGCCTCTTTGGAAAGCAATTGGGCTTTGCGTGCCCTAGCCCAAAAAATGGATGTTCGCAAAGTGCAATACGTGTCACATACCATGCAAGGTTGGGGAGACGATTTGCTGCGTCGCGACGACCGTACGCCCAATGCGGCGGGCTGTGAAGCCTTGGGATTCGAATCTGTCACTTTGGAACAGCTCCGTGGTGAAATCAAAGAAGGCAGGGTTAAGGTCCTCGTGATGCTGGAAGACAGCGAAACGCTCAAAGGCATTGCAGATTTGCTCGATGGAATCACCTTGATTGCGTTTGCGACCAACCATGTTCAAGGACTCGACAAAGCCGAAGTGGTATTGCCGTCCGCCATGGAAATCGAAACCGAAAGCACTTTCGTGAACTTCAACGGCGCGGCTCAAGTCACCATGCCTGCTAAGCAAGTCGCCCAAATGACGCCCGAAATGTGGATGCGCCTACCCAAGAGCCGCTTGGATAAAGCAGCAGTGGCGGTGGACCGTTGGAGGAACATGGACAACATTTACGATGTGCTGCCTTCATGGAAATTGATCTCGATGATTTCCAAGCATCTTGGCAAAGACCTGGGATTGAAAGAACACAAGGACGTATTCGGAAAGATGAAATCGGAAATCGACTCCATCCGAGACCTACAAGTTTCTTATAAAGTCCCCAAAGAGGCATTCAAAGTCACGCAATTTGATTTTGCCGTGAAATAAACTTAACAAGCGCCTTCGGGCGCTTTTTTTTACTCAAACGGAAATTCTCAGTCAAATGGCCATCAACCCAACACAAGTCAAAAGATACATTCGCATTGCGGCTATCGGCATCGCGGCACTTGTTTTGTTGATTTATGTTAGCTCCACCATGTTTGTCACCATCGAGTCGGGCATGAAGGGTGTGGTTTTCCGGAAGTTTTCCGGCGGGGTGGACAAGCAGGTCATCTTGGACCAAGGGTTTCACCTCTTGGCTCCTTGGAACACGGTCTTCCCGTATGACGTGCGAATCCAGGAGCAAACCGATGCCATGGACGTTTTGGCGAGCAACGGTTTGGATATCCATTTGGATCTTTCCTTCCGCTACAAGGCCATACCAAGTGAGGTGGGCAAGTTGCACGATGAAATCGGACCCAATTATGCCGATAAAATCGTAGTGCCTGAAGTGAGGGGTGCTACCCGCAAGGTAATTGGCAAATACCTGCCAGAAGAGCTCTACAGCAGCAAAAGGGAGGCCATCCAAACCGAAATATTCAACGAAACCGAAGCCAGGTTGGCGCCCCGACACGTTCACCTCGACGCCGTGCTGATCCGATCGGTCAGGCTGCCCGATAAAATCGCTGCTGCCATCCAAAGGAAACTCGAGCAGGAACAACAGCGCGACGAGTACGAATTCCGGATTCAAAAAGAGCAGAAGGAAGCCGACAGGAAACGAATTGAAGCCCAAGGCATCAAGGACTTTCAGGACATCGTGAGCCAAGGGCTGAATTCAAACCTCCTGAAATGGAAGGGCATCGAGGCTACCCAAGAATTGGCCAAAAGTCCCAACTCCAAAATCATCGTGGTGGGCACGGGAAGTGACGGGCTTCCAATCATCCTTGGCAACGACTGAGTTGGATCATTTACATCCACAAGCCCGGCGGGACTCCAAAAAACTGTGAGGGTCCTTGTTGGTTTTGGAGGTATGTTTTCTGGAATGCGAACAGCCCAAGAAAGCACCTTGGCTGAGTACCAACAAGGCCATGAGCAAGAAACGGCTATCCAATCCCATTCGGTGAAATTCGTAGATGAACACGAAGGTATGAAACTGAACAAACAAATATCATCGCCATCGGTTAAATTTGGATGTTTTCCGGCTTGGAGCCCGGAGGGCTCGTTCTTCAATCAACCGGGTTGACACATTGAACCCAACTCATCGAAATCATCACCAATAAACAACTCATATGCCATTTACACTTCCTGAACTCCCTTATGCCTACACGGCGTTGGAACCCCATATCGACGCACGCACCATGGAAATCCACCACAGCAAACACCATGCGGCCTACGTCAACAACCTGAATGCAGCCATTGCGGGCACAGACATGGAAAACAAAAGCCTCGAGGAATTGATGGCCAACATGTCCAAATGGCCGGTAGCGGTTCGCAACAACGGCGGTGGTCATTGGAACCATAGCCTTTTTTGGGAAATCATGAGTCCAAATGGTGGCGGTATGCCACAAGGTGCTTTGGCGGCGGCAATCGATTCCGACTTGGGTGGTTTCGAAGCTTTCAAAGATGCTTTCTCAAAAGCTGCAGCCACTCGTTTTGGATCCGGGTGGGCATGGCTTTCGGTCAAGCCTGATGGCAAATTATGCGTTTGCAGCACACCGAATCAGGACAACCCGTTGATGGATCTCGCAGAGTGCCCGGGAAGGCCAATTATGGGCATCGACGTTTGGGAGCATGCCTACTATCTGCATTACCAAAACCGGAGGCCGGACTACATCTCTGCTTTTTGGAATGTAATCGATTGGCGCAAAGTTGAGGCACTCTACGGCCGTTGATTTCGCCATTGTAAAGAATATTAAGGCATCCTGCTCCAACAGGATGCCTTTTTCTTTTCAGGGAACGGGCTTGAAATCCAATTCGAAAAACTGGAAGTCATCCGACGGCAAGTCTATGCGGAATCCTTGCACTTTGCCTTCTGGGCCTACCTCGAACGTCACCAATCCGTAAGTGAGAAAGTCATCCTTGAATTGAACCTTGAACGTATCGAAGTGCCAATGGCTTAACGTGCCAGTGAACATGGTTTTGGTGGGCATGAATGTAAGGTTCAGCTCCTTACCCGACAATTCCACTTTGGCTGTCCCGTAGGAGGGGTCTTCGAACATTCCGGTGTAGGCCTTGAGGTCCAAGCTAGGTTGCGTGCCTTTCATTTGGGAAGCCGCCCGTTGGGCCTTGGCTCCGGATTCATACAGAGCACCATTATTTCTGAATCCCAGGAATGTTGCGTCCCAATCCCTAGCGGGAGTTTTTTGGAGGAAATGATCCAATAACTTATATCGGAGGGCGTCGTTCACTTGAAAGTCCTGCCCATTGTTTAAAATCACAAATCCCAAGTTTTCTTCCGGCACCAAGCAGACTTTTGAAATGTAACCCGGCATGCCACCGTCATGCTCCACGATTTTCCGCCCACCGTAGTCGAAGGTATTCCACCCCAATGCATAGGCGCGGAAGTGGATACCCCAACTTTCACTGTTCGGACTTACGGGAATTATGGTGTGGGCAGACCACAATGTCCGAATTGACTCTTTGGCCAGGACACTTGAACCACCCTTGATGCCTTCCAACAGTGCTGCAATCCACTTGGACAAATCTTCGACACTTGAATAAATGGATGCAGCGGGCTTGGCACCGTTGAAATCAAAAATGGCTTGTTGCTTACCTTGGATGTGGCCAAAGGCGATGTTGTCACCCGACCTCAATTGGTCGCTGCTGCCTCGGGTGTCTTTCATACCGAGGGGATCGAAAAAATTCTTTTGGATGAACTCTTCCCAGGTGAGGCCAGTAACCGCTTTCACCACCAATCCAGCTACCATGTACAAGTTGTTTTGGTATCCGAATTCGCTCCTGAACTGCTGATTTAAAGGAAGATGGCGAAGTCTGGACAAAATTTCTTCATCAGTATAGTCGGTTCCATACCACAACAAATCTCCGTAAAACGTTCCCAATCCACTGCGGTGACAAAGCAAATCCCTCAGCGTGAGTTGTGCGGTAATCCAAGGATCTGCCAACTGGAATCCCGGAATGTAGTCAATCACTTTGTCATCCCAATTCACGAGCTTTCGTTCCACCAACAAAGCAATGGAGGCCGCTGTAAACGCCTTGCTGCAGGAGGCAATGTTGAAGACCGCACGGGGATCCATGGGGCTTTGGTCGGTAACGGATTTGAGTCCAAACCCACCCGAGTAAATCATTTCGCCATCTTTGACAACCGCCAATGAAAGACCTGTAGTTCCGAAACCGCGAAAGCTCGCATCTGCAAGACTTCCGATACTGACGGGAGGTTGATTTTTCTCTTTGGACTTACCTCTTTGGGCATGAGCGGTGTCTACCAACAAGGCCAGCAAACACAAAAACAGCAAATAGCCTCTAAATGTCTTGTTCATAGGTTCAAAAATGGTGAAATACCTTTTCCAAAGGCATCGAATACCCAACGCTCCCCTTGTCTAATCCTTGAAAATGTCCACATAATGCGACACGGAAGACGAATTCGACCCGACATGGAGAACAGACCCATTATTTTCTGGAAACAAGACAATTGTCAGCAAAGACTTGCGGGAAAATGCAGGCAAAATATGTGTAATTTCGAAGGTGCAACACGGCAACCCCATGCATGTCCCCTACCACCGTTCCGACATCAACGACCGCGACATTGAGGCCGTTACGGAAGCCTTGCGATCGGGTTGGTTGACATCGGGCCCGAAATGCATCGCGTTCGAGGGTCGTTTTGCAGCATTCAAAGGGGTTTCCAATGCGATTTCTGTTAACAGTTGCACGGCAGCTCTCCATTTGCTCTTGAAGAGTCTGGACTTGAAGCCCGGCGATGAGGTCATTACAACCCCCATGACCTTCGTTGCAACCGTGCATTCCATTCTTCATGCAGGTGGTACGCCCGTTTTTGCCGACATCCAGTCCGACACGATGAATTTGGACCCTTTCCAAGTTGAACAACGGATAGGACCCAAGACCAAGGCCATTTTAACCGTTCACGTTGGGGGTAATCCTTGTGAAATGGATGCTTTGGTGGCCTTGGCCAATCGGCATTCATTGGCTTTGATCGAGGACTGTGCCCACGCTTTGGAAGGGAGCTACCATGGAAAGAACTTGGGTACTTTTGGGATGGGAGCTGCCTATTCTTTTTATCCCACCAAAAACATCACGGCAGCCGAGGGTGGAATGATTACAACCGATTCGAGTGAATTGGCCCTCAGAGTGCGTGTTTTGGCCCGACACGGACTGTCCAAAAGCACCTTCGAAAGGACCGAAAAGGAGGGAACGCCGCTTTATGATGTGTTGGAGCCCGGATTCAAGATGAACATGACCGACGTACAAGCTGCATTGGGACTTTCTCAGTTGGAGCGTATTTCCGACATGCATGCCAGAAGGAAACAAGTGAAAGCTAGGTACGATGAAGGCCTACGATATCAGGATGCTCTCCATCCAATCCGGGTGTTGGAAGGGTCAGATCCCGCACTGCACCTTTACCAGCTGATGATTGAACAGTCGGCCTTGGGAGTTAGCAGGGACACTTTTGTGGCCATGGCGCGAGAGGAGGGTGTGGAGCTATCGGTCAATTATTTACCTGTGCACCAATTTTCATGGTACCGCCAAAACCTTCCGGGCTATATTGGAAAACTTCCGCATGCGGAAAAAGCCGGTGCAACCAACATCAGTCTTCCATTTTACCCGACTTTGACTGACCCTGAGATTGACCATGTGGTGGGTGTTTTGAACGATTTGGTTGCGAGGAACAAACGCTAAAGGCAATTCGACCTGACTGCCAAAAACTGACCCTTCTCCACTTCTAGGCCCCAGCCCACATTGCCCACCCAGCCTGAGTCCGACCAAATGATTTCATAACCTACCTTCCTCAATGCCTTTTGCTTCTTCTTTTCGGCATGGTCCAGGTCAAATATGATATCGGGGGGTGGTACTCCACATTCCTTGTCTAAGAGGTCCAGATGCTCCGACAAATAAAACAGATCCATGTTGAGACCACCAAATCCACTTCCACGGTTTTGGGTCAGGTCACAATCGGTAAAATCCCGGGTTGAAAGGGCCACCAAATCCACGAATCGGAATCGACCCATGTGGGTACTCGCCAAGTGGTACATGACCAAGCCAGCCTGTTGGCTCAAAATCAAAGGCCTGTAGCCGTGACACATCCAATGCGAATCCACCGCAGATTTCAGGTGGTCAATCATTTCTAAGTCCCTGGCATGAATTCTGTTGGTCCTTTCGGTCCAATGAAAGGAGGCGTGGCCCGGCTCTTGAAATCGACTCCATGCCGGACTGCCGGTAGATTGTGTGTTAACCTCGGTCAGATAACCCCAGAACAAGGACAACCCGAATAGAACAAGGACCGCAAATTGGATTTGACGCGAAATTGCTCCCAACTGAATGCCCATCAACACGGTAAATATTGGAATCACAGGCGCCCACAACCGTCCGTTTTCCATCCAATCGCCCCCGGAAAACACCACAAAAAACAATGTGGCCAACATCCCCAAGGAGAGCAGCAACGCCAATAAATCAGATTTGAACCTTAAGAATCTGACGAGGGTAAACACCACCGTCCCGGCCATCAACAAGACCAAGGGTTGCCCTTTGGCTCCCAACCAAAGATAGCGCAAGCCCATCCACCACCTGTCCGGCGAAATACTTCCTTCCTTGGCCACAACCGTCTGGGGGAAGAATTCGCCCGTCCAAAACAGCCTGAGCCCCGCCAAAACACCGAAAGCAATGGAGAACCATACGATTGCCCATCCAAACCGGCGAGCGTTAATATGTCCTGCTTCGCCAATCCAAACCAAGTAAATAGTTACCAGGGTCAAGCAGACCAATCCAAGCAGGACTGCCTCTGGTCTGACCGTCAAAAACAAAACCATCGACACTACCCAAGGCCAACCCAGCGGTTTACGGGTGAGGAGATAGGTTTGAAAAAGGAAAAAAATGAAACAAAATCCCGCCAATGCGGTGTCCATCCCGCTCCATGCCCAGTAAACCAAGGGAGGTGCAGGCAGTAAAACACACCATGATGCCCAATCCGGAACCTTTTCCATTCTCATCCAAAGCCAAGCCAAGGCAATGGATAGTGCCGCAAAAAAAATCCCTGATGCCAACGCCACACCCGGAATGTCATAGCCTGTCGTAAAAGCACCGAGCGCCAAGAGCATCACATGAAGGAGTGAGCTGCTTTGTTCTACCGACTCGCCATTGTAGTTGGTGATGAGCCCTGATTCACACAATGTCTTGGCGGGCCAATAGGTTTTGTATGCATCATCTCGCCCTGACGGACCGTGAAACAACCAACCTATGACGGAAACGGAAATAATTGACATCAGCAACGCCACTCCGAAGCCCCTTGCCGGAAATGCCACAAGGTTTGGTTCTACTGATGGTTGGGATGTCATTGCAAAAGTTCTTTCAACGCTGCACCGATTTCCGGATACTTCCATTGAAAGCCTTCATTCTTTAGCACATTCGGCAACACGAAAGCACCACCCCATAACACGACCGCCATCTCGCCGAAAACCACTTCCAGAAGGGGTTTGGGCAACCGGAAAAAATTGGGCCGATTCAAAGCCTTGGCCAATGCATTGGAAAACTCCTGGGAGGTAATCAGATTGGGGGCTGCCATGTTCACAGGACCCTCAATGTTGGGATTTTCCATGGCAAACCGGATGGCGGAGACCATGTCATCGATGTGAATCCACGGAAAACCTTGGTCGCCTGTTCCAGTTGGCCCACCCACCATCAGCTTGTATGCCGGCAACATTTTGGCCAAAGGACCATCGTTGGGGTCAAGCACCACGGCAGTGCGGAGCAAGACGGTCCGAACGCCCGAATCAGCGGTAGCGGCTTCCCAAGCCCTGCAGATTTCGGACAAAAAACCACTTCCTGCCGGACTGTTTTCGGTTACTTCCGACTCAACCAAATCCCCGTAATAATTGAATCCCGAAGCGGAAATGAATACACCGGGCTTGTGACTCGCGTTTTGGATGAATTCGGTACAAGCCAATGTGGCGTCCACACGGCTATTCATCAAGACTTGCTTGTAAGGGGCCGACCACCTTTGGCCTGCGATGGACGCACCAGCCAAATTGACCACGGCGTCGATATCTCCGACCGAATCGGGAACAGTCTTACCGTCCCATTTCACGTGGGTAACCCCTTCAGGGTTTTTCGGACGCTCCCCACGTCCCAAATTCACAACCTGGTGCCCGTCCTTCAACAAGCTTTCGATGAGTTTTCTACCGATGAGGCCGGTACCGCCTGTAATCAAAACGCGCATATGCTGTTATATTCCTGAAATGGGTCCCTTTTGAAACTCATGCCTCTTTGGCGGGATTGCCAAAAACGGTCTGGCGGGCCTTGACCTCCTTCAACACAACGGATCCAGCTCCAATCAAAGCGCCCTTGCCTACTTTAACACCTGGATAAATCACTGCCCCCGTGCCGATGAAAACTTCGTCCTCGATGATGCATTTTGCCCCAATCCGCACTCCCGGACTGAAGGTGCAGTAGTTTCCGATGTGCGCATCAGGCTCCACACTGCTGCCAGAATGAAAGTGATTCATGTCTCCCACCGAAGCGTTGGCATGCACGGCTACAGAGGCGCTCAACAAATTCCCGAATCCCATTTTGGCATTAGGAGATACCCAAGCATTGGGGTGAACACCAGTTGTGGAAGGCCTCTTGGTCTGGGTTGAAAAAGTTTCATAGACCTTCCGCCGTTCTGAAATGTCACCCAAACAAACGATGTATTGCGTGTCTTGGTCTGCCAGAAGCGTTTTCGCTGCCTTGTCGCCAATCTTGGCAAACACGTTGATGTCGTTGAGCTCCGACAATTCAGGCTCTTCGTCTGCACGAATGAATCCCAACACATCGATGCCCATTCCTTGAAAAATATCTGCAGCCATCCGGCCCTCTGGTCCCGTTCCTACAATTACGATTTGAGTTTCAGCCATAATATTCCATGATGAAACACAAAGTTACACCCAAACCCTTCAGAAGGGTAACATGGTTGCGATGTCATTTGGGACCATGGCTCTTTCTCCTCGGCACATTTCGGGCTCGGGAAGCAATTTCAATCCAACACGGACAGCTGTCACAGGCAAATGACCCGCACCGTGAACGGTCAAGATGAATCATCGCTTGGGAATGCAAGGCATTGTCGGCATGCCAACCCGCCCGCTGGAATTTTCTGACCACTTTGTTTGCCTCGGATGGCAATTGTTTTAACCAATCGCCCAAAATCGCATCGGCGTTTCCCATGCCATGGGCCTCGAAATAGGCCGCGCCAAATGGCAAAAGGACATTGATGGCAAGCGACAATTTCATACCCGCACCCATCGCCGACGCTTCCGAAACCAAAGCTCTTCCTTCCAAATCTCGTCCTTGACCAATCACCAAGGAAGGAATTGTTGCAATTCGAAAACGCTCCCACCCCTCCATTCCGAATAAATCTGTCAGCGTAGGAAAAACACGGACGAGGCTTACTACCTGCGCCATACGGGCAACCGGAAACGAGGCAGGACGCATTCTTGATTTCTTGATGGGTTGGAAAACCTCCGAAAGACCATGCTTGATGCGAAGGAACTGCCATTCGTCCCAGTCATTATTGCCCTTGGAAACCAACCCCGCCACTCCGCGCAACAGGACGCCGAGAGTCAAAACATCATGGGCATGATGACGCAAAACTTTGAAAGGCAATCCTTCGGCGATTTCCCTGAAGGTAGATGCATTGGGTTTGCCCGCCACGACCGCCATCAATTCCCTCCAAAACGCCTCTTCCCAATCCATCCCGCAAGCCTCTAAAGACCTCCTGACCCTTGCCAAGCGATCCTTTACACGGCCATTGCCATGATAGGAAAGCATTTCACCATGGACATGTTCCAAGTCCATCTTGGCGAAAGCCGTGCAAGCAATCACGTCTTTGCTAGCCTTTTCCTGGGCCCGCTTGGCAAGTTTTTCGTGGATTTTCCCATGCAAGGAAACCACGGGCACCTTCGTACCATCCGTTCGGAAAGCACGCTTCGGGGATTCATCCATCACCACATGCAGCACCACTCCATCGAATTGACGATCGATGTGATGCCCATGGCGATACCAGTCCTTGGAATCCAGGTGAAGCTCAATGTCTCCCAACATCACCACCCCGTCCAACTCGATCCGACCGTGCAAAAAATCAGGTCCTTGGTCATGGTTCCAAATACCTGGCTCCAATACCCTGAGCGCCTCTCCTTCGGCCGTTGTCAATCGGTCCATGCCAAACAAACCATCAGCCCAAGCCTGCTGCATGCTTTTTTCCTTCAACCACATAACTCCTACCCTTCAAACGGAAACATAACCGTTTTCACCCCAAATTTGCCAATATTATTGGGTTTTTGCCAATAAAATATTCAAAGCCTCCTCAAAATTCCTTCCAAAAGCTACCAAACCATCCTCATGGCCAGCCATTACAAACAAACCTGAAGCACCCATTCCCTTCTCGCTAAACAACCGGCCCACTTCTTCAGCCATTTCAACCGTGCCGTAGGCAACCCGAACTGAAGTGGTCGGCTCCAATCCCAACAGTTTCAACCATGAAGCACGATGATGCACATGCAACACACACTGAACTGAAGGATGCGCTTTGTAAACAGCCTCATGGGTAAAGGTTTCACTCGAAGCCGGGAATTCACCCAAACACCAAACCCGGTTGCCCAATAAGTCAGTTTTGTAAACCTTGGAAAACAGCGATGGGGTTGAAGGGAAAAAGGAACCCGTGGCAGAACCCGAAATCAAAATCTCGGAACCCGCAAGACGCATGCTAACGTTTCCAAAACCGATTCCCGAATCTGGCAAAACCCCGATCAGACCCAAACGGAAAAGCTCATCCCGCACATTCAACAATCCCGACGACACCAGCCCATCCTCCAAAACAGATTGGGTCCATTGGCAATCAAATTTGATGTATCCCTCGTCCAGCATGGTTCAAGAAACGGACGACAATGCCCGAAATTCGCCTGAAATCATCGCCTAAGGCCTACAGAGTAGGGGTCGGCACTCAATTCATGCTTGAAGTTGGGCAGCAAATCAAAAGACCCCAAGCGAATGGCAGTAATGTTTCCGTTTCGCCCCCCACAATTGCTGGAATGATGCGGGGCAGGTCCATCCGCACTCACATTCCTGTGCGCTACGTACACCAATCCTTTGGGCTCGTCCACCGAAATGCCATGGGGCTGGAAACCGGTGTAAACGCGAGTTTCCAAAGCGTAATCACTCCATCTCACCACATCGACCGACCCACGCCGGATGGGATTGCCAGGATTCAAGGTCGTGTCTTCCATGCAGGTGACAAACAAATGGCTGGAAGTGGCGTCCATTTCAACCGGATAATTGCCGACTGGCAAAACCGCCAATAGGGAATCGTTGGAAGCTTGGAAAAATCGAATCTCGTCATTGTAGCTACAAGTGACCGCATAAACCTGCCCGTCAGGCGAAAACAGCATTTCATGTGGGCCCAAGGCGCGTGATGGGTTGGATTTGGGTATTCCTTGGATGAGGTCTACCGTTTCAATCCTATCGGGATTCAGCAAATCCGTGTAAACAAGTTTGGTGAGCACATCCCCTTCCTGTTGCGTGAAATAAACAGCCCCTCCTTGCGGATGAAACCTGACACCATGCGGACTACCCCCAAGGTTGTATTGGGCTGCCGGAGTCATGGTGGCAAGGTCAACACAAACCGCCGTACCATTGGAGAGATTGGGCAGCATCGCATACTGCCCATCTGGAGTGATTTCCAACGTATTCCATGAGCCTACACCGATGTTGGCGCGCCCGGCAGGTAAATCAGTCGCAGCATCATAGCGCTCGAAATAAGGATTAGCCGTGATGAATACCAAATACCAATATTTACCATCTGGAGAAACCTTGATGTTGTGGGGGGATTCCGGCAATCCTGGGTCCGAGCCCACCGAGACGTAGCGCATAACCAAACGGGTTTCACGGTCCAAAACCGCAACTTGATCACAGCCTTGGTTCACAACATAAATCTTACCCCGACTTGAGTTGTCCGACCACATGATTTTGCCATCGGCAGAGGGCGCACCCGCCTCAATCCAATTTTTGATCAGTAAATATTGGTCCTTAGAAAGCGGAGGCATGTTCAAAGGCATGGTGGGCACCTGGGAAATCCCCAAGTTGGTGTCCGTGTTGATGAAATACAGCAAAAAGCTCTGCGCCGCATCATAAGGAATCACGGCTGCCCCAGCACGGCTTCCTTGAAACATCTGATTCCAACCGCTCAACGAAAGGCGACCCTCTGCCAAATAACTGGCATCGTCATGGCATCCGCTTGTGGCACAATTTTGGACCAAGACCTCTCCCACCTCGCGTGGGAACCCTCCGTAATCAGGTTCATCCAATTCGGCCCTGCACCCTGCAAGGAAGATGACAAGAGGACAAAGCACGAGTATCAGCGAGCGCATGGGAGATGAATTCATTCTGTGACGGGAAGCAATACTTCCCTGACTTGTCCTTTTTCAGCCAACACTACCGGAATTCCAGCTGTCACAGGCATGTCGATGGTGCTGTCATATCCAATCCCGTACAAATAATACACCCCCTTCTGCAGGCCGGAGAACTCAAACCGTCCATCCTGACCGGCCTGTGTGCTGTCGTCGTAAAGCTGTGTATCGATGCCGGGACTTTCTGAGGTGCCGTATTTGATCCAAATTTTGGTGTCCGGAATGGGCAACGAATGGTGGGCTGCGAGACCGTTGATTTTGGCCGTCCCCCCTGGACCCTCCTCAGGTGTGCAAGATGCAGCCAAGAGCACCGGGAATACCAACAAGAACAGTTTTTTCATAGCACTTTGTGGGTTTGATTTTTTACACAAGACCCGCAGATGAATCCCCCAATCGACTTCAGGATACAATTGCAAACAAATGGCCTTTTTGGTTGTGGTGCAAGACCCGAACCTTGCTCGTAAACAAAGAAGAACGGGTTAAGTTTTCAGCATGATCCAAAAATCTCAGGCACCCCCAAAACTCTCAGTGCAGGTTGATTCAAAGGGAACATCGCGTAACAGAGGTCGCAAAAGCTTATCTTTTGATGAGTTTGGTCACGTACTTCGAATCTCCCGCTTGAACATGCAGGACATATAATCCGGCAGGAAGGGATTCTGCGGAAAAGGAAAATCGATTGAGCCCGGCCTTGACCCCATCCTGCAACAATATCTTCAGGACCCTCCCGGACAAATCCGAAAGGTAAATCTCGACGAATTGGTCCGTTGGAAGCATGAACTCCACACCCACCAAATCCATCACGGGATTCGGAAATGCAGTCACGTCCAACCCACCCACAGAAACGGTGTTCCCAACAATTGCAGGATGGTTGAACTCTGCAATCCAAGTGGCCGGCATGTGGCTGCTTTGACCCCAAGTTCCTGCAATCCAAGCTTCACCTGGACGATTGTACCTTCTTTGTATCCCCATATAATCTCCCCAACGGTCCAACCCACTCAAGGCATTGATGTAGCCTGCCCCTGCTTTTGCCACTGCCAAAGCGGAATAGTTCCCAGCTCCATCATAAAAGATCGCACCACATCCCGGGTGGTTTTGTGCGTTTGGGCCCAAATAGTTCAACCCAATCAAGGCTTCGTCCGTGCCGTTTGCCATGCCAAACCAAGTGATGCCCGGATATCCGAAACTCCCGGATGGATTACCGATTACCTTTCCCTCCGCCACAGGAACCGTGTAGGCATCCCGGATGATCCCATGGTAAATGCCAGGACGACCTGTGGTTGTGTCCAAAGTATTTCCGACAAATTGAATGTTGTCATTTTCAATGAAGGCATCCAACCACCTTGCATCATTGGTCGCAACTTGCAGGTTGAACTGCTGAAAGGCATTCGGCGGGATGGCGTATTCGGTGTTGGTATTCACAAAGTCAATGGTCATTGAATTGTTCGCCCCTCCGATAGAATCCAAAATGTGCATCAACCAAATGGTATCGTTGCCTGTACTGAGGTTTCGGTTGGACAGCAAAAAGATGTCTGGGCCCGCAGGCAAAGAGCCTCCTTGCACCGGACAAAGATTCCGTATCGGCCTTCCTTGAAAATAGACACTGTCCCACAATTGGGCTTGAAGGGTGCCGCCGGTATAGGCTGAATCCAACCCGATTTGCCAACACAAACTCCGCTGGAATCCCGTTTGCCAAGGTTGGTTGTTGTAAAGCAGGTTGGCTGTGAGAAACAATTCACCCTTGTTGAGCGCCATGATGGGGTAATCTGTCCACAAACTGTCCCCCCGTGGATCACCTGGCAATGCGTACAAATTCCAAGCACCTGTCGGGTCTGAGGTTTGGGAAAAACCGACGATGACCCAGGAAGTAGAGTCCGTGAATCCATTGAGACAAGTGACAATGAACCGGTCATGGGTTGGGTCATACAAAGCCCGCGGGTCAAATTTATCTCCAGTAAGGCCTAAAGGTGCACTCCATGCATCCAAAGAAAGGTTGCTAACAAGTGCCGTACCTGACTCATCATGCATCCAAATGTTGGAATTAATCACGGACAATACGATTCCACTGTCCGATACAGCGATGTCATTATCGTTCGGGACACCGTCGATGGTATTGTTGGAGCGAAAGTTGTCACTCATCCAAGGAATACCTGCACCACCCAGCAAAGTGGATGGAGCCTGGGAGCTCCCGTATCGAGCGGCCAAGGAATCCTTCAAGGCCTGAATGACCGCTTTTTCCGAACCTCCATCAGGAGCAGGGGCTTCCAACAATTGGAGGGAAGGATGAAAATCCTCACGAATTTGGGAGACCACGGTCGTAGCAGACAATGGAAATGCGAAACGCGTGGGCCTGCTGCCAGTTTGTTGGGAAAACCCGTTCCCGAATTGGAAGCAAAACAACGCCGACAAAAAGGCGGCTTTCCAAAGATTGATTTGGTTCATGAGTTGAAAATACAACATTTATGGATTGTGGCGCCATAGCCACGCTCAAAAGCCACCCGCGCAATCATCCCTACGCGGGTCGGCACCCGCTTCCATCACCCCGTCCGGCCTCACCCAAATGGCATTGACCCTGCCGATGGGATCCCGCAAACAAACGTGATGGCCACGCTTAACCAATTTCTTCCAAACTTCATCCGGAAACGCACCGTCCTCGGTTGCAATTTCATCGGGAAAGCCTTGGTGGTGAAAACGACGATGGGCTACGGCTTGTTGCATCCCCAAACCATGCACGTAAACATGCAGGATGCATTGCAGCAACGAAACCGGAATGGTTGAGCCTCCCGGGGTGCCAATGACCATCGACACTTTGCCTTGGTGGGTGATGATGGTGGGGGTCATGGAGCTTGCCATGCGTTTGCCTGGGGCGATTGCATTCACCTTGGAGCCTTTCAAACCAAATTGATTGGCGTGACCCACCCGGATGCTGAAATCATCCATTTCATTGTTCAAAAGGAAGCCTGCCCCCTGAACCCAAACCTTACTTCCGAATGGTCCATTGAGGGTGGTGGTAACCGAAATGGCGGACCCTTTTGCATCGACGATGGAAAAGTGGGTGGTTTCCTCCTTTTCCGGCCATGAGCCGGCTCCAACTTCCGAAGATGGGGTGGCTTTTTCCATGTTGATGGTGGCAATCCGTGATGACAGATAGTCCCGTTGAAGCAGGAAATCAGGTATGTCCACGAATTTGGGGTCTCCAATGAATTCATTTCGGTCTGCAAATGTCCTTTTCAAAACCTCAACGGTCGCATGCACATAGTCCGCATCCATGGAGCTCCAGTCCGCCAACGGGAACTTGGATAACATTTGAAGCGACTGGATCAACACGACCCCACCAGCAGAGGGCGGTGGCATGGTGTGCAATGCCCAATCACCGAATCGAAGGGCCAACGGTTTGCGCCATTCCGCCTTGTAACCTTCAAGGTCATTGAAATCCACGATTCCATTGCCTGCTTTCATTTGTTGGACGAGGAGTTTGGCCGTTTCCCCTTGATAAAATCCTTCACGGCCATGGGATTGAATCCTTCTCAAGGTTTGGGCCAAATCGGGTTGGACCAACAGGTCGCCCGCCTTCCACGGACCGAATTTGGACAGACTGGGCCCCCGAGGGTTCAACCTCCGAAAATCATCCGTGAATTTTTCGAGCCAAATGGCATCTTGCTCGGTGGCAAGAAATCCCTTTTCTGCCAACAGGATTGCAGGCGTCAACAAATCAGTCCATTCCATGCTTCCATGCCGTTGGTGGAGCTGCCACATCCCATCGACAGAGCCCGGCACACCTGAACTCAACTCGCCTTCCACGCTTTTACCCTGAATCACATCGCCATTAGCATCCAAGTACATATTTTCATGGGCTGCCGAAGGTGCAGTCTCCCTGAAGTCCAAGGAGGAAATCTGTCCGAACTCATCCCTGTGAACCAAAAATCCTCCACCACCGATATTCCCGGCATAAGGGAAACAAACTGCTAAAGCAAAATGTACGGCAACGGCAGCATCTGCTGCATTACCACCCCTTTTGAGAATTTCAACCCCAATCCGAGTGGCTTCAGGATGTGCGGATACCACCAAAGCGGAGTCGGCCAAAAAGCCCACTGGGCTGGCAGGAATGGGATAGGTCACAAGTTTGTTTTCCGGACGATCTGCAGGACGGCAGCTTCCAAGCAGCAGGACAGCTGAAAAAAATGCGGAAATCCATGCAAGATTTTTCATCGCCCTGGGCCGATGATGGTGACGTAGAAAATGGAAAAATACAGGAATACCATCAGGAAAAACGGAACATAGGTAGCGAGAAATCCCACCAACCACAGGGCCAAGGCTTTGACCATCCCCACTGAAAACAGGAGAGAAATGGCTCGAGCCCGAATCCAAATGGCGTACAAGGCAGGCAACAAACCCGCTGCAATCGCCAACCTCCCACTTGGGTGGCGACCCAACCAAATTTCAAACTGGAATTCTTGTGGAAGGCTGAAATGCAATGCCGCATAGGCCACCAAAAAGCACACGATTGACAACATGAAGGGCATTCCGGTCCAAGCAACCAGCGGCCTGATGAGCTTGGCGTCTACCGTCATTCCTCCCCAACTGTAGGCCCAACCCAACAAAGCTGCTTGAACATATCCCAACGTGATGCCCAAAACTGGGCCAACCAAAAACAATTGTATCATGACACCAACCGGGTCGGGTTGTGAAGTCAACCAATCTGGGACGCGGACAAGCAGCATAAAAAAAATACCATGGGCCATCAACAAACGATGGAGGTATTCTTCACGTTGATGCCTCAAAACATAATCCAAGGCGATTCGCGGTTGGGTCCAAATGGAAACCCACGGATTCACTTTCCTGGATGAAAGAGGTGGAACAGACTCTTCTTGCATGGAGCAAAATTAACTGATTCGAACGCAATGCGGCTCAGGTGTTTCAGCGAGTGAATGCACCTGATTTGAAGCGCGCCAACAAACCCAACAGCAACAGACCCACTGCGAGCACAGGCATCGTCCAAAATGGGTCCATTTCCCAGCCCAACAAAAAAGGTAAGCCACCCGCCGCAATGGCCAGCCCAAGACCCATGGCCGAGGCTGTGGCCGGCTGCTGCGGCAGCGTACGGCTCAACATGGACAGCGCCGGTCCCGTTGAACTTTGAAGCAATGCCACGCCACCCAACAGCAGATAGGGATTGGACTCCCCGAATTGAAGCAGCAAAGATGAGGAAGCCAGGGTCATCATCACCCAACGGCCCAAGCCCCAACGAATGGCCAAGAAGCCACCCAAAATTTTGCCGAAAGAAGCTGCAACTGCCACGGAAAACCACATTTCATAATCCCCATGCATGATTTGCTCCCACATGGTCCAAATTGCCGAGCGCATCGCGATGATCAGCAAAACCAGCAACATGGCAAAGTCATGATGATCCAAGCCGTGTTGTTCTTGAGACCCAGATTCCAATTGAACGGATTGGATTTCCAATTGGCTTTGAACCAACCATGCCAAAATGAGCACAGCAGCCAAAATGAGATGTACTTCCCAGCTTTGCCACGCCAACCATCCCCCCACTGCCAATCCAATCACGCCTGGTCCTGCAAACAAGCCCGCAGCGCCGGCATTCCCTTGTGTGGCATGCAAAACCATGCCTCCGCCGGATACGTGAAACAAAGCGGATGCGTTTCCTGCCAAAAACACTGCAAGAGGCACCACCCAATCACCTTCCAGACTTCCGACCAACACCATGGATAACGCCATCAGCACCAAGGAAATGGACAACGAAGACCGATGCCATCCTTTCCTGTCAATCCAAACGGCCCAAGGCAACTGCCCACCGAATGCGAGAACATTGTACAACAACAGCATGGCCCCAGAATCATACCATGTCCGCTGAAAGCCATAACCACCCAACAAATATCCAGCCGTGCAGTCGGATACCGCGTGGCAGAATCCCAAGAGGGCAACAATTTTCCAAGGGGCGCGAACCATGTGGTCACAATTTATGAATTACAATCCATTGTGCATCGCCCAACTTTGATTGCATACCCAAGCTCCAACACGTATTTTTGATTTCATGCAACGGTTTGATTCATCTGGTCTCATGTCTAAACTCCACGTTTTGGTTTTTGCTTTTGTGGCGCTCATTTTTTCGGGTTGCCAAAGCCAAGTCGACAACAGCGACATTGCCTCTTTGCCTCGGATCTCCCTTTCAGAGGCTGGAACGAATTTCAGCTTGGCAGACATCGATGGACTCAAATTCGTGAACGCTGACTCCGTGCCATGGGCCGGCTACATGCAAGAAACCCCTGAGAACGGACAAATTGCCTACTTTTTTGTGAAGGGACACGACATTCAACTTGCCTCACCGCATGTACGGTTGGAGTACATTTCCAAAAGCCTTCCCAATTGTGAATCGGAGGAGGCCCTCATCGAATGGATCAAATCGTACTTTGTGACTCCTGAAAGAAAAGGGAAAGTGATTGGTGAAGGCGAAATTCAAACACTGGATGCAAAAACCGTCAAAATCACTGAGATCGCAGTCCCCAACCAACAAGTCGACGATTCATTGACCAGATCCCGCAAGTACATGGCTTGGGCATATGTCGAAGACGGAAACCAATTCGTTGGCTTCAATTTTACTTCGGTCGACAGCGCATCATACGGCCAGGAATTTGGGAAATTCCAACAGCTTGTCCGATCGTTCAAGGCTGAATAATCAACTCATAACCAACCTGCTCCATGCTTAATTTTGTCCATCAGGTCATTGTTCCGGTCAGAAAAACGGCCTCTGAAGCATCCGAGCAGGTAACGCAGCTATTGTTCGGGGATTGCGTGCAGGTACTCGAGGAAGATGGTGGTTGGCGAAAGGTCCGCAACCAATCAGACGGCTACGAAGGCTGGGCAAACAGGAAATTGCTTTTGGATGTCGAAGACAATTTTCTCCAAGGCGTGTCCCAATGGCAATTCGTGACTGCTTTGGCCCACGAGCTGAAATGCAGCTTGAATGGACTGGAGGTGATTTTGCCTTTGACCATGGGATGCAAAGTGCCTGTTTTTGAAGCTCCAAATCGGAATTCGGATCATGCCTTGCGATTTGGCTCTTGGGAAACCCGCATCCCGGCCTCTATCTGCGCCCCTGCCCTCCCCCCGACACCCTTCAACCTTCTGAATGTTTCCGAACGCTACTTGGGTGCCCCCTATTTGTGGGGTGGAAAATCGAAATGGGGAATAGACTGCTCCGGATTCACCCAAATGGTCCATGCATTTTGTGGGATCCAATTGCCCAGGGACGCCTACCAACAGGCTGATGCGACCGATAAGACCGTTTCATACGGTCAACACCAACCGGGAGACCTTGCATTCTTCAAAAACGAGACTGGAAGAATCACCCACGTAGGTTTGGTCATATCCGAATCCCAAATCCGACATGCGCATGGATTTGTCCACGACGCATGGTTGAGACCAGAAGGAATTTTCAGCCCATTCACTCAGTTACAGACACATACGCTCGCCAAAATCTGCAGATTTTTGTAAATTTAGAACAAGATGGCCTCGCATGTTTTGGTTTTGAATCAGGATTACCAAGCGATCAGTCTTTGTTCGCCTGAGAGGGCCTTTGTACTTTGTCTGCTCAACAAGGCAGAGATGGTTTCCAACCGAAAAACAAAAGTGCTGCGCAGCGTTGCAGGGGACTATGCCTTCCCTTCCATCATCCGTTTGGTCCGATTTGTCCAACTGCCCTACAAGAAAGTGTCCCTTACCCGACAAAATGTGTTCAAACGCGATGGCTTTCGTTGTGCCTATTGCGGCACCAGAGACCAACTTACCTTGGACCATGTAATTCCACGTTCTCGAGGAGGGCAAGACAGCTGGCAAAACCTCATCACGGCTTGCCAAAGGTGCAATACCCAAAAAGGGGACCGCACGCCCGAGGAGGCGGAGATGCAATTGAGCCACAATCCATTCCGACCTTCTTTCATCATGTTTTTGCGTGACTTCAACGGCAAGGTCCAAGAGGAGTGGAAACCCTACCTGCTCATGAACTGACTACCTGGGGTTGGATGCAACCCTTTTGGGTTTTCAAGTATCTTTACACGTGCGGATTTCATTTTTCGACAGCGAAGAACAGCGACTGACCAAAGGCCTGAAGGCGGGGCGTCCCGATGCCCAAGAAAATCTTTACAGGAAGCTTGCAGAAAAAATGATGGCCGTTTGCATGCGTTATGCACGCAATGGGGACGAAGCTGCCGACATGCTCCAAGAGGGTTTCATCCGGGTATTTGACAAAATTGGCACATTTGAAGAATCCGGCAGTCTGGAAGGTTGGGTCAGGAAGGTCATTACCAATGTTGCCCTTCGGCACTACCAACGCAATGCCAAATTATACGTGGTAGCAGACGCAGATTGGACTGAGTCCGACTCCCACAGTTCCTGCCTCGACCAAGACCATTCCGTAGAAGCCATGCTGTCGATGATTCAGCGGTTGCCCGATGGATACAGGATGGTGTTCAACCTGTACGCTATAGAGGGGTACTCCCACGAAGAAATCGCAGCTATGCTGGAAATATCGGTCGGCACATCCAAATCCCAATTGAGTCGAGCGCGTCAAGCCTTGCAGCGCATGTTGTTGAACGAAGAAAACCTGGCCATTCGGTTGGCTGCCTTGCATGCTTAATCCCCAAAACCATAGGACCGATGAAGCCTTCAAACAAAAATTGAAGGATGCCCAAATGGGGGTACCGGACAGGGTTTGGAGACAAATTTCTTTGGATTTGGAAAACAAGCGATTGAGACGGAGGCTTCTTTGGACTCAAAGAACAGCGGTTGCGGCCATGCTGTTGCTGACCCTTCTTGGCTCTTGGTTCTGGGCATCAAGGTCACAACCCATTCAGGATGCACTAATTTCACCTACAAGCATTTCTTCTGACAAGCAACCCTCCGAACCGCACAGTTCCCAGTTGACGGACTTTGTCCCCGATTCGGGTAGCGCTCACCTTTTTCCCGATCTGCGGGCATCCATGCGCACAACACCTAGCAGGTTCACGTTATCAAGATTTTTGATATCACCCAAATCCATCTCTTGGGCGGGCATTCATCCCAGGTCCAAATCAACTCATGAAACCACGGGGACTCCATTTTTCCAACCTTCGAATTACATGAGTCCCATTCTAGAGCCTGTCAACCAATTGAAGGTCAATCCCATCATCTTGTCCGAACAAAACACGAAATCCAACACCAAGGGTTCGGAGAATGGATTTGGAAAATGGAGCATCGGGGGCGGTTTAGGACCAGAATTTGCCATGCAAAGTCAAACACCCGTCGCAGTAGGCAGGGTGGACGAAAGCCCCAAAACGGTTTTGCCCAAAAATCCCGCAGATGCCCCACGGGAGCTCACACCGGCAGCAGCTGTCCACGTTGGCCTCAATGTTTCCTATGAAATCAACGACCGTTTTTCCGTTCAATCAGGCATGAATTTCATCAACCGAAAATCCAATACAGGGCATGGATTGTTGGAAAACGGAAAGGCTACCTTGGCTGAGACACATTTTGACGCATCCTTTCTGGAGATTCCGTTCATGGCCAAATGGGATTTGGTCCAAAGGAAAGGATGGAATGGCTATGTTTCAACCGGTGCCTCGGGAACCATGCTGTTGGGATATGACAGCTTTTTTGAGGTAGAAGACCAAGTAGCAGCCCGGACTGTTTCGAATTTGAATGATGCCTTCCAATTTGCTCAAGCCAGTGCTCTTCTGGCCGCAGGTGTTGATGTCAAACTGGGGGAACGACTTTCGCTGAACGTTGAGCCAAGGGCAAGATTGGGAATTTTGACAACGCCACACGCTTTCTCCAAGGCCAATTCCATTTCAATCGCTGGCATTTCAGGGATTCAGTACAAATTCTGAATGTTTTTTTCAGCTGGATGCAACCTTGGGCTTGTCCCTGGTATCTATTTGGTTGAAATCAGCCTTCAGGGCAACAAGAAACGAATCAGTTGACACCCTTTTCATGTCCAGTTATTTAACGCCATATGCTCGATTTTCCAGTCCGGGCTCCCGACCTCGGAAGTACGCGACACAAAATGATAGCGTGGCAACCCTTTTCGACTGCTTCTCCGAATTGTATACCGAAAAGCTTCATTCTCCGGAAGGCACGATTTTGCATGTAGAGTCACTTCTACGTGCTCATCCTCCCAAGCATCTTTCAAACTCCCAATGCGAGATGCGTCACCTGCTGTTGGATTTGATGTTGGTTTACGCCGACCGCAAATCCGGCGGCGGGCGTGGGTTGGATCCAAGTGATTCAGCTGAAGAGTTGTTGTTTTTCCTCCTTCTTCACACAGCCGGCAGGGAATTGGCTGAAGCCTACGTGGCCCAAATGGGAAGTTTGACGATTCCAGTCCAACAAAAAATCAAGAAATGGACCGATGAGTCTGGGATTTTGATGGAGGAATGGGCGATGATTTCAACCAATTGGCCGCAAGTGTTGGGCGAACATGACCAGATGTCGCCAGAACCAGTTGCTGCTTCCAAGCCCACTACCTGGAGCCAAATTGCTCCTGAATGGATGCGTGATTATGCGGTCCGTGTCTTCATCAGCACCAGAAATTTTTGGGATTTGAGTTCTGGAATTGCTCAACTCCAAAGCAGGGGGTTGGCACTAACTGATACTTGGACGATGGTCGTCGACGGCCCTGAATCTTACCAAAAGTAATTTTTGGTCGTCCCTTTTTCCTTGCCAAGACGGACGGATACCATCAACACATGCGATCCGGAAGCTGACTGCCTGATTTTCGACAAGGGGACCTCATAGGCATAATCAATTTGGAGAAATCTGGAGATTCCAAAACCCAATGTGCCTACGCATGCATCTCCGGGCCTCCATCTCACCGAAGCAGTCAGCTTTCGCTTGTATTGGATGCCAACCCCCCAATCGATGCCCCAAAAAGCAGCACCGATTGATTGAAGACCAATACTGCCAACCCCTTCAAATTCGGTTGAAAGCGGAATTCTGCCACCAGCCTGCAAATGAAAGATAGGCCTCAACGAGTAAACCACCGGATGCACTGGATTGAGACGAAACCTGCTCCCAATGGCTTGTCGTACTGACGTTGACAAATAGAGTTTTTCAGAATAAACCAAGGCTCCTGCATCCAAGGATGGAATCCAAACCTGATTGGGTCCGTTGCCATAAAAAGCCAAATCCGCAGGATTGTCCAATACCACCTTCGTGGGGTCAAACCGGACTTGAATCATGTCAACGCCCGTACCCAATCCCATCTTGAATGCTCCAACCAACGGAATATGGTAGGCGGTACGAAACCCCGCACCGGCAACAGAAGAGGGTCCGCTCTGCTCACTGAAAACGATTCCACCGATCCCCAAAGACCTATCAGCTTCCGACGCTGACAATGCCCGAGAAGCCACAGAAACATGCATTGCCGCGGGAGCTCCATCAAAACCAAGCCATTGACGCGTGACACCAGCCTTGACCTCAGAAAAAAGTTCCATCCCCAAACAGGAAGGATTGGACAGAAGGGGATTGAGGTTTTGAATTTGACCCCGCAACCGGATTTGGCTCCATGAAAATATAGGAAACCCAACACAAAAGAGTAAGGCGACAATCCACAAATTCAGTCCCTTCCTCATCGCATCAATGTTAAAGGTCCTTTTCTGATGGTGCCGTCCGCCCATTCGATGACAAAATAATAGGTACCATTGGGAAGCGGACTCCCCCCTGCAAGACCATCCCAAGGAAGGTAAGTCTCCTCCGCATGAAATACCCGCGTCCCCCAAGAACTGTAAACGGAAACCTTGACCAGATTGGTCGCGTCCAAACCTCTGATTGCCCAATTGTCATTGACTCCATCGCCGTTGGGTGAGAAACCTGTGGGAACGAATAAACTATCCATCTCACCGGGTGGAGGGGCCTCGGATTCCGGCAAGAAAAACTGTAAAGTATCGGTGCAACCCCAACCATCCATGATGGTGATAATGTAGGCACCCGAGGCCAAATTGTCTAAAACAGGGTCGGTTTGAAACGTAAAAGCCTCCAGAGAATACAAAAACGGTGGGGTTCCAATCCAGGGCTCGGCAACCTGGACCCAACCATTGGATTCTCCTTGATTTGGAAGATTGACGGAATCAATCCCGTTGGCCTGCAAGTATGCCACGCGCAACTTGACCATGTCTGTATCGGCACCACAAATGCCGTGAAGGCGGACCCACTCACCTTGAAATTCTCCTTCAACCAGGCCCGTCATCATCGCTTGAGGGTCAAAAACATCCGAAATCAAAACTTGCGAGGGGCCCACCCAACCAACCCAATAGCCCGAGGCGAGGCTGTCAACCAAGGGCGGAGCCAACAGCGTGACGGCACTGTCGTTGCATACCAACAAATCAGGACCAGCATTGGCGGGAAGGGGGTCGAATACACGGATACGAACCGTGTCGGAACGCTGCGGACATGTACCGTTTCGAATTCTCCACTCCAAGAAGTAGGAACCAGGCACCAAATTGAAAAACTCCGAACTCGGATTGAAGACTTCACGCACGAACACATTCGTCTGCATGTCGATGGGATACCACTGTCCCCAAGCGCCAGGTTGCAAATTGGAAGGGTCTTCGGCTTGCAGGAAAGTTTGGAATACACCACAAAGGTCTTGGTCCGGTCCGGCTTGTGCCACCAATGAGTTGGAAACAAAAAGGATGACCGTATCGGAAGTGCTTGGGCATGCGCCACCTGTGACGGTCCAAACCCATTTGCTTTCCCCGCTGGACAAGGATTGGAGACGGCAATCCGTTGAATCAGGGTGAAC
>Ga0209972_10000259_pt1 | contig 53220 bp, 42 predicted proteins | sample NOAtaG_7_FD_187302 | JGI IMG/M metagenome (GOLD analysis project Ga0209972, IMG submission 187302) | Freshwater lake microbial communities from Lake Erie, under a cyanobacterial bloom - NOAA_Erie_Diel1S_2200h metaG (SPAdes) (version 2) | ecosystem: Environmental > Aquatic > Freshwater > Lake ... | reverse complement strand
GCGAATGCCGCCAAAGGATATTTTTTGGAACGCCGGTTTTGTTCATTTTGCTTCGCAAAATGAACAAAACCGGCGTTCCAAAAAAATTTATTCTGCCGTCTTCAAGAAAAGCAGGAAAACGGCTTTTTGACGGATTAATACGGCATAAATAGAACTATTACAGCCCTTGATAATCCCGTCGCAACGCGTCTTGTTATTTCATAAATTCATCGAACGTCAACGAGATATAATACATCTGCCCGACAAACGGACCGCCGGCATTCGTGCGGTAATCTGCTCCAAAAGCATTAGTACCTCCGAGTTTCACCACTGTTTTCAGCTTCGGAAGATTATAGTTTGCCTGCAGATTCAGGACACCGAACGCAGGAATGGTGCCGAAAGCAAAGCTATTCTGCCACTCGAATTCATCCTGCCAACGGTAATTGGCATCGAACCCAAAGTTTTTGAATACTTTCCTGTTACCCAGCCCAACGACAAACTTATGCTCGGGCATATTGAACCCAGCCTCAAATCCTGGCCCTGGATCCTTCACGTCAAACGTCGAATAGGTATAGTTGCCGTATAGAGAATATCCTTTTGGCAACTGATAGGCCAGGCCTAAACCAACGCCGGTGGAGGTAATCTCCTCGCTGGCATTGATGTAGGGACGCCACGCCGTAGCGCTCGTAGCCCTGCCTGCAAGAATATCCTGTACACCCGGCAGTGTAGTGCCGCGGTGCGTTGTCCCCGCTTTTGCGCGAACCGTCTCCTGAGTGATGAAGTTGTTGTAAACGTTGTAATAAACATTAAAGTCAATCAACAACTTAGACGCGATCAAACCTTTGTAGCCAAATTCAAGCGCTTGTAGCTGTTCAGGCTGTACGTAGTCAAAGTTGCGCTCTACCAGCAGCGAAGGGTTAGGGGTACGTGCCAGGACGCTGGCAATAAACCTGTTGTAAGAAGCATTGGTGTATGCACCTCCGTTATGTATGCCATATCGCTTCGCATTGGCTTCCGTGCTACCCAGCAAGTTGCCCTGTCCTGTTGGAAAGAAAATGAATTGGTTCTGCGTACTTGGGTTCCGGAAACCCGTTTGGAAAGATGCCCGCAGGTTATGCTCCCGATTGGCACCAGCAGTATAAACTGCCGCTACCCTTGGAGAGACCTGCCCGTCAAAGTTCTCGTTCTTGTCATAACGAAGCGAACCTTGCAGGCGCAATTTTTCATTGAACAAGCGCTTCGACAACTGAACAAACCCACCGAATTCATTAATGGCGATCCGCTCGAATTTCCCGTCCCCTTCCGGATCTTCGTTGAAAATCGTCCCATCGGAGAACAGGTCATATTGACGGAAATTACCGCCCACAAGAATCTCAATGACCTTTGGATCAATGATTTCGGCGAAATTATACCCGGTCTCGAAATGGTACATCCTGGAATTATCGAAGAACCCTGCCCCGGGAGGGTTGCGCTGGAAGAAATCATTGCGCACCTTGTCCACCATATCCTTGAACGCTGCAGAACCCGGCTGGGGAATTCCCTGATTGGCCGCATTCCGGGCGGCAGTGTGCGCATTGGCGAGCTGCTGGGCAGTCGCCGTACCACCTTGCAGGTATATCGGAAGCAATGCTCCTGCATAATTGCCCGCATACAACGGCACCCAAGCAGAAGAAGAAGCCCTGAACCGCTCATTTACAAATGCTCCAAGGGCACTTAAATTATACGAATCACCATCGTCCGTCAAAGACATATACCCGCGCAACCAAAAATTTGGGTTGCTTAACTCCAGTTTATGGAATTGTTGCGAAAAATCGCGCAGTACATAGCGCTCCCCACCCTGATATACCGTAGAGCCAGAACCATAGCGATAGCTGTAAGACGCTTCGAGCTTGTCCCCGATACGATAATGGAGCGATCCATCCACTTTGATGCTATTCGCATCGTTGCTTTCAAGCAGATCTTCTTCCCTGAACCCCGTACGGCGCAAATCCAGAGAGGGCATCCTGGGTATTGTCTGGGCGAGTAACGCCTGCGCCTGCGCGACAGGAATCCCAAGTTGTGCCGCAACCTGCGGTGCAAGTGCCTGGGAAAGGCTGCCTGCAACAGCAGCCATAGGGACCACAATTTCGGTCTCATCCCCATAGGTGTTCAAACCATCAAAATTAGTGGCGCCAAGCCCCGGAGGATTGAGCTGGCCCGCCGTCGGCCGCCCGGAAGTGTAATCGTTGGCAACCCAATCCGTAGCTTGCAAATAGGATGCGTTCACCTTGAAGGCAAAACGCCCGAATGCCTTCGCATAACGCCCGGATAAAAGGTAATAGGGGTTCGCCCCACCAGCGTCGGAGGTTGTGACACCCACTTTAGTCTGTACGCTAAGCCCTTGATAATTGAATGGATTCTTGCTGTTCATCAGCAATATCCCATTGAACGCATTCGGCCCATATAGTGCAGATGCCGCCCCTGGGACTAATTCCACACTCTGTACGTCCAACTCGGAAATACCTACAATATTGCCCGTAGGAAAATTAAGCAGTGGCGCAGAATTGTCCATCCAGTCAATCAACTGTACAAAACGTTCATTGGCCACTGCACCAAAACCCCGCGTATTAATCGAAGTCAGCGTCATCGAACCTTGTGTGGTCTGTACCCCTTTGAGGTTGGAAATACCATCATAAAAATCTGGCGCGGCAGCCTGCCGGATCGCAATGGCGTCCATCTTCTCAATCGTGACCGGAGATTCCAGGATACGTTCTTCGACACGGGAAGCCGAAATGACTACCTCGCTGGTGAGGATACTCTGGGCTTCCATTTCGACCTTTAAATTATTATCCGAGCCTGTAATAACCACTTCCCTGGTGGAATACCCCGTGTAAGAAAATATCAGTGTGAAAGGTACCGCCACATCGGTGGAAATCTCAAATTTTCCATCCAGATCCGTGACCGTACCGCTCACTTTTCCCTTAATCTGAATGCTCGTGCCAATCAAAGGCTCATTGGTCTCTTTATCTGAAACCATACCGCTTACCCGCGTCTGTGCCCCCGCAAAAGCCGGGAACACCAAGAAAGCGAATACCCATACCACTATGGGAAATCGTTTGTGTAGATTCCTAATACGCATAAATCTGGTTTGAATTGGTGAAAGTAATTTACTTTGTTAGAACAATTATTTTACGTAAAACAACAACAGGCCTATTGCAATGGGTCAGCATTGTGGAAAACGAACTGGTTTTGTCCACACAAAGGCTTTTTGAGAAAATGCTCTTCGGCTGGCAACCGAAAAAAGACGCTTCTTTATGCGTCATTTGGCGGCGCACCCCCCCAAATGACCCGTGAGAAAGCATCGGGGCTTTTAAAACAACCCCAACCTTTTTGCACAACCTCACACTTACGAGACAGGATCCCTGATAAATAAAACAGTAAACCGGGAATTGTTCACAACGACCTTTACAGAATCAAAGGTCTTACAATTATATCAACCCTGCGATTCTTTCTGCGCCCTTCCCATGAATTGTTGTCGAATAAGGGGTTCAACTCCCCGAAATCCCTGAGAAAAATCTGCTCCCTGGGCAGCCCCTTATCCAACAGCTTTTGCAGTGCTGTCCTGCTTCGGTATTCCGACAGCATCTGATTGTATTCCCGCCCGCCGATATCGTCAGTATGCCCGTGGATACTGATTTCGTGTTCTTCTAACCCAGGTATGCCATCCAGCCAGTCATATAAGCCTTCTGTTTGCCCAGGATCAATAAAATATGAGCCGCCGCCAAAATATATACTGAAAATATAGTAAGGCGCAGGATCCTCCGCTTTTACCTGCCCATAAACCTTTAGCAGGGGCCACAAAAAAACCAGTGAAATGATTGTAGTTGAACGCATATCGGCAGAAAATTTTATTTCTTTGACAAAGGTGTTGCACAAGTATGCGATTGTGTAAAAAGTGCTTTTGCTACCAGAGGCAATTTGATTTACCAAATAATATTTTTAAAATATAATTTTTTTATTAATTTTTTAAATTAACAAGCATTTATTCAAAATTTTATTTTTTCGCTGAAGTCAATGGAAGACTTTTCACACAACCCTGGAAAAGTATTGCCTGGTGCCGCAAGCTGCCAAATGGCTTATCAGACAGTCTCATAAAAAGTTTTCTCCACGCCTAGGTCAAAATAAAACGTGCAGCGATAAACTGTGCTGCAAAACCGATCAAGTACCCCCCCCACAAATCTATTGGCTCATGCGCCCGCAAATATAAACGGGCAGTACCAGTTATACCAGAGAGCAAAATCCCTGTAATCAGGACGATCCGGATATCTATTTGCCGCCCCCCGTCCATTGATAAAAAACCATACCCAGGAAAAACGGCCATAATTAATACCGTTACACCGACTAACCCCCCCATGCCCAAAGCATGAATACTGATTTTAGAAAAAATATTGATGAAAAATGCCAGGAACAATGCAATAGTCGCCCCCAAAGTAAAACTGACAAATACAGCGGGAATCTGGCTGTTGTCCAGAAAATTCCGGAACAGCCAAAGGTAAAAAACTCCGGTAATGATATATGGTCCTATCCTGTCTTCCTTGTCCGGCATTTCTAAAGAGCGCAGTAGCCCCGTAAAATGCAGCATGAGCACTGCGATCGCAGGAATAAAAAAGGACGAAAGGAATACCCGCGCCAATAGTACCCTGGCCTGCTGATCGGCAATCGAATGAACCCCAAACGAATAGGGGTTCACCAATAATAGCATCACCAGCATATACGTCAGCATCAACAAAGGATGCAGGGCTATAGAAATCACACGTGCAGCAATATGCATATTCTTATGATTTTTATTGACCCCGCAGTTGGTTCTGATGCAGGGCCATGAAGTGTCGAATTTGTTACAAAGTAGTGGTCAATGGGTAAAATGTGTTTTTTTCACCATAACTGCCCTGTCGCAGCGGATTCGTCAAATTAAACTGGCTGCCCTGATTATTTTTTTCTTTTCTGACCATCATTCTGCAGCAAGCAGGCCATGGCTGCGCAAAAATGTTATGGTGGTGTGCATATCCTTGCTCAGCATCCGGTCTTCCTCAAGCCGCGGGACATCCTGACGGTAAACTTCAATTAATGCCTTTAAGCGGGGGGATGTCGTCAGTGGCAGGCGAAATTCCAACGCCTGTGCTGCGGTCATCCATTCAATAGCAAGGATACGCTCGAGATTTTGTACCACCTGATAGGCTTTCGTACCGGCATTTGCGGCCATACTGACATGATCTTCCTGTAAATTGCTGGAAACAATGGAATCCACCGATGCCGGGGTACACAATTGCTTGTTCTGGCTGGCCATAGATGCAGCCGTGTATTGCGGTATCATCAAGCCGGAATTTAACCCCGGGTCTGACGTTAAGAAATCCGGTAAACCTCGTTTGCCTGAAATAAGCTGATACGTACGGCGTTCCGAAATACTACCCAGCTCAGACAAGGCTATCGCCAGATAATCCAGGGCAAGCGCCAGCGGCTGGGCATGAAAATTCCCTCCCGATAAGATTAGCCCCTCGCGGGCAAATATATTCGGATTGTCTGTGACCGCGTTTACTTCTGTCAATACAACCTGCCGCACGTGTTGCATAGCACCCCACGATGCACCATGTACCTGAGGGACACAGCGAAATGCGTATGGGTCTTGCACATGGTTTTTTTCTTTTTCCATCAGCTCACTCCCTGCTAACCACCCCAGTATCGCCGCTGCTACGCGCACCTGCCCCTCGTGGGGACGAATCGCCTGCAGACTCGGATGGTACGGGGCCAGACTGCAATCAAAAGCGTCAATAGACATCGCCGCACAACAATCTGCAATACTCGCAAGGCGATCCCCCTCCATAATGCACCAGACCGCGTATGCCAGAGAAAACTGCGTCCCGTTCAACAATGCAAGGCCCTCTTTAGATGCCAGCTCGAGCGGCTCCAGGCCAAAGGCATGAAGAACCTCCATCGCGGCCATCCGCTTCCCCTGGAAATATACTTCACCTTCTCCAATCAATGGCAGAGAAAGATGCGCCAATGGAGCTAAATCCCCTGATGCCCCGAGTGAACCAAGCTGATAGACCACCGGAATGACTCCTTCGTTATAAAACAACACCAACCGCTGCACGAGCTGCTCCCGTACCCCCGAATAGCCATACGATAGGCTCTGAACCTTCAATAACATCATCAGCCGAACCAGGTCCCCGGGTACTTCCGCCCCTATCCCGCACGCATGTGATAACAGCAAACGCTTCTGAAGCGTCCTTGTCTGCTCCGGCGATATACGCACATCACACAATGCGCCAAACCCCGTATTGATGCCGTAAAAAGACGCATCGCCATGCTTCATCTGCTCGTCCAGAAAAGCCCGCCCCCGACGGATGCTGCCCATTGCCTTTTCCGAAAGTACCAAACGCCTGCCTTCTCTAAATACCGCCCAGAAGGTTTCCAAATCCTCAAATGCTTCCCCGATATAGAACTTCGTCTCCGTCATCCGTTAAATATTTAGTTGACCCATACAACGACCCGGCAATCACAGAACTCTTTGAACAGATTCGTTATAGCAGCGCAGATCCTTCGAAACAAATTGAATATACGCTAAATTTTGTTCAGGCGCGTTATTAACATATTGCGATATATCCGCAGGGACTATCATAAACATTTCCAACCCCCTACCGGAACGCCGTAATCAACCTGCTATTTCAATCTTTTTAACGATACCGTTAAATCCTGGTTAAGGTAGCATTATTTTGCCTACTTTTTTTTCGCAAAATCGTTGTGCTGAATATGATCATAAACACCTTGGATAAATTCGCGCTAAAATCTTAACTCTTTCCATTATTTTCGCACATCAAATAAATTATAAGCAAATGTTCGGAATGAAAAAAAATTATTCCTGCGCAAAATGGCGCTTGATACTCCCAGCCACCGTACTGTTGCTCACCCTTTCGATCAGTACGACCATCGCCCAGCGCATCGCTTGTGTTGATATCAACAGAATTCTCGAAAGCGTCCCGGAATATTCCACCGCCCAATCCGAGCTGGATGCTATGAGTGAACGCTGGCGGCAGGAAATCGCACAGGAGTATGATAAAATTAAGGCCATGTACAATAGATACCAGGCCGAACAAGTACTCCTAAGTAACGAAGCCAGGCAAAAAAAGGAAGAAGAAATCATGGCCATGGAAAAAGATGTGCGCGATATACAACGCGCCAAGTTCGGCCCGGAAGGCACCCTTTTTCAACGCCGACAGGAACTTGTACGCCCCATTCAGGATAAAATCTATGCTGCCATCCAAAGCTATGCCGAAGAACGTGGATTCGATTTTATCTTCGAGAAAGGTGGCTCCGCAGGAATTATTTTTTCCAGCCAGGAATATGATAAAACCGAAGATATTATCAAACTGGTAAAACGATAAAGGAAGGCTCCTGTACCGACTTTTGGTATAAATGCCTATTTTTGCACCTTTAATGCAACCTATACGAGGTGGGCTCCGCCCTGAAAAGCACAGGTTGTCAATTTTCTCTTTATACGTAAAAACAATATGATGAAAAAAGCACTTTGCAGCGCCGCTTTCACCCTGATCCTGATCGCCTGCTCCCTGCCAGCTTTCGCTCAAAAAGTCGGATATGTCAATTCCGCATCTATTATCTCCGAGCTGCCAGATGTGAAAGCTGCTGACCTGACCGTGGAAGCCCTCCAGAAACAACTACAGAAAAAAGCCCAGGAAATGGTCGAAAAATTCCAGGCTGACTATGCCGATGTCCAGCGAAAAGTCGAAAATGGCGACTTATCCCCTAAACAACAAGAGGAAGAGGGGAAACGCCTGGAAGCCAAACAGGCAGAACTCAGCCAGCTCGAGCAGGATAGCTACAAACAAATCCAGGACAAACGCAACGAACTGCTCCGCCCAATATATGACCGCGTTAACCAGGCAATCAAAGAAGTAGCCCTGGAAAGTGGCTACCTGATGATCGTAGATCAGGCTGTATTGCTCTATTCAGACCCCTCCGCCGACGCTACTGCTCTCGTGCGCAAAAAACTCGGGCTGCAATAGCGCGAAAGTATTACGCGGGCCTGATATAATTTCAAACGAAATAAGCCTCTGGCCAGTCCTTTGGCGGCTTTCGCCGCCAGAAAATATTTTCCTGGAACACCGATTTCGTTGATTTTGCTTCGCAAAATCAACGAAATCGGTGTTCCAGGAAATTTTGATACCCCCAATTACCTGTACGGTTCATTCATCAGGTGCTGTAGCAGAACCGGATATATTTGATTGTTTTCCCAGCCATCAGATGCCTGGCTTCGTAATACGTTTTTACCTCCAATTCCTCCAAAGGCAACTGCTCCAAACGGTAAATGTCTGCTTCCGCATACAATACCTGCGCTCCGTTGGTGTTACCCAGCGTCTCGAGGGTAAATGCGTATAAACCCTGATCATCGGTTTTCAAGTGCACAACCCCTCCCGGCGCAAGCAAAGACCTGAACGTCTCTAAAAAACGCGGCGAAGTTAAGCGCCGGTTCACTTTGTCCCGTTCAGGAAAAGGATCCGGGAACGTTATCCAAATCTCTGAAATCTCTCCCGGGGCAAAAAAATATCCCAATTGCTCGATCCGCGTACGCAAAAAAGCAACGTTGGTCAGGTTTTCCTGGATGGCAATGGTTGCACCTTTCCATATCCGGGCACCTTTAATGTCCACGCCAATGAAATTTTTTCCCGGATTTTGCCTGGCTAATGCCAGGGAATACTCGCCGCGCCCACAAGCTAATTCAACGATAAGCGGGTATGCGTTTCCAAAATGAAGCGCCCCCCATTGCCCGCGAAGATTCACAGTCCTGCCAAGACCTAACGTCAGCTTTGGGTCTTTTGAATCGTAATTCTCGTACACATTGGGCAATTGAAGGACTTCTGCAAATTTTTGCAACTTATTGCGCTTGCTCATTTCAATAATTTTGACCACAAAAATAACCACCTGTTAAAAAAACAATCGCTCCCGCCACGATTTTACCGGATTTCTTATTTTTTCGCCCACAGGAAGGCCTTTGAGTAAATAAAACAGTTATGACAGGTCGGTATGGTGGGGAAACAGCCATTAGACTTGTTGCGTAAATCGTGATTTTTTGCCTACGGCAGGAAATATTATTTCATGCAGCTATCTCGTCATCAAATTTTCGGGAATTCTGTTATAAATTGCACAAAGAGAAAATATTGCGCTATGAAAAACCTCCTCCTGGCCTCTGTTGCTGTGCTATGGCCATTCTTTGGGATTTCCCAGAAACTGACCATTTCCGACGAAATCACCATGCACAGCGACCTCGTCTATGAAATCATTGGAGAAATCAGGGGAAGGGTACTATTGTTCAACAGGGAATCCGGAAAATATTCCGTGACTGCCCTCGACGAGAATATGCGCCCAAGCTGGGATAAAGAAATTGAACTCGACAGAAAAAATGCTGCCGTGGTAGGCCTGAATGCTACACAGGATGCCTTTACCCTGTTTTACTTCTTCCGCGAAAAAGGAAGTACTTTCCTCAAGGCAGCCAGGTTCGACGCATCTGCCAACCTAAAGGATTCTGTCACATTGGCAGACCTTGGCTTCCAGTTTATCTCCCCTACTTTTCAAATCACCCCCTCCGAAGACAGGTCTAAAGTCCTGCTACACTTCTACGAACGCGATAATGTCTTCAAAACCCTGGTTTTTGATAATAAAAACATGCGCGTATTATGGCAAAAAAATTTTCAATATCCCGAGTATGATGAATCCGAGGATGTCTTACATACCATAGTTAGCAATACGGGGCAAATATTTGCGATTTTTGAAAAAGACCACTACCAACTGCGCAGGGAAAAACACCGCTATGATGTTTTTCTGTTCGATCCCGATATTGCGCAGGAAGTTACCCGCTACAGCGTTCCACTAAAGGGATATATTACCTATGACGTCAAGTTTGCTTTCGATAATATCAACAATAAACTATGTGCTGGTGGGTTTTATTTTGAAAAAAATATCGAACGGGCGGAAGGCTATTTCATATTGTTCATCCCACAGGACCCCACCAAAGCACTACTGCGTTTTTTTCCCTTCGAAAATAGTTTTATTGACCGGCTCTCCGGAAAAGAAGTGCGCAGCAACCGCGGCCTGGAGCAGGTTTCTATCGTTGATCTCGTGTTCCAAAGAGACGGTGGTATGCTACTCATTGGTGAAGAAAGTAAAAATTTCGCACGCAGAATGGCCACTGTCAATAGAACTATGGTACTCGACAATATGAATCGAAGCGTCATTGATTACTATTTCGAAGATGTCTTCGTCTTATCCATACGCCCGAATGGCTCCCTGCTCTGGAGTACCATCCTGCACAAAAAACAATACTCACAGGACGACGATGGGGCATTCTCTTCTTTTTTCCTTTTCAAAACCCCTGCATTCCTGCGCCTCGTCTTCAACGATGAAATCAAATTTGAAAATACGGTGAGCGAATACCTCCTCCATACCAATGGCGATTTCGACCGCAACAGCATCCTTAGTACGGAAACCCTGCAGCTCCGGCTCCGGTTCCGCAATGCAGTACAGGTTAGCGCCAATCGTATGCTCGTACCCAGCGAACGCAGGGGAAAGTTGCGTATTGCCAGAATAGACCTTATCTGATTTATCGCCGAAAAAAATCAAAATGGTCTGTTGATAAAGCCCCGGAGGTATCTGTGCTCGACAGATATCCCTATCTTTGCGCTTCAAAAAATACAACTTATGGAATCCATCCGTGCTATTATCGAACGGGCCTGGGAAGACCGCTCCTTACTCACCTTGTCCGAAACCCGCAAAGCAGTAGAAGACGCCCTTTCCCTGCTGGACAATGGCTCGGTCAGAGTCGCCGAACCCACTGAAAATGGCCAGTGGATCGTAAACGAATGGGTCAAAAAAGCGGTAGTGTTGTATTTTCCTCTACAGCAAATGCAGACCATAGAACTGGGCCCTTTCGAGTTTCACGATAAAATACCCCTAAAGAACGGTTTCTCCCGGCAGGGGGTACGCGTAGTACCGCTTGCACTGGCCCGATATGGCGCTTTTTTGGAAAAAGGCGTCATCCTGATGCCCTCTTATGTAAATATCGGTGCATGGGTAGGTAGCGGGACGATGGTAGATACCTGGGCTACAGTGGGTTCATGTGCCCAAATTGGCCGCAACGTACACCTCAGCGGTGGCGTAGGTATCGGCGGCGTACTGGAACCACCACAGGCCACTCCCACCATTATCGAAGATGAATGCTTTATTGGCTCGCGTTCTATCGTGGTAGAAGGCGCACATATCGGAAGGGAAGCCGTACTCGGAGCCAATGTAGTGATCACCAGCAGTACACAGATTATTGACGTTACTGGTAACGAACCAGTCATTTATCGGGGAAAAGTACCTCCCCGGTCGGTCGTCATACCGGGCAGCTATGCCAAAAATTTTCCGGCCGGAACATATCAAGTCCCCTGTGCCTTGATTATCGGACAACGAAAAGAAAGTACAGACAAAAAGGTATCCCTCAATGATGCCCTTCGGGAATATAATGTTGCGGTTTAATCCTCATCTCCCCGCTTATGAAATATCTGGTAGCCGGATTAGGCAATATTGGAAGCGAATACTCGAATACACGCCACAACATCGGGTTCCTTGTCCTCGATCACATGGCCGCCCAGGCAAATGAATCCTTTGTCACAGATACCCTGGGCGATATTTGCAGGATCCGGCATAAAGGCCGCATCTTTATCCTGCTCAAACCCTCTACATACATGAACCGCAGTGGCAAAGCTGTTAACTACTGGTTGCAGAAAGAGAAAATCCCCAAAGAAAACCTCCTGGTTGTACTCGATGACCTGAATCTCGAATTCGGCAAACAGCGCCTTCGTGGAAAAGGCAGCGATGGCGGGCACAATGGTTTAAAGGATATTGACCAGATGACGGGCGGAAATCAATACGCCCGGCTGCGCATCGGAATCGGCAGGCCCGAGACCAAAGGACGGCAGGTGGATTATGTGCTTGGCCCCTGGACGCGCGAAGAAATGGAAAAACTCCCGGAAATCTTGCTCCACGCCGTCGAAACGATCAAAAGTTTCGGTGTCCTGGGCCTGGAGCTGACGATGAACCAGTTCAATAAAAAATAGAGGCTGTCTCCATGGGGTTGTGTAAAAAGGCCGGAGGCCTTCATTTGGCGGCTAACGCCACCAAATAATATTTTGAAAGAACACTGTTTTCGCCGCCGCAGGCGGCAAAATATTTTTCACATAACCTCATGGAATATTTTTTGGCAGCTTTCGCTGCCGAAAGACTTGTGAGACAGCCTCCGTCCGTGCTTATCCAACCCTTTCAAGAAAAGCGTTTAATGCTGCTTCAAGCAAATGGTTTTCTGCGGTCAATGGAAATCCGGTATATCGTTCTGCACTTTCCAGGTCTTTCGCCAAATCCACCTCTGCCTGGGCCTTATACCAAAAAAACCCTTTTTCCTCCAGATATTCTGCCAGGTATTCCTGCTCGGTCTGGCCTGGCGTAGGAATCAACAACGCGCGCTTCCCACAGGCCGCGAGGTCCAGCAAGGTACTGTATCCGGAGCGACAGATTACAAACCCACTCTTCGCGATGGTCGTTTCTAATTCTTCAGAAGTCAGGTAAGAAACAACACTCAGGTTCCCTTTTGTTTCCATGCGCTTCTCCACATCTGTGCGCCCCTGGACAAGCAGTATCTGATGCGGAAGTTGCCCGGCTTGTTGTCGCAGCCGCTCCTCAAGGCGGGTACGTTGTGGTTCAGGGCCCGAAAGTAAGATCAAATAATCGTACTCCACGGGTATTTCGCGCTTATTCAGCCTCGACAAAGGCCCGATATAACGCGTTGGTGGAGAAAGGAGCGGCGGATGATCCAATTCGCCCCCTAAGCTATTTGCGGAATCCGGATAGTCGGGCACCCAACATTCCTGAAAACGACGTAAAACTGCATAATGGATTTTTCGCACAGCCCATTCGATCACACGGTTTTCGACCCGGAGGTGTAACTGGTGCGCGATAACCACACTTGGGATAGCCGGATGGCTACAGCCCAGACGGTGGTCTGAAATAATCCCATCAATCTTTTTTTCCCTGACCAAATTCCGCATAAGGCGGTTTTCGGTGAATACGGCACTTACAATCTGCGGCAGTTGAATAGAAATATTCCAATAAATATTGCTGGTGGGGTATCGCACATCATAAGGCGGGAGTTCCACCGTCTCTATACCGGGAAATTCTTTTCGCAGCAATGCGAGCGGACGTCCGTTCGAACCAAGAACGACTTCATATCCACGCGCAAGCAGTTCACGGACGACTGGGATACTTCGTGTGGCGTGCCCTAAGCCCCAGTCGAGGGGGGCAACAAGAATTCTTTTTTTTGCCATAACTTTAAGCGCTTAAACTAATAATTACTTTATGCTACGCAAAAACCTCAAAAGTTCCTTGTCCGCCCTCCTGCTCATCGCACTCTTATGTTTGCAAAGCTGCAGGACATGTGGTTGCCCGATGGCTTCGAACCTAATTCGTCAAACGGATTTCATCTTCGTTGTTATCAAAGAAGCGGTACTTTGTCAGGTGGCAGTTGTTATCTGGTTTGATCGCCACCCAATGAAGATGCTTGAAATACCATTTTAGCTGCATATTGGGGAAGCCCTTTTTCAAAAATGATTCGACAAAAGGATGGACTACCAGTTTTATTCTGGATTTTGGCCTGGACTGCAGGATGAAATTCAGGTCGCGTGCGATCTCATCAATAACCAGGATAGGCGCGTTGATTTTTCCTGTACCGCTGCAGGTCGGGCAAATCTCCGTAGTATCTATTTTGACTTCCGGACGTACCCGCTGGCGGGTGATTTGCATTAAGCCAAACTTACTGAGCGGCAGTACCGTATGCTGTGCCCGGTCTTTCTTCATTGCCTGCCGCATTGCCCGGAGTACTTCTTTCTTGTGTTCCGGGTTTTTCATGTCAATGAAATCCACGATAATCAGGCCCCCGATATCCCTTAAACGGAGCTGCCGGGCAATTTCTTCCGTTGCTTCCAGGTTGACCTTTAGAATTGAATCGTCGGCAGCACTACTGCTCCCGATTTTATGCCCGCTATTGACATCAATAACGTGCATTGCTTCCGTATGCTCAATAACCAGATAAGCACTACTGGCCATCGTCGCTGTTTTCCCAAATGAGGATTTAATCTGTCGGCTCACCCCATGGGCCTCAAAAACTGGTTTGACGCCCTTATACAAGGATACGATATCAACCTGTTCCGGGCTGATGGACGACATAAAGCCCCGGATGTGCTGATAGAGCTCTTTATCGTTAACGACGATCCGGTTGAATGAATCGCTCAGCAGGTCCCTAAGGATACTCGAAGTTTTATCCAGCTCGCTCAGCAGCTTAGCCGGAGCTTTTGCGTTTACCGTTTTCAGGAACATATCGTTCCATTTTTCCAGCATCAGGGTCAGCTCCTCATGCAAGTCGGCGACCTTCTTCCCTTCGGCTGCTGTACGCACGATCACGCCGAAGTTTTTAGGGCGGATACTTTCGATAAGATTTTTCAGCCGCTTGCGCTCCTCGGCATTGGCGATTTTCTTTGATACGGCGATGATATCGGTAAAAGGCGTGAGTACCAGGAACCGCCCGGGAATGGTTATCTCACAACTTAGGCGCGGGCCTTTCGTAGAAATCGGTTCCTTTAGGATTTGTACCAGGACTTGTTGCCTTTTCGCGAGTACCTGATCAACTTTTCCTGTTTTCAGGATGTCCGGTTCTACCTGGAATTTATCCAGGCTGGAATTTGGATACTGCCCTGCCACTGCTCCTTCTGTAAACTTAATCAGGGACTTCAACTTTGGGCCTAAGTCAGTGTAATGCAGGAAAGCATCCTTTTTATGCCCGATATTGACGAATGCCGCATTTAGGCCGGGCATGAGCCGGTTAATCTTCCCCAGAAAAATATCCCCTACGGAAAAGTTAGAGTTGGTTTTCTGGTGGTGCAGCTCCACTAACTTACCATCTTCCAGCAGTGCAATTTCTACACCGGAAGCGGTAGCATTAATAATGAGTTCTTTTTCCACAAAAGCGGATTTTAGCACTGGGTATTGCGGCTTAGGGGATATTTGACCTGAACTGTAAAGAGAAGAAAAGTGCTATAGCGCGAAAAAAGAACGACCAACATTTTTTCTCACCCAGGGTTAGCAAGTATGTGAGCAGGGGTGTCCAATTAAAAAAGTGCGTAAGAGAAATTATCGCGAACTTTTCGCTTTTCTATTGAGTTCGGTGGGTCAGTCCCGTACAAAGCAAGGCATTTTGCATGAACATGCACATTCCCTCAGACTTGTACCTGAATTTCAGGGGTATCCAAACCTGTCGGCGACGAAAAAGGAACTACCCCCCTAAACACAATACGGCAGGGTTTTTACCATATAGAGCGTACCGAAGCGGCTGCCTCATAAGTCTTTTGCCGCCTCCGGCGGCAGAATATTCTACTGACGTCGCCTTATAAGACCCTTGGCGACACAAGCCGCCAAAGGTCTTATGAGACAGCATCAGACTATAATTTGGCGCACAGCGCTAAAAAATACTTATGAGGCAGCTTTATCCAAAATGCTATTTAGCGGCGTAAGCCACCAAACGCCTTTTAATACAGCCTCAGTATCGAGGGGCCGCATGAACAACGCTATTCTGAAAACTGGTCGGTTCTGATTAACAGCCTTCCATAATATAGCCGCTTTAAACAGCGCAGTGATGCTTATCTGTTTTTCTTCTTATGCCGGTTTTTACGAAGGCGTTTTTTTCTTTTGTGCGTAGCAATTTTATGCCGTTTACGCTTTTTTCCACATGGCATGTGATGTAATTTTTATTAAACCATTAATTTATTTCGTAACCTCTTCGAGGCTATTAAACTCACATCCTACAGGGTTATTACCAGCTAATCCCCCTTGAGTATCTTTACTGAACGCCTGGCTGGTCATTTCTGTTGCAACGTGCGCCTGCTTGTGCCGCTTTTATTTGGTCGCCGAGTGCTTCATAGGCTTGTTGCAGGAGGCAAAAAGCTTCTGTTCGCCCGGAAGCCAGTGCTATTGCTTTTTCAAGACGTTCGACGGCTTTTTCATATTGGCCGGTCTGTATAGCCAGACGGCCGAGCTGATAGTAAACTCCGGCATTTTCAGGATATTCCTGTTGCAGCTGCAGCAGCATCTGTATGCCTTTCATGGGGTTTTCCTGCGGAGGCCGTTCCGTATAAACCAGCGCAAGGTTGATTTTATGGGAAACCTCAGCCGGATCCAGCGATACCGCATTTTCGAAAGCCCCGAGCGCCCGTTTTGCACAGAACGCCTTCAGATTATCTGATTCTGCCCGCTGAAGCCCGATTGCGTATGTTGCCCCGGCAATTCCCCAGCGCGCTCCGTCCGGAGCCTGTTCTGCAATTATTTGTGCATAATGCCCTGCAACTGCGTATGACCCAACATCGAACCACGCCCCGGAAAGCTGCTGCAAACGTGCTAACCTGGCAGTATCTGAGGATGCCATACCGAGTGCTTTTTCCAATAGCTCTAATTGCGCTACTTGTGCCGCAGAACACTTTGCTTTTGCTTCCTGCTTCAGCAATTCAATATCCGTTTCCTCGACCGACAGCACTCTGGACTTTTCCAGCTTCCTGAATTTTTCCGGGGTTGTTTCACATCCGATATACAGGGACAAGGCGAGTACTACCGAGCCCACGATTACAAAGATTTGTGTCCTCGTCATTTTGCGCAGTTAAAAGCAAAAGTAAAGGAAACTAATCTTCATCATCCTCCATATCATAGTCTTTGGGTAGTCCCGTGACCTGTCCTTTGACCTGCTCAACGAACAGCTTGGCGGGTTTGAAGGACGGAATGAAATGCTCCGGAATTTCTATGGCCTGGTTTTTCTTGATGTTACGGCCTATTTTTTTTGCGCGCTTTTTGATAATAAAGCTGCCGAAACCCCGGATATAGACATTTTCTCCCTCTGATAAAGCACCCTTTACCTCCTTGAAGAAGGTCTCTAATGTCACGAGAACATCCACCTTTGGTACGCCGGTTTTTTCGGAAATAGCAGCAACAAGATCGGCTTTTCTCATCGTTATTGGTTGGTTTATAACAAGTTATAAATATTTTGCCCGAATTGGCGAGTCGCAAATTTCTGAATTTTTCGCTAACTTTGAAAGAATTTTTAACTTTTATTTATTCTTGCCCTTAATTTACAGCATTTTATGGGTATCTGCCCCTTTTACCAGCCTTTGTTTCCGTCAATTTGCCATAAAAACCGGGGTTTTTCAACTGCTCTGCGGCCATTCGTCCTGCCTGGATTTCAGCAAATAAAAAATTCATCCCGGCATAATTGACCCATCGCCGCAAGACCGATAAAATTTTGGCGTACGGACACGCTTCGATATATGAAATCATTACCTTTGAGCTTCGCGATGACCAAACGTCAACAAAGACAACCCTCTAAATATTCATTCTGCAGATGCTACTATCCATGACCGGCTACGGAAGGGTCGAAAAAGCCTTTCACAATAAAAGGATTTCCATAGAACTCCGCTCCCTGAACAGTAAGTTTACAGACATCCGGATCAAGAGCCCTCAATACTACAGGGAAAAAGAAATCGAATTCAGAAGAATACTCAATGACCGGCTGGAAAGGGGAAAGATTGAGTTTTCCCTGGACATCGTCTCTATGGAAGATGAAGGAAATTCAGTAATCAACAATTCCCTCTTCAAAAGCTACTACCGGCAACTGCGTCAACTTATGCAGGAACTGGATATTCCTTCCGGGGATATCCTGCAGGCAATCCTGCGCTTGCCGGACGTAGTGTCTGGTCCTACCGAAGGGCCTGACCCCGAAGAATGGGCCATTGTCTGCCAGGGCATTGAAGAAGTTACCACCTCATTCGACCTATTCCGCAAGGATGAGGGCAAAGTAATAGAAAAAGACTTGCGCCTGCGCATACACAATATCCTGGATGGCCTACAACTTATCCCGGCCCTTGAAGAAGAACGCATTAGCAGAACAAGGTCGCGGATTTATCAGTCTCTGGAAGAATACCTGGGAAAAGAAAATATTGATGAAAGTCGCTTTGAGCAGGAAATCCTCTTTTACCTGGAAAAAATGGACATCTCCGAGGAAAAATCCAGACTCGCACAACACTGTAATTATTTTCTCGATGAACTTGACGCCCACGTCACACAGAAAGGGCGAAAACTCGCCTTCATTTCACAGGAAATCGGCAGGGAAATCAATACCCTCGGCGCAAAATCGTACTCTTCCGAAATCCAGCGCATCGTAGTGGAAATGAAAGATGAATTGGAAAAAATTAAAGAACAAGTCGCCAATTGTCTGTGAATAAGCTCATCATCCTGACCGCACCTTCAGGTGCCGGTAAAACTACCATCGTACGTCACCTCCTCCAGTCCGTCAGCAGCCTTTCTTTTTCGATTTCTGCAACTACCCGCCCGCGCAGGACATACGAGCAGGACGCCCACGACTACTATTTTCTTAGTGTTGATGATTTCAAAAGGCATATCGAAGCGGGCGATTTCGTAGAATGGCAGGAAGTATATCCGGGTAAATTCTATGGTACCCTCCGTACAGAGATCGAACGTCTGTGGCAGGACGGTAAAGATATCCTCTTCGACATTGATGTCTATGGCGCGCTCAACCTACAAAAGGCATTCCCCGGGCGCTCCCTGTCAATTTTCATCAAACCACCTTCCCCGGAAGTACTCCTCCAAAGGCTTCGGGACAGAAAAACAGAAAACGAAGACGCCCTGAACGAGCGTTTCAAAAAAGCAAAGGAAGAACTGGCTTTTGAAAACAAATTCGACTACGTGGTGGTTAATGATGTACTGAATGTAGCTCTGGCTGATGCCGAAAAACTCGTAAGACGGTTTTTATCTGTCGAATAGCCATTGCCACCCCAAACTGGCCGTCCTATTTCCGAAGCATGCCCCGGTATCTCAAAAGCCCTGTCGTAAAGCCCCTCCTTTCACCCTTTTTAAATGTAAAACGCAATGGAAACCTTGATTACCAAAGGCATACGGGTAAGCGTTGAAAATTCCTACCAGCCCCAATATTCAAATCCATTGGCGAATAAATACATCTTTGCCTATCGGGTAACGATCGAAAACCTTAGCCCTGCTACCGTTCAACTGCTGCGCAGGCAATGGGAGATTATTGATTCCAACGGCGTCCACCGTCAGGTCGAAGGCGAAGGCGTAATCGGTCAGCAACCCATCCTGGAACCCGGGGAAACCCATCAATATGTCTCCTGGTGTCACCTGAACACCGGAATGGGCAGGATGAACGGTGCCTATCAAATGCAGGACAAGTATTCTGAAGAAGTTTTCTTCGTCAAAATACCTGTTTTTGATCTTGTCGCCCCCTTTCAAATGAATTAACTTCCAAAATGAAAAATATCCTCCGCCAGCTTATGCTGGTAATCGCCCTGACTGTGCCGGCAGCCATCCTCGCACAGACGGGATTCCGCATCAGCGGTACCGTCAGATCGGCCGACGACGGGGAGACCCTCCCCGGCGTATCGGTAACCGCCCCCGCACTCGGCATAGGTACTTCTTCCAATGAATATGGCTTTTATTCCCTCCTGCTGCCCACCAGCGATACCGTCGAAATCCTGTTCAGCTTCGTGGGCTTTCAGTCCCAAACCAGGCAGGTCGCCCTACAAAATGACCTCCGCCTCGATATCCGCCTTACTTTTGGCGTCGAACTGGAAACGGTAGAGGTATTGGCAGAAGGAACACGGGAAATTATGGCTTCCCCCCAGATGAGTATTGAAGCAATCAATACCCGGGAAGCCAAAATGATCCCGCTTCTGCTTGGGGAAAGCGATATCCTGAAAGCCATCCAGCTTAAACCCGGTATCCCTTCAGGCTCAGAAGGGGTAACCGGCCTCTTTGTACGCGGGGGCAGTAACGACCAAAACCTTATCCTGCTCGATGAAGCCGTCGTCTATAACCCAAACCACCTGTTCGGCTTCTTCAGCACTTTCAATACCGATGCGGTAAAAGACCTCAAACTATATAAAGGAGGATTCCCCGCACAATACGGCGGACGCCTCTCTTCCGCCATTGATATACGCCTCAAGGAAGGAAACAACCAAAAATTATCAGGTGCCGGCGGTATTGGCCTGCTCGCATCCAGGCTTACCCTCGAGGGCCCTATTCAAAAAGAACGCTCCTCCTTCGTCGTTTCCGCAAGGCGCACCTATATTGACCTTTTTACCCGCGGTATCAACCGCGTTCAGCAAAATAATGGGAGCGATGCGAATCCTATCCCCGATTATTTCTTCTATGACCTGAATGCCAAAGCAAACTTCCAGATCGGGGAAAAAGACCAGATATTCATCAGTGGTTATTTCGGTCGGGATGTGTTCAATTTCACCGGCGATGTGTTCAATTTTAATTTCGACTGGGGCAATGCGACGGGTACCCTCCGCTGGAACCATATTTTCTCCTCCCGCCTATTCGTCAACAACACCTTTACCGTTTCGGATTATCAATACAATATCGGCAATGAACTCATCGGGTTCTCCTCCGACCTGGGCTCCAATATCCGGGATATCAATGCCAAATCCGATTTTTTCTATGCGCTTAACAATAAACACAATATCCGCTTCGGTGCACAGGTGACTGGCCACCGCTTTACCGTCGGCAGGCTCCGCGCAGGTAGCGATGATGGTATCGTATCTTTTTCCTCCGGAAAAAATCTCAATGCGCTGGAATGGGGCACGTATGTTTCTGACGAATGGGAGCCCAACAATATTTTTTCCCTACAGGCAGGATTGAGATGGAGTGGGTTCCTTACCGATAACAAGGCTTATCAGGCCATTGAGCCCAGGGTGGCGGCACGCCTGATTCTTACCCCTGCGATGAGTGCCAAGCTGAGCTACTCCCGTATGGCCCAGTATTTACACCTCGTAGCAAATTCCGGTGTCGCCTTGCCAACAGATGTCTGGTATCCTTCAACCGCCGGCGTGAAGCCCCAATCTGCCGATCAGGTCGCCGCAGGGATTTCCTGGGCACCCGACAAAAAATGGATCCTTACCTCCGAGGTGTATTATAAAAACCTCTACCGGCAATTAGAATTTGTTGACGGCGCGCAGCTCTTCGTCAACGACAACCTCGAAAAAGAGTTTGCCATTGGCCAGGGACGCGCCTATGGGTGGGAAATCAGCATAGAAAAAAAACAAGGTGCCCTCACCGGCTGGATCGGGTACACCCTCGCCCGTGTGACGCGCGAAAATTTCGTGCCACTCGACCCGGCAAGGTCTTTCGCACAACAGGGACAATTCGCCCCTATCTACGATCGCAGGCATGATCTCTCCATCGTGCTTTTCTGGGAAATCAGCCGAAAACTCAGCGCCTCTGCAACTTTCGTGTACGGCTCGGGCGACCTTCGGTGGCTGCCCAATGGAAGATTTACCTTTCAGGATGTACCTGGTACCGAACTGCGAACCCTCGTACCCATTTATCAAAACAGAAATAATTTCCGCCTGCCTGCATATCACCGCCTGGACGCCGGGCTTATCTGGCGCTTCTTCCCTAAATGGGGAGAAAGCGACCTGACCTTCAGCATCGTAAATGCTTATGACCGGCGGAATGTCTTTTTTATTTTCCTCGAACCAGTCTTCCGCCAGCAACAAGGCAATAGTGGTAACCTTATTGATATCCCGACTGGTGTTAAAGCCAAACAGGTTTCCCTTTTCCCAATCCTGCCAGCGATTACCTGGAATTTTAAATTCTGAAACCCATGAAACTATTGCGCAGAATGAATAAGTACGTCTTGCTTGCCCTGACTTCCCTCGCGTTAACCTCCTGTAACCTGGAAAAAGAAATTGAAATCGAGCTGCCAGACTACCAATCCCAGCTAGTCCTGGAATGTTACCTGGAGCCAGGACAGCCCTTCCGCCTTGCCCTTACTAAAAGTGCCGCCTATTTCGATCCCTTTCCTGCCCCGGATAATATCGCCGGATTCCTTCAGGAAATCCTCGTTCCCGGTGCGAAAGTGCAAATCCGGCACAGAAACCGAAGTTATACCCTCAACAATATCCTGTATTTCGATGCCGCTGGCAGGCGATTGTACAACTACTTCTCGCCCACTCCGGTACCCCTGGATACTGTTGAACCTTTTTCTCTTGAAGTGGTAACCGAAGATGGAAAAACCATTACTGCCTCTACCCGGATACTTCCGATAGTACCTATTGACAGCGCAATTATCCAGTTTAAGGAAAGGGATACCCTTGCAAGAGTTCTTACGTATTTTACCGACCCATCATCGGGCACACCCAATTACTTCCGCCGGGTACTTCACCTCAATAGCCTGGACAGTATTCCGCTACAAGATTTTACCGTGGACGACCGCTTCGTGGAAAAAACTTTTGTATTTGGCTCAGGATACGATTACAAACCCGGCGACACCCTGATTTCTACGATTTATCATATTGATGAACCCTACTTCCGTTTTCAGGAAAGTCTTCAAAGAGCTGTTTTCGGCAACGGAAACCCTTTTGCCCAGGCCAGCCCCCTCATCTCCAACCTCGGCGGCAACGCCGGGGCAATCGGCATTTTCACTGGTCTGCGTTTTAGCCGGGTTTATTCTATCGTCAAAAAACAATAGACTTGTTGCGACAGGTCAATTGCTTAGCCGGGCCGCATTGGCAGGAATGTGTCCTGTCCTCCCACCCATGTAAAGGCTTTTCAAGCGGGTACGGCCCAGTCGTAATAATTGGAAAGGTACTTGATCGGCCTTGCCCTGAAGCAATCCCTGTTGGGTTAAAAACCGGAAGCCGGACCGACAACATTATGGTCGGCCCGGCTTCCGGATGATACGTGATTATGCTACTCAGGATAGCGCAGAGGAAGTATATTAGTTCTTTACTGCGTCCCTGATTGCTTTCAGGCTTGGATCAATTTTGACTTCCGTCCTTCTGTTCTGTGCCTTGCCTTCACGGGTTTTGTTGTCGCCTTTTGGCATGGAATCGCCGCGGCCTGCAGCATAAACCTGTGATGGATTTGCACCTTGCTTGATCAGCTCACGGACAACGCTCAGGGCACGGAGTGTAGAGAGTTCCCAGTTATCCTGGAAAGAGGCACCTGCGCTTACTTTATCGGCATCGGTATGGCCTTCAATCTGGAGCTTCACATCCGGGTTATTCTTCAGCGTAGTGGCCAGCTCGGCGAGGGCCTGCTTTTCGGCACGGGTAAGGCCATAAGAACCACTGCGGTAGCTGACCGGCGAAGTAACGACATAGAGGGCGCCACCGCGCTCTTCCAGTTTCAGCCCGCTTTTCTCATAGGCAGTGAAAATCCCATTGATTTCGCTCTTGATTTTGTCCAATTGAGCCTGGGTCATGTTGAGTTTTTCCTGAACCTGGCCAATTTGCCCTTTAGTGGCATTTAGATCGTTGCGGAGGCTGGCAATTTCACCGTTGAGCCGGTTTTTTTCCGCTTCCATATCTGCTTTGAGCTTGGCATTATCCTGCTCAAGACCTTTTACGCGGTTTTGAGTTTCTGCAAGTGCTGCATCGCTAGCCTGCTTACCTGCTGCAAGCTCATCGTATTTTTTCTTGGAAACGCAGGAAGAAAGTACCCCTACCGTGAGGACAAGGATTAGGAAGTTAAAGACGAGACGCATGTTTCTTGAAATTTGATGAACAAATTGGATCGTTTGCTTGGTTTTTGACGCGATTTGAAGGGTGGGAATAATATATGATAACCACCGCTCAATTTATCAATGCAAAACAATACATTTTTCTCAACAATACAAAGATTATCCCAAATTAAAACAGGATTGCCGCAATTTGTAGTTGACTGCAAGTATTTTACTGCCTTCAGCAGCGAAATGACCAAAAAAGCTCCCATAGGCAGGAAAGGACCATTTTTACCCCGCGTTATATAAAAAAATGAGGCTGTCCGAAAATAATATTTTTTGGCGGTGCAAGCCGCAAAATGAAGAGCCAGGGGCTTTTTACACCGTCCCGTTACGCCGCATATTATTCAGCACGTTTTAGGATTTTAGCTGGCAGATACCCCCCCTAAGATCCCCATATACGGGGTAACCTGCCGGATATCCGGATTTTGCCCGCTACAGTGCATCTATGAAAATCCAAACAAGTATCAATTTAAGCAAAAAAGCCTATTTTTGTGCATTACATACGCTTTTAAATCACATCTCCTGCAATGAAGTACGCAATTACCACAGATGGTAACTTCAAGTATATCGAAACGACCCCCGGTGGGGAAGTACTCCTCCTACTGCACGGTTTATTTGGCGCCTTGAGTAACTTTGAAGGCATATTGCAACGGTTCGCGGGAAAATACAACGTAGTAGTTCCCATCCTGCCTATTTTTGAGCTTCCGCTCAGAAAAGTTTCCGTTTCCGGCCTGGTAGAACATGTCGCTGAATTCGTAGAATTAAAAAAATTCGACAAAGTCCACCTATTAGGCAATTCCCTCGGCGGCCATATTGCCATTCTCTATGCTCTTGCCCATCCCGAACATATTGCCTCCATAATTTTGACGGGAAGCTCCGGTTTATTTGAAAACAGTATGGGTTCCAGCTTCCCTCCGAGGAACAACTATCAATTTATCAAAGAAAAAACGGAAAGCACCTTTTATGATCCTGCCGTAGCCTCCCAGGAACTCATTGATGAGGTCTTTTCCACCGTCAACGACCGGAACAAGGCGATCAGGATTATCACTACCGCCAAATCTGCTATTCGTCATAACCTGGCAGACAAACTCCACCTCATCAAAGTGCCTACTTTACTCGTCTGGGGCAAGCAAGACACCATCACCCCTCCGTTTGTCGGCGAAAAATTCAAAGAACTCATCCCTAATGCTACCCTTATTTTCATAGACCAATGCGGCCACGCGCCGATGATGGAGCACCCCGAAACCTTCAATGAATATCTGGCGAATTTCCTGGAGAAGTCCTCACTGACAGCAATCACGGCATAGTATATGTTGATGAAGGATGCCCAACCCTAATGAACCAAAAACTTTCATCCATGCTCCACGTCACTCCACAGCCCCAACGATTTCGTCCTGCCATATCTATCCTGGCTTTTGCTATGGTCCTCCATGCCTGTTCCTCTACGGGCAAAATAGCCCAGGATGGAAAAATAGCTGGCAATAAAGAAAAAGTGGACTTAGACACCCTTTTCGTCGAAGCGGATAAACCGGCCAGTCTCAAACGCGCAGATGAATACTCCATCAATCCCTATAACCCCAGTCATACAAGGGAAAATGACCTCCTCCATACCCGCCTCGAACTACGTTTCGATTTCCAACAGGAAATGGTTATCGGAAAGGCTGTGCTGGAGTTTAAACCTTTTTTCCATCCCGTCCGTACCCTTACCCTCGATGCGAAAGATTTCCAGTTAAATAAAGTCACGTTTGCCGGGGAAAATACTGACCTGCCGTACACCTACGATGGGAAAAACCTGGTTATTGAACTGGGAAAAACCTTTACCCGGGACCAGCGATATTCTATCCTCGTCGAATATGCAGCAAAACCCTCCGCAACAGGTGGCAGCGCTGCAATTACTTCTAATCAGGGCCTCTTTTTCATAAACCCCAGAGGCGAAGAACCCGATAAACCAACCCAAATCTGGACACAGGGGGAAACGGAATGGAATTCGCGTTGGTTTCCGACCATAGACAAACCCAACGAACGCTCTACTCAGGAAATGCTCCTCACCGTACCTAAGCGCTTCGCCACTCTATCTAATGGTATCCTGGTGAATTCGACCGATAATCCCGACGGCACCCGTACAGATTACTGGAAAATGGATCAACCTCATGCCCCCTATCTCTTTATGCTGGCCGTTGGCGAATATGCCGTCATCAAAGATTCCTGGAAAGGAAAAGAGGTCGCCTATTACGTCGAGCCGGAATACGCCGAATCTGCCCGGTATATCTTCGCACACACACCGGAAATGCTCGATTTCTTTTCCCAAAAGCTGGGCATTGACTATCCCTGGCAAAAATACGCTCAGATTGTGGTGCGGGATTATGTCTCCGGTGCCATGGAGAATACTACCGCCGCCGTATTCGGGGAATTTGTACAAAAACACCGCAGAGAACTTATTGACGACCATAACGATAAAATCGTTGCCCACGAATTGATACATCATTGGTTCGGAAACTTCGTCACCTGCGAAAGCTGGGCCAACCTTACCATGAATGAAGGCTTCGCCAATTACAGCGAATACCTCTGGCTGGAACATAAATATGGTAAGGACGAAGCAGACTTCCACCTCTTTCAGGAATGGCAGGGATATCTGCAAACGAGCCCCGACCAGCTACATCCGCTCATCCACTTTGGATACGAAGACAATGAAGAAATGTTCGATGCCCATAGCTATAATAAAGGTGGGGCTATCCTACACATGTTGCGCAATTACCTGGGCGACGAGGCCTTCTTCTCTGCTTTGAACTTATACCTCACCCAAAATGCTTTCAAAACCGTAGAGGCGCATCAGCTCCGCCTCGCTTTTGAAGAAGTGAGCGGCGAAGACCTCAACTGGTTCTTCAACCAGTGGTACTTTAGCCCCGGACATCCGGAACTGAACATCACTTATGGCTTCGACGCCCAGAAAGGAGAAGCAACCGTGTACGTGGAACAATCCCAAAACCCCGACCGCTATCCCGCTATTTTTGAACTCCCGGTGACCATCGCCGTCTTTTCCGGTGGAATGGTGCAGAGATACCCGGTACGGATCAACCAACGGGTACAAAAGTTTAGCTTCAAATGTAGCCAAAAACCTGACTTGATCGTCTTCGACAGCGAGCGCACACTGCTCGGGGAATTCCGGGACAATCTGACTGATGAACAGCTCGTCTTCCAGTTCCTCAACAGCACCCAATTGCTCGATCGTTTCGATGCTCTCCGCCGGCTTACACAAAAAGAAAGCACCCAGCTTCCCCGGCTGTACCCTGCCGCCTTAAAGGACCGGCACTGGGGCCTCCGCGCAACCGCACTCGAAGGACTTCAGAAAGGCTCAATGCCCAATATACCGGAAATACTGCAAAAACTCGCTACGCAAGACCCCCACGCCGAAGTCAGGGCACAGGCTTTACTAAAATTAACACAATTCGATATCGCCAAATCCCAGGAAACGGCTATTGAAGCAATGAATAACGATTCTGCTTACAGCGTACTCGCCATTGCCCTGGAAATACTGCACCAAACGGATCCCCAAGCTGGAATTCAGGCTGCCACACGCCTGGAAAACGAAAAAAGCGAGGACATTATCCTCGCTATCAGTGAAATCTATAAATTAAGCAACAATCCCGACCTAATCCCCTTCTTTGAAAAAAACCTGCGCAAACTCAATGCGTTCAATGCCATCCAGTTTATTTCCAATTACCAGGAATTTGCTTTCTCGCTCGGTAGCGCGACCGCTGATAACGCCGCCCAAATCCTGAAATCCCTCGCACTGGATATCACCCAAAACCCGTGGAGAAGGCTCGGCGCTACAAGGGCCCTCAACGATATGCGCAATGCCTATCGCAAAGAGGCCAACAATTCCCGCGATACCCAAATAAGGGCAAGCCTGGAAGCTAAAGTCGCCAACATTAGTAAAGCTATTGATGAAATAAAATTTTTTGAGCCTAACGAAGACCTCAAGGCAATTTACCTCCAGTTTGAACTTAATCCAAGGGATTGATCGTTATTATAGAATGCCTAAATGCCGGGTGGCTTAAGCACTTAACTAAACCTCTCGAAATAATACTGCAAATTTGTTGAATTTTATGGCCGGCCCATACGAGGTTGTGTGAAAAGTATCCCGCCGCCTTCTACAGCGAGGGAAAGGGACTTTTTACACAACCCCACATTGCGGCTTTGCCAGGCTACGCCGGGTCCTTTATGATCCGGCCATTCTTTATCCGCAAAATGGTATGTCAAATATGAAGGCACAGGAAAACTATCAGTTACTCATCGGGAAACTGGATCAATTCATCCGAAAATATTATCTGAACAAACTCCTCCGTGGCGCACTTTACACCACAGGCCTTGTTCTGGCCTTATTCCTGGCCAATAGCGTCCTCGAATATTTCTTTTATTTCTCTCCACCGGTAAGGATGTCCATGGTTTATTCCTCTTTGGGAATCAGCGCCCTCGCACTTGGTGGCTGGGTACTTGACCCTCTGTTCAGGTATTTTCGCCTCGGCAAGGTCATCAGCCACGAGCAAGCTGCGGTAATTATCGGAAACCACTTCCTCGATGTAAAGGATAAACTCCTCAATATCCTGCAGTTACAACAACAAGCCAGCGCTTCAGACAACGCAGCACTGATCCTGGCGAGTATCAATCAAAAATCCGAGGAAATCCGCCCGGTGCCTTTCAAAGCGGCAATTGACCTCGCGCAAAATAAAAAATATCTGCGCTTTGCCCTCCCCCCCCTGCTCGTCCTGATGGTGCTGCTGTTTGCAGCCCCAAGTGTCATACAGGAAAGTACCTATCGCCTCATTAATAACTCCAGAGAGTTCTTCCGGCCTGCCCCCTTCGGTTTTAACCTTGAAACATCCAACCTCCAGGTTATCCAATACGAGGATTTCAACCTCAATGTCCAAATTGAGGGCGACCAGCTTCCCAATGAAGCATATATCGAAATTGACGACTATCGCTACCGGCTGAACAAAGAAAATGCCGCCGCTTTCTCCTACCTCTTCAAAAATGTTCAGAACGACGTTTCGTTTCGCCTCGTCGCAGCAGGAGTATTTTCCAGAAAATATACCCTCAAAGTACTGCGAAAACCTAATCTCGCCACTTTTGAAGTCGAACTCAACTACCCCGACTACACCGGCAAAAAAGATGAAAGACTGGAAAATGTAGGCGACCTGATTGTCCCGGAAGGCACCCAGGTCAACTGGGCGTTCAAAGCGCTGCATACCGATGAAGTGCGTTTGAAGTTCTCGCTTGGAACGACAATCCAATATGCAAAACGCTTTGCCACCGATCTGTTCAGCTTCGGTAAAAAAGTCAACCGAAGTGAAGCTTACCACCTGTTTTTTATCAACCAGGATGTACCTAAAGGTGATTCTGTGAGCTATTCTATTACTGTTATCCCAGACCAATACCCCACCATCAGCGCAGAACGCTTTGTGGACAGCACCAATAGCCGGGTACAATTCTTTGCCGGAGAAAGCGCAGATGATTATGGCCTCCGCAATATTTCCTTCAATTATCGCATCAAACCTGCCGAAAAACCACAGGGCGAGCTGATTACCGTGCCCCTCGCACGCCCTAATGCAAAACAAGCCAGCTTCCAATATTCCTTCGACCTCAATCAGCTTACCCTCGCCCCGGGTGATGAGGTCTCCTATTACTTCGAGGTCTTCGATAATGACGCAGTCAATGGCCCGAAATCCTCCCGCACCAATATCATGGTCTATGCAATGCCAACCCTTAAAGCCTTTGAAGCAATGGCCGAAAAAAACGACCAGCAAATCAAAGATAATCTCCAGAGCGCCCTGGCAGAATCCCGAAAAGTCCAGCAACAAATGAAAAAATTGCGGGAAAAACTGCTCCAGGAAAAAGAAATCAACTGGCAAACCCGAAAAGAACTCGAAAAACTCCTGGAACGCCAAAAACAACTGCAACAAGAAATCGAAAAAGCAAAGGAAGCTTTCAACGAAAATCTCGAAAATCAGGAGCAGTTTACTCAAAACGATGAACAAACCCAGGAAAAACAAGACCAGCTCCAAAAAATGATGGACGAAACCATGAACGAAGAACTCCAAAAGCTCATGGAACAACTCGAAGAACTCCTCCAAAAAATGGAAAAAGACCAGGCCCTCGATATGATGCAAAAAATGGAGTCCCGCGACAAACAAGTCGAAATGGACCTCGAACGCCTCATGGAACTGTTCAAACAAATGGAACTGGAACAGGAAATGAAAAATGCCATAGACAAACTCCAGGACCTCGCCGAACAACAGGAAAAACTCAGCAAGGAAACCCAAAATGCCGAGGAAGACATGAAAGAGAAACTCATGGAAAAACAGGAAGATATCAATAATGATTTCCAGGAGCTCAAAGAACAGATGGACAATATCGAAAAGAAAAACGAATCGCTCGAAAAACCCCAGGACTTAGGCGATAATAAAGAGGACATGAAGGATATCCAACGGGATATCAACGAAAGTAAAATGAACCTCAACCAAAATCAAAACCAAAAAGCCGCCCAGTCCCAGAAAAATGCCGCGCAAAAAATGAAAGAAATGGCCAATAACATGAATTCCAAAATGCAGTCCCAGCAAATGGAACAAATGATGGAGGATATGCAGGCCCTGCGCCAATTACTGGAAAACCTCGTCGGCCTCTCTTTCGACCAGGAAGCCCTGATCAAAAAACTGGAAAAATCCGAGATCAATACGCCTCGGTATGTTAGCCTCGTCCAGGAACAATTCAAAATCAAAGACGACTTCCGCATCGTACAGGATAGCCTCCAGGCCCTCGCAAAACGCGTGTTCCAAATCGAATCCTTCGTGACAGGAAAAGTTACCGATATCGTGGAAAATATGTCCGCCAGCCTTGATGATCTCGAGGAACGCCGAAAATTCCAGGCCGCCGACCACCAGCAAAGAACCATGAAAAACCTCAACGACCTGGCCCTCATGCTCAGCGAAACCATGAACCAGATGCAACAGCAAATGTCCATGATGATGTCCGGATCCCAAATGTGCGGCAAACCCAATCAAAGCGGAAAACAACCCCAGGATAAAATCTCCCAGGGGCAACAACAACTCAATGGACAAATGCAGCAAATGCGCCAGCAAATGGATAAACAAGGCCAAAACCCCTCGGCTAAAGATTTCGCCCAGATGGCCGCCAGACAAGCCGCTCTGCGCAAAGCCCTGCAGGAAAAACAACGCCAGCTTCAACAACAAGGCAAGGGATCCAATAAAGACTTGAAAGAACTGATTGACCAAATGGATAAAACAGAAATTGACCTGGTCAATAAACGCCTCACTAACGAAATGATTAAGCGCCAGCAGGATATCCTCTCCCGTTTACTGGAACACGAAAACGCCGAACGCCAGCAAGAGTTTGACGAAAAACGCAAATCCGAAACCGCAGGCGAAATGCAACGCAAAATGCCCCCCGCACTGGAAGAATATATCCGCCAACGCAAAGCAGAAATCGAACAGTTCAAAACAGTGTCCCCAAACCTCAAACCTTACTATAAAAACCTGGTGGAAAACTATTTCAATACGCTCAAAGGGGCCAGCCCTTCCCAAGGTTCAAAATAAGGCGTCGCCAACCTCATGCAGCTTCGCCAATTATTCCTGGCACATGCCGCTCAAACCAGTCCATTCCCTCTGCTCGTCGAAATCGGGCGCGCAGAGGGAATATGGCTGTTCACCCCTGAAGGAAAACGCATCCTCGACCTTATCTCAGGAATTGGCGTGAGCTCCATAGGACACCGCCACCCCGCCGTAATCTCAGCTATCCAGGCACAGCTGGACAAGTATCTCCATGTAATGGTCTATGGGGAAATGATCCTCGAACCTTCTACTAAGCTCGCCGCACTGCTCTGTGACCAACTGCCCCAACACCTCGACAATGTCTATCTGGTCAATTCAGGTACAGAAGCAACGGAGGGCGCCATGAAACTCGCCAAAAGATTCACCGGCCGCGCAGAAATTATCTCCTGCAAATTCGCCTACCATGGCAGTACCCAAGGTGCTGCAAGCCTGATGTGGCCAACTGATTTTACCCAGTCTTTCTACCCGCTGCTGCCCGGTATCCGGCATATTGATTTCAACTGTTTTTACTGCCTTCACCAAATCAATACCCACACCGCCGCCGTAATTGTCGAACCTGTACAAGCAGAATGGGGCGTGCGTACACCCGCACCAGGCTACCTCAAAGCACTTCGCAAACGATGCGACGAAACCGGCGCCCTGCTCATCTTTGACGAAATCCAGACAGGGTATGGCCGAACAGGTTCCCTTTTTGCTTTCGAACAATACGGCGTACACCCGGATATCCTCTTGCTCGCCAAGGGTATGGGCGGCGGAATGCCCATCGGCGCCTTTATCGCACCGAATAAAATCATGCGCTCCCTAAGCGAAAATCCTATACTCGGGCATATCACCACCTTCGGAGGCCATCCCGTAAATAGTGCCGCAGCTCTCGCTACCCTCGAAACCCTGCTCGCCACTGACCTGATCGCAGCGGTTAAACGCAAAGAAGCCCTGTTCCGCTCCCAACTCCAACACCCTCAAATCCTCAATGTACGCAGCGCCGGCCTCCTCATCGCAGTAGAACTGTCATCCTTCGAACACGTGCGTCGTACTATCGCTTTCTGTATGGAAAAAGGTATATTAATAGACTGGTTCCTGTTTAACGACCGCTCCCTGCGTATCGCCCCACCCCTGATTATCCAGGAAACCGAAATCCTGTGGGTTTGCCAGACTATCCTTCAAGCACTCGAAAGTCTTTGAATATCCCCGCAAATAGGTCGGTTATATGACTTTCCTGAGACTGGCTTTCGGGATATTGAGCTGATCGCGGTATTTTGCTACCGTCCGGCGTGCTATGTTGTAGCCCTTCTCCTGTAAAAGCTGGGTAAGCCGGTCATCGGAAAGCGGATTGCGCTTTTGCTCACTCCCAATCAGCTCTGTCAGTATCTGTTTGACTTCCAGCGTAGATACTTCCTCCCCTTCGCTATTTTGCATCGCCTCAGAAAAAAACTCCTTCAGCCGCCTCGTACCATATTCCGTCTGTACAAACTTGCTGTTCGCTACCCGGGAAACTGTAGAAACATCCAATCCGGTCAGATCGGAAATATCCTGAAGGATCATGGGGCGGATTTTCTTTTCATCCCCGGTAAGAAAATATTCCTTTTGCAACTGTAAAACCGCGTACATCGCCTTAAACATCGTTTCGTGGCGCTGCCGAATGGCATCAATAAACCAGCGGGCAGCTTCAATTTTTTGCTTGATAAAGTGCGCAGCCTCTTTTTCTTGTCTGCTCAACAAATGCTTTCTTTTGCGCTCCACATAATTGCGCAGCATTTCCTTGAAATACTCACTCACCCTAAGATCAGGAGCGTTGCGCGCGTTAAGGGTCAGCTCTAATTCACCGTCGCGGTTATATACTACAAAATCCGGAATGATGTACTGCGCATATACCGAAGATTGGTCACCAACATACGCACTCGATGGCTTGGGATTCAGCTTTAAAATCAACCGGATAACACTTTTAAGATGATCCTCCCCAATCCCTAAACTACGCTGTAGTTTTTCATAGTGCTTTTTTGAAAAAGCTTCAAAATACCTGCTTACAACCCGCTGAGCCAGGTGTAGTAACTGAAGTGCCGCGTCATCCCCTGTTCCTGAAGATACTTCGACGAGATTGTTCAACTGAATCAACAGGCATTCTTGCAAATCCCTGGCCCCCACCCCAGGCGGGTCAAGCCGCTGGATTTTTTTCAATACCCTCAAAATATCATCCTCCTCAACATTCATGTTCCTGGTGAACAACAGGTCGTCAGCTATCGAAACAGGCTCGCGGCGAAGATAGCCGTCGTCGTCAATACTGCCGATAATCTGTTTCGCAATTTCAATCTCCTCCGGCGCACCAAATTCCATCAACCCAAGCTGCTGATCAAGATACTCGTGAAATGACCGCTCTACGGCCATTGGCGCCTGGCGTTCCTCCTCCTCCACATACCCCTGCTCCCCTTGCGTTTTATAACTATCCCCATCTTCCCCCACATCCATGTAATCGTTCACATAATCCTCAATTTCCCGGTTTTCTTCCATGCTATCCTCAGATTCCTCTGATTCCCCCGCGGCCTCTGTTTCCTCCCCCGAAAATTCATCCATCTCCTGGTCCTCGCCCTCCTCAAGCACCGGATTAATCTCCAACTCCTCCTTGATCCGCTGCTCGAGCAGCACCGTCGGCACCTGCAGCAGCTTCATCAGTTGTATCTGCTGCGGGGACAGTTTTTGTAGCTGAACTTGTCGTTGTCGTAGCCCGGTCTTCATACCTCAGATTACTTTTTTCGTTTTCGTGGCTACCTGGGCTTTTTGCTACAGCAATAATAGCTGCAACCCGATAACCCATTTAACGCCCACATCATTTCATATTAATAAAAAAACAATGTAATGGGTTTTTTATTAATGGCCAAATTTTACAACAAAAATCATTCCAAAATGATTTAAGCCGGCGGTTGGTTTTTCACCGCCAAAATAATAACCCCCTATCCCAGTTTATTTCCATAAATAAATGTATGTTCGAAGGGTATTTTACCCAACAAGATTATTGCGGCTTTTCAAAAATTATCCTGCATAATGAATCCTGCCGAAAACCTAAGTTCTCTGAGAAGTCTGATGCGCCAGCGAAATATTGACGCATACCTGATCCCCTCTGCTGATCCACACCAAAGCGAATATCTCCCCAATCACTGGAAAAGCCGGGAATGGCTGAGCGGCTTTACGGGATCAGCCGGAATACTCGTTGTAACCCAATCCTTTGCCGGCCTTTGGACAGACGAGCGCTATTTTTTACAGGCGGAACAAGAACTCGAAGGATCCGGTATCCTATTGAAGAAACAGCAAATCCCTCATTCGCCCGAACACATCGCCTGGCTGAAAGACCACCTGCCAAAAGGTGCCGTGCTCGCACTCGACGGCCGCCTGTTCTCCATCCGTCAGGTCCAGTTCATCGAAAAACATTTCAACGCAGCAGGTATTTCCCTGGATATCCATACCGACCTCATTGACCTGATATGGAAAGACCGCCCACCTTTACCCGAACACCAAATCTTTGAACACGACACCCTTTATGCCGGTATTACACGAAAAGAAAAAATTGAACAGGTGCGGGCCGCCGTACAGAAACAGCAAGCTGCCTGGCTCCTCTCCTGTGCCCTCGATGATATTGCCTGGGCGCTGAACCTGCGCGGGAGCGATATCGAATGCAACCCCCTCTTTATCGCTTATCTGCTTATCGGCCCCAATACAACGACCCTCTTTACCCCAGCCACAAAGCTATCTGAACAGCTCCGAAGGCAACTGGAAAAAGAGGGACTTCGGATCAGACCTTATCGCGAAATCGAAACAGCGCTCCGCAGCCTGCCCGGATCCTCCGTCGTCCTCACCGACCCCGAATCAACCAACAGCCTGCTACACGACTGTATCCAGCATACTCAAGTCATTTATGGGAATAATCCGATCCGGGAACAAAAAGCCATAAAAAACCCTACGGAAACCTTTCATATCCGACATGCGATGCGAAATGACGGCGTCGCACTTGCCAAACTGTTTATCTGGCTGGAGGAACAATTATCGCAGGGCAACCATGTCAATGAATATCAGGTGGCCGAACAACTCAAAACATTCCGCGCCCTGTATCCGGAATATAAAGGGGAGAGCTTCCCGGCCATAGTCGGCTATAATGCCAACGGGGCAATTATCCACTATCGCCCGCAGCCCCGCACTGCCGCCACACTCTATAAGACTGGCATCCTGCTCCTGGATAGCGGTGGGCAATACCTCAACGGTACCACGGATATCACCCGTACGATTGCCCTGGGAACCCCATCGGCTGCACAAAAGTTTCACTACACCCAAGTATTGAAAGGCCACATTGCGCTCGCATCAGCACATTTCCCGAAAGGTACCGTCGGCATACAACTGGATGCACTTGCACGTGCGCCTTTATGGCGAAACGGACTCAATTTTGGGCATGGAACCGGACACGGCGTCGGGTTCTTCCTCGGGGTTCACGAAGGGCCACAGGGGTTCGCAGGCAGTACCGTCACCTCAAGGGGTACGACCCCTTTAGCCCCCGGAATGCTCACATCGAATGAACCCGGGTACTACCTCCCGGGCCACTACGGTATCCGCATCGAAAACCTTTTACTCTGCCAGCCATCGGCGCATCATGAAAACTTCCTTGCCTTCGATACCGTTTCCCTCTTTCCCTTTGATTTGCAGCTCATCGAGGTAAGTGCCCTCTCTGCCGAGGAAGTAGTCTGGTTAAACGATTATCACGATAAGGTGTTTGAAGGATTAGCACCTGGTCTTAACGAAACCGAAAAGCAGTGGCTGGCAGAAAAATGTCGGCGGGTTTAGGCCAGTTCATTTAACTAATTCTGGTGCAGTTTACTTCTTATGGCCAACGAAAAAAACGACATACGAAAATTTTCCCTCGAAGCACTCCAAGAGGCTTTACATGCCCTGGGACAACCCGCATACCGGGCCCGGCAAGTCCATGAATGGCTCTGGCAGAAAGGTGCTTTCTCTTTCGACGATATGAGCAACCTGCCCAAAAGCCTTCGCTCTACCCTTGAAGAGCGCTTCGCCATATATGCGATTGCCGAAGATAAGGTTCAGCGAAGCCTCGACGGTACGATAAAAACGCGTTTCCGGCTCCATGACGGATACCTGATCGAATCCGTCCTCATTCCCGTGCCGGAAGAAAACCGCTTCACCGTATGTGTCTCCTCTCAGGTGGGTTGCAGCCTTACCTGCTCTTTCTGCGCAACCGGCAAGATGAAGCGCGTCCGAAACCTGGATCCCGCTGAAATTTTTGACCAGGTTCTCCTCGTCAACCGGCAATCCATGGAAGTTTTTGGGCATCCCCTTACAAACATCGTTTACATGGGTATGGGCGAACCACTCCTCAACTATGCCAATGTCATGGAGTCTATTCAGAAAATCTGCTCCCCGCAGGGGCTTCATATTTCGCCCCGCAGAGTGACCATCAGCACCGCAGGTATCGCCAAAATGATCCGAAAACTCGCGGATGACGGCACAAAAACCAATCTCGCACTCTCCCTACACGCAGCAGACGACCTCAAACGAAATGAAATTATGCCTATAAATGAGCAGAATAATCTCGAAACCCTGACAGAAGCACTCGAATATTACTACAAGGTTACTAAAAACCGCATCAGCTTTGAATATATCGCCTTCCAGCATTTCAACGATGCCCGCGAAGATGCCATAAACCTCGCAAAACTATGCCGCCGATTCCCTGTCCGGGTCAATATCATCGAATATAACCCAATTGATAATGCCCCGTTCTCCAAATCTGAAGAAGACCGCATTGATGCATTCGCACAGTTCCTGCGCAGGCAGGACATCATGGTCACCGTCCGCAGAAGCCGGGGAAAAGATATTGATGCCGCCTGCGGCCAGCTGGCAAATAAAGACGCTTAAACCAACATTTTCTGTGCCCTGAAAAAAAAGCGCCCATGAAATTAATCATGGACGCTTTTGCGCCTCAGGTAGGGCTCGAACCTACGACCTACGGATTAACAGTCCGCCGCTCTAACCGACTGAGCTACTGAGGCAGATAGAAATATTCTTTCTGGCTCCTTTTAAAAGGCGAGTGCAAAGTTATGCTTCTTAAGAATAAGATGCAATATTTGCATTCAAATTTTTACAATAATTTGATGGCTATGCCAAAAGTGCGTACCCCTGCTTTGGCCGTAAAGCCCCCAACGTGCTTTAAACCGGGCGGATGCCCATAAATCTAAAGATATGAGCTTGCTTACTGTTGGAACCGTCGCATTTGACAACATCGAAACTCCATGGGGTAAAAAGGAACGGGTTGTCGGCGGTGCAGCGACCTATATTTCCCTGGCAGCATCCTATTTTACAGAGGATATTCGATTGGTATCTATCATTGGGGATGATTTTCCGGATGATTTTCTTGAGGGAATGCGCAAACGCGGTATTGATATGGCCGGTTTACAAATCAAACAGGGGGAAAAGTCCTTTTTTTGGGCAGGGCGTTATCACAACGACCTGAATACCCGGGACACCCTGGATACTCAACTCAACGTACTGGCCAATTTCAACCCTACCCTTCCGGATAAGTATAGACAAGCCGACTTCGTCATGCTCGGCAACCTCACCCCAATCGTTCAAATGCAGGTGATCGAGCAAATGGAGCGCCGTCCAAAGCTGATCGCGCTCGACACGATGAATTTTTGGATGGATACCGCTATGGACGGACTCCGTGCTGTGCTCAGGCAGGTGGATATGCTCATCATCAACGATGAAGAAGCAAGACAATTATCCGGCCAACATTCCCTTATCAAAGCAGCAGGGATCATACATGAAATGGGGCCGCGCTCCATCGTTGTTAAAAAAGGAGAGCATGGCGCATTTCTCTTTGAGGGCGACAACGTCTTTTTCGCCCCTGCCCTACCGCTTGCAGAAGTATTTGACCCCACAGGTGCCGGTGATACTTTTGCAGGTGGCTTCATGGGATATCTTACCAAAACCGGCGATACCAGCTTTGAAAACCTGAAACGCGCCGTCATTTTTGGCTCCGCCATGGCTTCTTTCTGCGTAGAAAAGTTTGGAACGGAACGTCTGCTAAACCTAAGCCCCCAGGATATTTCCGACCGGGTACAAAAATTCGTAGCACTGGTACATTTCGAAGTCTGACCCCTGCGCTTTTTTAATCTTCTTCGATTACCGCAGATAGCCGCCGTTCCACTAAAGCCTCTTTTTTGGGGATTAGCACGCTGCGGGGAGCTGTTTTTACAGTAGCCTTCCCCTTGAAATGAATAATCATGGAAAGCTGCTCCGCCTGCTCAGAAGTGTGGCCAAGCACTTCTATGAAACACTGGATAACCCATTCGAAAGTATTGAAATCATCGTTATAGACTACCAGCCGGGCCTGGTGCCCAATGTCTGAGTCCTCGATATCTTCTGCCACCAGTACTTCGTCCAGATCTTCCTCGGGATGCGATGCTTTCAAATAGTGGTCCATAAATCTTACTGTAAGCTATTCAGCGTATTTTTAACTTCTTCGAAATTTGGCAGATCACCAGCACTTTCCAACACTTCTGCATAGCGAATCACCCCCTGGGCATCAATAACGAAAGCCGAACGCTTGGATACCCCCTTCATGCCAAAGACAAAATTTTCGTATAACGCACCATAAGCCTTAGAAACCTCTTTGTTGAAATCAGCCAGCAATGTGAAATTCAGGTGTTGATCTTCCTTAAATTTAGCAAGGGTAAAGATTGAATTCACAGAAATAGCAAGTATCTCGGCATTCAATCCATTATAAACAGCGATATTGTCCCTGGCACTGCAAAGCTCCGCCGTACAGACACTTGTAAATGCCATTGGAAAAAATAGCAAGACAACGTTTTTACCCTGATAATCACTAAGGGAAACTTCTTTTTTTGCTTCGGAAAACAGTGTGAATTCCGGAGCTTTGTCACCTACTTGTAGCATGCGTATTGTTTTTATGAATGTTTTGGAATATTTATACAGCCAGGGTATTGCGACAGGTTCAGCATAGTGTTCGGCAAAAAAGAATCTTTTTAGCCTGCGGTGATTCTATCACACCAATGCGGGTATCATCATTTAAACGCTATTTGTCTGCGCGTATGTATATCAAAATAACGAGATGCAAAAATTGTTCATACAACCTGTTCAAAGGGCATATTTAGAACTTCACATCGCTGTTTTTCTGTTTGGGTTCACCGCTATTCTCGGCAAGCTCATACAGATGAATGCGTTCATGCTTGTATGGTGGCGCGTTTTGATTACCAGCATCAGCCTGCTCCTGTTTATGAAAGGCGGGGCAGCCATTAGAAAGCTTCCCCAAAGGCTTGTTATCCGGGTAATGGGCGTAGGGGTTTTGGTCGCTTTACATTGGTTGTTGTTTTATGGTGCAATAAAAGCTGCGAATGCTTCCGTTGCGCTGATTGGGATGGCAACTGTTGCTTTTTTCACCGCATTGATCGAACCTGTCGTAATGCGCAGGAGGGTCAAAGCACTTGAACTTGGCTTAGGACTATTGGTGATACCCGGTATCGTACTTATCGTAAACAGCATACAGGAAGGGTTTATTTTTGGGATGGCCCTGGCGCTGACATCTGCCTTCTTAGCCGCATTATTCGGTACGCTCAACAAATTTTATATCGCGAAAGATACCGACCCTGTTGCACTGACATTTCTACAACTCAGTAGTTCCTGGCTTTTCCTTTGTCTGTTGCTATGGCCGGTTGAACGTACCTTCCATATATTAGATGACGGTTTTTTTCCCTCTACCCTGGAAGATTGGGGATATATGGCATTGCTGGCCTTACTCTGTACTACTATCGGATACGTATTGGCTATCCGTTCTCTTCGGCACCTTCCCGCCTTTGCTTTCAACCTGACGATTAACCTTGAGCCAGTGTACGGGATGCTTCTCGCCTGGGCGATTCTGGAAGAGCACAAATCCGTGGGGCCGAAATTTTATATCGGTGCTGGCCTCATTGTCCTTATCGTCTCTCTGTACCCCTGGCTTCAGAAAAAGGTTGGGAATGGCTAGGCATCCATAAAACGAAAGCCGAACACTTGTCTTGTTAAAAGCCTGTCCGCACAGTGCTTATTTAGTGCTATCCACATCCTGATTTGCAGGGTCCAGCTCGTCTTCGATATTATAGCCATCCTCTTCCGTTGCGGATGCTTTAGATTCGGAATACGGTCGTGGGCCGATCAGGCGCTCGATATCTGATTTGTGAAGGACTTCTTTGTCCAGAAGGGTTTGGGCGATGACTTCGAGTTCTTCCCTGCGGTCGAGCAGAAGCTGTTGGGCCCTTTCGTATTGAACCTGCAGCAATTTACGCACTTCCGCATCAATCAGCGAGGCCGTATCGTCCGAGAAAGGCTTATGAAAAGATTCATTGGAAAGTCCATAGAAAGAAACCTGGCCGACTTCCTCATTCATCCCAAAAACAGAAATCATGCTATATGCCATTTTCGTTACCTGATCCAGGTCGCTCTGGGCGCCGGTAGAAATTTTCCCGAATACGGTCTTTTCTGCCGCTCTGCCGCCAAAGGTCATACAAATTTGGTCGAGTAGTTGTTCCGTTCTGGTAATATATTCCTCTTTAGGAAGGTATTGCGCATAGCCGAGCGTACCGATACCTCTGGGCACGATAGTTACTTTAATCAAGGGGGAGGCATGCTCCAGGTACCATCCGCACACCGCATGACCTGCTTCGTGGTAGGCGATAATCTTTTTTTCATCGGGGGAGATTAGTTTATTTTTCTTCTCTAGGCCTCCGATTACCCGGTCGAGCGCTGAATGGAAATCCTCCATGTCCACTGCCACTTTATTGCGACGGGCGGCGATCAGGGCCGCCTCATTACAAACGTTGGCGATATCTGCCCCGGCGAAGCCAGGTGTCATCTCTGCAAGTACGAAAGGAGATATATTTTCTGACTTCTTGATGTTTTTGAGGTGGACATTGAAAATAGCCTCTCTTCCTTTGAGGTCCGGACGATCTATGCCGATCTGGCGGTCAAAACGACCAGGACGCATCAGGGCACTATCGAGAATATCCGGGCGGTTGGTTGCAGCCATCAGGATTACTCCTTTATCCGTAGAGAACCCATCCATTTCCACCAGAAGCTGGTTTAGGGTATTTTCGCGCTCATCATTGCCTCCCTGGAAATTATTGCGTCCCCGGGCACGACCGATGGCATCAATTTCATCAATGAATACAATACAAGGAGCTTTTTCACGAGCCTGTTTGAAAAGGTCGCGAACGCGGGAAGCCCCGACCCCCACGAACATTTCCACGAAATCCGATCCGGAAATTGAGAAGAACGGCACCCCGGCTTCCCCGGCCACCGCTTTTGCCAAAAGAGTCTTACCTGTACCCGGAGGGCCTACCAATAATACCCCTTTAGGGATTTTACCGCCAAGCGCAGTATATTTTTTGGGGTTCTTCAAAAAATCCACTACTTCCACGACTTCTTCTTTTGCCTCATCCAAACCTGCGACATCTGCGAAAGTGATATTCACCTTGCTGTTCTGGTCAAAAAGGGTCGCTTTTGATTTGCCGATGTTGAATATCTGGCTACCAGGCCCACCAGGCCCACCGCCGACCCGTCGCATGATAAAAATCCAGATAGCGACGAAGAGTAGCACAGGAAGTATCCAGCTCAGAAGGGTACCAATAATATTAGGCTTGTTCTGCCCCTCAGGCCAAACCCACTTTTGCGGGTCAATTTTAGCCAGTTCCTGCTGTTTCAAGACATAATTGCTGAACGTTTCCTCCTTACCGATCGTCATATAATAATGGAAGCGTTCGGTACTCAGGTTGTTGGACTTGGAGTCCGGGTGTTTTTTCACCCCTTTTTCGTTCAGGTAAATCAATGCTTTAGTGCCATTGATTACTTCGATCCTGGCGATTTCCTGGTTTTTTAGCATATTGCCTAATGCTTCCTGGCTGAGCTTTTGCTGGGAAGCGCCCATGATCGTGAAAATTTGCACGACCAGGATGACCAGAGCTATGATGCCATAGATCCAGAAAGTATTGAACCTGGGGCCACCTTGGGGAGGCACGGCATTATTCTGGTCGTTTCTATTGTTATTTTCCATTTAATCCTACTTTTTCTTCGCACCCCGCCAGGCGCTATCGTTTCAGGGCATTTAATTTATACCCATAATTTATAAACTGTCGTACTCTGTAATTGTTGCGTCGCTCCAAAGGTCCTCCAATTCATAGAAAGACCTGGTTTCATGGTAAAAAATATGCACGACCACGTTGAAATAGTCCATACAGATCCAAAGGGCACTGCGGGAACCTTCAACATGGCTGGGCGGAATCCCCATTTCTTCTTTAACCCTCTTCTGAATATTTTCGGAAATTGCCCTCACTTGTGTGGAAGAAGTACCCTCACAGATGATGAAAAAGTCTGCCGGACGGTCTGTCAACAGCCGGAGGTCTAACTTTACCACTTGTTTTCCCTTGATGTCCAGGATACTGTCAATAATCAGATCGTTCAATTCCTCGGTAGCAGGTTTGCGTTTTTGAAGGATAGTCGGTGTGGCCAATTGTAAATTTATTAATTTTGCAATAGCGCAGAGGGCGCTTTTTTTTGAGTTTCAATATTACAAATAATTTCTGTTGAAAGAAAGCAACACCCGTTTTGTCGGAAAGGTTCTGTATCATTTACCTGAAGTGCCTTCCACTAACGCATTTGCCCTTGAATTACTATCAAAAACCAAGCCAGCGGAGGGCACTGTCATTTCGGCATATCATCAGACCCATGGTCGCGGCCAGATTGGCAGTTCCTGGGAGAGCGCACCCGGTGAGAACCTCGCCTTGAGTTTTATTTTCTATCCTGGTTTTTTAGCTCCAGTTCGGCAATACTTATTAGGAAAGATTTTTGCGCTTGCAGCCCGGGACTTAATCGGTGCATACATCCCGTCAAAACCTGCCTTTGTCAAGTGGCCGAACGATATTATCGTCGGAGCCCAAAAAATTGGAGGCATACTCATTCAAAACAGTATCCAGGGGGAAAAGTTGCAATATACCGTTGCTGGTATTGGTCTTAACATTAACCAACGCTATTTTCAACAATACGATCCGCCCGCTACGTCCCTTACCCTGGAAGCAGGGGAAACCTTCGCTACCGATCAACTTCGGGATGAACTTTGCGCCAGGATCGAAGTTTATTACGAAGCCCTTCGGGACGGTGCATATCAGTGGATTGACCAAATGTACCTGAAACACCTGATGATGCTCGACCAGCCCGCAGTTTTTCAAAGACAGTCCAACCAGGAAACTTTCGAGGGGTATATCCGGGGTGTTTCGGATAGTGGCCTCCTGATTGTTGAACGTCAGGGCATACCAGAAACTTTTGGCTTAAAAGAAATCCGATTATTGACTTTTTCCAACTAAGCAACTTTCGTTATGCAAGTTTCAATCCTTACCGTAGGGGACGAAATCCTTATCGGACAGATCGTGGATACAAATTCGGCATGGATGGGCCAGCAGCTCAACCTTGCAGGGGCAGCTGTGCGGCGTATCCTCTCCGTCGGGGATGATCTCGCGGCTATCCGAAAAGGACTAGATCAAACCCTTGAAGCTGCCGATATCGTCCTTATGACCGGTGGCCTTGGCCCTACAAAAGACGATATCACAAAAAAAGCCCTTGCGGAATATATGGGCGTGGAATTGGTTTTTCACGAACCCACTTTCGAGCGCATCGTAAGGATTTTCGAAAAATTTAACCGGAAAGTAACCGATGCACACCGCCAACAGGGCTTCCTGCCGGCTAATGCCGAAGTACTCCCTAATAAGATGGGTACCGCGCCGGGAATGTGGATGGAGTGGAAAGGTAAAGTCATCATCTCCATGCCCGGAGTGCCTTTTGAAATGAAATACCTCATGGAACACGAGGTGCTGCCGCGCCTCAAAACACGCTTTCCCGGCAAACCTATCGCCCACCGGACAATCCTTACCGCGGGGGAAGGGGAATCTATTATTGCCGAAACCCTCTCCGACTGGGAAGACCACCTTCCTCAAAACCTCAAACTTGCCTATTTACCTTCCCTCGGCCAGGTACGCCTCCGGATTACCGGTACATCAGAAGACGAACAAGCCCTCAACGCCACACTGGATCAAAAAGCAACAGAACTCAGAACGATCCTCGGCAATATCGTCTATGGTATGGGGTCCGATCAGCTCGAAGCCGCCATTGGCAGGATGCTTGTAAATAGAAAACTCAAGCTCGCTACTGCAGAAAGTTGCACAGGAGGCTATATCGCCCATCTCTTAACTTCTATTCCAGGGGCTTCGTCCTACTTCGTCGGTAGTGTCCTGGCTTATTCCAACGAAGTCAAATCCTCATTGCTGGAAGTCAGCCCTGAAACCCTTGACCAATACGGCGCCGTCAGCGAACAAACCGTTGTCGAAATGGCCCGGGGTGCCCTGCGCAAACTACCGGCAGATCTGGTCATTGCGATTTCCGGAATAGCAGGCCCAGGCGGAGGTACGCCCGAAAAACCCGTAGGAACTGTCTGGATGGCCATAGGAAATGCCTCCAACATCCGTTCCTGCCAAATCCATACCGGTAAAGACCGCCTGAAGAATATCCAGTTCAGCGCTGTCCATGCCCTTAACCAGTTGAGACTTTTCATTCAACAATATTATCCGGTATCTGAAGACTAATTGTTTGTCGTTCAATGGCTTTGTTGCGATGTGGTCATCGCGGGCTGAATATGGCTACTTTTCCCGTCACGACACTCGTACTACAACAAGTCCATTTGCAATAGCAAGCCATTTCTCGTATTTTTGCATGACCCAAATCAAAGGAAACCAATAAAAACGATTTCAATGGCACAGTACGAGCTCATCATGCCCAAAATGGGCGAAAGTATCATGGAAGCCACAATCCTGCGCTGGACCAAAAAAGAAGGCGACACCATAGAGGTGGACGAAACAATCGTCGAAATCGCTACGGATAAAGTGGATTCCGAAATACCTTCACCGGTTGGCGGCAAAATCGTCCGTTTACTTTTCAAAGAAAACGAAACGGCCGAAGTCGGCAAAGTCATTGCCATTATTTCTACCGAAGCCGAAGAAACGGCCCCCGGTTCTGCAACATCTGTTTCCGGGCCTTCAAACTCCCCAAACGGACAACCACCAGCAGAACCTATTGAACCTGCGGCAATGCCTGCTTCGGCAATAAGCGGCACGGCATCCGTTGCTACGAGTCAGGAAAAAACCGAGGGGAAGTTTTTCTCCCCACTCGTAAGAAGTATCGCCAAACAAGAAAATATTCCTTTCGAAGAACTTAACCTTCTGCAAGGATCCGGTGCACAAGGCAGGGTTACAAAAAAGGATATCCTCGCATATTTAGACGAAAGAAGACCTCTGGCGAAACCCCAGACTCAGCCAGCCCCCCCTTCCCTTACTGCTACGCCAACTGGCCGTAGTGATGAAAATGTGGAAATCATCGAAATGGACCGTATGCGGCGGCTCATTGCCGACCACATGGTCATGTCCAAACATACAGCCCCGCACGTCACCTCTTTCGTAGAAGTGGACGTTACCAATATCGTCAAATGGCGGGAAAATATAAAGGATGAATTCCAAAAACGCTATGGCGAAAAAATCACCTTTACCCCGGTATTTATAGAAGCAGTTGCGCGGTCATTGAAGGACTTCCCTATGGTCAATATTTCCCTGGATGGATATAAAATCCTGATCAAAAAGGATATTCATGTCGGTATGGCCACCGCCCTGCCGTCCGGAAACCTGATCGTACCTGTGATTAAACATGCTGACCGACTGAATCTTCCCGGGCTCGCACAGGCGGTCAATGATCTTGCGCAGCGTGCCCGCAGTAACCAATTGCGCCCCGAGGAAATCCAGGGCGGTACGTTTACGGTCACCAATGTCGGTACCTTCGGCAACGTTATGGGGACACCGATTATCAACCAGCCCCAGGTTGCTATCCTTGCTACGGGCGCAATCCGAAAAAAACCCGCTGTTGTGGAAACACCTTTTGGCGACCTCATCGCAGTTAGGCACATGATGTTCATGTCCCTTTCCTACGACCATCGCATCGTTGATGGGGCCCTCGGAGGTACTTTCCTCAGCAGGATCGGCGCTTACCTGGAAGCTTTTGACCCTAACCGGGCGATATGACGATATTTTATCTTTATCCTGCCAGCTTTGTTTGAGGTTTAAGAATCGTATTAAAAGTAACCCATTATGCGGACCATCATCTTATTCTGCCTGCCATTCCTGCTGCTCCCCCTGTCTTCACAGGCACAGGAAAACCTTTCGGAACGAAAGAAAAAAGCAAAAGAATATTTCTACAATGCCCGCTATCTGGATGCTTATAATATCCTGCAGCAGGCACAAAAGAACAACCTCGAGGACCGGGAAACGAAATTCCTGATGGCCGTCAGCCTCTATCTGATCAACCGCCTGCCCGAAGCTGAAGCAATGTTCCAGGAGCAGGTCAATCAAAAAAATTATTTTCCTGAAGCCTGGCTCTACCTTGGGCGTATATATCACGATCAGAACGACTACCTGAAAGCCAGTGAATATTATAAGACTTATCTAAAAACCCTGCCAGCCGACGACCCCAACCGTCAGCTCGTCCGGGATGCAGTCCGCAGTTGCTCCAATGGCATCCAGTTGCAATTCAGGCCACCATTGGCGATTGTAGAAAATCTGGGGAAAGATGTCAACACCCCTTATGACGAATTCGGCCCGATTACCAGCCCGACCAATAACGAACGGCTATATTTCAGCTCCTCCCGCAACACCTGCTATGGCGGGCTACGCAATAAAAACGGAATACCGGACGAGACCTTCGGCCGCTATTATTCCGATATATTTTATGCGCGCTTTCAAAATAGCCAATGGAAAGATCCTGTCAATCTCGGCTACCTCACCAATAGTGCCAAACACGAGGTCGTACTCGACTTTAGCCCTAATGGCCAGTCTATGTACTACTTCCGCGGTAATACCTTTTCCCAGGGTCAAATTTTTGTGGACACATTCTCCGCCTCAACACAAAATTTGACCGCAGAAATTTTCTTTGGCCCTGCAGATGCTGTTGCCGGAGTCAGCGCTCCCCATTTCGTCAACGATACTCTCGTGATATTTCCCAGCAAACGTCCGGGCGGGTTCGGTGGCCTGGATTTATACAGGTCTGTCTTCTACCAGGGAAAATGGTCAACCCCCGTAAACCTCGGGCAGGATATCAACAGCCCTTATGACGAAACTTCCGCTTTCCTTGCGCGTGACGGCAAATCGCTTTATTTCAGTACTAACAACCCCAGGTGGAGTATTGGTGGCTTCGATGTGCTAAAATCAGTTTTCAACCCTGCTACCAGCCGATGGTCCTCACCTTATAACCTCGGCCTTCCAGTCAACTCTGCAGAAGACGAAACCCATTTCCGCCTGGCTAAAGATGGTTATACCGCATATTTCGCCTCCTCACGACGCGACGGTATGGGCGAACGCGATATCTATGCCGCTTATTTCTTCGACTTCCTCCCGGAAATGTCCTTCACAGCCAACGCCCCACAGTTCTCCGCAGCGCCCTCTGAAGTTACCCCCAAAGGAAATACCAAACCCGCTTCTTTAACAAAAATCGAACCCATTTTTTTTGACCATAACGAAGACCCCATTCCGGCCAATCACCTCAAACAACTGGAGGAAATAGCTGATTTTCTGATCAGGAATCCTTCGGAAGAACTGCTCCTCACTGGTTATGCACAAGTCGAACAGGCTATTTCTGCCCGATTGTTCAATGGAGCTAATGCTGCTGCCCGTGTGGCCACATTCTTAATTGACAAAGGAGTACCCGCCTCCTCTATACGCATAAGAGGCGCCATCTCTACCGATATGGATATTGCATTACAGGGCGTGGATTGCCGTATTATTTCTAAGGGCGGACAAATGCTCGAATATGCTGCCCCAATTGGAAAAACATCCAAAAATATCCAATCGGTAACCCAACTGGTTTACAGGCTCCAGATTGCTAATATGGACGGTATCTACAAAGGGCCCCTGCTTGCCCAGATCGAATCCCCTATCGTGGAAATCGTCAACTTGCCAAAGCCTGCCTATACCTACTTTGTAGGCCATTATACTACCTTTGCCGATGCCCTTGCTGCCCGCAACAGGTTTGGGGGCAGCGAGGCGTCAAAAATCCAGGTCCGACCATTCATCAAAGAGCGGCTACTGACAAACCAAGCCCTCCAGGCCTTCACCGGAGAATTCCCAGATCTGGTAAATTATCTCAATTTTTCAGCAAACAAATAAATCCTTATGCAACAAATGTTCCGGATCCTCATGCTACTCAGCATATCCATGCTGCAGTGCAGCAATATTAACCCCCCAAAACCTAAACTGCTCCGCAACAACAACAAGTTACCCCTTGAAAGTATCAAACTTCCCGAAGGGTTTAAAATAGATGTCTTCGCCGAAAACGTAAAAAATGCCCGCTCCCTCTGCCTTTCCCCAAAAGGAACATTGTTTGTGGGAACGCGTAGCGAAGGCAATGTCTATGCCCTGCTCGATACAAATGGCGATAAAAAAGCCGATAAACAATATCTCATCGCCAAAGATTTGAAGATGCCAAATGGGGTCGCCTTCCGCGATGGAGCCCTCTTCGTTGCCGAAGTAAGCCGGATCATCCGCTTCGATGATATTGAAAACCGCCTGAGCAACCCACCGGCACCGGTAGTCGTCTATGATAAGTACCCCACCGATACCCACCATGGCTGGAAATACATTGCCTTTGGACCGGACGGAAAGCTGTATGTCCCAGTTGGTGCACCTTGTAATATTTGCGAACCGGAAGAAATTTATGCATCTATTACCCGTATCAACGCCGATGGAAGCAATATGGAAATTGTGCAGAAAGGTATCCGTAATACCGTCGGGTTTACCTGGCATCCGGATAGTAAAGATCTATGGTTTACCGATAATGGCAGGGATTGGATGGGCGATGATTTGCCTGCGTGCGAACTTAACCGCGCAAGCCGCGATTCCCTTCACTTTGGGTATCCCTACTGCCACCAAGGCGACCTGTCCGACCCTGAATTTGGAAATAAAAGACCTTGTAGCGAATTCATCCAACCCGTCCAAAAAATGGGCCCCCATACTGCACCGCTCGGCATTGAATTTTATACCGGGAATATGTTCCCCGGTAATTATAAAAAACAAGCGTTCATTGCGGAACATGGCTCCTGGAACCGGTCTAAAAAAAGTGGATATCAGATTTCACTGGTCACCCTCGATACCGATTATAAAGCGCTGAGCTATGTACCTTTCGCAGAAGGCTGGCTCGATAAGAAATCTGACGAGCCATGGGGAAGGCCTGTAGATATCGAATTGATGCCTGATGGTTCCATGCTCGTTTCCGATGATTTCGCCGACGTCATTTACAGAATTTATTACGAAAAAAAATAATACAATGAATCTTGCAGTAGTTGGGACAGGCTATGTTGGCCTGGTTACAGGAACTTGTTTTGCCGAAACCGGGAACCACGTCGTTTGTGTGGACATTGACGCTGAGAAAGTCGAACGTATGCGAAATGGGCAAATCCCTATTTTTGAGCCCGGCCTGGAAATCCTTTTCGAACGGAATTCGAGACAGGGAAGGCTCGAGTTTACTACTGACCTGCGCAGTGCCATCGAAAAATCTGATATTATTTTTCTCGCCCTCCCTACCCCACCCGGAGAAGACGGATCGGCTGACCTCTCCTACGTGCTCGGTGTCGCAGACCAGATTGCACCAATGCTCGATACGTATAAAATTATTGTAGATAAAAGTACCGTACCGGTAGGAACTGCCGAAAAAGTACACCAAATCATGGCCCGTAAAGCCGATCCAAGCCTTTTTGACGTCGTTTCCAACCCGGAATTTCTACGCGAAGGCGTTGCTGTAGAAGATTTTTTAAAACCAGACCGCGTAGTTATCGGCACCAGCTCGGAAAAAGCCCGTAAAGCTATGCGCCAACTTTACGAGCCTTTCGTCCGTCAGGGCAATCCTATTATTTTTATGGACGAGCGTTCTGCTGAACTGACCAAGTATGCCGCTAACGCCTATCTTGCTACCCGGATCTCATTCATGAATGAAATTGCCAATTTATGCGAACGCACCGGTGCAAATGTGGATATGATTCGCGTCGGTATCGGAAGTGATTCGAGAATTGGTAAAAGATTCCTTTTTCCCGGTGTTGGTTATGGTGGAAGCTGCTTCCCTAAAGACGTTCAGGCACTCGGAAAAACCTCGCAGGATTTTGGCTATGATTTTAAAATCCTGCGTTCTGTCATTGCCGTTAACGAACGCCAGCGGATCGTTCTCGCCCAGCGGATCCTCGATTATTTTGACCAAAACGTAAAAGATAAAACCATTGCAATCTGGGGGCTGGCATTCAAACCCAATACGGATGATATCCGTGAGGCACCCGCCCTCTATATCATCGAACACCTCCTGGAAGCAGGTGCCAACATTAAAGCCTTCGACCCCGAGGCAATGCCTAATGTCGAAAAAATCTTCGGCCCTAAAATTACATACTGCCAGGATCAATATGACGCAGTCAATAACGCCGATGCCCTGGTCATCGTTACAGAATGGAGTGTCTTCAGAACACCGAACTTCCCGGTTATAAAAAAATTGATGAACCAACACATTATCTTCGACGGTAGAAACCTTTACGCGTTGGAAATAATGGAAGAAAATGGCTTTTACTACGAAAGTATCGGCCGTACAGCAGTAGGTGTAAAACCGTAAAACAGCTCCTGCAGACGCACGATGCTTTCCCTTAAACAGCTTTGAGAATCAACGGAAAATAAGGTGTGCCTTTTCCAACAGCGCGCTCGATAATTATTAATCTATGATATGATGCCTATCGCCAAATCAATTATTGCAGCCGCACTGCTATTGCTGATGTTGATTGGTATTTCGTCCTGCACGCCTTCTGCGCCTACATCCGATGAAAACATAACAAGGACTGTGGCCGTGGATACCTTGAACGGTTTCGGGGAGAAGGAATATTTTTTTATAAATCCCGAAACAGGGAATAAGCAAGGAAAATACAAACGCTGGTCGAATTCCGGTAAACTGATCGAAGAATGCTATTACACAGACGGTAAGTTAGACCAAATGCGTATTTTATACTTTGAAAATGGCGATACCCAAATTGTGGAGAGTTACCAGAAAGGTATCTTCCATGGACCATACCGAAGTTTTTATCCTGACGGACAAACTCAATTCGTAGGCCAATACCTGGATAACCAGATGGAAGGTTTATGGATAAAATTTTATGAAACCGGAGCGGTCATGGAAAAAACCCACTTCAGTAAAAATCTGGAAAACGGCCCATTTCAGGAATTTTATCCGGGAGGAGTGCTCAAAACAACTGGTACCTATCGGAACGGTGACAATGAACATGGGCAGCTCAAGATATACGACGAAACCGGGCAGCATATCAAAACCATGGAATGCCAGGACGGAATATGCAAGACGCTCTGGCAACTGGAAGGAAGTAAATAAACAGTAACCAATAAATATGAGAATCTTCCTCCTCACATTTTTTACCTGCGTATTGCCCATTATTCTGAGTGGGCAAACGACCGGAGGAAGGACTGTCTATACCTTTCTCAACCTCCCGGCAAGTGCACGTCTCACTGCCCTTGGCGGACGTGTAATCAGTGTGGCCGACGATGATATAAACCTCGCTGTTTCAAATCCTGCGTTGCTCAATCCCCGGATGCATGGACAGTTAGGATTCAGCCACAGCTTTTTTCCCGGCAATATCCAACACGGCTATTTTGCTTATGGCCATCATTTTACCAAGTTAGGCGGTACTTTTCAGTTGGGGGTCCAATACGTAGATTACGGGGAACTCGCTGCAACTAATATCTTTTTTCAGGAAGAAGGGGTTTTTGAAGTCAAAGAGTCTGCACTTGCCCTTGGTGCCGCCTTCCCCATTGACGAACGCATCCAAATTGGTGCTAACCTTAAATGGATTACTTCAACTTTAGCGAATCTCCAATCGCTGGGAATTGCCGGTGATCTGGGTCTTTTGTACCAGGACACCGCCCGGAGTTTTTCCTTCGGACTTAATGTTGTACACTTAGGCACGCAATTAACAACTTACTCCGGGCTGGACAACCTTCGTGAGCCATTACCTTTTGAAATACAGATTGGATTATCCAAAAAACTCCGCTATCTCCCCTTCCGCTTCTCTGCAGTTTATCGAAATCTCAACCGCTGGAATATTCGCTATGATGATCCCAACCAGGAAAACGGAACTATATTCAATGGCGAAGAAGCGAATACTCCTGGGCTGTTCAGCCGTCAGTTGGATAACTTTTTCCGCCATCTCCTTTTCAGCGGTGAGCTCTTGCTCGGCGCAAGGGAGAATTTCCGGCTTCGTGCAGCCTATGACCATCGCCTGCGCAAGGAATTAAGCGTACAAGGATTTGGATCTGCTTCGGGTTTTTCCTTTGGGGTCGGTATTAAAATTAACCGCTTCAGGCTGGACTATGGGAGGGGAAATATTCATCTTGCAGGTGGTATCAACCACCTCGGTATTTCAACGAACCTCAAAGAATTCAAATCCCGGCAATAAACAGGATGTCGCCACAGGTTCAGTAAGGGCGAAAATAAAGAGCTCTACAGGCCCTTTGAAAACTAGCAATGTGCTCCGTTCATTGCCATGATGCTTTAAATCACACCTGCACCCTTTTTCTTAGATATTGGATATCTTGATTTATCTTAATCAATCAACCACGTAAATATTTAGCGATATTTAAACCAACAGCGGGAATTTCGAATAAATTTGTAAAAAAAATTCCCGGTTAATAGATAATCGCTAATATCCTGGCTTTTGTGGGTAGCTGACAAGCTGCTTCC
>Ga0209972_10000257_pt1 | contig 53307 bp, 43 predicted proteins | sample NOAtaG_7_FD_187302 | JGI IMG/M metagenome (GOLD analysis project Ga0209972, IMG submission 187302) | Freshwater lake microbial communities from Lake Erie, under a cyanobacterial bloom - NOAA_Erie_Diel1S_2200h metaG (SPAdes) (version 2) | ecosystem: Environmental > Aquatic > Freshwater > Lake ... | reverse complement strand
GCAGCGCTTTCGCACCGCGCGGGACGCGATCGCCGCGCGCTTGCCCGAGCTCGATGCACTCGTCGGCGCGTCGCGCTGACTCCGCCGTTCCCTGACCCCGCACTCCGAGGAGACACCGTGCCCGAGACGACGAAGGAAGCCATCCGCGAGCAGGTCCGCGAACACTACGGCCGGATCGCCCAGGCCCCCGCAGCGAAGCGCGCGGGTCCGAGCTGCTGCGCGCCGAGCACCGGTGATGCGAGCCTCGCGCTCGGCTACTCGCCGGGCGAGCTCGCCGCGGTGCCGCAGGGCGCGGATCTCGGCCTCGGCTGCGGCAATCCGCAGGCCATCGCGGGGCTCGCGGCCGGAGAGACCGTGCTCGACCTCGGGAGCGGTGCGGGGTTCGACTGCTTCCTCGCCGCGCGGGCGGTCGGTCCGACGGGCCGGGTGATCGGCGTCGACATGACGCCTGCGATGCTCACCAAAGCGCGCCAGAACGCCGCGACGGTCGACGCGCACAACGTCGAGTTCCGCATGGGCGAGATCGAGCACCTGCCCGTCGCCGACGGGGAGATCGACGTGGTGATGTCGAATTGCGTGGTGAACCTCTCGCCCGACAAGCCGGCCGTGTACCGCGAGGCGTTCCGGGTGCTGAAGCCCGGCGGGCGCATCGCGATCTCCGACGTGGTGCTGCTGCGTCCCCTCCCCGCGCACCTCGCGGCCGAGACCCTCGCGCTCTCGGCCTGCATCGCCGGCGCGGCGAGCGTGCCCGAGCTGGAGACGACCCTGCGCGAGGCGGGCTTTCAGGGCATCGAGATCGCCGTGAGCGAGCAGAGCCGCGAGTTCATCTCGGGATGGATGCCGGGATCGCGGGCCGAGGATCACGTCGCGTCCGCCTCGATCCGGGCGGTGAAGCCGGGCGGGCTCCCCGCCAAGGGCAAGGCCGCGTGCGGACCGCCCGGCTGCTGCGACTGACCTCGGCCCCCTGACGCACGAAGCCCACCGGCCTCTCGGCGCGGTGGGCTTCGTCGTTCCTGGTCCCGGGAGCCGGCCTTATTCGACCAGCGCTTCGGAGCGGTTGACGATGCGCGGGGTGAGGAAGATCAGCAGCTCGCTCCGCTCGTCCCGCACCCGGCGGCGCTGGAAGAGCACGCCGAGGATCGGGATGTCGCCGAAGAACGGGATCGAGTCGACGGTGCGGCCCGTGCTGCGGGTGTAGATGCCGCCGATGACCGCGGTGTGCCCGTCCTCGATGAGGAGATCGGTCTCCGCTTCCCGCTTCAGGATGGTCGGGTCACCACGGGCCGAGGTCCGGGTGAAGTCGGGCTCGTCGCGGGTGAGCTTCACGTGCATCGAGACCGATCCGTCCGCGGTCACGTGCGGGCGGACGCGCAGCTCGAGCTGGGCCTGCTGGAAGGCGGTCTGCACGCCCTGAGCGCTCACCTGCGAGTACGGGATCAAGGTGCCTTGCGAGATGTGCGCCTCGTGGTTGTCGAGCGTGAGGATGCGCGGGCTCGAGATGATGCGGACGACGCCGTTCGCCTCGGCCGCCGACAGCCGGACCGCGATGTTCACCGCGCCGCCGAGCGAACCGAGCGTGAGGCCCAGCGCACCACCGGCGCCGGTGCCGGTCGTCGCGGGCAGGTTCACCGCGTAGTTCGGCGTCGGGACGATCCGGGTGAACGGCGAGAGACCGGAGGTGGGCGAATCGGGGTCGTAGTTGCCGCCGATCACCCCGAGGCTCGACGGGAAGACGAGGCCGGTGGGGTTTCCGGTCGCGGTGCTCATCGTCACGTCGCCGCCCCACTGGATGCCGACGTCGCGGACGTACTGACTCGTCGCCTCGACGACGCGGGCCTCGACGAGGACCTGCGGCGTCTGGGTGTCGAGCGTGCGGACCAGCTCCTCGACGTCGTCGAGGTTCTCGGCGATGTCGCGGGCGATGAGCACGTTCGTCCGCTCGTCGAACGACACGCTGCCGCGCTCGCTGAGCAGTTCCTCGACCCGCGGCTCGAGATCCGCCGCCGTCGCGTAGCTCACCGGCACGAGGCGGGTCTCGAGCGGCTCGAGCTCTTCGAGCTGCTTGCGGCGGGCGATCGCGAGTTCGCGCTCCTTCTCCAGCGTCTCGAGCGGCGCGACGCGGATCAAGTTGCCGCGGCGCACCATCCCCAGGCCTTTGGCCTGCAGGATCACCTCGAGGGCCTGATCCCACGGTACGTTCCGCATGCGGATGGTCACCGCGCCGCTCACGTCGTCGCTGGTGACGATGTTCACACCGCCCACTTCGGCGAGCAGCCGCAGGATGTTGTGGATGTCGGCGTTGTTGAAGTCGAGGTCGATGCGCCGGCCGCGGTAGCGCCGGCGACCGCGTGCCTCGTCGACCTGGAGCGGGACGTCGGTGAGGAAGGCCGCGGCCTCGTCGCCGGTGATCTCCTCGGTCTCGGCGATGCCCACGCCCGCCGCGACGAGCTCGTCGGCGCCGATGATCTCGTCGATGCCCTCGGTGGGGTCGTCCTCGCGGGCGATGACGCGGGAGCGCGGCCCGCGCTCTTCTTCGACCTCGCCGGGCGCGAAGAGCCAGACGATGCGGTCGCCCTCGCGGATCGCGGTACCCGTCGCTCCCTCGACGCGCTCGACCTCGATCACCGTGCGACCCTCCTCGGCGCGCACCCGGACGCCCTCGACGAGGCGGCCCTCGGAGGCCGGGATGTCGAGGTCGCGGTCGGCGTCTTCACCGACCGCGGCGCCGTCGATGGCGAGGCGCGCCGGACCGCCGTCGCTGGGCAATAGGCGGAACTCCGCGGTGCGCGAGAGGCGCACGATGACGCGATCGCGATCGTCGCGGCGCTCGACCGCCACGCCCTCGACGACGAGCGACGCGACCGCGGCCTCGTCGGCGCCGGTGCGGGGCTCACGGGCGCTGCGCACCACGGGGATCTCGTCGTCCTCGCCTTCGGGCACCGGCTCGAGCCGGATCTCGATGCGGCCCGACGTCGTGCGGGCTCGGTAGGCGACCGGCTCGGCGAGCTCGAGCTCGATCCGCGCGCCCCGGGCGGTGGCAGCGCTGCTCGCGCCCACCACGAGCCCCGCGTGTCCGTTCACCGGCAGACCCGCCTCGGGGATCGACGCGTCCTCGATGTCGATCACCACGATGCGGCCGCGGTCCCGGCTCAGGATCGAGTATTCGGGGATCCCGAGGGAGCCACGGATGACGATGTCGGCCCGCGCGTCGGAGCCGCGCACCGAGAGGCGGCGGATCCGGCGCGAAGCGCGCCGGCGCGAGCTGCTCTCGGCGCTGGAGTCGTCGTCCTGGGCGGACGCGAAGCCGGGCGCGCCCAGGGCGAGCACGGCGATCATCGCGGCTGCGATGGGCGAGAAACGTTGTGACGTCACGGTGGGCATGAGGACTCCCGGTGGTCTGCCGCAGCAGCATCGGCGGCCTCGGGAGCCCTGTCCAAAAAGCCGCAGGCATCGCCGCGCGGCGCGGAGCGGGACGAGCGCGCTCGCCCCGATGGCGCGGCGCTACTCGGCGGGGGAGCCGGCCGGCGAGGACGATCGGTCGGCCTCGGCCTCGGTCTCGGGAGGCGCCGCCGGCACGCTACGCGAGAAGAAGCGGTCGAGCGGTCCGAAGACGAGGCGGCCGAGGCGGGCCAGGCCGCGCGTGAGCCGGGAGTGCGACGCGTCGTCGAGCCAGCTGTACACGACCGGGGTCGCGAGGAGCGTGAGCAGGAGCGAGAGCGTCTGTCCCCCCATGACGACCGTGCCGATCGAGCGGTTCGTGCCCGATCCCGCTCCGGTCGAGAGCACGAGCGGCACCATCCCGGCGACGAACGCGATCGTCGTCATCAGGATGGGCCGGAGCCGGTCGCGGTTGCCGATCATCACCGCGTCGGCGCGGCTCAGGCCCTTGCGCCGCAGCTCCCGGATGTGGTCGACCTGCAGGATCGAGTTCTTCTTCACGATGCCGAAGAGCACGAGGATCCCCAGCGCCGAGTACATGTTCAGCGAGCCCCCGAGCACGAGGAGGGAGAGCAGCGCGAAGGGCACCGTGAGCGGCAGCGACATGAGGATCGTGATCGGGTGGATCCAGCTCTCGAATTGTGCCGCGAGCACCAGGTACATGAAGAGGAGCGAGAGGCCGACCGCCGTCAAGAACGCGCCCATGGCCCGGCCCATCTCCCGTGAGCGGCCGGTGAGCGAGGCCCGGTAGGCCGGCGGCATCCCGAGCTCGGCACGCGCCGACTCGAGGGCCTCGATGACCGCGGACTCCGAGCCGCCCGGCCCGACGTTGCAGTACACCGTGACCCGCCGCTGCCGCGCGAGGTGCTGGATGAAGGCCGGGCCCGTGCCCTCGGAGATCGAGGCGACGTCGGAGAGACGCACCGCCGCGCCCGTTCGCGAGGGCACGGTGATCCGCGAGAGCGCCTCGGGACTCGCTCGCGCATCGAGCGGAGCACGGACCCGTACGTCGTAGCGCTCGCCGCCCTCGGTGTAGCTCGACACCTCGACGCCCCCGACGAGCAGGCGCAAGGCGTTCGCGATGTCGGCGACCGTCACACCGAGATCGGCCGCCCGGGCCCGATCGATGTGCACCTCGTAGCTCGGCCGCCCGGTCACCAGGCTCACGTCCGCATCGACGACGCTCGGCAGCTCGCGGAGGCGATCGAGGAGCGCGTGTGAATAGGTATCGAGGCGATCGATGTCGGGGCCGCTCAGCACGTACTGGATCGAGGCCGAGTCAGCACCGCCGCCGCCGAAGCCGCCGAGCGCGTTCACGATCGTACGCAGGCCGAGCGCCGAGAAGCGGGGCAGGATCTCCGTCCGCACCCGCCCCATGATCTCCTGCTCCGAGAGCTCGCGCTCGGCGACCGGGACGAGCTGCACGTAGATGGTCGCGGCGTTCGGGCCCCGACCGCTCACGTCGCCCGAGGGGCTGCCCACCGTGCTGAGCGTGTACGCCACGCCAGGCAGCTCACGGATCGCCCGCGCGATCCTCTCGGTGATGATCCGGCCCTCGGGAAGAGCCGTCCCCTCCGGCGCACGGACACTCACCTCGAAACGCGAGCCGTCGTCGACCGGCAGGAACGATTTCCCGAGCGCGCGACCGAGCGGCACGATCGCCGCGAGCACGGCGACGAGCACGATCCCGACCACCCAGCGCCGACGCATCGAGGCCGCGAGCATCCGCAGGTAGAGGCGCTCGAGGGCCCGGTACAGGCGGCCGCCCTCTTCATGGCCCTTCGTCCCGGTGACGCTCGCGACCGTGCGCTCACTCCGTGCCCACGCGGCGAACTGGGCGAGCTCCTCGGCGCGATCCCCCGGCGGCGGATCGACCCGAGCGCCCTCGTCCACCTCGGGCTCGACCGGCGGGGCCTTGGGCCGGATGGGACCCTTCAGCCAGCGCGACGCGAGCATCGGCGTGAGCGTGAAGGACACCAGCAGCGAGACGAGGATGGCGAACGACATCGTGAGGCCGAAGCCCGACATGAAGCGGCCCACGATGCCGCTCATGAACGCGATCGGCAGGAAGACCGCGACGAGGGAGAAGGTCGTCGCGAGGACGGCGAGGCCGATCTCCTTCGTCGCGAGCACCGCGGCCCGCGCCGGAGAGACCCCCTTCTCCTCCACCCAGCGCACGATGTTCTCGAGGACGACGATGGCGTCGTCGATGACGATGCCCACCGAGAGCGTGAGCGCGAGCAGCGTGATCGTGTTGAGCGTCATGCCCATCACGCGCAGGAGCGCGAAGGTCGCGATGATCGAGCTCGGGATCGCGAGCGCGGCGATGATCGTGGAGCGCCCGTTCCAGAGAAAGAGCAGTACGACGAGGGCCGCGAGGATGCCGCCGACGACGAGGTGCTCCTCGACCGCGTGGATGGCGTTGCGGATCGACTCGCTCTCGTCCCGCACCACGCGCAGCTCGTAGGCCGCGGGAAGCCCGGCCCGGATCGTAGCGACCCGCTCGAGCACCCGATCGACCACCGCGACGGTGTTCTCGCCCGACTGTTTCGAGATCGAGATCACCACGACGTCACGGCCATCGAGCATCGCCGCGCTGGTCGTCTCTTCCTCGCCGTCCCGCACGTCGGCGACGTCCCGCAGCCGGACGATGCGGCCGGCGCGCGTGCCCACCGCGATCTCTCCGAAGGCCTCCGGGCTCTCGATGCGGCCGAGCACCCGCACCTGCACGGTGCGCGCGCCCTCGTCGAGGTCGCCGCCCGGAAGCTCGACGTTCTCGCGGAGCAGCGCGGCCTGCACCTCGGCGACGGTCATCCCCACCGCGGCCAGACGCGCCGGATCGACGATCACCTCGACCTCGCGCTCCCGGCCGCCGAGCACCGTCACCGAGCCCACCCCGCCGAGCGACTCGAGCTGGCGGGCCACGACCCGGTCGGCGAAGTCGGTCACCTCGCGGGGCGAGCGGTCCGAGAGAAGCGCGAGGTAGAGGACCGGCGAGGCGCCCGGGTCGATACGGAGCACCTGCGGCGTCCCCGCGTCGTCGGGCAGCGAATTGGCGATGCGGCTCACGCGGTCCCGCACGTCGTCGGCCGCGTCGCCGATCTCGCGCTCGAGGGTGAAGCGCGCCGAGACGACCGAGAGACCCTCGTACGAGCTCGAATTCAGCTCGTCGATGCCCGCGACCGAATTGAGCGCTTCCTCGAGCCGGTTCGTCACCTCCGACTCCACCGTCTCCGGCGAAGCGCCCGGCAGCGGGGTGAGGACGAGGACGACCGGAAAGTCGATCTTCGGAAACCGGTCGACGCCGAGCGAGCCGAAGCTCGCGACGCCGACGACGACCAGCGTCAGCACGAGCACCCAGGTGAAGACCGGGCGCCGGACGCAGACCTCGGCGAGCCACTGCACGTCAGCCGCCCTCGCCCGCAGCGGCCCCGCCCGGGGCACCTGCGACCGGCGGCGCCGCGGGCGCGAGGACCATCCCGTCCGCGAGCGACTCGAGACGCTCGATCGCGACCGACTCGCCCGGGCGCACGCCGGCCTCGAGCAGCACGGTGCCCCCTTCGCGCGCGCGCAGCTCGATGATCCGCTCCTCGACCGCGCCGCCCGCGACCACGAACGCCCGGCTCACGCCGGCCTCGGTGAGGACGGCGTTCTCGGGGACCGCGACGACCGTGCGCCGCGTGCCGAGATCGATCGTCACCCGCCCGAACATCCCCGGGCGCAGCTCCCCCGCGCCGTTCGGCACCAGCGCCTCGACGACGAGGCCGCGGCTCTCGCGGCGCACCGATGCGCTCACGTAGCGGATCGTGCCCTCGAAGCTGCGGCCGGGGAACGCGTCGACCGCGATCCGCACGGCGAGCCCGCTACGCACGTGCGACAGCAGGGCCTGCGGCACGATCACCTCGGCCCGCAGCGGGTCGGTCCGCACGAGGGTGACGAGTGGTGTCGCGAGCGACACGTACTCGCCCACCGACACGCTCCGCTCGGCGATCTCCCCGGCGAACGGCGCGGTGACCGTCGACTCGCGGAGCGCCGTCGTGGCGGTACCGAGCGCCGAGCGGGCCGACTCGAGTCCGGCGATCGAGGCCCGGATCGCGTTGATCGCCGCAGCATGCGCCTCCCGCGCACGGAGGGCGCGGCTCCGGGCCTCGTCGAGCTGCTGCACCGAGTAGACGCCGCGGCCCGCGAGCTCCTCGGCGCGGCGCAGGGCCTCGTCGGCCGCCGCCATCTCCGCCGCGGCGCTCCGCACCTCGGGCGTGGCCTCGGGGGCGGGGGCGGCCGCCTCGGGGTCGATGCCGAGCCGTGCCGCGGCGGCCTCGACCGAGGCACGCGCGGTGCGGGCCTGCAGCCGGTAGTCGACGTCGCGGAGGCGTACGAGGGGATCGCCCGCCTCGACGTGCGCGCCGCGCTCGACCAGCACCTCGACCACCCGCCCCGGCACGATCGGCGTCACCTGCGAGTCCTCGTCGGCCGCGAGCGTCGCGTCGAGGATCAGCGTGTCGGCGACCTCGCGCCCCTCGGCCACCGCGAGCTGGGGCATCGCGACTGGATCGTCGGCAGCGCCCGCGGCAGCCGGCGCGGCGCGGCCGCCGCACGCGGCGCTCGAGAGAAAAAGCAGCGCCGTCAGCGCGCAACACAGGGTCGTTCGTTCACGCAGCACGGTGTCGTTCCTTCGCGGCGCGGCGGCGGGTCGGCCGGTTCGCAAGCGTCTTCGTCGTGGCCTTCGAGGAGGCGGCGCGGGCGCGGGTCGGCTCCGCGGCCGGGCGGAGCACGCGGAGGACCGTGTCGGCCGACACGACCGGCAACGCCGCGGCTGGGGCGGGGCTCGAGCGTACGAAGAAGCGCATCGTGCCGAGCCCGCGCAGCATCGCGACGATGGCGAGGGCCAGCTCCTCGGCGCGCTCGTCGTCCGCGGCCTCCCCGGCCCGCTGTGCCGCCCGCACGAGCTCCACGATCCGCTCGTAGGTGGACCAGCCCTGCCGCAAGAGGCGCTGGCGGGTCGCGGGGGGCAAGCTCTCGCCGAGCAGCGCCTGCGAGAAGAGCACCGCGAGCTCGGGCCGCTCGGCCGTCCGGGCGAGCAGCAGGCCGACGAGGGTGCGCAGCCGCTCGAGGGGCCCGCTCCCGGCGTCCACGGCGGCCGCGGAGCGCAGCGGAGAGCGCTCGACGATCTCGTCGACGAGACCGGCATAGACCTCGTCCTTGCTCCGGAAGTAGTGATAGAGAAGCCCGTGCGAGAGGCCCGCCTCGGCGGCGATGTCGGAGATCTTCGTCGCCGCGAAACCCTTCTTCGCGAACACGCGCCCCGCGGCGCCCAGGATCTCCTCCCGGCGCGCGGCGCGGATCAGCTCGTTGTCTTGCGGGGAGCGCGGCATGGTCGCGGTGCGGTTGCTTGACTGGTCAGTCAATAGAACCATACTCGGCCCCGGTCAAGCAGCGCGATGCGTCTCCTTTCCTCCCTCCTCGCCTCCTCGCTCGGGCTGCTCGCCGCGGCGCCCGGCCATGCGCAGCAGCCCCTCGAGGACTTCCTCGCCGCCGCTGACACGCACTCGACCGATCTCCGCGAAGTGCGGGAGCTCGCGCGGAGCCTCGATGGCGCGGCCGCCGAGGCCCGGGGGCGTCTCCTGCCGAGCGCGAGCGCGAGCGGCACCTACACGCGCAACGAGCGCGAGGTGGTGGTGAACCTCGGCCCCGATCGGATGGCGGTCCTCTCGCCCTTCGATCAGCTCGACGCCCGCTTCACCCTGACCATGCCGCTCCTCGACGTGGCCGCCTGGGAAGGGCTCTTCGCGGCCGAGGCGCTCGCCGACGCGGCCGACGCGCGGACCGAGCTCGCGGAGGACACCGTGCGCCTGACGATCGTGCAGACCTGGCACGGGCTCGTCGGAGCGCGGGCCGTGCTCGACGCCGCGAACGCCGCCGTCCTCGCGGCCGAGCACGCGCGGAGCGCTGCGGCCGCGCGGGTGGAGGTCGGGGTCGCGCCTGCCGCCGAGCTGGCCCGGGCCGAAGCCGAGCTCGCGCGCGCCCAGCAAGCCCGCGCCGAAGCGCAGCTCGCGGCGCGGCTCGCGGCGCAGACCCTCACCGTGATCACCGGGCTCACACCGGACGATCGGCGCGTCGAGCTCGCCGACGATCTCGCGGCCGAGCCCGCGGTGGACACCTTCCTCGCGGGGATCGACGCGCTCCCGGCGGTCGCGGCGGCGAGCCACGACGTGCGGGCAGCGGAGCGCGCGCGCGACGGCGCGTGGGCCGCCCTGCTCCCGACGATCGGCGGGAGCCTCACCGAGCGCCTCACGAACGCCGCGGGCTTCGGACCGAACTCGGTGTGGGCCCTGAGCGTGAGCGCGACCTGGACGCTCGACCTCGTGCGCCCCTTCGCCATCGAGACCCGCGAGGGCTCCCTGGCCGCCGCCCGCACCCGCGCGGAGGAAGCCCGGCTCGTCGCCGAAGCCGCGATCATCGAGGCCTGGGAGCGCGTCGCCTCGCTGCGCGAGCGGGCTGCAGCGGCCGAGGCGGCCCTCGCCGCGAGCGCGCGGGCGGAGCTCGATGCGCGGGCCCGCTTCGAGGCGGGCGCGGGCACGCAGATCGAGGCGATCCTCAGCGAGCGCGACCGCTTCTCTGCGGAGGTCGGACGCATCCAGGCCCTCGCCGAGCTGCGCGTCGCGCGGGCCGCGCTGCGCACGCGGGCCGGACTGCCGCTCGACTGAGGGAGCGCGCGTCGGCGCCTGGGCGGGCGCGTGATAGTGCTTCGGTGATGAACGGACGCCGTTCCGAGCTCGCCGTCGCGGCGATGGCCGGCCTCACCGCCCTGGCCTTCGTCTACGCGATGGTGGTCTCCGAGCGGGCTGCCCTCGACCACGCGCTGCAGCTCGCCGCCCCCGAGACCGCGAGGCCGGGCGACGACGTCCCGCTGCGCGCGTTCGTGCTCGAGGGCATCGGCCTCGGCGAGGTCCCCTCGCTCACCGAGGCCGAGGTGCGGGTCGAGCTCCGCATGGGCGAGAGCCTGCGCGCTTCGCTCGTTCTCGACGCCTCGGCGACCCGCACCTCGGAGGGCACGCTCCGGGCGCCCTCGGAGGCCGGCCACTTCGAGCTCTTCGCCGAGGCGCGGATCGGCGGAGAGCGGGTCGCGACCGTACGCCGCCCGCTCGCCGTGACCGCGGACGCCCCGGCCGCTCCGAGCCTCGCGCACCTCACCTCGCCGCTCGCGCAGTTCGCGCTCGGTCCGCTCGTCGTCGAGCCCTCGGCCCTGCCGCCGCCCCGCTTCGAGGTGCGGGTCGCGGGCGGCGCGTGCGTGCCCGATCAACCCTGCGGGCTGCTGGTGGACTTCGGAGAGGACGGCCACGACCTGCGCGTCGTGCCGGGGGCCGCAGTGCGCGAGGCCGGCTCCATCGCGCGCGAGGGCCGCACACTGCGGGCGTCCGTGCAGGTGACCGGTCCCGAGGGGGACCTCGAGCTCGTCGCGCTCACCGGCGGCCTGCCGGTGGCGCGGCGCAGCGTGCGCCTGCCGGTCGCGCTCGCGACGCCATGGCTCTCGCTTCCCGAACCCTTCGTGCGCGGCGGACGGCTGGTGATGGAGGTCGCGCCGCCGCCCGGCCGCAGCGCCCTCATCGCGGACGTGTCGCGGGACGGACGATTCGTCCGCTCCGTCACGCTGCCCGAGGGCACCCTCGACGGCGCGGGCCGACGCAGCGCCGAGCTCTCCTTCGAGGGCCTGCCCGACGGGCTCTACCGGGTGAGCCTGCGGGCCGACCCCTTCCCGACCGATCACGTCGCCGACCGCCTCGTCCGCCTCGGGCCCGCCGCCGCGCCTCCCTTCGACGTCGAGGGGCCGCTCGCGTTCGCGTTCGCCGCGGCCGAGCTCGAGGACGAAGGCCTCGCGCTGCCCGCGCCGGTGAGCGGCCTCGAGGACGATCGCGCCGCGCTCGAGGACCGCCGCCGCCTCGTGCGGGGTCTCGCCGTCGCAGCGATGCTGGTGGCGGCGATCGTGCTCGTGATCGCGGTGATGCGGCGAGGCCTCGAGAGCGACGCGGTCGCGGCGGCGGTGCTGCGCGAGGCGGGCGCCGACGATCACGGCGCGCGGCGCCAACGCCTCACGCTCGCGCTGACGATCGCCGCCCTCGCCTTCGCGCTCCTCGCCGGCGTCGCCCTCCTCACGGTGCGGAGCTTCCTCGAGTGAGCGGAGCGCGGCCGCCGCATCCGGGAAGATGCGGCCCTGCGGCGGGGTTGCCTGCCTCGCCGCGCGTGGACGGCCACCCCGATGTGGCCTAGGCTGCCAGCCCTTCGAAAAAGGCCCCGATGTTCGAGCAGATCCTCCGCTTCTTCTTCAAGACCAGCCACGAGCGGCAGATCCGCAAGATCCAGCCTCGCGTCGCCGCCATCAACGAGCTCGAGAGCAAGATCAAGGGGCTCTCCGACGAGCAGCTCAAGGCCAAGACCGCCGAGTTCCGCCAGAAGCTCGACAACGGCGCCACGCTCGACTCGCTGCTCGTCGAGGCCTTCGCGGTCTGCCGCGAAGGCGGCCGGCGGGCGCTCGGGATGCGGCACTACGACGTGCAGCTCATCGGCGGCATCGTGCTGCACGAGGGGAAGATCGCCGAGATGAAGACCGGCGAGGGCAAGACGCTGGTCGCGACCCTCGCCTGCTACCTCAACGCGCTCGAGGGCAAGGGCGTGCACGTCGTCACGGTGAACGACTACCTCGCGCGCCGCGACGCCGAGTGGATGGGGCGCCTCTACAACTTCCTCGGCCTCAGCGTGGGCGTGATCGTCCCGCAGCAGCGCGACGTGGAGAAGAAGGCGGCGTACCGCGCGGACATCACCTACGGCCAGAACAACGAGTTCGGCTTCGATTACCTCCGCGACAACATGAAGTTCTCCATCCACGACTACGCGCAGCGCGAGCTGAACTTCGCGATCGTGGACGAGGTGGACTCCATCCTCGTCGACGAGGCGCGCACCCCGCTGATCATCTCGGGCGAGGGGCACGTCGCCTCGGAAAAGTACGTGAAGATCGCGGCGGTGATGCCGCGCCTGCGCAAGGACGAGCACTACCAGCTCGACGAGAAGAACCACAGCGTCGCGCTCACCGAGGAGGGCATCGAGCTCGCCCAGCGCCTCTTCGCCGAGAAGGGCCTCATCGAGGGCAAGAACCTCTTCGACCCGGTCAACCTCGAGTCGCTCCACATCCTGCAGCAGTCGCTCCGGGCCAGCACCCTCTACAAGCGCGACCAGCACTACATGGTCACGCCCGACCAGAAGGTCGTGATCGTCGACGAGTTCACCGGCCGCGTGCTCGCGGGCCGGCGCTGGTCCGACGGCCTGCACCAGGCGGTCGAGGCGAAGGAGGGCGTGGCGATCCAGGCCGAGAACCGCACCGTCGCCACGATCTCGTTCCAGAACCTGTTCCGCCTCTACAAGAAGCTCTCGGGCATGACCGGCACGGCCGACACCGAGGCCTCCGAGTTCCACAAGATCTACAACCTCGACGTCGTCGTCATCCCGACGAACAAGAGCATCTCGCGCAAGGACGCCGACGACCTCGTCTTCAAGACCGAGCGCGAGAAGTTCAAGGCGGTCTGCGAGGACATCCTCGACTGCCACCAGAACGGGCAGCCGGTCCTCGTCGGCACGACCAGCGTCGAGAAGTCCGAGGCCCTCGCGAAGGTCCTCGAGAAGCACTCGGTCCCCTTCCACGTGCTCAACGCCAAGCAGCACGAGCGCGAGGCGTACATCGTCGCGCAGGCGGGCCGAAAGGGCTCGGTCACCATCGCGACGAACATGGCCGGCCGCGGCACGGACATCCTGCTCGGCGGCAACCCGGAGATGCTCGCGCGCTTCGAGACGATCGCCGAGGCGCAGCGCACCGGCGACGCCGCGCTGCTCCAGGACAAGGCCGCCCTCGAGGCCGCCATCAAGACGAAGCAGGGCGAGCTCGAGAAGCTCTGCGCCGCCGAGAAGAAGGAGGTCCTCTCGAGCGGGGGCCTGCAGATCATCGGCACCGAGCGGCACGAAAGCCGCCGCATCGACAACCAGCTCCGCGGCCGCGCTGGCCGCCAGGGCGATCCCGGGGCGAGCCGCTTCTACCTGTCCCTCGAGGACGACCTGATGCGCATCTTCGCCGGCGACCGGATCCAGTCGATGATGGAGACGCTCGGCATGGAGGAGGGCGTGCCGATCGAGCACCGCTGGGTGACCCAGGCGGTCGAGAACGCCCAGAAGAAGGTCGAGGAGCGGAACTTCGACGTCCGCAAGAACCTCCTCGACTACGACGACGTGATGAACCAGCAGCGCAAGACCATCTACGCGCTGCGCCGTCAGGTCCTCGAGGGGCAGTACCGAACCGTCCCGAGCGACGAGGAGCGCAAGCAGGGCATCCTGCCGCAGCCCATCGCGAAGGAGACCCGCGCCGACTACAAGAAGCGCGTCGAGGGCGTGCTCGAGCAGATGATCAAGCTGCACGGCGCGAACGACGCGCCGCCGCCCCTGCCGCCGGTCGGGGCGCGCCCCGAGGAGATGGAGGCCTACCGCTTCTCCGTCGAGGAGTGGCGCAAGGTCGCCCTCGCGGCGTCGCTCGGCAGCCAGAAGCTCGTGCGCCCGAGCATCGAGCGCGAGCTCTACGATCGCTTCGGCTGCCGCATCTCCACCGAGAAGCTCAGCAAGGAACCGCGCAAGCTGCTCGAGTTCCTCGAGGCCGAGGTCGCGCTCTCGCTCACCGAGCAGAAGGAGCGCCTGCTCGACCTGATCGACAGCCTCGTCGGCTCTCTGATGGAGCGCCACGCCCCGCCGGACAAGCACTTCGAAGACTGGGATCTCGACGCCCTCGCGCGCTCCTTCAAGGCCGAGTTCGGCATCGAGGCCACGGGCCTGAGCAAGTACGGCGACGCGAGCGACCTCGCGCACCGGCTCTTCAGCGACGCCGAAGCGGTGCTCGAGAAGAAGGAGAAGGAGTCGGGGCCGGAGAACTTCCTCCGCGCGTTCCGCACCATCTACCTCCGCGAGATCGACCGGCAGTGGCTCGAGCACCTCACCACGATGGAGCAGCTGCGCGACGGCATCGGCCTCCGGGCCTGGGGCCAGCGCGACCCGAAGAAGGAATACAAGAAAGAAGGCTACGAGATTTTCGTCGCGATGATGACGGGCATCAAGGCGACCGTGGCCCAGCAGATCTTCCGCCTCGAGGTGCTGCGCGACGAGGACGTGCGCCGGCTCGAGGAGATGCGGCGGCGCGACTTCGAGGCGCAGCAGCAGCGGATGCGGATGGGCGCTCCGTCCGCCGGTGCGGCCGCGCAGGCGCCCGCAGGGGCCCTGCCCGCGGGCGCCCTGCCCGGCGCGCAGCCCGGTCAGCCGATGCGGCTGACGGCGGCGCAGGTCCAGGCGCTGCAGAAGCTGGCGCAGGAGCGGGGCCTGCGGCTCGAGATCCGCCCCGCGGGCGGCAGCCCGAGCCTGCCCCCCGAAGCACGCCCGAGCGCGGCAGGTGCGGGCGCCGTGATCCCCGCGAACGCCCCTCTGCGCGTGCCCACCGCGCCGAAGGCGACCCCGGCCTCCGCCGCTCCCGCGGCCGCCCGCCCCTCGGGCGCGCCCGAGCGGGCTCCGGCGGCACCGAAGGCCGAGACGGTTCGCCGCGACAAACCGAAGGTCGGGCGCAACGACCCGTGCTGGTGCGGCAGCGGCAAGAAGTACAAGAGCTGCCACATGAAGGCCGACGAGCGCGGCGCGGAGCCGGCCGCCGATGCGGCGGGCGACGCCAGCGACGACGCAGGCTGACCCGGGAGCGGACCGCAGGGGCACCCGCTCCTTCGCCGTGGAACCGGCGCGGTCTTCACGCGGCGTCCATCCTCGGCGGCCGAAGCGTCCGAGGATGGGGTACGATGCGCGCATGGTCGGGGGGCGCCTTCGAGCGGACGGCAGCAGCGCGGCGTGACCGGGTCGAGGGTCATCGTCGTCGGCGACGTACACGGCTGCCTCGAGGAGCTCGACGAGCTCGTGGGTGAGCTCGCGCCAGGCCCCGGCGATCGCCTCGTCTTCCTCGGCGATCTCCTCGACCGCGGCCCCGATCCGATCGGCGTGCTGCGCCGCGTGCGCGCGCTCGGCGCCGAGTGCCTGCTCGGCAACCACGAGGAGAAGCACCTCCGGTACGCCCGGCACGAGGCCAAGGTGCGGGCCATCGCGGGCTACGCGAACCCGATGCGCCCGTTCACGGGCGAGCTGCTCGCGCAGCACCGCGCCCTCACCCAGGACGACCTCGCGTGGATGGAACGCCTCCCGGTCGTGCTGCGGCTCGCGCCCGGCTGGCTCGCGGTCCACGGGGGACTCGAGCCCGGTCGGCCGCTCGACCGCCAGAAGACGCCGCTCGTGCTTCGGCTGCGGCACGTGAACGCATCCGGACGGTTCGTCGGAGGCGATGATCCCACCGTCGCGCCGCCCGGCTCGCGTCCCTGGGCGAGCGCGTGGCGCGGCCCCGACAGCGTCGTGTACGGCCACCAGGTCCACGACCTGAAGGTGCCGCGGCGTGATCGGGATCGGGGCTCGGGCGCGGAGTGCTGGGGGATCGACACGGGCTGCTGCTTCGGCGGACACCTCACCGCGCTCGTCCTGCCGGAGCGGCGAGTCGTGCAGGTGCAGGCGCGGCGGGCCTACCAGCCGCTCGCGCAGGAGGCCTCCGAGGGCAGCGGAGAATGACCCGCTCCCGGCCGGCGTTTGGGCCGCCGAGGGCGGCGGGCTACGCTCTGCCCGAGAGGAACTGCCATGCTCGACTCCGCCTCCGTCTGGACCCGCACGCACGCCAACCCGAACGACATCATCTCGGATCGCGCCTACAACGCGGTCATCGGCGGGGTGCTGCTCTGGGGCTTCGCGATGAACTGGGTCACGGTGCAGCTCATCAGCCCGGCGATCTTCACGGTCGTGCCGCCGCTGGTGTTCCTCATCGGCTACGTGGTCTGCACCTTCGCCGGCATCTACACGTTCCAGAAGTCGTCGAACCCGCTCGTCTCCTTCCTCGGCTACAACCTCGTCGTCGGCCCGATCGGCCTCTTGCTCGTGCTCGCGCTCGCTGGGGTCCCGGCCCTCATCGTCTATCGCGCGCTCATCGCGACCGCCGGCGTCACCGGGACGATGATGATGCTCGGGACGTTGTTCCCCGCCTTCTTCCTCGGGCTCGGGCGCACGCTCTTCATCGCCCTCACGATCGGCCTGCTCGCGCAGCTCGGCCTGATGCTCTTCGGCATGGGCGTCCCGACGTTCTTCGACGGGCTCTTCGTCCTCATCTTCTCCGGCTACATCGGCTACGACTGGGCGCGAGCCAACCGGCTGCCCAAGACCCTGGACAACGCGATCGACTCGGCCGCGGCGCTCTACCTCGACATCATCAACCTGTTCCTCCGCCTGCTCCGCATGATGCGCCGGCGCTGACGGCGGCCGCAGCCGCCGCGGCTCAACCCACCAGCTCGATCCGTACGCGCTCGTCGCGGTGATCGGCGAGGACGAGGTCGTTCCGCTCGGTGATCACGACGCGGTGAACGGTCTCGCCGTGGACCCTCATTCCGTTCGTCGAGGCGAGGTCGATGGCCTCGAGCCCGCCCTCGACCTTCCGCAGCGCGACGTGCATGCGCGAGACGTGTTCGGAGAAGACCTGCTTGCCCGCCGTGCAGCGATCGTAGCGGCCGAGGATGACCGTGCCCTCGAGCTGCGCGGCGTCGAGCGCGAGCGAGAGGCGCCCGCGGTTTCCGAGCAAGGTCAGGCGCGCGACGATCGGCCCAGCAGACGGGGGCAGGGAGTCCACGTGCTGCGGACGCAGCGACGGCGTGATGGTGGCGCCCTTCGTCGCGTGCTCCGCGAGCTGCTCGCGGAGCCGCTCCCGGGGCAGGACCTCGGAGACCTCCGGCCGGCGCGCGGGCACGTCGTCGGCGTCGGCGACGTCGTCGAAGGTGGTGGGATCGGGGCGGTCGGCGCGGCCCGGCCCCCCGTGGGGCGGCAGCGGCGCACAGCCGTCGAAGGGCAATGCGCAGAAGGCGTGGCTGCCGACGCGCGCGCAGACCTCGCCCTCGGCGACGAACGAAAAGTGCGGCTGCAGATCGCCCTCGATGCAGGTCCCGATCGGCGCGAGCAGGTCCGTCATGCGCAGCGCGACGCCGCCGGCCGCCGTGATCTCGGCGCGCAAGATCGCGTGGCGCAGGGCGACCGTGGGATCGTCGAGCAGCCGGATGTGGGCCCGCGAGTGCCGTCCAAGGATGGCGAAGCCGCCCTCGACCGCGACGAGATCGCGGTGCCGCAGCGCGCCACGCTCGGTCCAGAACACGCGGTAGCCGCGCTCCTGTCCGTAGCGCGGCGTGGCCGGCAGGCCCCGCACGACGCGGGCATAGAGCGCCGACAGCTCGGTGATCGACGAGGTCGGCATGCACGAGACCGAGGCGATCGTGCGGGCATCCGAGAGGCGCGGCATGGCGGATCCTTTCGTGAGCGGGTCGACGAAGCGGCGGCGGACGGCGTGGGCGAACGAGCCCCAAGCCTCGCGCCGGCCGGGCGCAGGGCAAGGCGAGCCCGCGACCCGGCTGCGACGAACGACCGGGTCGGGGCGATGCCCACCTTGACGCACCCGCCCGCCGCGACTGACACCGGGGGCCCGGAAACGACGAAACCCCGCAAAAAGCGGGGTTCTCGGAGTGCCCAGAGCCGGAATCGAACCAGCGACACGGGGATTTTCAATCCCCTGCTCTACCAACTGAGCTATCTGGGCGGTGGGGCGCGGGAAGGTACCGGAAGCTCGGCGGGATGCAAGCGCGGTAGGAGGAAACTTGCGCCTTCGCGGTTCGGTCCCGATACGATGGGTTCTCCGTGGAACACGACCGACAGCTCGCGGCCCTGCGTCGCCTCATGGCCGATGCCTCGGTCGGGGAGCAAGCGAAGCTCGACGCGGTCGTGGCGATCTCGCAGCGCACCCTGTTCGCGGTGCCGTGGCCGCGGCTCGAGGATGGTCTTCGCACGCTCATTTCGAGTGGGGGCGAGAGCGCGCTCCCGGTGTTCTCGTCGATCGGCGAGCTCGAGGCGGCGGTGGACCGGTTCGGCTGGCGCGGCCCCGATGGCAGCACGCCCTCTCGGGAGGTCGCGGCGAAAGAAGCGTTCCGCTACGCCAGGGACCGCGAGCTCCTGTTCGTGGTGGTGGACATCGCCTCGGACCACACGCTCGAGGTCTCGCGCGCCGAGCTCGAGCCGCTGCTCGCGGAGGGGCCGCTCCGGGCTTCGCTCGGGGGCGGGGTCGTCGCGCCCGCCTCGTCGCCGCCACGGCCGCCGAGCACGCGGCCGCCGGACGCGCAGGTGCCGTCCTCCCGCCCGATCGCTGCCTCGGCCCCGCCGAGGGCTGCTTCCCGCGGGGAGTCCTCCGGACTCGTCTCCGGGATCTCGACGGACTCCTCGCCGGCCATCGTGCCGCCGACCGGCGAGGGCTCGCGGCCCGCGTTCCCGGCCCTCGCCGCGCCGGTGCCCGGCTCGCGGCCGCTCGCCAGCCCGTCGACAGCCCCGCTGCATGCACCACCGCCCGGCTCCTCGCCCGGCATCGTGCCGGCGATCCGCGAGGGCTCCGAGCCTGCGATGTCCATCCCGCACGGGCCCGCGCCGGTGCTCGCGTCGATCCGCCTCGGAGCGCCGATCGGGGCGATCGACGACGCGATCCTCGACCGCGTCGACGCGGTGCTCCGCGGCTTCCCCGAGGTCGAATTCGCGTGCGTCGGATCGGCCGGGGGCGTGAACGCCTTCGGCCTTCGGATCGACGCGAGGATGCGCAAGCGCGTCCCGGCGATCGGCGACGAGCTCGGCCGGGCCGCACCGCCCGGAGCGGGCTTCTACGTGCTCGACGACCCCGATCATTTCCGCGCCGCACGGGACAGCGCGCTGGTCTTCTTTCCCTGGCGGCGCCGCTGAGGACCGGCGCGACGATGCCGCCGGGAGCCCGGTCCTCTAGACTCCGAGGGCCGTGACGCAGCTCCCCTTGCCGATCGCCCCGGGCGACGCTGGCGCCCTCTTCGGGGCCAGGGCGGCGACGGTGCCGCAGCAAGCGCGCGTGCACGTGAACCGCAACCTGCGCCTGGACGCGATCCGCGCGGTCGGCTTCGATCTCGACTACACGCTGGCGATCTACCGGCAGCAGGAGATGGATCGTCTCCAGACCGCGGTGACGGTGGAGAAGCTCGTCGGGACGCGCGGCTACCCCGAGTCGTTGCTCAGCGCGCCGGTGCGACACGACTTCGCGATCCGCGGGCTCTTCGTCGACCGCAAGCTCGGCCACGTCCTGAAGATGGACCGCTACCGCTACGTGAAGCGGGCCTACCACGGCCACACGCCCCTCTCGCGCGAGGAGCGGCGGCGCGTCTACCACGCGCGGCCCGTGCACGCGGGCACCAAGCGCTTCCACTGGGTCGACACGCTCTACGCGCTGCCTGAGGTGAGCCTCTTCGCGGCAGCGGTCGAGCACCTCGAGCGGCTCGGCGAGGTGGACTACGCGCGGCTCTTCGACGACATCCGCGAGTGCATCGACCTCGCGCACCAGGACGGCAGCGTGCAGGACGTGATCCGCCGCGACCCGGAGCGCTTCGTGGTGCGCGATCCGCTCCTTGCCGCGACCCTCGAGCGGCTGCGCGCGGCGGGCAAGAAGCTCTTCCTCGTGACGAACAGCGGCCCCGCCTACACCGAGGCCATCGCCTCGCATCTCCTCGACGGAGCGCTGCCCGAGCACCCCCGATGGAGGAGCTACTTCGACGCGATCGTCTGCGCGGCGAAGAAGCCGCGCTTCTTCACCGAGACCGGGCTGGAGCCCGCGCCCGCCGAGCCCGATCTCGGACCTCCGGACGAGCGCTTCGAGCCCGGGAGGCTCTACGTCGGCGGCTGCATCGGGGCCCTCGAGCGCCGCATCGGCGCGGCGGGCGACGAGATCCTCTACGTCGGCGACCACATCTACGGCGACGTGCTCCGCGCCAAGAAGGAAAGCGCGTGGCGAACGATGATGGTGGTGCAGGAGATGGCCGTCGAGCTCGAGGCCCACGAGCGCGCGCGGCCGATGCTCGATCGCCTCGACGAGCTCTTCGAGATCTCCGAGGTGCTCCTCGACGAGCTGAAGCTGCACCAGGCCCAGCTGCGCGCGGTCGAGGAAGCGATCGAGGCGGCCGATGGCACGCCGAAGGCCGCGCTGCTGAGCGCGAAGATCACCCACAAGAAGGCCCTCGAGCGGGTGAAAGCGCGCCTCGCAGCGCTGCACGAGGAGCGCGACCGGCTCGAGGACGAGGCCGACGCGGCTTTCCATCCGTGCTGGGGATCGCTCTTCAAGACCGGGCCCGAAGTGTCCTCGTTCGGCGATCAGGTCGAGCAATGGGCCTGCCTCTACACCGAGCGGGTCTCCCACCTCGCCCACTACTCGAGCACGCACTATTTCCGCGGCCCGCGGGACCGCATGCCCCACGAGCTCTGATGAACGACGCAAGGTCCGCCCCCTCGCTCTCGCCCAAGACCGCCAGCGAACGCGCCGCACGCGTGGTGAAGGAAGTCGGCCGGGTGCTGACCGGCAAGGAGGAGGCGATCACCCTCGCCGTGACCGCGCTGGTCGCGCGCGGCCACCTCCTCGTCGAGGACGTCCCGGGGGTCGGCAAGACCACGCTGGCGCGGGCCCTCGCGAAGGTCGTGGGCGTGCCGTTCACGCGGCTTCAGTGCACGTCCGACCTGCTGCCCGCGGACGTGCTCGGGGGCTCCGTCTATCTCCCGCAGCCGGGGGGAGGCTCGACGCTCTCCTTCCGGCCGGGCCCGATCTTCACCTCCGTCCTGCTCGCCGACGAGCTGAACCGCGCGACCCCGCGCACGCAGTCGGCGCTGCTCGAGGGCATGGAGGAGCGACGCGTCACGATCGAGGGCGAGACGCGCACCCTGCCCGAGCCCTTCTTCGTGATCGCGACGCAGAACCCCGAGGAGCTGCACGGCACCTACCCGCTGCCCGAATCGCAGCTCGATCGGTTCCTCCTCCGGATCGCGCTCGGGCACCCGGACCGCGCGACGGAGCGGGCGCTGCTCCTCTCGCGGCGCGGCGACGATCCGGTGGGCACGCTCGCGCCAGTGCTCGCCGAGGGCGAGCTGCTCGCGCTGCAGCGCACCGCGGACGAGGTGAAGGTGGACGAGTCGATCGTGGACTACCTGCACGAGGTGGTGCTCGAGACCCGCAAGAGCGCGGTGCTCGCGCAGGGCGCCTCGACGCGGGCGGTGCTCGCGACGATGCGCGCGGTGCGGGCGCTGGCGCTGGTGCGGGGCCGCGCCTACGCGACGCCGGACGACGCGAAGGATCTCGCCCTGCCTGCGCTGGCCCACCGGGTGCGACCTGCGGCGGACGCTGGGCGGCAAGAGGGGATCCGGGCGGTCCGCGAGATCCTCGACCGGGTGCCGGTCCCGACGTGAGCGGGCGCGAGGGACGCCCTCCGCCGCGGCGCACGCTGCGCTTCACCCGGCAGGGGCGCTTCTACGTGCTCGTGACGGTGGGGGTCGGGGTCGGGGCGATCAACACCGGCAGCAACCTGCTCTATCTCGTGCTCGGACTGCTGCTCAGCTTGGTGATCCTGTCGGGGGTGCTCTCCGACCTCGTGCTCTTCTGGATCCGTCCGGCGCGGGCCCTGCCGGCCCGGGCACACGCGGGCGCGCCGTTCCTCGTCGAGGTCGTGCTCACGAACGAGAAGCGCTGGCTGCCCTCGCTCTCGATCGAGGTCGAGGACGTCGCCGAGGGCGCCCCGACCGAGCGGCGCACGTACTTCCTCCGGGTCGAGCCGGGCAGCGAACGGCGGGCGGTGTACGAGCGGACCGTCGATGCGCGCGGTCTGCTCCGTTTCTCGGAGCTGGTGCTCCGCACGAGCTATCCGTTCGGCCTCTTCGAGAAGACGCTGCGGCATCGGGTCGAAGATCTGCTCGTGGTGTACCCGGCGCTCGAGCCCGACCGTGCGGGCCTCGAGGTGGCCGAGCAGCGCCTCGACGCGGAGTCGGTGGAGCGCGCAGGCCACGGGACCGAGGTGCTGCACCTGAGGGAGTACCGACCCGGCGACGAGGCGCGCGCGGTGCATGCGCGGCGCTCGGCGGCGCTCGGACGGCTCGTCGTGCGCGAGCGCGCCCGCGCGCGGGCCCCGGCGATCCATCTGCTCCTCGACGACCTGCTCCCCGAAGGCGATGGCGCAGAGCGCGAGAATCCGGTGCGGCGGGAGGGCTTCGAGAAGCGGATTCGCCAGCTCGCATGGCTCGCGAGCACCGCGCACTCCCGCGGCGCGGACGTGACGCTGCGGACCCGCAGCGGACGCGGCGCGGCGGCACGGGGCGACGGTCCGGTGGATCCGGTGCTCGCGTTCCTCGCGCTCGCCGAGCTGGTGACCGAGGACGAGGCCCGGGCGGCCATGGCGCCCGAGGCCGCGCGCGCGCTGGCCCGCGCCGCAGGGAGGAGCGCTTGAGCTTCTCGGCGATCGAGAAGTGGGTGCTCTACGCGGTGAGCGGCCTCGGGCTCGTCTGCCTCTCGCTCGGCGACGAGATGCCGCTCGGCTCGCTCGCGCTCCTCTTCACGGGCTGGGGGCTCTCCTGGTTCGTCGAGCCGCCGCGCGTCCCGCGGGCTCTGTTCCATGGGCCTCGCTGGGCATGGGGATGGACCGCCGTGCTCGCGACGTTCCTGGTGGCACAGGTGCTGCGGTGGCTGGTGCTGGGCGAAGGTCCGCTGCTGCTCGGCCTCGAGATGGCGGGCGCGCTCTCGGTGTCGCGGCTCATGAGCCGGCGCGGCGCAGCCGAGCACCAGCAGATCGTCCTGCTCGCGTTCCTGCACCTCGGGGCCTCGACCGCGCTCACCGACGATCTCGTCTGGGCGCTGCCCTTCCTCGGCTTCGTGTTGGTGATGCCCTGGGCCCTGGCGCTCTCACACCTGCACGCGGAGATCGAGGCGCACTTCGGGCGGGGCGAGGAAGAGGCGCTGACGCGGATCCTCGCATCGCGGCGCCTCGTGAGCGGGCGCTTCCTCGCGGGCACGGCGCTGCTGTCCGTGCCGATGTTCGTGGTCACGGCGGGCTTCTTCCTGATCTTTCCCCGGGTCGGGCTGAACTTCCTCGCCGGGCAGCGCGATGCGGCGACCCCGCTCACCGGCTTCAGCGACGCGGTGCAGCTCGGCGAGGTGGGACGGCTCGAGGGGAACGCGACGGTGGTGATGCGGGTCGTGCCGCCGAACCTACCGCCCGTTCCTCCCCGCCGTGCAGGGCTGCGGATGCGGGGCACGTCGTTCGAGCTGTACGACGGGCGCGCGTGGTCCCGGCGGCGCGCCGGGGACGCGGTCGCGCTGCGGCAGGCCGGCGCGACGTACGCGATCACCCGGATGCCCGACGAGGGCAACGACCTGCCCACGCGCGTCACGCTCGCTCACCTCGACCCGCCGGTGGTGTTCCTGCCCACCGGAACGGTCGCGATCGAGGTGCCCCCGGAGATGCTGCGCAGCGGCTTCTTCGACCTCTCCCGGAGCGCCGCGGACGACGTTCGATACGACGACCGCGATGGGCTCGGCCTCCGCTACACCGCGTGGGCGCCGCCTCCCGGGACGCGCGAGTGGGCGACCGGGCTCCGGCTCGACGAGGCCGACGCGTTCCTCGGAGTGCCCGCAGGCCACGAGGACGTCGCCGCGCTCGCGCGCTCGTGGGCGGAGGGCGCGCGGAGCCCACGCGAGCGGGCCGAGCGCATCCTGACCCACCTCCGCGAAGGCGAGTACGGCTACACGCTGACGATGCACGACCCCGGCACGCGGACCCCGCTGGGGGCCTTTCTGTTCGAGCACCGCGAGGGGCACTGCGAGTACTTCGCGAGCGCGATGGCGATCATGCTCCGCGCGGTGGGCGTGCCCTCGCGGAGCGTGACGGGCTTCCTCGGCGGAGAGTGGAACCCCTTCGGCGGCTACTACGCGGTGCGCGCGAGCGACGCGCACGCGTGGGTGGAGGCCTACTTGCCGGGCGAGGGATGGGTCACGTTCGACCCGACGCCGGGCAGCTCGGACGCGGCGTTCGCGAGCGGCCCGCTCGGCATGCTCGCCGGGATCTACGAGGCGCTCGCCGCCGAGTGGGACGACCGGGTGGTGTTCTGGGATCTGTCGAGCCAGGGCGCGATGTTCCGGCGGCTCTTCCGCTTTCTGAGCGTGCTCAGGCGGCCCGGCCCCGCGAACAGCGCGGGCGACCCAGGCGAGCCCAGCGCCGTGCCGCAAGAGGACGCGCCTCTGGCGACCGAGCGCGCGCGCGCGCCGCTCCTGCTCGCGGCCGTGGTGCTCGTCGGACTCGGGCTGCTCGCCGCGTGGCGGAGAGCGCAGGCGGCCCCGGTCGGACCGGCCACGCAGCTTCTGAGCGAGCTCGATCGCGCCCTCGCGCAGCGGGGCCGGCCGCGCCCAGCCGCACGCACGCCGGAAGAGCACGCACGGGGGCTCGCCGTCGAAGGGTTCTCGGGCCATGCCGAGGCCGCAGCGCTGGTGCGGCGGTACTACGAGGCGCGCTTCGGCGCGGCGCCGATCGGACCGGGTGAGCTGAGCGCACTGCGGCGGCGGGCGCGGGAGCTCGGGCGGCTGACGGCGCCGCAGCAAGGCGGCTCGGACTGAAGTAGAGTCAGCGCGTGGCGCGTCCTTCCCACCGGCTCCGGATGCTGCGCGACGAGCGCGGTCTGAGCACCGTCGAGTACGTCCTCATCCTCGCCCTCGTCGCGATCGTGGGCTTCGTGGTGTGGCAGATGCTGGGACGCTCGGCGGCGAGCCGGAACGCAGCAGCCGAGGGGATCGTGGATGGACTGCACACGCACTCGACCGAGGACGAGGGTGGCGGCTCGAGCGGCGGCGGACGGCGGACCCCTTCGGGTACGACAGGCACGCTCGCGGGGGGCAGCGGCGCGACGATGGTCGACGCCATGCGCGACGAGGCGCCCCCCGAGGACTCGGGGCTCTGGCGCTGGGGCGTCGTCGCGCTCGCGGTCTTCGGCGGGATGATCTACTGGCTGGCGAAGGAAAAGAAGTGAGCCGATCGCCGCGCGGCCCGTGCGGCGCGTCGCGGTGAGGGATCGCACCGGCGGAGGGACGGCCGACGCGCGAGCGGTGCGAATCTCCGCGACCGCCATGCGTTCGCTGTTCTCGCTCGCCGCCCTTCCCTTCGCGCTCGCCCTCGCCATGGGCTGCACCGTCACGACCCGGCCCGATGGGGGCGGAGGAGGCGGCGGAGGCGACGGCGGTCCCGGAGGCCGCGATGGCGGCGTGGTGAACTTCGAGACCGGCCCGGTGAACCCGTGCTCGCCGGGCTGCGGCCCCGAGGAGCTGTGCGGCGACGGAAACGACGGAAACGGCCTCGACGACAACTGCGACGGCCGCGTCGACGAGGGCTGCCCCTGCGTGCCGGGCACGACGCGCACCTGCTTCGCCGGGCCGCCCGATCGCCGCGACATCGGCGCGTGCGCCGACGGCATCGAGTACTGCAGCGAGTTCGGCATCTACGAGGGCTGCGGCAACGGCGTCGCGCCGAGCGCGGAGGCGTGCGACGGCGTCGACAACGACTGCAACGGCTCGACGGACGATGGTTTGCCCGGCTGCACGAGCGCGGTCACCTGCCCGGGCAACGAGGTCGCCCCGCCGCTCGCGAGCTACACGCTGCGCGGCGCGCGGGTGTACGCCGGCGGCGGCGCGACGAACTGGAACTGGTCGATCGATTGCCCGGACAGCGTGCCGGCCGATCTCTGCCCGACGCTGGCGACCCCGAACGCGGAAGACACCGAGGTCTATCTGACCGCCTCGGGCGCGTACCGCATCTCGGTCTCCTTCACGCTGCCCGACGGAGGGACGTACTCGTGCGCGTGGACGCTCTACGTCCGCGGTGGCGGACTCCGCGTCGAGCTGAACTGGAACACGATGCTCGACACCGCCGGAGGTACCGACATCGACCTGCACCTGCACCGCTGGACGTCCAACGACGCAGAGACCCCGTTCTTCGACGCCAACGACTGCTACTACGCGAACTGCCAGCCCGACAGCTACGACATCGCATGGGGCGGCCACGGACCGAGCGACCTGTCCAACTGCTCGGACGCCCCGCACGGCGGCGGCGCGCAGTGGACCAGCCTCGGCTACTGCGCCAACCCGCGTCTCGACGTGGACACGAACGGCACCGACGGGGCCTGCGACGGAGCCGTGACCGATCCGGATCTCGAGGCGTTCTGTGCGCCGGAGAACATCAACATCGACGAGCCGATGGTCGGGGTCCCGTACCGCATCCTCGTCAACGACTACTCCGATGGCTTCCACGACGGCGCGACGTTCACCGAGGTCAGCATCTACTGCGGCGGCAACCTCCGCGGCTCGTTCGGGCGAGACGACTCGATCCTCGACTTCAGCGCGAGCGACGGCAACAGCTCGGGCGCGGCGAACGCGAGCTGGATCGTCGCCGACGTGGTCTTCTTCCCCGGCGAGTGCGGCCTCGACTGCCGCATCTATCCGATTCTCCGCAAGGTGCGCGGCACCCTCTTCGGCGGCGTGCCCTTCGATCCGCCGTGGAGCTGCGTCGCCGACCTCGCGAGCGGCACCTGCACCCCGCGCTGAACGCGATGCGCTGGCTGGTCCTCTCGCTCCTTCTCTTCGGCTGCGTCGACACGCGGCCGACCTGCTCCATCGCGTGCAGCAACCAGTTCCGCTGCGGGCTCACGCCGTCGGAGAGCACCTGCACGCCGATGTGCAACGCGGCGTTCGCGTCGAGCTCGACGGACTGCCGCCTCGCGACCGATGCCTATCAGCGGTGCTGGTCGGGCGCCGGATCGTGCCCGAGCTCCCTCTCGGTCGCCGCCCCCGGCTGCACCTCCGAGTTCAACGACATGCGGCTGAACTGCACCGGCGGCGGGCTCATGCCGCTCGTTCAGAGCGGCATCTGATCAGACCCGGCGCAGGCGCCGGAGCACCGCGACCTTCGCGCCCCCGCTCACCGGGTCGCGCGGCGGCAGCGCGGTGACGAGCTTCTCGATGACCGGCAAGGCGCGCACGAGCGCCCCCTCGGCGTGCAGCTCGGAGAAGGGGCCCTCGTAGACGAGGATGACCCGGTAGATCCCAGCGAAGGCGCGCACGTGGGCCCGCACCTCGCTGAGGCCGAGGTGGGTGCCCCCGAGGCCGCGGGCACCGGCGATCGCGTGGGCGACCCGGAGCCACCGTCCTGCCGCGACGCGGGAGGAGAGGTCTTCGGCCGCGCGGAGCTGACGCAGGAGGCTGTCGCGCTCGTGCGAGCCGATGCCAGCGGCATCGATCGCGGCGCGCGCCTCCTCGGGCTTGGCGACGAGGGCCGCGAGGCAGAGGCCGAGGGCATCGAGGCGGGCGTCGAGGCGGGCCGCGAGGACGGCGTCGTCGCTCGAGACCTGGGTGAGCGCGGGATCGGAGCCGCCCCAGATCTCCGGCGACGCGTCGTCGATGACGAGGGCGAGCTCGGCGCGCGCGAGCTGCGCGAGGCTCTCGAGCGCCTCGGTGAGCGCAGCGGCCGGACCCGAGAGGCGCGCGGGCGGCGCGGACGGGCGCACCGACACGAGCTCGACCACGGCGCCCTCGGCGGTCGTCTCGAACGAGGCGAGCAGCTCGGCGAGCCGCTCCCGCGCGGTGGCGGTGTCGGTGGACGACGCGCCGTCGAAGTGGGCCACCAAGTAGGCGCCCTGCGGTCCGATGGGGACCGACGCGAGCACCGGCGAGGGCGGCTCGAGGCCGAACTCGATCCGCACATCACGGGCGCCGAGCTCGCGGCGGACCATCTCGAGGAAGCGCAGCGCTTCGTCCACGGGGCGGGGGTGTACCACGGAGGCCGAACGGAGCGCAGCTTCCGGCGTGCGCCGGGGCCGGGGCGCTCAGGGGCCAGAGCAGGAGGCCGACGCGTTGTTGACCGTCTGCGGCGCCTCGCCGGCGCAGCGCAGCGTGCAGCTCGCGCCCAGGCACTCGACGTTGCAGCTCGCGGTGCAGGTCACGTCGCAGACCGCGCCGTCGCGGCAGTCGACGTTGCTCGAGGCGCCGATCGTGACGGTGCAGCTCGAGCCGGCCTCGCACTCGACGTTCGAGCTCTCCTCGGCGGTGATGTTGCAGTCGCTGTTGGCTGCGCAGTCGGTGTCGCACGAGCCGCCGCACTCGACGTCGCAGGTGCTGGCGGCGCCGCAGTCGAAGTTGCACGAGTCGAGGCAGGTGTCGCTCATGCAGTTCGCGCCCGCCTGGCACGCGCAATTGGTGCCGGTGCAGGCGCACGCGGGGCCGGGGCACTCGCTGAGGGTGGGGGTCGTGCCGCCGCCGGAGCAGCCGGCGACGAGGCCGAGGAAGAAGGACGCCACGAGGACGGGACGATGGGTCATGGGCGAAGCGTGGCCGACGGAGGCTCCGAAGGCGAGCCACAAGTGCATGACACCATTGCGCAAATCGTTGCGCATCCGAGCCGCGTGCTAGCTTCCGCGGCGATGACGACCTACCCCGGCGTGTTCGACGACAACTCCCGCTCCATCGGTCGCACGCCGCTCGTGCGCCTGTCCCGCGTCACCGATGGCGCGAAGGCGACGGTGCTCGCGAAGATCGAGGGCCGCAACCCGGCCTACTCGGTGAAGTGCCGGATCGGGGCGGCGATGGTGTGGGACGCCGAGCAGCGCGGGGTGCTGAAGCCGGGCAAGGCGATCGTGGAGGCGACGAGCGGGAACACCGGCATCGCGCTCGCGTTCGCGGCGGCCTCGCGCGGCTACGAGTGCGTGCTGACGATGCCCGAGACGATGAGCCTCGAGCGGCGGAAGGTGCTCGTCGCGTTCGGCGCGAAGCTCGTCCTGACGCCGGGCGCGCAGGGGATGAAGGGCGCGATCGCGAAGGCCGAGGAGCTCGCCGCCGCCGAGCCGGAGAAGTACGTGCTGATGCGGCAGTTCGAGAACCCGGCGAACCCGAAGATCCACGAGGACACCACCGGACCCGAGCTCTGGGAGGCCACCGGCGGGCAGCTCGACGTGCTCGTCGCGGGCGTCGGCACCGGCGGCACGATCACCGGCGTGTCGCGCTACGTCGAGCGCACGCGGGGCCAGGCGCTGCACTCGGTGGCGGTCGAGCCGGCGCACTCGCCGGTCATCACGCAGACCCTGAAGGGCGAGACGCCGACGCCCTCGCCCCACAAGATCCAGGGGATTGGCGCGGGCTTCGTGCCGAAGAACCTCGACACCTCGCTGCTCGACCAGGTCGAGCAGGTGACGAACGACGAGGCCATCGCGATGGCGCGGCGCCTGGCCAAGGAGGAGGGGATCCTCTGCGGCATCTCGTGCGGCGCGGCGATGGTCGCGGCGCACCGGCTCGCGCACGACCCGCGCTGGGCGGGCAAGACGATCGTGGTGGTGCTGCCCGACGCGGGCGAGCGCTACCTCTCGAGCGCGCTCTTCGAGGGCCTCTTCGACGAGGTCGTCGCGATGAAGGCGAGCTGAGGTGAAGAGCGACGAGGAGATCGCGGGGACCCTGCTCGAGGGCTACCGCAAGGACCCTCGCGGCCAGCAGCTGACCCGGGCGTTCATGCCGTCGCGGGCGGCGATCCTCGCGGTGCTCGAGCAGCTCCTGCCGCTCGTCTATCCGGGCTACTTCGGCCAGCTCGACCTGCGGCGCGAGGACCTGCCGCGGCACATCGAGGAGCAGGTGAAGGGCGTGCGCCGCGAGCTCGAGACGCAGATCGAGCGCTGCCTCTGCTACCAGGACGAGCCGGTCGAGCTCGATGTGCCGCGCTGCAACGAGCATGGTCGCTTCTTGACTGCGACGCTGCTCGAACGGCTGCCGGCGATCCGCGATCGGCTCCTGCTCGACGTGCAAGCGGCCCTCGACGGCGATCCGGCGGCGGGCAGCCTCGACGAGATCCTCCTCGCCTACCCCGGGCTCTACGCGGTGACGGTGCACCGCATCGCCCACGAGCTGCACCAGCTCGGCGTGCCGCTCATGCCGCGGATCCTCTCCGAGCACGCGCACACCGTCACCGGCGCCGACATCCACCCCGGCGCGCGCATCGGTGACAGCTTCTTCGTCGACCATGCGACGGGCGTGGTCGTCGGCGAGACCACGGTGATCGGCGCGCGGGTGAAGCTCTACCAGGGCGTGACGCTGGGCGCGCTGTCGATGCCGAAGGACGCGAGCGGCAACCTGATCCGCGGCACCAAGCGCCACCCCACGGTGGAGGACGACGTCACCATCTATGCGAACGCGACCGTCCTCGGTGGGGACACGGTGATCGGCCGCGGCGCGGTGATCGGCGGCGGCGTGTTCCTCACCCGCAGCGTGGCCGCCGGCATGCGGGTCGCGCTCGACGCGCCGCGCCTCCGGATGGGCAGCAAGATCGAGATCGACTTCGAGATCTGACTCATCAGCCCGGCAGCGCGAGGCACTCGCCGAGGGCGGCGAGCACCTCGTCGAGGATCGGCAGGGGCACATTCAGCGGCGGCGCGACGTAGATCGTGTCGCCGAGCGGGCGGAGGTGGACGCCGCGGGCGCGGGCCGCGCGCGCCACCGCCCAGCCGCGGCCCGAGCCGCCATAGCCGGGCTCGCCGAGATCGGCCGCGCCGATCGTCCCGAGGCTGCGGGTGCGGAGCACGCCGGGGATCGACGCGAAGGACGCGAAGGCCCGGGCGATGCGCTCGGCGCGCGGCGCGACGCCCTCGAGGATGCGCTCGTCCTCGTAGACGGAGAGGACCTCTCGGGCGACGGCGCAGCCGAGGGCGTGACCGGAGAAGGTGTGGCCGTGCAGGAGCGCGCGGGCGACGCCGCCGCGGAAGCCGTCGTAGATGCGGGCGCTCGCCATCGTCGCACCCATCGGCAGGATGCCGGCGGTGAAGCCCTTGCCGAGGCAGAGCAGATCGGGCGCGACGTTCGCGTGATCCGAGGCCCACATGCGGCCGGTGCGGCCGTAGCCGGTGAAGACCTCGTCGGCGATGAGGAACGTGTCGACCTCGCGGGTCATGCGGCGCAGCTCGGCGAGCACCGCGGGCGGGTGCATGCGCATCCCCGAGGCGCCCTGCACGAGGGGCTCGACGAAGACGCCGGCGATGTCGTCCTGGCGCGCCCGCAGCGTGGCCTCGAGCGCGGCGAGCACCGGGCTCCAGTCGTCCGCGTCGGGCGGCGGAGGACGCACGACCTCGAAGAGCAGCGGGGCGAAGACGCCGGAGAATTCCTCGATGGCCGCGAGGCTCGCCGCGCCGAGCGTGTCGCCGTGGTAGGCGTGGCCGAGCGCGACGAAGACGTGGCGACGGGGCCGGCCGTTCTGCCGCCAGTACTGCGCGGCGATCTTGATCGCGACCTCGACCGCGGTGGAGCCGTCGTCGGAGAAGTGGGTGCGGACGAGACCCGCGGGCGCGACCTGCGCGAGCGCTTCGGCGAGCAGCGCGACGTTCTCGTGCGTCGCGCCGCCAGCGGCGACGTGGGTGAGCCGCTCGGCCTGGGCGGCGAGCGCGCGCACGAGGCGGGGGTGGCGGTGGCCGAGGGTCTGCGACCACCAGCTGCTCGTCGCATCGACGTAGCGGGTGCCGTCGCGGTCGAAGAGGTAGGGGCCCTCGGCGGCGTCGACGACGAGGGGATCCTCTTGCTCGTGGCGCTCGCTCGGGGTGTAGGGAGGCCAGACGTGCGCGCGCTCGAGCGCGACGAGGTGCTCTCGGGTCGGGCGGGCCATCGATCGGGTGGTAGCGCGTCCGGCACCTCCGCGCCGAGACCGCGGCGACGGATCGGCGGCCCGGCGCGGTTCAGGAGGCGTCGTCGGGGCCGGCGGGCGGTGCGGCGGGGTCGGACGCGGGAGGCGGAGCCAGAGGGGTCGCCTCGTAGGCCGCGGGCAGGAGCGGTGACACGCCCTCGTCGCGACGTGCGTGCACGAGCGACAGGGCAAGGAGCGCCTGGGCGGCCCAGTAGGTGCCCATGATCGCGTAGCGGGCTCCGGGCAGCTCGGTGTGGAAGCGGTCGATGGCGATGAGCGAGTCGCTCGCGGTGAAGAGCACCGCGCCGAGCAGGCCGAGGCGGACCCAGCGCGGCTCGAGGCCCGGGACGCCGATCCGGGCTGCGGCGCGGAACACCACCACGCCGATCACGACGGCGTAGACGGCCACCGGGCCGAGGAGCAGGGCGGGCAGACGCGGGGCGAGCACCGCAATCATGCCGGCCACGTAGAGGAACGCGGGCAGCGACCGCACCCACTCCGGCCCCCGCGTCTCGCGGTGCAGCGCGACGATGTAGAGGAGGTGTCCGAGCAGGAAGGCGACGAGACCGAAGAGAAACAGCGAGGGGTCGATCTCGAGGAGCAGGTCACCGCACGCACCGAGGAACAAGGCCTGCGCGACGGTGGTGAGCTCGGGCCGCTGCTTGGTGCGCGAGACGGCGAGCACCCAGCGGGCCAGCGCCACCACCGGCCAGGGCTTGGCGACGAGCCGCAAGAGGTGCAGGTCCGCGACGAGACCGATGACGTAGAGGACGAGGCCGAGGCCGCCGACGTAGAGGAGCTCGGCCTCGAGCGGGATCTTCGCGCCGAGGACGCGGGCGCTCGGGTCGATGTCGAGGTCGGTCTCGGTCCCGACGTCCTTCTGGTTGTGGGGCGTCCTCGTCTTCATGCGGCGCCGGGCTCAGCCCGCATAGAGGGTGACGCCGCTCGCCGCGGCGGCGGCGATCTTCTTCGACTCCTCCCAGTCGGGGTGGCGCATCAGGAGGTGACCGTCGGAGAGCAGCGTCTGCTTCCAGTTGCGGCGGGGCGTGCCGGGACGCGAGAGGGTGTCCGAGACGACGAAGCGCCCATAGCGGTGCATGAACTCGCCGAGGCCCTCGATGCGCTGCACCACGCCCTGCCCCTTGGCGCGCTTGAAGACGATGATCGCGTGGTACTTGCGCTCGGTGGAGGCCTCGAAGCGGTGAAAGCAGCTCACCCGCGCCCACTCCCGGAAGAGATCGATGTCGCCGGTGTAGTTCATCTGATCGACGATGTGCGCGCCGCCCGGACGGCAGCCGATCTCGCCGAAGATGGCCTCTCCCTTCGGGGTGAGGAACCACTCCATGTGGGTGAAGCCGTCGCCCATCTTCAGCGCCTTCAGCACGCCGCGGCCGAGCTCGACGCCGGGCCGGTGCTTGGGCCCGTACATGTCGCGGACGGTGATGACCGCCGGGCTGATCCACTCGTGTGTGCGCGCCTCGAGCGGCTTGGGGAGATACTGCGCGACGTTCTCGTAGGCGGGCCGGCCCTGGATGCAGACCGTGTCGTAGGTGAACTCCTCGCCCTGGATGTACTCCTCGCAGATCGCCTCCTGCACGTTCTGCATGAGCACGATGGCGTTCTCGAGCTCCTTGGCGGTCTCGACGCGGTAGGTGTCGGCGCTGCCCGCCCCGGCGATGGGCTTGACGATGGCGGGGTAGCCGATCTCCTCGACCGCGGCGCGCATCTCGTTCGCGGTGCGGGCGCGGAAGGACTTCGGGACCCGGAGGCCCGCGGCCTTCACCCGCTCCTTCATGAGCTGCTTGTCGCGGAAGCCGCGCACCACGTCGACGCTCATGCCGGGCACGCCCCAGCGCTCGCGCATCTTCGCCGCGCAGAGCTGGAGCGGCTCCCAGTTCGCGAGCACGCGATCGATCTGACGGCCGCGCAGCCACTTGCTCACGCGGTCGATCACGTCCTCCTCGTCCATGATCTTCGGGACCTGGAGGTAGCCCGCGAGGTGCTTCTTGAGGCCCGGCGGCAGGGCGTCCTTGTGGGAGTCACCGACGCCGTACACGGCCGCTCCGACCTCGGCGAGGCCGCGGGTGTACTCCTGCATCTCGGGGGGGTAGGCCGGGGAGAGAAAGACGACGCGCATCGGAGCGAAGCTACCACGGCAGCGGCCCGGTCCATCGCTTGATGCGCGCTCACCGCGTGGCATCTTCCGGCCCGCCATGAAGCGCTCGGCCCTCGCGTTCGTCCTCTTCCTCTCCGCCTGCGGCGGCTCCGGCGCCGCCCTGCAGGCCGCCGCGTACCCCGGCGACACGCGGGTCACGCCCCGCCGGCTCGAAGGCCTGGCGCGGGAATTCGAGAACATCGCGCCCTGCACCGCCGCCGACACCATCGACATCAGCGGGATGGCGCCGCAGGTCTACCACGTCGAAGGCTGCGGCAGCGCGGCGGACTACGCGCTCGAGTGCCGGCCGCGCGCATCGGGGGGCTACGGTCCGAGCGAGACCTGCAGCTGGCGGATGTTCAGCGACGTGACCGTCCTGGCCGCGAGCGCCTTCGGCTGCAGCCGCGAGACGATCGACGCGCGCCCGGTCGGGGCGAACGCCCGCGAGGTGACCGGCTGCGGCTACCGCGCGGTGTACACGCTGCAGTGCGCCCCCGGGGGCTGCCAGTGGATCCTCACCGGGCGGATCGAGGGCACGGCGACCTCGGGCGGCAACGGCGGCGGATACGCGTACTGATGCGGACGCGCGCGCCGCAGCGGCGCACGGCGGAGACTTCGCGTCCGCGGTGCCGGAGCGGCGCGCTGCTCGCAGGCTCGCTCGCCATCGCGCTCGGCTGCTCGCTCGAGCGGGCGCCGCTCGTCGAGCGGGCCGCGATGGACGCGGGGCTCGATGCGCGGCGAACGGGCGACGGCGGATCCGAGGACGCGCCCGCGGCTCCGCTCGACGGTCCGGAGCTCGACGCACCGGTCCCGCCCCCCGATGCGCCGGATCCTTGCCTGAGCTGCCCCGTCGGCACGCGCTGCGACACGAGCGGCGCCTGCGTGTGCGACGGAATGCTCTGCGCCGCATTCGGCGAGTGCATCGGGGACGTGTGCGAGGCCTGTGGGCAGCTCGAGGACCGCTGCTGCGCGGACGGCTCGTGCAGGCCGGGCAACCGCTGCATGGGCGGCTCCTGCGTGGAGGCCGGCGGGGGCTGCGGAGGACTGGGCGAGCCGTGCTGCATGGGCGTGATGTGTGAGGGCGGCGCCGAGTGCCTCGGCGGCGTGTGCGCGGCCGCGGGCAGCTGCGGCGGACCGGGCGAGGCGTGCTGTGCGGGAGGCGCCTGCGTGACAGGGCAGCTCTGTCGTGACGAGTTTCTCGGACCCGATCGCTGCCGGTCGTGCGGCGGGCTCACCGAGCCGTGCTGCCCGGTCGGGCCCCGGTGCCGTTCGGGGACCTGCATCGACCTCTTTCTAGAAGAGGTCTGCGGGCTCTGAGCCCGCGAGGGGCGCTTCGTCGGCAGCGTCGTGGGACGCGCCGGCCCCGCCCGCCGCTCAGAAGCTCGCGTCGAGCTGCAGGCGCACGGTGTGCGGGCCGCGGCCGAAGTCGTCGCCGAAGCCGTGCGTCCAGTCGAGCTGCACCTTCAGCGCGTGGCCGTTGAAGTAGGCGTTGAGGCCGCCGGCGAGCCCTCGGCCGCGGGCGGCGAGCGTGGCGATCAGCTCGGGATCGGTGGGGCCGATCGCCTCCATCTGCTCGTAGCGGGCCCACACCTCGAGCTGGAAGAGGTCGAGCAGCGTGCTCGTCGCGTAGCTCGTCTGCACGAGGCCGCCCCAGGCATCGCGCGCAAAGAGCGTGCTCGTGACGGTGTCGCCGCCGCGCTCGAAGGTGACGGCACGTGAAGGCGCGGTCGCCTGCCGCCACACCACCTCGGCGAGCAGGTAGAAGCCCTGCCACTTGAAGGCGAGATCGCCCGCGGCGTGCAGGGTGTCGAAGGTGACCGAGCCGCGCGGCTCGGCGGGGGCGCCGTCGAGGGAGACCGGGAGCGAGTACGCCTCGTAGGGATCGCCGGTGGTGGCGCGGCGGCGGTCGGTCTGATGATCGAAGGCGAACGCGCCGCCGACCATGAGCCGCGGCTCGGCGGTGCGCGCGAGATCGCCCTCGACGTCCTCGTCGAACGAGCCCATCGGCCGCACCGAGACCCGGGCGACGTAGAGGAAGCCCGGCTCGCGCGTGCCGAAGCGGTTGCGCCCGTCGCCGCCGAAGACGCCGAGCTGGTAGCCGAGGCGGCCGCCCCAGCCGAAGAGGTCGTTCGAGTAGATCGCGAGGCCCACGTCGCGGTCGAGGGTGAGCTCGCGGACGACCTCGGCGCGGTCGACGCTCTGGAGGGCGAACTCGCGGATCGTCCGGGCGCGATCGAAGGGCACGAAGAACTGGCCTACGCGGAGCGTGAGGTCGCGGAGGTGGGTGAGCTCGAGGAAGGCGTCGAAGATCGGCGAGGGGTTCGTCACCGCGCTCGTGGCATCACCGCTCGGGCCGCGGGTCGTCACGCGCAGCGTCTCGAAGTCGTTGCCCCCGAACGCGAGCTGGATGCCGTAACGCACGTGCGGGTCGAGGACGTGGCCCCGGAGCCAGAGGCGGAGCGTGCGGATCTGCGTGTCGTTGCCGAGCTCGGGGCTGGCGTCGGCGTCGGCGTCGTCGTCGCCGACCGTGACCGAGCTGCGGAGCTGGATGCGCGACAGGACGGTCAGAGAGAACGCGTCGCCCGCAGTCGCGGTGAGGCCGCGCCCCGGCTCGAGGGTGAAGGTCGGGACGGAAGGCGCAGCCGGAGCGGAAGCGGAGGGCGCGGCAGTGGGCGGCAGGCTCGGCACAGGCGCAGGCTCGACCGCGGGCGCGGGCGCGGGCGGCGCGGGTGGAGCGGCCGCCTCCTCGGGGGGCGAGTCCTGCGCGGCGACGGACAGGGGCCAAGCCGTGAGGGCGGCGACGAGGACGAGACGAATTCCGCGAAGTGACACAGGCGCCTGGGAGCAGGGACGGTGCCATGTCACGGATCCGGCGCCGGCGACATTTTCCGTGTCCCGTCACGATCGATCCCGGGTTTTCCGTTTCCCATCACGGGGAACGCCGCGGCCCGTCACGGCTCGGCGCGGAACGACAGCGACCGGAACGAGGTCGCCCCGCGTCCGTCGCGGACCACGACGAAGAGCGTCCCGGGGCCTGGTTCGGTCGGGGCGTTCCAGACCGAGGCGGCCCCGCGCTCGGGGTCGGCGGGCTCGCGGCCCGCGCGCTCGGTCTCGAAGCGGCCCGCCGTCGCCACGAAGCGCACGCGCATCGCCTCGCGCTCGGTGACGAGGGCCCCGGACTCGGGGTCGAAGCGCAGGTACCGCTCCGCGCCGCGGCAGCCGCGAAACGGGGTGCAGTCCTCGGCGCAAGTCGCCTCGTCGTCGACCCCGCACACGCCGTCGCCGCACACGTCGGAGTCGGGGCACGCCGGCCAGCGCGCCTCGAGGACGACGCGCTCGCCCGCGCGAACGACGAGGGACTCGCCGATCGCCTCGCGGCGGCCGTCGTCGAAGGTCGCCACGATCTCGTCGATCTCCGGGGCCTCGTTGATCCGGTAGCGGCGGCGGAAGTCGGCCGAGACCGCCTGCGTCGCGCCGGCGAGGCCGCAGCGCAGGCGCACCGCGCCGAACACCATCGCGTCGTCGTCGGGCTCGACCGCGCGCACCGGGATCGCGTAGCCGCCGCTCGGATCCGGCTCGGCCACCCGGCCCGCGGGCTCGCCCGGCTCGGCGGGCGGCGGCTCGGGCCCGAAGAGGCGGCAGGCGTCGCGCGGCAGCGACGTCTCGACCGTCCCGCCGAAGCCGAGAGGCAGGATGTCCTCACCCTCCCAGGCGAGGCAGTCGCGGCTCACCCCGCCGAGCTCGGCGAGCGAGCGGCGCGCGGTGCACACCGACCACTCGACGCCGTCCGCCGGCAGGCGCCCGGTCGCGTCCGCGTAGAGCACCTCGAGCGTGACCCGCTCGCCGGGCGCCGCCTCGGCGGGCGTGGCACGGACCGCGAGGATGCGCGGCGCGCCCAGCACCGACTCGTCGACGTCGAGGTCGGGCACGCACGAGGCGAGCCCCAAGAGCAGGAGCGCGCGCTTCACAGCTCCCCTCGGATGCCGAGCACCGGCAGCACCGGGAAGCCCGCGACGAGGCCGCGCGTGCTGAAGTCGGGTCCGTACACGATCTCCTCCGCGTTCGTCTGGTTCCACACGTTCAGCACCTCGAGGGACACGTCGAGCCGCATGGGTCCGATCTCGAAGCGGCGTCCGAGGCGCGCGTCGAGCTGCACGAAGTCGGGCAGACGCGTGCCGTTGTGCGCGCCGAACGCGGGCTGGTAGCGATCGAGCGCGGCGTCGTAGACGGCCCCGAGCACCACGGTACGCGGCGCTCCGGTCGCGTAGCGGAAGCGCACGCTCACCTCGAGGCCGGCGAGCGGGATCTCGTAGGCGAGCACCGCGGTCAGCACGTGGGTCTGATCGAAGTCGGAGAGCCGCCACGCCGCGCCCAGGCGATCGAGTCGCTCGCTCCGCGACAGCGTGTAGGTGATCCAGCCCTGGAAGCCCTCGAGCAGCTCCTGCCGCACGAGTGCGCTCAGGCCGACGTTGCGGCCGCTGCCGCTCGCATCGAGGGCGCGGGCGCGGAGCGGCGAGGCGTCGTCGCTGCGCATCGGAAGGCCGCTCGTCTCGGTGTAGAAGCCGGTGAGCTCGAGCGTGGTGGTCGGCGTCGGGCGTGCGGCCGCGGCAAGCACCAGATGCAGGCCCTGCGCGACGCCCAGATCGGGCGTACCGAAGGCGGCCGAGAGGTCCTCGGCGGGCGCGGGCTGGTGCACGAGGCCGACGGCGCCGCGAAGCGAGAGCTCGGGGAGCGGCGCGACGAGCACGGTGAGGCGCGGCTCGGCGCGGAAGTCTTGGCGGAAGAGGCCGACCGCGGGCGTGTCGCCCTCGGCGGGAAGGCGGCGGCTCACGCTGCGGAGGTAGGGATCGACGCGGAGGCTCGGCACGACGTGGAGCAGCTCACCGAAGGGCGCGACGTCGGCCTCGACGTAGGGCGCGATCGAGACGGTGGTGACGCTCCAGGTGTCGGTCGCGATGGCGGGCGGCGGCGGCTGACCGAACACGCGCAGGTCGCCCTCGCGGGTCGGCAGGCCGATCGAGCCGCGTCGCGCGAGCCGGCTCTCGCTCACCTCGGCGTCGAGGCCCACCTCGAGGGAGAGCTCGGCGGCGAGCCGCGAGCGCCACGACGCGCGAAGGCCACCGAGGAAGGTCTCGCGCGTGACGGAGGTCGCGATCGGACCGAAGCGCGCCTCGCCGAGGCGCTCGTCGCGTCCGACGAAGGGCGTCACCGACACGACCGTTCCATCGCCGTGATCGCGCACCCAGCGCAGGTAGAGCCGCTGGAAGTCGAGGGCGCGGGTCTCGCTCGTCGCGAGGGCCGGGTCGGTGTTGGGGACGCCGCGCGCGTAGCGGTCGGAGGCGAGCAGCCCGACGAGCTCGAGGCGGTCGCCCCCGCCGAGATCGAAGAAGGCCCGCGCCTGGCCGTCGCGGTAGCGGGGGATCGGCACGAACGCGAGCGCCTCCGCGCCGAGGGCCGGCTCGGCATAGAGGTCGAGGAGGCTCACCCGGGCCGAGGTCGCCAGACGCACGCGATCCCCGACGGCGCCGCGCACCGTCGCCGCGGCATCGAGGAGATCGACCGCGACGGTGCCGTGCACGCCGTCGCCCTCGGGGGTGCGGGTGCGGATCGCGACGAGGCCGCCGAGACCGCGACCCCACGAGCCACCGTAGCCGCCCGGCACGAGCTCGATGGCCTCGACGAACTCCGGCTGCACCACCGAGCGCAGGCCGCCCTCGTGCATGAGGCGAGGGATGGGCACTCCGTCGACGTAGATGCGCGTGTCGTCGGGGGCCGCGCCCCACACCACCAGCGAGCCGGAGCCTGCGGCGGCGCGCGCGACCCCGGGCAAGCTCTCGACGACCCGCACGACGTCGCCCGAGGTGCCGGGCACGAGCCGGGCCTCCTCGGCGCGGACCTCGGTGGACACCGCGGCGCGGCGCAGGGCCGGGGCGGTGACCACGATCTCGAGATCGTCGGAGGGCGCGCCCGCGTCCTCGATCGGCGCGAGCGAGACGTCGTAGGCGACCTCGAGCTGCTCGCCCGCAGCGAGGGTCTCCTCGGTCTGCACCGCGGTGAGCCGCTCTGCCACGAGGGTCACGGTGTACGCGCCGGGGGCGAGCTCGGTGAGCGCGAAGCGGCCCTCGGCGTCGGTCGTGATCTCGTGCCGCACCTCGCCCTGCACGAGCGTGACGAGCACGCCGGGGATCGCGGCGCCTTCGGCGCGATCGCGCACCACGCCGAGCAGGGAGGCGGTGCTCGGCGGAGGCGGCGCCTCGACCGCCAGCCGGAACGCATAGCGGTACTCGACCCGCACCGCCGCGGGCACTCCGTCGAGCTCGGCGGGACGGAACACGAACTGCCGCACCGCCGCGAGCGCAGCCGCGTCGAAGTCGGCGCCCGCGCTGGTGACGATCTCGGCCTCGGTCACCGTGCCGTCCGCGCCGATGACGATGGAGAGCACGACCTCGGCCTGCCGGCCCGCCGCGCGCTCGGCCTCGGGATAGGCCGCCTCGACCGAGGTGACGAGCTCGGGCGCGCGGGTGAGCTCCTGCGCGGCGGCGGGCGCGGCGAGGAGCGCGAGGGCGAAGACGACGAAGCGCATGGGACGGCTCAGAGCTGGAAGCGGATCGCCACGGTGAAGGTCGCCGCGACGGGCTCGCCGCAGCGGGTGGCCGGCGCGAACGAGGCAGCGCGGGCGGCCTCGAGCGCGGCCTCGTCGAGACCGGGCTCGAGCGGCGTGACGACGCGCGCCCCGATCACGCGGCCCTCGGCGTCGACCTCGAGCTCGACCCGCACGCGGCCCTCGATCCCGGCGGCGCGGGCCTCGTCGGTGTACCGCGGCGGCGGCATGGTGAGCGCGCGCGGGCGCACCTCGGCCTCCTCGCAGCCGCCGCGCGGCGGAGCGGCCGCTGTGGGGGCAGCGTCGAGCACGCGGCGCTCCTCGCGGACCCGAGGGCCGGTGCCCGTGCCGCCCGGCACGCCGCCCGGATCCCCGAGCGGCACGGCGATTCCCGGGCCGGTGCCGCCGCTCATCGAGAGGCCGAGCGCGGGCGCCGGCGCGGGCGCGGGCGCCGGCGCGGGCGCGGCCGGAGCCTCGGCGACGGGAGCTTCGCGGCTCGGGGCGCGGCGCGGCGCCGGCGCGACCGGCTCGAGCGCAGGCGGTGGCGGCTCGGGGATCTCCGCCGGGGGCGGCGGCTCGGGCTCCGGCGCGGACGGCCGCGGCGCGCTCCGCACCGCGACGCGGATCGGCGCGCGGGCCGGGCGCTCCTCGATCGACACGAGGCCGACCGCGATGGCGCCGTGGAGCACGACGCTCGCGCCGTAGAGGATCGCCTGCGACCGGAGCGTCATCCGATCACTCGGCGGCTTCGACGTTGATGGCGAACGAGGAGATCCCCTCGACGCGCGCGAGGTCCATCACCCGCACGACGTTGCCGTGGGCCGCGGCCGAGTCCGCGCTGACGATGAGCGTCGTCTCGGGCCCGCCGCGCGCAGCCTCGCGGAGCCGCTCGATGAGCTGCGCCTCGGTCACCTCCGCGTCGCCGAAGAACATGCGCCGGTCGGCGGTGAGGGTGACGGCGGCGACCGAGGCGACGCTCCCGTCGGAGGTGCTCGCGGTCGGGAGCTCGACCCGCATCGACTGCTGCACGATGTAGGTCGCGGAGACCATCATGATGACGAGCAGCACGAGCACGACGTCGACCATCGGCGTCACGTTGATGCCCACGATCGGGGCGCGGCGGCCTCCTCGGCCGCTCGAAGCGGTCGCGGCCACGTCACTCCGCTCCTTCCGCGGCGAGGGCGACGTCGCGTGCCTCGCTCGGAGCGCTGGGCGCCGTGGAGATCACAGGCCGCGACGCGGCCGCGTTGCCCTCGACGCTGCCGCCGCGCTCGCGGGTGGTGAGCCACGCCGAGACGAGCTTCGTCAGCGCGTCGGCGTCGTTCTCGATGTCGCCGATCTTCTTCTGCGCGGCGTTGAAGGCGACGACCGCGGGGATGGCGACGAAGATGCCGACCCCGGTCGCGACGAGGGCGTCGGCGATGCCGCTCATCACGCTGCCCATCGCCCCGGCATCGCCGGTGCCGAGGTGCGCGAAGGCCTCGATGACGCCGAGCACCGTGCCGAAGAGGCCGATGAAGGGCGCGTTGTTGCCGAGCGTGCCGAGCAGCGTCATCGAGCGCTCGAGGTGGGCGCGCTCCCGCGCGATGGCGCTCGCCGCGGCGTCGCTCACCGCCGAGGCTCCGCCGGAGCGGAACGCGAGCGCCTGGCGCACCACCCTCGCCTCGATGGCGGTGCTGCGCTCGAGGACGGCGAGCACCTCCTTCTCGCCCTCCGACTCCATCGCCCGGCGGACCGCGGCGTGCAGACCCTCGCCGCTCGCGCGGTTCTTGCGGAAGAAGAGTGCGCGCTCGGCCATCGCGGCGAACGAGACGACCGAGAGCAGGAGCAGGCCGTAGAGGACCCAGCTCGAGCCGAGCAGGGCGAAGCGGACCAGGGTGTCGACGAGCATCGTGGTGTCTCCTCAGGGGAACGAAACGGCGGTGACGTAGAGGGGCGGTCCGGCGCCGCCGTTCGCGCTCAGGCCGAGCACGACGCCGCTCCGGCGGTCGGTGAGCACGAGGCGGGAGCCGCCCTCCCCGTCGGGCTCGCGGCGGTACACGGTCACGACGAAGGTCGCGCTCGGGCGGCCGCACGCCTCGAAGAGGTTCGCGTAGACGAGGTAGGTGCCGGGCGCAGGATCCTCGGCGAACACCAGGCTCTCGGCGTTGCGCGCGTCGAGCACGCACTCGGCGTTGGAGTTGCGCGAGAGGCGACCGACGCTCGGGTCCATGAGGACCTCACGCGGGATCGGATCCCCGTCCTCCGAGAGCGCAGTGGTCGGGCTCCGGTGATCGACGCGCTTGCCCTCGGGGGTGTCCACGACGAGATCGAGATCGACCGGCTCGTCCCAGGTGAGCGTGATGACCGCGGCCGGCGGGGTCGCGGACGGATCGCAGGCGCGGAGGTTGTCGGGCACGGTGTCGTCGACGACGCAGAACTCGAGCTCGCGGAAGGGCCCAGCGAGTCCGGCCTCGTCGATGGCGGCGAGGCGCAGGCGATGCAGGCCCGCGGGGATTCCGCCGCCGACGTCGTAATCGAACGAGAAGAATCGCTCGCCGGGGAACGCGCCGTCCAGGCCTTCGACCGGCGTGACCCACCAGCCCGTGCCGAGATCGACGAAGCCCACGCCGATCGCGACGGCGTCCTCGGTGACGCGGCCGGCGAGGAAGCGGTCGAGCTGTCCGATCGTCACGATCGTGCTCGACAGGTCGAGGGAAGTGACCCCGGGTCCAGGCGACTCCGGGTCCTCGCTGCCGGGCAGCGCCCCCAGGCGGAAGCGCCCCGAGCGCACGCGGATCGGCTCGCCAAGGCCGACCGGCTGCATCTCGCCGGTGCAGCCGAGGCCGAAGAGGACGAAGGCGAGGAGCGCGCTCCTCATCGGACCTCTCCCTGCACCCGCACGGTGAACTGGTCGTTCCGGAGGTCGGCCGGCACGCCCCGGCTGTCCCGCCCGAGCGCGTCGAAGATGGCGTCGTACTGCACGACGAGCCGCAGCGCGACACCGGGGAGGAGCGCGTCCGGGATGCGCACGCCGACGAGCGGCGAGAGCGTGTGGATCGATGCGTCGGCGGGCACCGCGATGCCGCGGCGCACGTCGAGCAGGTCCGAGTTCGGATCGTAGAGGTCATAGCGGACGCCGACGAGCGCCCAGCCGAGGACCTCCTGCACCGCCGCGACGTAGGCCGACAGCTCGCGCACGTCGGCGCCGAGCGCGATGGGGTCGGCCACGAAGAACGAGCGATCGAGGTTCTGCGCGAGGACGACCTCACCGAAGAGCGCAGTGACGCCGAGCGGGGTCCGGAGGGTGAGCTCGAGGTCGACGCCGAGGGCCCAGTGCTCGAAGGTCGCCGAAGGCGTAGCGGCGCGTCCGGGCACGCCGATGAGCTCGCCGGTGTCGAGCGTCCCGCTCTCGTTCAGATCACGCCACTCGAGCCGGTTCTGCGTGGCGTCGGTGCCCTGGTGAAAACCGGTGCCCCACAGAAACGAGACCCCTGCGGCCAGGTTCAGCTCGGGAGCGGGATCCAGATCCACGCCGAGCCGGCCCACGAGATCCGGGGCGCCGGTCGGGTCGACGGTGGGTGCGCCCGCGCGGTCGTCGAGCGGCGTGCCGCCGAGCACCGCGAGGTCGTAGCGGAAGATGCCGAGCGCGCCGTCGAGACGCGCGCCGACGTCGATCGGGCCGCGGAAGAACGCGAGCGAGCCGGTGCTGCGCTCCATGAACGGCATCTCGCGCTGACCGAGGCGCACCTCGTGTCCGAAGGGGATCTCGATCACGCCGGCGCGGAGGCGCACGAGCGGACGGGACGAGTCCCCATCGGGCAGGAAGAGGCCGACGGTCGCGCGGCGCACGCCGGCGAAGAGCCCGCGGCTCGTCGAGACGTCGAGCTCGAGGTCGAGCTCCACGAACTGCCAGCGGCCCTCGAGACGCAGGCGGCCGCGGCGCAGGACGAAGCGGTTGCGGTTGAGGTAGACGCCGCCCTGGAGCACCTCGTCCTCGGAAAGATCGCTCCATTCGTATTGCGTCTGGATCCAGGCGCTCAGGTGCAGCCCGCCGAGGATCTCGTCGAGCAGACCCGGGGCGGCCGGCGCGGGCGCCGCAACGGTCGAGCCGGCCCCCGGCTCCTCCACGGGCGCGACCTCGCTCGGCGCCGACTCGAGCGCGCCGAGGCGCGCGGTCAGCGCCGCGACCTCGCTGCGCAGGCGGTCGAGCTCCGCCGCGTCGTGCGACGCCGCAGGCGCAGCATCCGACGGCGGAGGTGCGGCCGTGATCTCGAGATCGTCGTCGGCCGCGGCGGCCACGAGCTCGAGGTCGTCTTCCTGAGCGGCCGCGGGCCGCGCGCCCAGGAGGGCGGCGGCCGCGACCATCAGGGGCAGGAGCCCGTCAGGGCAGCGGAGGCAGCGAGCCATCGGAGAGCAGCAGGGGAAGGCGTGTCGAGTCGTTTGCGAAGGGCTCGCAGGCGGCGTCGGTGCATCCGTTGAGCAGGTGGAGCTCGATCTCGGGCGGGCAGGCCCAGCAGCCGGTGGGATCGTCGCAGGGCGGCCCTGCGTCGGTGCCGGGCACGTCGGTGCCGGGCGCGTCGGTGCCGGGCGCGTCGGTGCCGGGCGCGTCGGTGCCCGGGGCGTCGGTGCCGGGCGCATCGGTGCCGGGCGCATCGGGTCCCGCGTCACGCGGCCGTCCGGTGTCGCTGCCGACGTCGGGCGGTGCGTCGTTGTTGCGGTCGCAGGAGGTCACGAGGCCGGTCGCGGCGAGCGTGAGTGCGATGAGGAGGAAGGAGCGCATCTCAGATCACCTCGCAGTAGCCGAAGCGGCAGACGGGAGAGGAGCTCGGGCAGTCCGTGCTCGTGGTGCAGGTGGCGCAGTCGCTCGAGCCGGTCGCGCGGAAGTCGTAGTAGCAACCGCAGGGCTCTTCGGGCTGGTAGCTGTAGAGGGGCCCGATGTCGGAGTCGCGCCACACGGTCATCGCGCACTGCGGCACCGTGCCGTTGTCGATGATGAGGTCGAGCAGGGGCACCGAGGGCGGCAGCGGGGTGTCGCCGGTGAAGTAGCCGATGAGGCGCGCCGCGTCGGGGTCGGTGATCGCGCCCGCGGCGTTCACCCGCGCGTAGAAGTGGTACGCGCTCCAGAGGTAGTAATGACCGTCGCGGAGGTTCCGCTTGTCGAACGCCGTCGCGCTCGAGTCGGGCCAATAGCCGCAGGTCTGATCGACGTGCTGGTAGGCGAGCGTGCGGACCACCGAGCGGTTCAGGTCGGCGACCTCCGAGCTCACGAAGCCGATCGCCGCCTCGGGGTTCGGCGAGGTGTCGAGCTCGGTGATCATCGCCTGGTTCGTGCGGACGTCGAGGCACGGCAGACCGCTCGCCGCGTTGCCGCACACGAAGCGATCCGCGGGCACCCCGGACGCGAGGCCGATCGCGATCTGGGCCGCGCTCGTGGCGTTGCGGCCGTAGATCTCGCCCGGCACCGTCCACGGGCTCACGCCGCCGGTGGGGCCGAAGCCGTAGATGAAGTAGAGGGCCTCGGAGGAGATCGAGGTCTGGCTCGACTCCGTCGGCACGATGAGGCTCCAGCCGGTGACCGGACCGGCGAAGTCGCCGATCCCCGGCGGCAACTCCTCGACGCCGGAGCACAGCGTCGCCGCGGTCCCCATCATGCCGAAGTCCGGCTCGACACCGGTCGTGGGCAGTCGGCAGCTCTGCTCCACGCCGGCCGCGTTCCAGTAGGCCGCGGTGCCGGTGATGCCGGTGCCGTCGACGTAGGGCGTGATGCCGAAGCACGCGCCGGGCGAGGCGTAGACGAGGGTGATGGGATCGGGGAGCGCTGCGAGGCGCGCCGCGAGCAGCGCGAGGAGCGGCTTGCTCGCGCTGCCGCCCGCGCCGATGACGGCGTTGGGCAGCGACGTGCAGTCGGGCTGCGCGAGGGCGGTGCTCGCGCCGAGCGGTGAAGCGAGCGCGAGGGCGCCCGCGATGCAGAGGAGGGAGGTTCGGTTCACGCCCTCGCCCTCAGCAGACACCGTGCCACCGCTCCATCGCCCCAGTTCCGTGATCGCTCCTGGGATCCCGCGACGGGGCCGGCGTAACGCTCCGGCAGATCACGGGACACCCCCCGAAACGACGACGTGCCCGGGGCCTCGAGGCCACCGGGCACGTCATCGCAGACGGTCTCTCGGAGCTCAGCGGTTCGGCTGCGGCGTGAGGCGCAGGTAGGGCCGGACCTCCTTCCATCCCCTCGGGAACTTCTCCGCGAGGATCGCCGGGTCCTTCAGCGAAGGCACGATCACCACCTCCTGCCCATCGACCCAGTTCGCCGGGGTCGCGACCGAGTGGCCGTCGGTGAGCTGCAGCGAGTCGAGCACGCGGAGGATCTCGGCGAAGTTCCGGCCCGCGCTCGGCGGGTAGGTGATCGTCGCGCGGATCTTCTTGTTCGGGTCGATGAAGTAGACCGAGCGCACGGTGATCTTCGCGTCGGTCTCGGGGTGCACGAGGTCGTACAGCTTGCTGACCTTCTGGTCCGCGTCGGCGAGGATCGGGTAGTTCAGCTTCACGCCCTGCGTCTCCTCGATGTCGCCGACCCACCGCACGTGCGAGTCGAGCGGATCGACCGAGAGCGCGATCGGCTTGGCGTTGCGGGCGGCGAACGCGTCGGCGAGCTTCGCGACCGCGCCGAGCTCGGTGGTGCAGACGGGGGTGAAGTCGGCGGGGTGCGAGAAGAGGACGACCCACTTCCCGTTCGCCCATTCGTGGAACGAGATGGGGCCGAAGGTGGAGTCCTGCTGGAAGTCGGGGGCGATGCTGCCGAGATGAAGGCTCATGGTTCCTCGCTGTCGAATGAGAGGGTCGCGGCCCAGTGAGCAAGCGAGGTGCCCACCCCCCGCGGTCGCCCGCCGCGATGCGGCCTGGGAGCCCGTGACGAAACACGGCTCAGGATCGCTTCGCCATGCTCGGAGACGGCGCCTGGGAGGGCCCGCACGCGGGCTTCGTGGGGCCCGCACGCAGCGGCCTGGTTCGTGCGAGGGTCGCCCGCGACGACGCGCGGCGCACCGCCGCGACGACCAGGAGACGCATGACCGAACCGACCCTCCCAAGCCAGCCGCGATCGGTGAGCGACCACGCGGCGAGGCAGCTCGCGAACGCGACGAAGACCGTGCCGATGCTCGGGGCCATCACGCCCCGCTGGCTCGTCCACATGCTGCAGTGGGTGCCCGTCGAGGCGGGCATCTACCGCCTCAACCGGGTGCGCGAGGGCTCCGAGATCACCGTGACCTGCGGCGACCGGGACGAGCGCCTGCTCCCGCAGACCTACGTCGACTACGACCCGAACCCGCGCGAGTACTTCCTCAGCGCGGTGAGCACGATCGTCGATGTGCACACGCGCGTCTCCGACCTCTACAGCCAGCCCCACGACCAGATCCGCGAGCAGCTCCGCCTCACGATCGAGATCGTGAAGGAGCGGCAGGAGAGCGAGCTCATCAACAACAAGGAGTACGGGCTACTGACCCAGATCGCGCCCTCGCAGCGCATCGCGACGCGGAAGGGCCCGCCCACGCCCGACGATCTCGACGAGCTCATCAGCAAGGTGTGGAAGGAGCCGGCCTTCTTCCTGGCGCATCCCCGGGCGATCGCGGCCGTCGGCCGAGAATTCACCCGCCGTGGTGTGCCGCCGCCGACCGTCACGCTCTTCGGCTGCCCGTTCCTCACCTGGCGCGGTCTGCCCCTCGTGCCGAGCGACAAGGTCGCCATCGACGCCCAGGGCAAGACGAACATCCTGCTCGTCCGCGTGGGCGAGAAGCGTCAGGGCGTCGTGGGCCTCTTCCAGCCGGGGCTGCCCGGCGAGCAGTCGCCCGGGCTCTCGGTGCGCTTCATGGGGATCGAACGCAACGCCATCGCGCAGTACCTGATCTCGCTCTACTGCTCGCTCGCGATCCTCACCCCGGACGCCGCCGCGGTGCTCACCGACGTCGACGTCACGAAGTACCATGAGTACCCCTGAGGGCCCCCCGGGCGGCGCGTCCGTGCCGAGCGGCGTGCCCGCCGAGCTGCGGGGCACGGTGCTCGACCCCGCGTTCCTCGGACGGCTCGCGAACGAGCTGTTCCGCGCGGTGCCGGGCGGCGACGTCGCGCTTCCCTACGCGCCGCCGGCGATCGGGGCGGGGCATCCAGCCTCGTCGCTCGGCGCGCCGGGACTCGATCCGCTGCTCGGGGTCGCGGTGCCGGTCGCGCCGGCCTCGCATCCGGTGAGCAGCCCACCGAGCGGCCTGCCGCGGGCGGGCGGTCTGCGGGAGGCGACTCCGACGCTCCCGCTGGCGGCAGCACCCCTGCCGGCGAGCGCCGCCGCTCCGCCCTCGCTTCGCGAGCTCGATCCATTCGGCACGCTCGGCGCGCTCGGTCCCCTCGAGGCGCCGCCCGGTGCGGGCGCTCTCGCGGGTCGGGCGCCGACGCTCGCGGGGCCCGGCCGCGACGGCGACATGCCCTATTTCATGGTCGATCCGGGCCTCGATCCGGGTCGCCTGCCAGCGCCGCCCCCCACGCTCGGCCTGCCCGCTCCGGGGCCGAGCGCGGCCCTCTCGCTCACGCCCGAGCTCGTGCCCGCGCTCGCGCTGCCCCGCGGACGCTTCGACGTCCACGCGGTGCGGCAGGACTTTCCGATCCTCTCCGAGCGCGTGCACGGCAAGCCGCTGATCTGGCTCGACAACGCAGCGACCACCCAGAAGCCGCGGCAGGTGATCGAGCGGGTCGCGGAGTTCTACGAGCGGGAGAATTCCAACATCCACCGCGCCGCGCACACGCTCGCGGCCCGCGCCACCGACGCGTACGAGAGCGCACGGGAGAAGGTCCGCCGCTTCCTGAACGCCGGCTCGACGAAGGAGATCGTCTTCGTCCGGGGCACGACCGAGGGCATGAACCTCATCGCCAAGAGCTGGGGTGCGCGGCACATCGGCGCGGGCGACGAGATCGTGCTCACCACGCTCGAGCACCACAGCAACATCGTGCCGTGGCAGCAGCTCGCGAAAGAAACGGGCGCGCGGCTGAAGGTCGCGCCGGTCGACGACACGGGGCAGATCCTGCTCGACGAGTTCGAGCGGCTCTTCACGCCCCGGACGCGCCTGGCGAGCTTCACCCAGGTCTCGAACGCCCTCGGCACCGTCCTGCCGGTCGCGCAGATGGCCGAGATCGCCCGGCGCCACGGGGCCCGGGTGGTGATCGACGGAGCGCAGTCGGTCTCGCACATGCCGGTGGACGTGCAGGCCCTCGGCGCCGACTTCTTCGTGTTCTCGGGACACAAAGTCTTCGGCCCCACCGGCATCGGGGTGGTCTACGGCCGGAGCGAGGTGCTCGAGGAGACGCCGCCGTGGCAGGGCGGCGGCAACATGATCGTGGACGTGACGTTCGAGAAGACCGTCTACGCGCCCGTGCCGGCGCGCCTCGAGGCCGGCACCGGGAACATCGCCGACGCGGTGGGCCTCGGCGCGGCGCTCGACTACGTGAGCGAGATCGGTCTGCCGCAGATCGCCGCGTGGGAGCATGAGCTCGTCGAGCACGCGACCTCGCTGCTCCGCCCGATCCCCGGCCTCACGCTGGTCGGTACGGCGAAGGAAAAGGCGAGCGTCGTGGGCTTCGTCCTCGCGGGCTACGAGCCGCACGAGGTCGGGGTGGCGCTCGACCGCGACGGCATCGCGGTCCGCGCCGGGCACCACTGCGCGCAGCCGGCGCTGCGCCGCTTCGGCCACGAGGCGACGGTCCGCCCTTCGATCGCGTTCTACAACACGCGGGAAGAGGTGGAGCAGCTCGCGCGCAGCGTCGCGAAGCTGGCGGACACGCGGGGACGACGAAGGTAGAGTCCCGGCCATGGCCGACTACGGACGTCGCGTCTACGAGAGCATGCTCGAGATGCTCTCGAGCGAGGAGAACCCGACCCCGATCGTGCGTCTGCACCGCGTGGTGCCGTACCAGCACACGAAGGTCTACGCGAAGCTCGAGTGGTACAACCCCTTCGGTGCGGTGAAGGACCGCGTCGCGGCGAACCTCATCGCGGACGCCGAGCGGCGCGGCGAGGCGCTCTCGAACCTGGTCGAGCCCACCTCCGGCAACACCGGGATGGGCCTGGCCATGATGTCGAACGCCAAGGGCTACTCGTTCACCGCGACGCTGAGCCGGGCCATCCCGCTCGAGAAGCGGCAGGCGCTGCGGCTCTTCGGCACGAACCTCATCGAGCTCGACGACGACCTCTGCCCGATGCCCGGCCAGCCCGAGGGCGCGATGATGCGGGCCGAGACGATGGGGAAGCAGGACGGGTGGCGCTCGCTGAACCAGTACAAGAACCCCGCGAACCCCGACGCGCACTTCCGCACCACCGGGCCCGAGGTGTGGCGGCAGACCGACGGGAAGATCACCCACTTCGTCGCCGGGCTCGGGACCTGCGGGACCATCACCGGCACGGGTCGCTTCTTGAAGAGCAAGAACCCGAACGTGAAGGTGATCGGCGCCCACCCGACCGATGGCCACGACATCCCGGGCGTGCGCAGCCGGAAGGCGCTCGCGCTCACGGATTTCTTCAAGCCCGAGGAGTACGACGGCGTCTACGAGATCACCGACGACGAGGCCTACGGCCTCAACCGCCGGCTGATCCAGGAGGAGAGCCTCATCGCCGGACCGACCTGCTCGATGGCCCTCGCCGCGCTCTTCAAGGCGGTGCCGGACGCGCCGGGGAACCTCGCGGTCGTGATGTTCCCGGACAACGCGTTCAAGTACATGACCTCGTACGTGAAGCACCTGCCGGATCTGTTCCCGCAGGCCGAGCCGGCCCCGGCGGCGATCCCGTTCGCGGCGCAGCTCGAGGCCGCGGCGGCGTTCGCGGAGAACGGCCCCGACGTGGTGACCGCGCACACCGCGGCCGAGCTCCGGGAGCGGGGCGCCGTGATCCTCGACGTGCGCAACCCCGAGGAGATCGCGAAGAAGTCGGTCGACGGAACGCTGAACGTCCCCCTCGACGCGCTGACGCGGGGCGAGCTCGGCGGATTGCCGGCCCAGCGCGACGCGCCGATCGTGGCGATGTGCGCGCGCGGCAAGCGCTCGGTCTACGCCCTCTTGCTCCTCAAGGCGCAGGGCTACGCGAACGTGAAGACCCTCTGGGGCGGCATCGAGGGCTGGTCCGAGGCGGGCCTGCCCGTCACGCGGGGCTGACGCCTCCGAAGCGGCGGGCGAAGTCGTCGAGGAACTCGGCGAGGGCCTCGACCGACGCGTCGGGGACACCGCTGTAAAGAGACGCGCGGAGGCCGCCGTAGAGCGGATGACCGAAGAGCTGGTGGAGGCCGCGCTCCTCGGCCTCGGCCACGAAGCGGCGCTCGAGCTCGACGTCGCCACCGCGGATGCGGAAGGGCACGTTCATGCGCGAGCGGAAGCGCGGCGCGACGTCGTTGCGGTAGAAGCCGCCGCTCCCGTCGAGGCACGCGTAGATCCGGGCGCTGCGCCGGCGCGCGCTCGCCTCGACGGCCTCGAGGCCGCCGCGCTCGACGAGCTCGTCGAGCACGAGGCCGAGCAGGTAGATGGCGAAGACCGGCGGGGTGTGGACGAGGGAGGAGATCGGCGTGGTGCGGGCGGCCTCACGCCAGTCGAGGATGCTCGGGGTGTCGCTGCGCGCGCCGCGGGTGAGGAGCGCGTCGTCGACGATCACCACCGTCACGCCCGCGGGCCCGAGGTTCTTGCCGCTCGAGGCGTAGATCACCCCGTAACGGGTGACGTCGATCGGACGGGAGAGCAGGGTCGAGGTGAAGTCGGCGACGAGGGGCGGCCCCGACCACTCGGGATCCTCGAAGAGCTCGAGGCCGCCGATGGTCTCGTTGGCGCAGAGGTGCAGGTACGCGCTGCGCGGGTCGGTGCGCCACTCGGCGGGCTCGGGGATGGCCCGGCCGCCGAGGGAGCTCGCGTCGGCGGCGACCTCGGTGGCGACGAAGCGTCCGCCCTCGGCCCGCGCCCGCGAGGACCAGTGGCCCGTGAGCAGGTAGCTGCCGACGTCGCCATCGCCGCCCGCGAGGTTGAGCGGCGCCGCGGCGAACTGACCGTGCGCGCCGCCGTGCAGGAAGAGCACGTGGTAGCGCTCGGGGATCGCGAGCAGCTCGCGCAGCCGCGCGGAGGCGTGGCGCATGGCCGCTTGCACGGGGCCGTCCGCGTCGCGGTGGCTGTGCTCGAGGATGCTCGCGCCGGTCCCGGCGTGGTCGAGCAGCTCGGCGCGGACGCGCTCGAGGACCCGCTCGGAGATCGCGGCGGGGCCGGCGGAGAAGTTGTGGATGCGGCGGGGGCGGGGCAGGGAGGCGGGCTCGCTCACGGGGCCTCGGCGGGCTCGCTCGTGTCGCCGGCCCGGCGCCGCGCGTCGACGAGGGCGATGCCGAGCCACATCGGCACGACGAAGAAGAGGACCTCGGCGTGCCCGCCCGCGACCGAGACGA
>Ga0209972_10000256_pt1 | contig 53416 bp, 43 predicted proteins | sample NOAtaG_7_FD_187302 | JGI IMG/M metagenome (GOLD analysis project Ga0209972, IMG submission 187302) | Freshwater lake microbial communities from Lake Erie, under a cyanobacterial bloom - NOAA_Erie_Diel1S_2200h metaG (SPAdes) (version 2) | ecosystem: Environmental > Aquatic > Freshwater > Lake ... | reverse complement strand
ATGTGGGCAACCCAAAACGCACCAAATTCAATCGCATGGCGGTGAACCACGGGGGTTGTCCATCATTTCGACATCAAAAAAACAAAGGAAGTTCTTTGGAATTCATCACAGAATCTCTGCGGAGAAAAAAAAGGTGACATCTTGCTATTGCAGTCAGCCCAATTTCTCAAATTATTTTTATTATGTGTTACTTACCTGATCAATTGAACCCAACCTTTATACAATGCTCTTTCACCACTGCAGTTTGCAACAGAAGCAATCCAGAAATAAACGCCTGCAGGTGAGTCCCCGCCATCCCAGCCATAATTATTCTTATCAAAAAAGACTTCATTGCCGTACCGATTGAAAACTGTATAGGAGGGCGATGGATCATTCGATGCAATTTTGAATTTATCATTCTTTCCGTCATCATTTGGTGTGAAAACATTGGGTATAAATACAGAGTCAGCCGGTTGTATCTCGATATACTTTGGTGGCGTTGTTTTTTGGCAATTCGCTGAATAGACATTCGCAAAGTAGTAACCTGTTTTGCTAGGCTTAAACTGCGCTTCGTTATTAACAATGGTGGCATCGACCTGCTTCGTTTCGTAATAATTCCATTCAATTCTAAATCCGGTATTACTTGGCTTTATCGATAAATAGGTTTCATCGGTGGCGCAAACTTTAATGGATTCTTCGGTTGGTGAAAAATTAAGAAGGAAAGAATCATTGACGGGAATAGTTACTTCCTTCGGACTGCAATATGCTGTTTCTGTAATCACTTTAACGGTGCCATTCTTATTTACCTGAACAGAATTACCTGTATTCTGAATGACGGTGTAATTGGTTTCACCGATGTCTTTTCTCAACCACTGAACATTGGTTAACGATCCATGAGGTGCCGTTAAACTAATAGTGGCTATTCCATTGATGCAAATGTCTCCGGATTTAGTGAGCGAGGGTATAAATGGCGTGGTCACTTGAGCGGTGACGGCCTTCGAATACTTACAACCGAGAGCGGACGAGTAGGAATAGGTTAACGAAAAAGCACCGGCAGGAAGGCTCGAAGGGAGAAATTGATTATTGGTTACACCCGATCCTGTCCATACCCCACCGGTAGGTAAAGCAGTTAATGCGATCGGATTTAACATCGTGTTACAACTTGGAGCGGGCGTATCTACGATCAAATCTAAACTTTCGTTTTTAATGGAAATGACGGGTGAGAAGGAAGAGCAGATGTTCGTTGCTTTCACCTGATACTCTCCTCTTTTTGATGCCACAATCTTACTGGTGGTTAGCCCCAGTGGTAGAAAAATGGCGGTAGAATCAGGCCTGTAATACCATATATAGGCACCGTCTGGTTGCGATTGAATTTCAAGATTGATGGCAATCGTGGTGGTACTTTGACAGACCAGATAGTCTTGTCCGTTGAGTATGGTGGTTAGTGGATTATCCCTTACTTCAATTTGCAGAATACCGGTGTTCGCGCAATTGGGTGTTTGATAGGTAAGAATATGTGTGCCGATGCCAGCCGTCTTTGGGTTAAATGTTCCCAGCGAAGCATCTACGATTCCTGGGCCGCTCCATGTACCCTGAAATGGATATCCAAGTAATGCAAATGTTCCTTCTGAATTGCAGACTGGAGGAACAAGCTTTACAATAGGTGGTGTGGGTACCATATAAACTGATCCGGAAATTTTTCCGGTTGTCAAATCTTCAACCGGTGTACCGATAAAAAAATCGGTTTCATCCATGTGAACCGACAATCCAAAATAGTCTTTTACATGTGAGTCGCCTGTAAAGTCGGCAATCCAGTTCGTTTCTTTCCAAAAATAATCCTTCGACTGAAAGATAGATGCTTTGCCCGGTTTGTTGACGGGCACCCCGGTTTTATAATAGTCACTTAACGGAGAGCCCACAATAATGGTATTCTCAAACGTGGCAAGGGAATACCCAAACAAACCGCTTTCTTCTTTTACATTAGGTAAAATTTTTGATGATTCTGTTCGTGAGGACCATTTTTCATTGGGTAACTTAGTATATACATAAACGACCCCTACATCCCATGTACCGTTGTAATCTTTCGTGGGAGCAGAAATAAAAATGGATCCGTTTGAAATGGAATTGGAGAAACCAAACCGATCTCCATTAGACACGATGTTAAAACTTGAATTAAATTGAATGGGTTCTTGTTCGGATGGAGACAATTGGTACTTTACTTCCCAGGTTCCTGATTCATTTAACTCCACTATTTTTGATCCGGCAACAATCACGTTACCCTCTATGCTAACCGGTACCGTTGAACTTCGAGCGAAAAAATTGGTACCTTGAATGCAAAGCGACTGGCGGAAATTAAATTGGGTGCCATCGAATTTATAGAGTGCCAGAAAAATATGGCATTCATCAAAACCGCCTGAGCTACCACTATCCATATAGGGCATTACCAACCAATCCTGACTTAATGCAATATTGTCTCCGGACAGATAAACAATTAATCCATCCGACTTTAAATCAATTGTTTGAAGGAGTTGAGGGTTATTCCAATCGATTCCTTTTTTATAAACAAAAAATTTACCACTGGGTTCATACCCCGAAGCTGCGACCGCTAAGTATTCTCCATTCGTTGCAATGTTGGAGGCAAATGAATCATCATATTGACCACCAGGCGGTGGAAGGATTTTGCTGGTCTTCGACCATCCTGTGCTGGTTTTTGTATAAATGTAAACAGCACCGGCATTTGCTTTTACGGTGCCATCCGAAGGAGATGCAACAAAAAGATGATCACCAACCCCTCTTACCTTATATCCAAATTGATGACCTGCGGTGCTCTTTTTTGTTGAATACAAATAGTCTTCTTTCCAACCGGATGCAACTTTTGTAAAAGTTTTTAGAGCTACCTCCGTAATTCCGGTGGCTACATGCGAAACATATCCTAAAGTTAAATCTAAATTATTATTGCTTGTCATTACCACTCCATAACGATGGGGAGTTGCTGGATTTGGCAAGCTTACTTCAATTGTTTCTCGGCTGGGATTGCACCAACCACTCATTCCTTTTTTGAGGTGTGTTAAGGTTCCCTTATTATTCAAATTGCGCGATGATACAAATAATTCATCTCCACTGGATGTAAACAGAGTTGGCTCCCAGTTAGTAGTATCTGTATCGAGATCGGGATCAAAGTGACAGGTCAGGTAACCATCGTTCCAAGTACCTGTTTGAGGCTGCTCAAAAAAGACTACTTCATATTTAGGCCTTGGGGTCGAAATATCCACAGACGCCATCAGGAAAATGCCATCTTTTGTAAATGCGAAATTGTTAAAACTGAATCCATAGGAATACGTTCCGTCACCGGCAGCTAGCTTCGCTTCAAGGGTTGGGTTATCGAATTCACCTATGGCATCTTTGTAAATATAAATTTGTCCATTTCCGGTTGGGGCAAATCTTGTAAAGGTGGCCAACCGATTTCCTTGAAACAAAACTCCACCCCCCCCAAAGTCATCAACCTCTACTTCGGGTGGTGGAATGAGCTTTGGTGTGGACGCATTGCTCCATTCTTCACTTATATTTTTATGATATAGATACATGGCACCTGTACTGCCACTCGGAAAAGAATTATCCAAATGCCAGATATCGGTTATTACTATGGTATTTTGATCAGCCGTAATTCCAATAGGATTATTTTGTGAGGTACCGAAAATCCTGGCATCAGGAACTTTCCAAATGGCAAGCTCAGAAAAATTGCTCCAATCCACTCCATTTTTTCTGTACACGTAAACCGTACCACCCTGAGAACTGGCACCAACAAATAGATAGTCTTGGCTTAACTTAACAGTCCAGCCAAATTGAAGTCCGTCCAGTGGAACGGCTGGCAATATGGCCGAGTTTTTTATCCATTTTGTTCCCGATTTTTTATAGATGTATACCACCCCGGTAATTCGACCTACGCTGTCGCTATTGGGAACACCTACCGCCAAAAAATCATCATACATGGAAATAGAGCGCCCAAAGTCAGCTGAATAATCTGCGGAAGTCTCCGGAACAAGTTTGGTGAAATCGGTTAGGCACTGGCCAACAAGATGCGAGGGAAGTAAACAATAAATAAGTAGTAGTTTAAGTATGCGCATTACAAAGGGCAGAAAATTTAAATGTGATAAGAATCTATTGCACTCTATAGTCAACAAAGTTACAATTTTGTTCCTTTAATAGCTGCTCCAAGTCTTTGCTTCTTTTATTCTTTGGATCATTCACCATTTTATAAATAAAATACAAGGGAATTAAAGTCAGCATAGCCCAGCTGTTTTTAACAACACTGTAAATTACAACTCCCGCTAAGAATCCAACAAACAAAGCATTAGTAATAGAAAATGATTTCATTTTCCTTGCCTCCTCTAGTAATTCCTGATCTGTTAATTTTGAAAGGTCTTCGTTTTTCATTTTTGTTTTGCTAAATGCACTGTTGAGTTCTGAAGAAAAAGCGGTACGCGTTGCAAACATGCACCAGCAGGGGATTATTGAGCGCGTCTCAGATTTTGAATGGCTTCTTCTCCTTTTATTTTTGTTCTTGTGATCTCCTCTGGAAATTTCTCTACGACTCCTAAAATATAATTGTCTGTAAATTTAGGATGAATATTTTTTTGGATTCCTTCAAAAGTTATTTTGGAGAATTTCTTACTGTCCAAATAATTTGTGATCATTTTCAGATCCGCTTCTGTTGGATTTATTTCATTGGAAGATTTGTGTATCGATTTTTCCTCTGTAAAATAAACTTCGATATTTTTCACCAAGTCCTCACAGCAAGTAGATAGTAAATCTTCGGAGGATTTAAAACTTTTGTACAGTATATCATCTTTAATTTCCTCTTTAAATGCTTTTAATTTCTCCCAATTACTCATGGCCAATTTAAGTTCTGGGGAGTCGAATGACATCTTTGGAGCCTCAATATAAAAGTAAGCCATGCCAAGAGGAGGATTGTTAACTTCCTTATTCCTTATTGCGTAAAGAAGTTCTTCCGCAGTACCTGATTTTGATCTATCAACCCCAGTTTCGATATCTTTTGTTGGAGTGCCTAATTTATGCTTGAATGCGGCTAATACAATATCAACTTGTGACAAAATTTGGTTATTGATTATATCTTGACCATAACCAGATTGGCTCGCTAATTCTTCCCATCCTCGAACAATTATTCTATATCCACATCTTGCTTCATATCCTGAACGTCTAAACTTTGATTCAAGTGAATTAAGTAACAATTCACGTTCCTCAATCAAATCGCCTGGGGTTGCAATAAGCACATGAATTTCCTTTGTGTTGATTGAATTCCTTTTTCCATTTACAGTTGAGCTAGTCGTAATCTTAGTTTTTTTCTCGTTAATTTCAGCTACTTCATAATTGGAACTCAATTTAAGATCTTCAATGATTATAGTAATAATATTGCATAAACTTTTTACTCCGCTGTTAAATGACGTAGCAAAATAGCTGTCATCGGAATCGCCAAAGAATATCATTGGAGAATATCTAATTTTCCCAAATTCTTCCAAATAGTGACTATTGTCGCCAAAAAATTTGCGAACATACATTTTAGCTTTGCCCTCAATAGAGTCGAAATTATCTTTCGAATAGTAATTAATGACTCTAAGCTCAACTAAAAGCGTTTCAAATAGTTTTATTTGTTCTTGAACGTTCATCTTTCAATTTTAAATCTATAAATAAATTACCGCTAACTCTCAAATATACGCAACTCCCAATTCACAAACTCGCGCCAATCGTTCCAAAATAGCTGGCTTTGCACACCTGTCTAACGCACCATCTTTTGAGTGAAAAGCTGATCTACGTGCTGGCATCGGCCAGCGATAGCAGTGGAAATCCTTTTTGCCTCTAAGCCAAAGAGGCATAGGCAAAAAGATTGAAACGGATAGCGCGTTGCCGCAGTGGCGCGCTTCGCGCCACTGCGGCAGGCCGCCAACAATTCAAAATACCCATCGCTCGTCCGCTGTTATTTCTTATTTTTGCCCTCTTATTTTAATCGTCAATGGCACTTGCAACCAAATACAGCCCCGCTGAAGTAGAAGACAAATGGTATCAGTACTGGATGGACAAGGGTTTCTTCCACTCGGAGCCCAACCCCAACAAAGAACCGTACTCGATTGTGATTCCGCCCCCCAACGTAACGGGTGTGCTGCACATGGGCCACATGCTCAACAACACCATTCAGGATGTGCTCATTCGCAAGGCGCGCATGGAGGGCAAAGAGGCTTGCTGGGTGCCGGGCACTGACCACGCTTCGATTGCTACGGAGGCGCGCGTGGTGGCTATGCTCAAAGAAAAAGGAATTAAAAAATCGGACATCGGGCGAGAGGAGTTTTTGAAATATGCCTGGGAGTGGAAAGAAAAATATGGCGGCATCATTTTAGAACAGCTAAAAAAACTAGGTGCCTCGTGTGATTGGGAACGGACGAAGTTTACGATGGATCCGCCCATGACGGATGCCGTGATTGACGTATTCATTGACTTGTATAAAAAAGGGTACATCTACCGCGGGCTGCGCATGGTGAACTGGGACCCGGCAGGAAAAACAGCTGTGTCGGACGATGAGGTGAACTACAAAGATGTCAACTCGAAGTTGTATTACATCAACTACGCAATTGAAGGCAGCAGTGAGTTTGTGACGATTGCCACCACACGGCCAGAAACCATTATGGCTGATAGTGCGGTTTGCATTAACCCGAACGATGAACGCTACAAACACCTGAAAGGAAAGAAGGTGTTGATTCCATTGATCAACCGTGCGATACCGATTATTGAAGACGAATATGTAGCGATGGATTTCGGTACGGGTTGTTTGAAAGTAACGCCTGCGCATGACCTGAATGACTATGAGTTAGGTTTGAAACACAAGCTGGATTTCATTGACATTTTGAATGACGATGGAACGCTGAATGCGCTGGCAAAAATTTATGTAGGCGAAGACCGCTTTGTTGCGCGCAAGAAAATTGGCAAGGAGCTGGAAGAGAAAGGTCTGTTAAGCAAGGTTGAAGATTACAAAAGCAATGTGGGGCACTCGGAGCGCACCGATGCGGTGATTGAGCCACGCTTGTCGCAACAATGGTTTGTGAGCATGGAAGACCTCACAAAACCTGCTCTTGACAATGTGATGAACGACACCATTCAACTGATTCCACCGAAATTTAAAAACACCTACAAGCACTGGATGGAGAACGTGCGCGATTGGTGCATCTCTCGGCAGTTGTGGTGGGGGCAACGGATACCGGCTTGGTACGCACCGGATGGAAGTTTTGTGGTGGCAAAAACTCGTGAAGAGGCGTATTCGCTATTCAAAATTCAACATTCAACATTCAAAATTGAGGAACTGAGACAAGACGAAGACGTCCTCGACACCTGGTTCTCGAGCTGGCTGTGGCCGATTTCAGTTTTTGACCCGACTGTTTTTGGCGATCCTAAAAACAAGGGCCTGCCTGCCGGCAAGGCAGGCAATGCGGATTTAAACTACTACTACCCTACTAACGATTTGATTACCGCACCGGAAATTTTGTTTTTCTGGGTGGCACGTATGGTGATGGCGGGCTATGAATATCGCGGAGAGATGCCGTTCAAAAACGTATACCTCACGGGTATTGTGCGCGACAAGCTGGGCAGAAAAATGTCGAAGAGCTTGGGCAACTCGCCTGACCCACTCGATTTAATTAAAACCTATGGTGCCGATGGTGTGCGCACGGGCATGTTGTTTAGTTCGCCAGCCGGTAATGATTTGTTGTTTGATGAGAAGTTGTGTGAGCAGGGAAGAAATTTTTCAAACAAGATCTGGAATGCATTTCGGTTGGTGAAGGGATGGGAAGTAGTAAAGATAGAGCAACCGCAAGAAAATAAGATTGCCATTGAGTGGTTTGAAGCGAAGTTGAATCAATCCGTTGTAGAACTCGAAGATCACTATTCGAAATTCAGAATATCGGATGCGCTGCACACCACGTACAAATTGGTGTGGGATGATTTCTGTGCGTGGTACTTGGAAATTATCAAGCCTGAGTTCCTGCCTGACCGGCAGGCAGGTGGTCAGCCGATCGATTCAGTTACTTATGAAAAAACCGTTCAGTTTTTTGAGAGTCTGTTAAAAATTCTTCATCCATTTATGCCCTTCATCACAGAAGAGCTTTGGCATGAATTGAATGAAAGAAAAGAGAAGGAGTGCATAATTGTGGAGGCGTGGCCGAAAGCCGGTGCTATTCATGAGGCTATCACGAAAGACGCTTTGGTAGCTTTTGAGGTAGTGGCACAAGTACGAAACATACGCAATGCGAAAAGTATTTCTCCAAAAGAGGCATTGAAGCTGATCGGCAACGTAGCCAGTAAAAAGCAGATTGATTCGTTTGGCGCAGTGATAAAAAAACTAGCCAACTTAAGCGAGCTGAGTTTTGTAAACGACAAAGTAGCGAATGCTACCAGTTTCTTAGTTGGTACGTTGGAGTTCTATATTCCGATGGAAGGCAAGATCGATGCCGCGAAAGAACGTGAGTCTATTCTAAAAGAAATTGAATACCAAAAGGGATTCATTGTGGTGCTCGACAAAAAACTATTGAACGAAAAATTTATTGCCAGCGCCAAGCCCGAGGTAGTTGCTTTGGAACGCAAGAAGAAATCAGACGCGGAGGCGAAGATTAAATCGCTGGAGGAGAGTTTGAGGAATTTATAAGAGATGTGAGACGTTAGTCTTATTGATGCAACTAATGTCTAGTGTCTCGTATCTAACATCTCAAATCTAGTCTCTATACCTTCACGGCAGTTACTTCAATCTCTACTAAATAATCCGGATCAATCAGGGCGCTGATCTCAATCATAGAAGTAACGGGCTTGATATCCTTAAAAAATTCCCCATGGGCTTTGCCCACCTCTTCCCAATGCGAGATATCAGTCACAAATGTGCGGGTGCGAATGACATCGGTCAGTTCGAAACCGGCTCTCTTTAACACCTTCTCTATTTTCTCAATCGCAAATTTCGTTTGCAGGTAAAAGTCTCCCTTGCCCATCACGCCATTTTCGTCAGACGCCACCGTACCTGATACCTCCAACAGGTTGCCTATTTGCACCGCCCTTGAATAACCAACGATGTCTTCCCATTTTGCCCCGGTAGAATAGTTAATGCGTTTTTCCATAGTCAAACTGTTCTTATGAATCAAAGATGAGTGAAGGAAATCATTTTTCAAAAGGAGAAAGCCGATTGAAACAATTTTAGTAACTTTGGTTAGTTATGGAAAATTTACTATCACGTATCACGATCAATCCATCTGTATCTAGTGGCAGGCCTTCCATTCGTAACATGCGATTTACAGTGGCACAACTTTTAGAATTACTTGCAGCCGGAATGACTCATGAAGAAATACTTGCGGATTTTCCTTATTTAGAAGAAGAGGATATCAAAGCTTGCTTAGTCTATGCCTCTTCGATGGTCAATACGAAATCGATTACCCCGCTTAACGCAGCATAGCTATGCTCCGGTTTATTGTGGACACACAATTGCCACCGTTATTGGCAAACTATTTAACTTCCAAAGGGCACGATTCTATGCATACTACTTATTTCGAAAACGGCCATCTCCTACAAGATGCTGAAATTTCAAAAATAGCAATTAGAGAAAATAGAATCATTGTCACAAAAGACAATGATTTTTTAGAGAGATATGCCGTCTATGGTTCTCCGCCTAAAGTCCTTTTGCTTCAATTTGGAAATAGTAAGAACTCAGAGTTAATCAATTCCTTTGAGATGGAATTAGAAAAATTAGTAACACTTTTTTCAGAAGGAGTCAATCTAATAATTTTCAATCGGCAACAAATTATTAGCTATTAAGATGGAGTATCAACCATTCTCTCAACAAGAAATCGAACGCTACAGCCGACATTTTGTTTTGCCCGGTTTTGGTGAAGAAGCGCAAGCTAAATTAAGGGGCGGGAAAGTAATGGTGGTGGGTGCAGGCGGACTGGGTTGTCCTGTTCTGCAGTACCTGGTTGCCGCAGGAGTTGGAAGCATTGGCATTATCGATCATGATCAGGTGAGTTTATCCAACTTACAACGACAAGTTTTGTATTCAATAAATGACCTTGGGAAATCGAAGGCCGAAGCAGCTTCTAAAAAACTACTTGGTCTTAATTCCTTCGTTGGCGTTCATACAATTACTCAAAAAATCGATTCATCAAATGCGCTTGAATTTCTGAGAGCCTACGATGTGGTGGTGGATTGTACCGACAACTTCCCCACCCGGTATTTATTGAACGATGCGTGCGTGCTGCTGAATATTCCATTGGTGTATGGATCTATTTTCAGATACGAAGGTCAGGTGTCTGTGTTCAACTACAATCAAGGCCCCACCTACCGAGATTTGTATCCTCAACCGCCCGATCCGAATACCGTGCCATCCTGCGAAGAAGGCGGAGTTTTGGGTGTTTTGGCTGGGATTATTGGAAGCCTGCAAGCGAATGAAGCCATGAAAATCCTGACCAACTATGCCGAGCCGCTTTCGGGCAAGCTATTACTGTTGGATTCGGCCACATTAGAGACTCATCTGATAACAATCCCCAATAAAAACGAGCGGAAAAATGTAAGTCATTTGATCAATTATGATGACTTTTGTAAACCCACTATTAAAACTCAAAACACTATGAAAGAAGTTACGGTTCAAGAACTAAAAGCATTAAAAGACAATGGCGCAGACTTTCAATTGATTGATGTGCGCGAACCACATGAAGTAGAAATTTGTGAAATTGGTGGTGAGTTGATTCCGCAAGCAGAGATTCCACACAACGTAGATAAAATTTCGAAAGACAAGCAAGTAGTTATTCATTGCCGCAGTGGTGCACGGAGTGGTAATATGGTGAAGTGGCTCGAGACCAACCATGGCTTTACTAACCTTTACAATTTAAAAGGTGGAATACTGGCGTGGGCGAAGGAGATAGATAGCAGTATGCCGACTTATTAGAAAGTAGACGTCAGACACAAGACTTTAGAAGTAAGACTTAAACACAAAACAAAAAATATGAAAACAATTAAAATGGTTGGACTGGTATTTTTAGTGTCGGTGCTAACACAATGTCAAAAAAGTGTTGAGCAAAAATATCCGCAGGTAAATGCACCTGTCGCTGAAATCAAACCACATGAAATCACTTCCAAGCATGGAGATAAACGAGTGGATAACTATTTCTGGTTGCGCCATCGAGAAGATACTGCGGTGGTGAATTACCTGAAGGCCGAGAACAAATACCTCGATACAATGATGGCCCACACAAAGGCTTTTCAAGAAAAACTATTTTTGGAGATGAAGGGACGCATTAAGGAAAAAGATGAATCTGTTCCTTACAAGATTGACGACTTTTACTATTACACCCGTGTGGAAGAAGGTGGTGAATACCCAGTCTACTGCCGTAAGAAAGGTTCATTGGAGGGTTCCGAAGAAATCATTGCGAATGGAAATGAAATGGGCAAGGGTCGTGGCTATTTTAGTATGTTCGCCTCTGCGAGCCCTAACCACAACATCGCCACGCTGGCAGTAGATACCGTAGGCAGAAGGTTTTATACGTTATCGTTTAAAGATATGCTAACCGGAAAAATGTTGGCTGACAGAATTCCCGGAACGACAGGAAATTTTGAGTGGGCGAATAATAACAAAACTGTTTTCTATTCGAAGCAAGACCCAAACACACTGCGGGCCGACAAAATCTACAGACATGAACTGGGCACCGAAACTTCCAAAGATGTTCTGGTTTTCTTAGAAAAAGATCAAACCCTCTCTTCTTATATCGGTAAATCGAGATCAAAGAAATTCCTGATCATTCAATCAGTGAGAACCGATGCCTCGGTTGTTCAATTTATGGAGATTGACAACAACAAAAGCAAGTTGACTGTTTTTGAACCGCTAAAAGAAAATGTTCAATACAGTGTCGATCACCTGAACGGTAAATTCTATATCCGCACAAATGCCGATGCGACCAACTACCGGTTGGCCTTTTTGGACGATAATAAAATGGGTAAAGAAAACTGGAAAGACGTTGTACCCAACCGCACAGATAAATTTCTCGAAGGCTTTGAACTATTCAACGACTTTCTGGTCGTTCAGGAAACATTTGAAGGCTTAGCGCATATTCGAATGATCAAATGGGCAGATCAGGCGGAGCACAGCATAGACTTTGGTGAGGCCGCTTACGTGGCTGGCATTGGAACGAACCCTGATCCTAAGTCAACAATGCTGCGGTACTATTATCAATCGATGACAACCCCCTCGTCACAATACGATTATGAAATGATTACAAAGGAGAAGAAGTTATTGAAGGAGCAGGAAGTGCCGGGTGGCTTCGATCGCACCAACTATCAAACAGAACGCGTTTGGGCTACGGCAAGAGATGGCGTGAAAGTGCCGGTCTCTCTGGTCTATCGAAAAGACAAGTTCAAAAAAGATGGCACAGACCCCTGCTTACAGTACGCCTATGGCTCCTATGGATTTTCTATGCCAGCATACTTTAGTAGCAGCCGGTTGAGCTTGCTGGACAGAGGTTTTGTGTTCGCCATTGCGCACATTCGTGGTGGGCAAGAGATGGGCGGCCAATGGTATGAAGATGGTAAGATGTTAAAGAAGAAGAACACGTTCAATGATTTCATTGATGTGTCGGAATACTTGATTAACGAAAAGTATGCATCAAAAGAAAAATTGTTTGCCAATGGCGGCAGTGCCGGAGGATTGCTGATGGGCGCCATCACCAACATGCGCCCTGATCTTTATAAAGGCATCGTTGCCGATGTTCCTTTTGTTGATGTGATGAGCACCATGGAAGACGAAACCATTCCACTCACAACGGGCGAATGGAAGGAATGGGGCAATCCCAATGTGAAAGAAGAGTATGACTACATGCTCTCCTATTCACCGTATGATAATGTAGAAAAGAAAGCATATCCAAATTTGTTGGTTACCACCGGTCTTCAAGACAGTCAGGTTCAATATTGGGAGCCCGCCAAGTGGGTGGCTAAACTGCGCACGATGAAGACCGACAAAAATTTACTTCTTCTCAAAACCAATATGGAAGCAGGACATGGTGGCGCCAGCGGACGATTTGAGTCGTTGAAAGAAGAGGCGCTGATGTATGCGTTTGTATTAGATTTGGTGGGGGTTAAAGAGTAAAAAGCACGAAATCAAAGTTTGGTCAATATCCTTTTTACAAACCCTGGCCCCTCATACACAAATCCGGTGTAGATCTGGATCAGGTCTGCACCGGATTTTAATTTTGCGACTGCATCTTCCGGTGACATGATCCCTCCTACCCCGATGATCGGAAAGCTCTTACCTAATTTGGAGCGTAGGTAAGCGATCACTTCGTTGGATCGATTGACCAGTGGCTTCCCACTTAACCCGCCATTCCCTATCGTTTCCAGCTTTGCTTTACTACTATTCAATCCATCGCGGGAAATCGTTGTATTGGTAGCAATCACACCATCCGCTTTGGTGGATACCAAAACTTCCACGACATCATCCAATTGTGAGTTGGTCAGGTCGGGGGCAATTTTTAGCAACACGGGTTTGGGCTGACTACTTCTGTTACTTAGTCCTTTTACGTGATTCATTAACTGCGTCAACGGGTCTTTCTCCTGCAATTCGCGCAAACCGGGTGTGTTGGGCGAACTCACGTTCACGACAAAATAATCAACATAGGGATGCAACGCCTGAAAGCAATAGTCGTAGTCTTCAAAAGCTTTTTCGTTAGGTGTGATTTTATTCTTTCCAATGTTGCCACCGATAATGACTTTTGATTTTCTTTTCTTCAATCGCTCAACCGCTGCGGCCACGCCTCCGTTGTTGAAACCCATTCGGTTAATCAGTGCTTGATCTTGAGGTAACCGAAATAAGCGCGGCTTGTCGTTACCAGATTGGGCCTTTGGAGTGAGTGTACCTATTTCAATAAACCCGAAACCAAAACAAGCCAGTTCATCAATTAACCTGGCGTCTTTGTCGAACCCGGCCGCCAATCCAACCGGATTACTGAATTGAATGCCAAATAGTGTGCGCTCTAATTTTTTGTCTGTAACGGTAAAAATATTTCTGAGCAGCAAACGAACTCCCGGAATAGCCCCAGCGAATTTTAAACAATTAAAGGTGAAGTGATGAATTTTCTCGGGGTCAAACCGGAAAAGCAGCGGGCGAATAAAATAATGATACACGATTTACTTTTTCTTCTTTTTGTGTGGTTTGGCAAATTTTTTAAAGCCTCGTTCGATGACGGCATCAATCGTTCTTTCGGCTTCTGCGGTTGTCATATTGGTGGTGGAGTTTACGCGCCAAATCAGGTTTCCATTGCGATCATTCAAATCAATGATCAAACTACTTTGGCGATACTCAAATCTAAAATTACGATCGGGGTTAGTGCCCGGTGTGAGTGCCAAAGGCCCCAATGCCTGATTATCGGTTCGCGCTAACGTACCTTCGGCATAAGACACAACCAGGTCGGCAGATGAATCTGATTTTGTCAATCCTTTCATCTCCAACTCCTGCGCAATGCCCTGAACAATCCATCGATTCAGTACTTCGTCTTTGATTTGTTTTTGGTCAGCCGGAGTAGTAATCTGGCTCTCACCAAATCGAAAGGTCTTGTAAATGGTAAAATCACGCTTCTTGTCGTATTCTATTTCAATACTCTGACTCCACACATCCAAAGAGACCAGAAACAGGAAAGACCAATAGCACACCGACTTCATATGGCAAAGGTAGCAATAAATGAACGAGGTGCGAATCGAAAAACCTTACTCGTTTGATCACTTTCTAATTCAATTTTGGGGTTAACTTCTAGGATGAAACTCTTGAATCACCTGCCTTAAATAATCGCGATCTAAGTGTGTGTAAATTTCAGTGGTGGTAATTGACTCGTGCCCCAGCATCTCTTGAACCGCTCGCAGATCGGCACCTCCTTCAATAAGATGCGTGGCAAACGAGTGTCTAAACGTGTGGGGGCTAATCGACTTCTTAAGCCCGATCCTTGCGGCCAAGTCTTTAACAACAGTGAAGACAAAAACCCGTGAAATCTTTGAGCCCCTTCGATTTAAAAAAACATGACTCTCAAATCCTTTCTTCACGGGGATATGCACCCTCACCTCATCAATGTACATTTTCAAATACTTGAGGGCCTCTTTGCCAATTGGAACCAACCGCTCTTTATTCCCCTTACCGATTACCCGCACGAAGCCCACATCGGTCAATACGTTTGAAATTTTTAACTCCACCAATTCAGAAACACGCAAGCCCGAACTATACAGCACCTCAATCATCGTGCGATTGCGAGCACCTTCGGGAGTAGATAAATCAATGGCGGCCAGTAATTTTTCGATCTCCAGATATTCAAGTGTGTCAGGCAATTTTCGCCCTATTTTGGGTCCTTCTAACAACGAAGTTGGATCCTTGGTAATCAGTTCTTCAAATAGAAGGTACTTATAAAACGCTTTTACACCTGATAAAATCCGAGCTTGGCTGTAAGCACTCATACCTAATTCGCTAACGAATTGAATAAATGCCTGCAGATGTTTGGAAGAAACTCCCAGCGGGGAGAGTGTTGGGTATTTCAGCTGAATAAACTGATCCAACTTTTCCACGTCACGCACATAGGCTTGAATAGAATTGTCTGACAAAGACCTCTCTAGTTTGAGATAATCTTTAAATTGCTTGATATAGGATTGCCAGTTCAATGGTATCGGATTCGGTCACACAAATGTGCGATTAATCAAGGGACAGGCCATCACGAAAATCAAAATAAATGACGAGGGTAGCAACACGTTTATCCTTTTTCCTATCTTGGCTGAATGAAAATTCAAATCATCAACGGCCCCAATCTAAATTTGTTGGGCAAACGCGAACCGGAGGTTTATGGAACCACCGACTTTGAGACGTTCTTTCAAAACCTGAAGGCCAGTTTTTCAGGGATAGAGATTCACTACTACCAGTCTAATATCGAAGGAGAGCTCATCAATAAATTACACGAAGTAGGCTTTGAGTTTGATGGAATAATTTTGAATGCTGGCGCCTATACGCATACCTCTATTGCCATTCACGATGCCATTGGCGCTATCAAAACACCGGTTGTTGAAGTTCATATCTCCAATGTGTATGCACGTGAGGAGTTTCGGCATAAGAGTGTGATTACCTCCAAGTGTAAAGGGCTCATTACCGGCTTTGGGTTGGAAGGATACGCGCTGGCGTTGCTTTATCTGATGAATAAGAAGGGGTGATTCTGGTTACTGGTTTTAGGTACAGGTTAGTTAAATAAACAACTAAAAATATACTATTAACAACTAATACGATCTACACGCTATTTCGTTAACCGATTTACCGGTGAAAAACGTACTCAAGCAAAAAAATAGACATTGGCACCATTCAACACGCATAAACCAACTACTACAAATCATCAAACTCATACAGAGGATCCAAATAATCTTCATGGGTCATCGTACTCAATTCTTTAATTAGTCCATCTTCGAGGCTATACACCCAACCATGAATTTCCGGTGCTTTCCTTTTTTTCCAAGCTCGTTGGACAATGCTTGTTTTGGCGAGATTCATAACTTGTTCTTGCACATTCAATTCAATGAGCTTATCCAATCTATCATTGGCTTTGGTTTGATGATCTATTGTGTCACGATGCATTCTATATACATCCTTAATATTCCTGATCCATTTATTGATTAAATCAAAATTATGCCTCGACATAGCGGCCTTCACTCCTCCACAGCCATAATGACCACACACTATGATGTGTTTGACCTTCAAATGATCGACTGCATACTCTAAAACTGCTAGTAAATTCATATCAGTATGAATAACCATGTTGGCTATATTCCTATGCACGAATATTTCTCCTGGTTGTGTGCCTGTAACTCTATCCGCAGGCACACGACTATCGCTGCATCCTATCCATAGAAAATCAGGCGTTTGAACGCTCGCTAGTCTTTTAAAGAAATCAGGGTCTTGCTTAACAGTTTCTGCAGCCCAGCTTTTATTATTTTGTAACAGTTTTTCGTACGAAGCCTTCATTTTATTCCTTTGCATGATGTTGTGTGGATTTGGTGAGAAAGAGTGACTTGTCTATCGTCTATTTTATATAATTCTTTAAAGTTCAATAATTAACAATCTACGTTAGTGCTGAACGTATTTAGCAATTTTTAGTGTTATCAAAAGATCTTAACAAGTTGGGTTAACTAATTTTTGAAAACAGTATCTCCTTGGTCGAAAAAAGAGTAACTCATGATTTTTTTTCTTTTAAAAAATTCTAGATAACTCTGAGGATTGGTTTCATTACCTCTTTCAGAAAGTAAATGTACAGTGATATTTTTATTTTTGGATTGCACTACAAAGTCGTCTAGAATATCTATGACATCACTATCAATGTATTTACTATTTCTAACATCAAGCTCCAACGTGATATCTTTTGGCAGACTTTTAAGTTGTTTTGCGATCGCACCTTTATTTAAGAAAGTTACTTCTTCCGCAAAAGTCATTTTAACCAATTTATCATTTGCTTTGTCAACATTAAGAAATAAAGAATTTTGGTAACTTTTGACCATAATTACGACTACCCCTATAAACAAACCTGCCAAAATACCCCATAGTAAATCTTTTGCAACAATAACTGCTATCGTAGCTACAAAAGGCACAAATTGTGTCCACCCTTTAGCCCACATTTTTTTGAATAAACTGGGTTTAGCGAGTTTATAACCTACAACTATGAGTACTGCAGCTAAAACTGATAATGGAATATGGTTTAGTATTTTAGGCAATGCTAAAACTGCAAGCAATAACAAAAGACCATGAATAATTGCTGACAGTTTACTTTTAGCATTAGACTGTAAATTGGCAGAGCTTCTTACAATCACTTGTGTTAAAGGCAAACCCCCTATCAAACCTGACAAGATATTGCCCATGCCTTGGGCAAATAGTTCACGATTAGTGGGTGTCACATTTTTGGCAGGGTCTAACTTATCTGTTGCTTCAACACTCAATAGTGTTTCTAAACTTGCTATTAATGCTAAAGTAAATGCAATAGTCAAAACCCTTGGATTTCTAATAGCACTAAAATCAGGAAACGTAAGGAAGCCTTTTAAATCGCTAAGACTGCTAACCACTGGAATTGAAACTAAGTGTATGTCTCTTACAGCTATATCTGAGTTATCAAAAATTAACTTGATGATTGTGCCTACCAAAACAGCTATAATAGGACCTTGTATAACTGTGAATATTTTTGATTTTTTTGCTAAAATAGTATCCCAAAAAAGAATCAAAGCTAATCCCAAAATACCAATGATTATGGAGCCTGGGCCTATATTGCCAAGTATGTGCGAAATGGCAGAAAAAGTATTTTCACCTGATGTTTCGACAAACTCATCTGCTCCCATTGGTTCGGAATCATATCCAAATAAATGTGGGATTTGTTTTAAGATGATAATAATTCCAATCCCCGAAAGCATGCCAAGTATTACACTATTAGGGAAAAAGTAGCCGATAATCCCAAATCTTAATATTCCAAACAATATCTGTATTAATCCGGCTAAAACTACAGCAACTAGAAATACCTCAAAGCTACCAAGTTCAGTGATCGCAGCTGCTACAATAGCGGCAAGTCCTGCTGCAGGACCTGACACGCCAAGATTTGAGCCGCTCAATATTCCAACCACTACTCCTCCTATTACACCCGCTATCAAGCCCGACAAAAGTGGTGCACCAGAGGCCAATGCAATACCTAAACATAAAGGTAACGCTACAAAAAACACGACTATCGATGCCGGTACGTCAGCCTTTAAACTATCTTTTAATTCATTAAAATTATTCTGCTTCACAACAAATGAGTCTATCAACAAAAAGAAACAACTTAAACAGGGAAATGTAAAAATGGGAAAACGCTCCAGTGAACGCTATCCGCGTGGAGGGGGCGAAACGATCTCGATGATGTGAGTGACACACCACGAGTCAAAAGAAAAAGAAACGACCGACATTTTATCAAACGCTGATTCGAATCTCAAGGCAATTTGTTCGCAAAATTCTTTACCGTCAACGAGATGCTCACTTTCTGACTCTTCCTCGCAGTCAATCAGTTCCATGCAGCAGGTGGCAAACGAATCACGCTGACCAAAATCGATCACGAAAAGAAGCCGCATAACGATGACCCCGATCAGAACACTTTTTAGAAGAATAACTAAACTACTTTTCATCTAGCCCAAATTTAGCACAAATATTGGCGCTTTTATCAAGTTATTTGTCAGGTCGACATAAGTCGGGCATTGGTGTACTTCGATTTATCAATTGTCTCGGGTCAATTTGTTATCTTCGCAACCATAGCCTATGAACTTCAAAGAAATATTTTCCGTCACGCTGATTCTCTTCTCGGTCATTGATATTCTCGGATCCATTCCGTTTGTGATCCTCATTCGAAAAAGAGAAGGAAGAATCTACGCAGAGAAAGCGACAGCTATTGCAGCGATCTTGATGGTCGTGTTCCTTTTTCTCGGGCAATCGATCCTGAAACTTTTTGGATTGGATGTAGGTTCATTTGCCGTGGCAGGTGCCATTGTCATGTTTATCATTGCGATGGAAATGATATTGGGCATAGATTTGATTAAAGATGATCCCGATGCAAAAGGAACAGGTTCTATTGTACCCATTGCTTTTCCGCTGATAGCAGGCGCGGGAACTCTGACAACGATCCTATCACTCAGGGCTGTGTACCAAGAAACCAACATCTTAATTGGAATCGTGTTGAACCTCATCTTCGTCTACATCGTGCTTCGCTCCAGCGGATGGCTCGAACAAAAGATAGGCAAATCAGGATTTGTGGTGCTGCGCAAAGTGTTTGGCGTGATCCTGCTGGCCATTGCCGTGAAGATTTTCAAAAGCAATTTTAGTATTTAAAGCAATGTCCTTATCTGCTAACTAATTTTTTGTAACTTTCATACAGAAAAAGTCAATCACCCATGAAACGTATCACACTCGACTTACCTGATTCATTAGGGCTCACTGAGTTCGATGTTAAAATGACGTTGGCCTGTCAACTCTATCACCAAGCCAAATTATCTTCAGGGCAGGCGGCCGGTTTGGTCGGCATTAGCAAGCGTGCTTTTTTAGAGACCATGGGCAACTACGGCTATTCAGTATTTAGCGAATCCCTCGATGACCTTCGCAAGGATGTGGTGAATGCATAAGATTGTCATTTCTGATACGAGTTGCCTGATCATCCTAGAAAAGATTGACAAGATTTTTCTGCTAAAGGAAATTTATTCTGAAGTAATCACCACGCCAGAAATTCAAATCGAATACGGAAAGGAATTGCCTGAATGGATAAAGATCCTCTCTGCGAAAAATAAATCTTTTCAAAAAGAACTAGAAACCAAAATCGATGTGGGCGAATCATCAGCGATAGCCTTGGGGTTAGAAACCCCCGACTGCACAATAATTTTGGATGATTTGAAAGCGCGAAAAATTGCTGAATCTCTTCATGTAAATTTTACAGGCACTCTTGGTATTTTGGTTAAAGCCAAACAGCTTAGTCTTATTCCATCAGTTAAGCCGATTATTAAAAGTATGCAGGAGGTTGGTTTACGGTTTTCTGCCGAAGTGGCCGAGGATATTATTAAACAAGCAGGAGAATGATCCGCATTTATACAGACGGTGCTGCACAAGGCAACCCCGGACCGGGCGGCTATGGCACCATCATGAAATATGGCCATCATGAAAAAGAATTGTCCGAGGGCTTTCGCCTGACTACCAACAACCGCATGGAATTGATGGCCGTGATCATCGGACTAGAAGCAATAAAAAAACCCGGCATCCCCGTCACCATTTACTCCGACTCAAAATATGTAGTCGACTCGGTAGAGAAAGGATGGATCTGGAATTGGGAGAAGAAGAATTTCGCCAAGAAAGCAAACTCCGACTTGTGGAAACGATACATTCCTTTGCATACTAAACTAAAACCAAAATTTGTGTGGGTGAAAGGTCATGCAGGTCATGCCGAGAACGAACGCTGCGATCAACTAGCCGTCATGGCTGCCGAAGGCAAGGGCTTGCTGGTAGATCGTTGGTATGAGGAGAATAGGGAATAGCGTGTGGCGAAGTACGAATTGAGATTTTAGACGTAAGACATAAGACATAAGACGTAAGACATTAGACATTAGACATAAGACGTAAGACATAAGACATAAGACGTAAGACATGAGAATTCTAACTTCGAACTTCTAACTTCTAACTTCCAACTTCTAACTTCTAACTTCCAACTTCCAACTTCTAAATTCTAACTTCTAAATTCTAACTTCCAACTTCCAACTTCCAACTCCCCATGTCCCCCGAAGCCGTACCCATACACTTCTCCCCTGATAGCCTCATCGCATTAAACGTATGCCTCGCGATTATCATGTTTGGAGTGGCGCTGGAAATTAAGCGTGAACATTTTACCGAACTACTCACACAAAAAAAATCGGTCTTCACCGGCTTGTTCTCACAAATTATACTGCTTCCGTTTATCACGTTGTTATTGGTGCTCGTATTGCCCATCAGCAAGGGAATGGCTCTCGGTATGTTATTGGTGGCTGCGTGTCCGGGTGGGAACGTTTCTAATTTCTTTTCGATGCTAGCGCGGGGCAATTTAGCGTTGTCGGTAACGCTCACTGCATTTTCTTCGTTGCTCGCTTTTGTGATCACACCCCTCAGTTTCTTTTTTTGGGCCTCGCTCGTGCCGGGTTTAATAGAAGAAGTGAAAGGATTTGAAATCAGTTTCCCGTCACTCGCTACTAACATGGTACTGATCTTGCTCGTGCCCTTACTGGCCGGCATGTGGGTGGCTGAGCGATTTTCTTCCCTAGCCAATTCCATTGGAAAACCGATCCGCATCTTATCCCTCTTAATTTTAGCAGCCTTTATTGGCATCGCGTTTTTCAACAACAGAGCTGCCTTCACCGCCAACTTCACCACAGTGTTTGGCATTGTGCTACTCCACAACGGAGCGGCCTTGCTCCTCTCCTACTTTTTCAGCAAGTCATTGAAAAATGGAGAGGCAAACAATCGCACCATCGCTATCGAGACGGGCATTCAAAATTCCGGACTGGGCTTAATTTTGATCTTCACCTTCTTTGATAGCAACCCCGATATGGCGTTGGTCGCAGCGTGGTGGGGTGTCTGGCACCTCATTAGTGGATTTTCCTTTGCGATGTTCATGCGACAGCGCACTATCATCCCTGTATTAAAATAATCGTATGCCGGGGCTTTATTCATTTCTACAAAGCTACTGCCGCATAGCTCTCTGGTTTTATTTTCGCAAATGGCAAGTGCATCGTCACGAGGCAACACCAGATGGTCCTGTCATTTTTGTGGCCAATCATCAAAACGCTTTTTTAGATGCTGTGCTCGTGGGCTGCAGCACTTCGCGACAGCCGTGGTTTCTGGCGCGCGCCAATGTTTTTCAAAAGCCATGGGCAAGAGTGGTGCTAACGTGGCTCAAAATGCGACCTGTGTTTCGCTTTCGCGATGGCTTCAGCACGCTGCGCAAAAATGACGAGATGATCGAAGGCTGTGTCGATCTCCTGCGACAAGGCGAGTCCATTCTCATCTTTGCCGAAGGCAATCATGATCACCGGTGGCACTTGCGCCCTTTGCAAAAAGGATTTGCACGAATTGCTCAGGCAGCGGTCAAGAAAAACATTGCAGTGAAAATTGTGCCCGTAGGCCTGCAATACGATTCGCTGAATCAAGCAGGGTCAAGAGTGCTCGTCAGTTTTGGAAAATCTATTTCGCTAGCCGCAACTCCCCCAACGCAGAACGAAAAAGAACAAATTGATTTACTCATTGCGCAAACGAGCGCATCACTCCAATCGATGATGCTGCACATCGAGGGCACCCATTATGCCCATGATGCCCAGCTCTTTTTACAGAACAGAAAACTAAAAACAGATCTGGTCGAGCAGCTGCATGCCGACCAGCAACTCATTGGCACGTTGACATCGGAAAACCAAATGGGCAACTCCACACCTATCATCTCTACACACAACAACCTACACTGGCTTAACCCTATTTTTTTATACTATGCTGTAAACCACGCATTGCCAAGAGGCATTCTGCAGTGGATCTTAAAAAACAAAGTGAAGGATGAACAATTTATTGGCTCGCTGAAATTTGCGATAGGCATGCTACTCGTTCCTCTTTTCTACCTGCTACAAACCGGAGTCGTGTATTCTCTTTCACACTCCCCTGCTATTGCACTCGCCTACCTCATCTCACTGCCTGCTAGTCTACTGTTGGCAAGAAGCACGGCAGCGCGTTAAAAGGGTGGTCAGGTGTCCGACACTAACTAGAAGTCATCTCAAAAATAAGTGAACTGTCAGCCTGATCCCGATAGCTATCGGGACGAAGGCTATTTGCAACTCCCATCAGGTTTCGTCCCGATAAAAATCGGGATCAACCTGACAACGTTATTATTTTCCCGACATCCCAGCGGTTAGCACCACATCTTCAAAACTGATCTTAGTGGCTTTGAGACCATAGAGCAAGAAGCGCACTTCCTTGTTGGTGATGCTGCTGTCGGCTTCTGCTAGTTTATACAAGTGAACAAATGCTGCTAGCTTTTCCTCGTCCGTGCAGGCCGCGAAATAGGCAATCCCATCGGTATAAATTTCTGGTTCACTGGCCGACTCTGCTTTCATTTCAAAATCATGAAACACCTTATCCGATATGTTTTCTTCTTTCTTGATAGCCAGAATGGCCGCCCGCTCTCTGTCATCGATGTGGCCATCGACTGTTACCAATAGATGTACAAAGTGTAGCAAACCCAGGTGATAATTCTCGTTTTGCATAGGCGTCCGAATAAGATGGTGGCTCAAAATAATAAAAATCAAGCGCGTTTCCTCGAAAAAAAAAGGATTTATCAGGTTGCCCAACTCATGTCAGGTTGATCCCGATGTTTCAGGCGTGTATCAGGCGTCAGACCGCTTTGAGCGGTCAGACGCCTTGCTATTACCGATAAAAATCGGGATCAGTCTGACAGTTACTTTGTGACGTAGTTAAGTCTATCGAAAACGTTGTCAGGTTGACCCCGATATTTCAGGCGTCAGACCGCTTTGAGCGGTCAGACGCCTTGCTATCCAATCGGAACGACCCCCCCCTTAAACAAAAAAAACCCGAGCATTCAGCCCGGGGCCTCTCTAATTTGCAAGCAGAGAGTTTTATCTGTATCGGGCGTCAGACCGCTTTGAGCGGTCAGACGCCTTACGATAGCAATCGGAACGAAACCCCCATAAAACAAAAAACCCCGAGCATTCCGCCTGGGGTCTCTCTAATTTGCAAGCCGAGAGTTTTATCTGTATCAGGCGTCAGACCGCTTTGAGCGGTCAGACGCCTTGCTATCCAATCGGTCGAAACCCCCATAAAACAAAAAACCCCGAACATTCCGCCCGGGGCCTCTCTAATTTGCAAGCAGAGAGTTTTATCTGTATCAGGCGTCAGACCGTTTTGAGCGGTCTGACGCCTTACTATTAATACCTATAATAATCCGGCTTAAACGGACCATTCACCGGCACACCAATGTACTTGGCCTGCTCTTCCGATAGCTCCTCCAACTCCACACCAATTTTCTTCAAGTGCAAGCGCGCCACCTTCTCATCCAAATGCTTTGGCAACATGTACACTTTCTTTTCATACTTGTCTGTGTTCACCCACAACTCCAACTGCGCAAGCACCTGGTTCGTAAATGAGTTCGACATTACAAACGAAGGGTGACCCGTGGCGCAACCTAAGTTCACCAAACGACCTTCCGCTAGTAATATCACCTGGCGACCGTTCTTCATCGTATACAAATCCACCTGCGGTTTCACCTCATCTTTCGATGCATTCTTGTTCAACCAAGCCACGTCAATTTCATTATCAAAATGGCCGATATTACACACAATGGCCTTGTCCTTCATGTTTTCAAAGTGCTTGCCTAGCACAATGCCCGAGTTACCCGTAGCCGTTACCAAAATATCAGCTTCCTTCACCGCGTTCTCCATCTTCTTCACCGCAAAGCCATCCATAGCAGCTTGCAACGCACAGATCGGGTCGATCTCCGTTACAATCACACGCGCACCAGCCCCACGTAGCGAAGCAGCAGAACCCTTGCCCACGTCACCGTATCCGGCAACCACAGCAACTTTACCCGCCATCATCACATCCGTAGCTCTGCGAATCGCATCTACCAATGATTCTTTGCAACCGTACTTATTATCAAACTTCGATTTTGTTACCGAGTCGTTGATGTTGATGGCAGGCAACGGCAATTTGCCACCGTGCATGCGCTCAATCAACCGATGAACTCCTGTAGTAGTCTCTTCCGATATCCCTCTGATGCCCGCTATCAACTCAGGGTTGCGATCCAACACCATGTTGGTAAGGTCACCACCATCATCCAAAATCATGTTCAACGGCTTGCCGCCAGCAAAGGCATATAATGTTTGCTCAATGCACCAGTCAAACTCCTGCTCGTTCATACCCTTCCAGGCATACACGGGGATGCCCGCAGCAGCAATAGCCGCAGCCGCGTGGTCTTGCGTAGAAAAGATATTGCACGATGACCAGGACACTTCCGCACCCAGTTCTTTCAACGTCTCAATTAACACCGCTGTTTGAATGGTCATGTGTAGGCAGCCTGCAATGCGCGCGCCTTTCAAAGGCTGTTGTTTGCCATATTCTTCGCGAATGGCCATCAAACCGGGCATTTCAGCCTCAGCTAGTTTAATTTCTTTGCGGCCCCAGGCGGCCAGCGACAAGTCTTTTACTTTGTAGGCAGGTTTCTCAGCAACGGTCATAAATGTGTGTTTTCTGTTGAATTTAACGGTATAAACCGCAAAGATAACACAAAGTTCAAAAGGTCATTACCGAAAGTTGGGCTATGTCATTTGTGGGCGTGTCCCCGTCCCGATAGCTATCGGGACGGGGTCGCGCTGTCGCTACTCGCCACCAGCCGCACTTGCCATTTCGGGCTCAAACATACCGCTCCATCGCTCACGCGAGCTCAGAGCCAACTACCAGCTCTGACAGTACGAATAGAACTTATGCACTTATTTCAATACAAGGAAATGAAACCGTGACGAATAGTCACGGTTTGAAAATTCTTGCACCAGACGGCAGTTCAGACGATTTCAATGCACATTTATCGCGTGTTGGCTACAAATTGTAGTCAACTGAAAATGCAGTCTGCCGATGGAAAACTCTACAAGGCCATCACGTTAATCAAAAAAATCATAACCCGTCCCGCCAAAAGCGGGAGTGCAGACGATTTCACTACACATTTTTTCCTTCTTAAAAAACGGGGAAAACCACGTTTTTTCGAAGCGATTTCTGGCGTACATTTCACTTTAATTATTTTCTATAGTAGAAACCGAATGGCTGACGACAAAAAACAACAACTCGAACAAAAACTCTGGAACATTGCCGACACCCTGCGCGGCAAAATGGATGCCGATGACTTTCGCGATTACATCCTCGGCTTTATCTTCTACAAATACCTGAGCGAAAAGATGCATACCTATGCCAATGCCATCTTGAAGCCCGATAAAATTACCTACGAGCAGGTAGAAAAACACAAAGACAAGAAAGCGTTGCTGGCCGCAATCAAAGACGAAGCCCTCGACAAACTCGGCTACTTCCTGTTGCCTTCCGAACTCTTCAGCGAACTGGCCCGCAGAGGCAATGCCGATGGCAAAAGCAAATTCATTCTCGATGACTTAACGAAGGTGCTTACCCATATTGAGCAAAGCACCATGGGCAGCGAAAGCGAAGAAGATTTTGGAAACCTGTTTGAAGACCTCGACCTCACCAGCAGCAAGCTCGGCAAAACCGAAACAGCCAAAAACGAATTGATTGTAAAAGTGCTCTCGCACCTCAATGAAATTGATTTCGATTTACAAAATACTACCAGCGATGTATTGGGCGATGCCTACGAATACCTCATTGGCAAATTTGCCAGCGGTGCCGGTAAGAAGGCAGGCGAGTTTTATACACCTCAGCAAGTAAGCAGTGTGCTGGCGCGATTGGTTACCGTGGGCAAAACCAAACTCAAAAGTGTGTATGACCCCACGTGTGGTTCGGGTTCGTTGTTATTGCGCGTGGCCAAGGAAGTAAAAGAAGTAGGAGGATTCTTTGGACAAGAGAGCAACCCTACGACTTACAACTTGTGCCGCATGAACATGATCATGCACGATGTGCATTACAAAAAGTTTGACATAAAAAACGAAGATACCCTCGAGCGCCCGCAGCATATTGACCAGCGCTTCGAAGCCATTGTAGCCAACCCGCCATTCTCAGCCGAGTGGAGTGCCAGTCCCTTGTTTATGAGTGACGACCGCTATGCGCCTTATGGACGATTAGCACCCAAGGGTACTGCCGACTTTGCCTTTGTGCAACACATGATTCACCAACTGGCCGATAACGGAACCATGGCTTGTGTATTGCCCCATGGTGTTTTGTTCCGTGGCGGTGCTGAAGGCCACATACGCGAGTATTTAATAAAAGATAAAAACCAGTTAGATGCGGTCATTGGTTTGCCCGCCAACATCTTTTACGGCACCAGCATACCCACCTGCATTTTGGTGCTAAAGAAAAAGCGCGAGCACAGCAGCAATGTTTTGTTTATAGATGCCAGCCAGCATTTTGAAAAAGTAAAAACACAAAACGTATTGCGGCCCGATGACATTAACAAAATCATTACCGCCTACAAAGCCCGCGCAGCCGAAGACAAGTACAGCTACATTGCCCCGTTAACTGAAATTGCCGAGAACGACTACAACCTGAACATACCCCGCTATGTAGATACTTTTGAAGAAGAAGAAGCGGTGAATTTAAAAACGGTAAGCAAAGAATTGAAGAAGATTGAAGTAGAGATAAAAAGCACGGATGCTACAATAGAGAAGTTTTGTAAGGAGTTGGGAATTGATACACCGTTTTAATTAGGGTAGATGACAGCGCAAAATAAAAATATTCCCACCCTGAGGTTTAAGCAGTTTGAGGATAAATGGAGTACATCCAAACTTGGAAATTTGGGTTCATTTAAGAATGGATTAAATAAGGAAAGTAAGGACTTTGGTTTTGGTAGTCCCTTTGTTAATCTCATGGATGTATTTGGTAAAACAATTTTAGAAGAGACTGATTTCGGATTAGTGAATGCAACTGAAAAAGATATTGAAGTCTACAGTTTAAAAAAAGGTGATGTTTTATTTATTCGTTCATCTGTTAAACGCTCTGGTGTTGGCGAAACAATTCTTGTCGCTAAAGATTTAGCTAATACTGTGTATAGTGGTTTTTTAATTCGGTTTAGAGATAATAATAAAGAATTAGATTTGAATTTTAAGAGCTACTGTTTTTCAAATACTCCATTTAGAAATGAGTTGCTTTCGTATGCTACTTCAAGTGCAAATACAAATATTAATCAAGAATCACTGAGTCAAATTAGACTTCATTTCCCAACCCTCCCCGAACAACAAAAAATCGCATCCTTCTTATCGGCCATAGATGAAAAGATACAGCGGCTCACGCGCAAAAAAGAATTGCTGGAGCAATACAAAAAAGGAGTGATGCAACAACTCTTTTGTCTGCACTATGATTCGTATGATTCAGGTGATAACCATGATGACCAATTTAATCAAGGCAATCAAAAAAATCATTCAAAATCACAGTTCAGACCATTGAGGTTTAAAGATGAGAATGGGAAGGCGTATCCGAAGTGGGAGGAGAAGAGGTTGGGGGATGTTGCTGTTATTAACATGGGTCAATCGCCAGATTCCAATTCATATAACAATCAATCAATAGGCATGTTGTTAATACAAGGTAATGCTGATATAAGTGGAAGAGTCACTAATCCAAGACAATGGACAAGCAAACCGACAAAGAAATGTGAGATAGGAGATTTAATACTTACTGTACGTGCACCTGTTGGTTCAATATCAAAATCTTTACATAATGCATGTATTGGAAGAGGAGTCTGTTCAATCAAAAACAATATGGCCTCCAATATTGAATATCTGTATCAGTTCTTACTCGACTATGAAGATAAATGGAAGAGAATAGAACAAGGCAGTACGTTTACAGCTGTAAATGGGGATGACATTAAATCAATAAGACTTAAAGTGCCATCTTTGGAAGAACAACAAAAAATCGCCAGCTACCTCTCCAGCCTCGATACCAAAATAGAAAGCGTGGCTACCCAAATCGCGCAAATCCAAACGTTTAAAAAAGGGCTGTTGCAGCAGATGTTTGTGTAAATTGTCTGAATTGGGATTTGTAAGATTATAGGATGGTAGGATTTAATGCGAAAATAGAAGTATATTTTCTTAATCTTTATAATCTTCAAACCCTAAAAATTCTTTTTAAGACAATACATGGAAGGATTAAATGTATAAAAGAAAAAAATAGTAGAATGAGCCAAAATGAAAAAATCCTAAATCTCGAATCCTTAAAATCTTAATTCTGACAGTTTTCCAATCCTAAAATCATACAATCCTAAAAATCCTAATTCTGACAATTAATTCTGACAATGAAGTACGAAGAAGTCACTGGAAAGATAATTGGTTGTGCGATGAAAGTGCACAGCACGTTAGGCAACGGTTTTCAGGAAGTGATTTATCAACGTGCTTTAGCTATTGAAATGGAAAAGCAGGCATTGTCCTTTCAACGGGAAATGGAAATGGAGATTTTATACGAAGGGATAAACATAGGCACGAGGCGTGTCGATTTCTTTGTTCAAGATTGCATTATGGTTGAATTGAAAGCTTTGATTAAATTGGAAGATGTACACTTAGCCCAAGCCATGAATTATTGCCAAGCCTACAATCTGCCCATCGGTCTGCTTATCAATTTTGGCGCAAAGAGCTTAGAGTTTAAAAGAGTATACAATGTCAATCATCCCGAAAATAAAGCCTATAAAAAATAGTAGAACGAGCCTTAGCAATCCTAACATCCTTGAATCCTAAAAATCCTAATCCAGACAAGTGAGCCAATCTGAAGCTATACTAGAAAACAACCTCATAAAGCAACTGATAGGCTTGGGCTATGATTCTGTTCAAATTCATGATGGTGATGCATTGCTTTCAAATCTTCAACAGCAATTAGAAGCATTCAACAACACTACTTTCACCGCCAAGGAGTTTGGTGCTATTCTAAATCACCTGGCTAAGGGTGGTGTGTTTGAGAAGGCAAAGTCTTTACGAGATCGTTTTAATCTTGCCAAGGAAGATGGAACCAACTTTTATGTGCGGTTCTTTAACAATGAAGATTGGACAAAGAATTTATATCAGGTTACTAATCAAGTGCAGCAGCAAGGAGCGTTTCTCAACCGCTACGATGTAACGTTGCTTGTGAACGGATTGCCACTGGTACAAATTGAACTAAAGCGAAGAGGCATTGAAATCAAAGAGGCATTCAACCAGATCAGCCGCTACCAAAAGCATTCGTTCTGGAGCAATCATGGTTTGTTTCAGTATGTGCAGGTATTCGTAATTAGCAACGGGGTAAATACAAAGTACCTTGCTAATAACGAATTCCAGTCGGTGTTGCAAACATTTTTCTGGACTGATAAAGAGAGTAAGCGCTCCAGCGAACTAGGCGCTTTTGCCGATGCCTTCTTACATCCAGATCATCTAGGCAAGTTCATTTCGCACTATGTAGTGCAGAATGAAACGTTCAAGAACATGATGATCTTGCGGCCTTATCAATACTATGCAGTAGAGGCCATTATTAATCAGGTCAAGGCTAGCAATAGTAATGGTTACATCTGGCACACCACCGGTTCGGGAAAAACGCTAACTTCTTTTAAAGCCAGTCAAATCATTATGGACTTGCCGGAAGTTTACAAAGTAGTTTTTGTGGTAGACCGTAAGGATTTGGATTACCAAACTATGAACGAGTTCAATGCGTTCAAGAAAGACAGCGTGGATGTTACCAACAATACAGCCTCATTGGTGCGCCAGTTGGGTGACGACACCAAGTTAGTGCTCACCACGATTCAAAAACTGAACAACGCCATTTCAAAAGCACACTTCGAGAATAAACTCACCCACCTGCGGGAAAAGAAAGTGGTATTCATTTTTGATGAATGCCATCGTTCGCAATTTGGCGATACTCATGAGCGCATCACCAACTACTTTCAGAAAGCACAATTATTTGGCTTTACCGGCACCCCCATCTTTGCCGACAATGCCACTAAGAATGAACATGGTAAGCGCACCACTAAAGATTTGTTTGGTGAGTGCCTTCACAAATATGTGATTACCGATGCCATTCGCGATGAAAACGTATTGAGGTTCGGTATTGAGTACATCGGCAAATACAAACAGAAGAGCAACACCTTTATGGACATAGAGGTAGAAGACATCGACCGCCCAGAAGTGTGGGCCGATGAAAAACGTCTAACCAAGATTGTCGACTATATCATAGCCTATCACGGGCAAAAAACATTTGATAAAGAGTTCTCGGCCATCTTTGCCATTAGCAGTATCGAAAATCTCATCAAGTACTACGAAATATTCAGGAAGAAGAAGGAAGCCGGTGAACACGATCTAAGAATTGCCACCATCTTCACCTATGGCGCCAACGAAGATGATGAAGATGCGCAAGATATGCTTCCGGGTGATGAACTGCCAATGGCTGCTGAAGCTAAAGAAACTTACAAGTCAAAGCACACACGCGATAAACTAAATGGGTTTATCGGTGATTACAATAAACTGTACGGCACTAGCTTTTCAACGGATGATGATAAATTGTTTGAAGGTTATTTCAAAGATATCAGCAAGCGGTTAAAGGATCGCGAAAAGAAAACATTTAATAATGAAAAAGACAGGCTCGATATTTTGCTAGTCGTGAATATGTTTCTCACCGGCTTTGACGCAAAGAAAGTCAACACACTTTACGTGGATAAAAACCTGAAGCATCACGGCCTTATACAATCCTATTCCCGAACCAATCGCATTTTAGGGGAGAAGAAATCACAAGGCAATATTCTGGCTTTTCGGAATCTCAAAGATGCCACCGACAAGGCCATCACACTATTCTCCAACAAAGAAGCAATTGAAGAAATTATTTTGCCGTCTTTCGAAGCCATTGCCAAACGGTTCGATGAAGCATTGCAAGATTTATTGAAGGTAACACCAACTCCGCAAAGCGTGGATGAGCTGGTAAGCGAGGAAGATGAGGCTTCCTTTGTGGTGGCATTCCGTGCCTTATTGCGAGCTAAGAATGTGCTGGAGTCGTTTACCGATTTCAATTGGGCGAATCTGGGAATAGATGAAGAGATCTTTACATCATTCGAAACCAAGTACCTTGATCTGCGCGACAAGGTAAGGCGCGACAATTCAAAGGAAAAGACATCCATCCTTAATGACATCGACTTTGAAGTAGAGTTAATTCACCGCGACATCATTAATGTTGCCTACATTATCAAACTTCTCGCTAAACTGAAGCTAGCCAAAAAATCCGAACGCGAGCAACAAAAGAAAGCGATCATGGACATGCTCGGCAGCGATGTGCAGTTGCGCAGCAAGCGTGAGTTGATTGAAAAGTTCATTGATGAAAACCTTCCGAAAATACACGATGCCGATAACATTCAGGAAGAGTTCGAACAATACTGGCAAGAACAAAAAGTACTCGCCCTCGCCAAACTCTGTGATGATGAGAGCTTGGACAAAGAGCAATTCAAAGCGTTGATTGAAACCTACATTTTTAGTGGTCAAACGCCACTCAGGGATGAGGTGTTAAAGTGCTTAGGCGATCGCCCAAGTATTTTACAAGCGCGTGAAATAGGTGAGAGAATTATTCAAAAGATGAAGGAATATGTGGAGGTGTTTGTGGAGGGGATGGTGGCTTAGTATCAATGCCAACGAGTAAAATAACGTCCAATACTAATTGATAATAATTTCAAAATGGAGATATGAGGGATTTTGAGTTAACATCTTGGCAAAACGCTTTTATCGGAAAGTATTTGACAGATTCACCAAAGACTGCTACGTTAGTTTCTAAAGCTGGCATGGGTAAATCCTTCGTTGCCCTTAAGTTAATAGAGCTGTTGGCATTAAATAGAGGCCTAAAAAACCTAGTTATATTAAGTCCCTCATTAAACTTAAAGGAACAGTGGGCTAATTCATTGATAAAATATTTTGATCCTGAAATAAAACGTAACCTTACAATATTTAATGAGAACATTCACCAGCTAGGTAATGATGAAAAGAAAAGTCAATTAAGAGAACTATTGTTATCTAATACATTTATCCTTGTTGATGAATTGCACGCACCACAAAATAGTAAGTTGTTACAGAATTTTCTTCATAATGATATTGCGTCCAATACAAATTCACAATTACTATTTTTGTCTTTCTTTGATCAATCAATAGGCGGTGTAAATTCAACAAAATATTTCCTTGGAACAGAATATATTTACGATGATTCCGTACTTAAAAAGAAAACCCTGTTATTAGAAATCGCTCGCTTCTCGCCAAGCTATGATATATTGCAAAAGGTGTTAAAAAAGGGCCTAAAGTTTGATAATCTAAATTGGCGTGAGTTTGAAAAATTAGTGGCACAACTATTAGAGATGGATGGATACAAGGTAGAATTAATGCAGGGAACTAAGGACGGAGGCGTGGATGTAATTGCAATTAAAGATTACGGCATTTCCGGATTTTACAAAACCATATGGCAAGCAAAGAAATTCGCAAAGAATAAAGTAACCTTGAGTACAATTAGAGAATTAGCTGATAGTGTTCATGAGTTTAAGGCTTCTAAAGGAATAATAGTGACTTCTACCTTTCTTACATCTGGTGCCTTGCAACGAGTGGAACGGGATAAATATACCTTGAGTAAAATTGACAGGAACGATCTTGAAAGTTGGATAAACAAAATACTTCGGCAATAAAATTGTTCTTGTTGGGCGCCCCTTGTTATTGTTGGTCTCCGACCAACAATCTTAAATACATAGTTATCACCTCACCACATTACTTACCAATGATGTGTTTGGTGGAAAAGCAAAGTATGAAAAGGCATTGAAGGAATTGGAAAGCGAATTGTATAACTCAGAAAAAACGGAATGACCGGAGAGATTATTCTTTACAAAAATTCGGAAGGAAATATCAGGCTGGATGTGCGGCTGGAGGAAGAAACCGTGTGGCTTACCCATGAGCAAATGGCGACACTGTTTGGAAAGAGCAGAAGTACGGTAGCTGAGCACGTGGCCAATGTTTACGAAGAAGGCGAACTGGATCAGAATCGAACCTGTCGGAAATTCCGACAAGTTCGGTCTGAGGGCGCCCGTGAGGTGGAAAGAGAAATAGATCACTTCAATCTTGACGTCATCATCTCAGTTGGTTATCGGGTCAAATCCCCGCAAGGCACACAATTCCGAATTTGGGCTACCCAACGCTTAAAAGAATACATCATTAAAGGTTTTGCTGTGAATGACGATCGCTTCAAGTCAGGCAGTTCCATGAACTATTTCACCGAACTGCAGGAACGCATTCGTGAGATTCGGCTTTCCCTTGTTATTGTTGGTCTCCGACCAACAATTTTAAATACGATGTTATCACCACACCACGTTTGTTATCTTATCATTTTTAGGTAATCAACAATCTTTACCATCGCCAGCGTATCCATTTTGCAATACGCTCGCAGCGCTTGCCGCTGTATGGTGGCTATATGCTGATCCTGGTATTTCTAACGTCATGGAAAAAAATATTCTTGATTACAATCAAAAGTAGTCGTGCTTCTGAAATGGTATTCTTCACTGCTAGTTATTTCTCGAAGCCCTCGCGGCAGGGATGGAAGCGGCACCCCGCAGTAGCGTGGGCATGTGGTCGGCACGAGGAGTATAGCGTACAGCCCGGCTGCCGCCCAAAAAATAATCTCCCTATTGCCCTTGTTCGGTGTTATTCCCGCACCACATTAGTTATCTTATCATTTTTAGGTAGTCAACAATCTTCACCATCGCCAGCGTATCCATTTTGCAATACGCTCGCAGCGCTTGCCGCTGTATGGTGGCTGTAGGCTGATCCTGATATTTCAATTGCGAGTACACTAAACTTGCCATGCCGCCCTCGGGTATGTCCAGTTCATCATAGCGTAGTTCAGGTACCAGCACGGGCAACACTGCCTTTATGGAATAACTTCCTTTAAAGTCAGGGTGATAATACCATCTCTTTTGGAACGGTATCATCAAGTCCAGCACGCGTTCATTGATCGCGAGTAATGGTGTTTCAAATTGCGGATAAACCGTAACTAAGTCTTTAATACGCGTTTTTTCAAAACCCATATTGTAGCAGATAATACTCCCGGTTTGCCCGAGGTAATCAATCATGGCCTCCATCAAAGCGGGTCGTGGGTCATGTAATCCATCACCCAGAAATTCGTGGTGCTCCAGATCAGCGTCAGCATGGCGCTGCACATGCAAAGAAAACTGAAAGGGAATTTGTTGATAAGGTCTACTGTCATCAAACTCCGGTATGCCAGGCATGATGGTTTCAAAATCAAAAAAATAAATGGGGTAAGAGATGGGTTCTAAAAATGTCAGGATCGCTTCCCTATCAATATACACTTCGCCTGATCTGTGGTGTGCTAACTGCATAGCCACGTTAGCACTCAGCTCATAAGCTTCGGGTATCTCGTCCAGATGTGTATAGCCATCTGCATAGAGTTTCCACCAGGGGCCTCTGGCCAAATCAAAGATGGAGTTTTCTTTTGGCACGTGAGCAAAGCAATGATTGGTAAAATCGCATTCGTAAGGGTCAAAGCAATGTGGGCCAATATCCACAACGGGTTCATCTGATTGTGTTAACAGTGCTTTCAGCTCTTGCACTTTATTGGCTACATACTCCTGCTGATTCAGTACGTCATTCAATACAGAGGCTGTGGTAAATAATTGCCGGATATCGAGCGCTCCTTTTCGTACGTAGGTATTATCGAGGTGTATGATGGAAATGTCTGCGAGGGGCAAACCGCAATTGGTCATCACAAAGTATTGAAGCGCGGCATCTTGTATATGTTGAGGCTTTACTGATGTAGTACTCTTTACCTCAAAGGCGTGCCAGTGCTTTCCTTGTTTTACTAAAATATCCAGCGCACATAAAACACCTTCGTACTGAAAGGCGGCTTCGTAAATAACAGGCACATCGCGGTTAATGAGAGCCTGCGTCTTCTCTACCGAAAGGTGATATGAGTAGTTGTCGGGAGGAGAAGCGTCAACGCCATATTTAAAAAGCTGGCGGGCCAGTTCGCCCACGTTGGTGCCCGCATCGAGGATGGCTTGTTGCTTTTCGTCAGAGGGGTTTCGCAACCCACGCTTAAACTTATGCAGGAACAGCCGCTTCGGGCACTGGCACCCATACATGAAGGTAGATTTGGAGAGCTGGTGTTTCGGCAAAGAATTTTATTTTAATTGTAAGTTATGATTTTCGGTAGGTTTTTAAATGGGGCAGCTACAATAAACCCTTTCAATACAAATACACCTTCGTCTAACGCGACAAGAGCGCGGGCATGGCCGAAAAGCGGGGCGGTGTGTTGGCATGTGGGCGGAAGTATTATTTTTGCATACTTTTTGGGCAATGCAAAAAGTATGAGCCCGCCCGGCTCGAGGGCAAAAGAAAGAGTTAGTCTAACTTAATCTTCTCTTTAGCACGCCTCGTTGTTGTTTGTCGCCTGACCAATAATTTTTTCCGTGAGCTACAAGAGCGCGGGCATGGCCGAAAAGCGGGGCGGTGTGTGGGCATGAGGGCAGAAGCCTGCCCGTCCGTTCAGGCGGGCATTTTTCGGCCTTGATCTTTTTTCGTACTTTTTTGTATCAAGACAAAAAAGTACAGGACAGATTGTACGCGATGAATTTTTACATTAAAAAGCCCTCCTTCCGGGGCAATGCAAAAAGTATGAGCCCGCCCGGCTCGAGGGCTAAAGAAAGAGTTAGCCTAACTTAATCCTCTTTAGCAAGCCTCGTTCTTGTTGGTCGCCTGTGTGTTTCTGGAGGACACAAACCAGTGAGGAAATAAGACAGATGCTTCACGGCAATTAATAGTCATTGTTCTAATTAATTATGATAAAAATCATATTATTCAAGTAAAGTAAATCAAGCTGCGAAAATTCATTTCAAGTATCTTTATCCAAACTAATACTTGATCACTATGGCAAAGTCGACCTCCGCAATAAACGAAACTAAAGCCTTGAACCAGCCACCCCGCAAAGTAAGTGATGGGGATGTTATAACCGGGGATACACCAACCAAGGCCCGCGCCAAGACGGTAAACAGAAAACTGAGAGCCAAGTTAAACAGTGAGGCAGCCGTATTAAAAGATAAGTTCAAACAACCTGGAAACAAACGCGCCATCGTAGAGAACTACCTCACCAATTTTCCCGCTGGAGAAAAGCAGCTGTTACTTAAAATTCTAAAGCAGGAGCTGAAACAAGATTCCGCCAAAACAGCCCGTGATACAGAGTTGGCAGACGGATGGCAGGATGGTATCTATCCATACAAATACCTGATGTCGCGAAAGAACTATGAGTTTCAAAAATACAATACACAGGTGGAACTGCTGAAGTTACAAGCCTGGGTAAAGGAAACCGGCAGCCGGGTGGTGGTACTTTTTGAAGGCCGCGATGCAGCCGGAAAAGGAGGAACCATTAAACGAATGATGGAACATCTTAATCCCCGTGGTGCGCGGGTGGTGGCACTCGAAAAACCTACCCATGAAGAACGTGGCCAATGGTACTTTCAACGCTATGTAAAGCATCTGCCTACTAATGGTGAGATTGTATTGTTCGACCGGTCGTGGTATAACCGGGCCGGAGTAGAACGCGTGATGAACTTCTGTACCAAGGATGAGTATTATGAATTCATGAGACAAGCTCCTGAATTTGAGCGCAACCTGGTACGCAGCGGTATCATTTTGTTCAAATTCTGGTTTTCCGTAAGCCAGGAAGAACAGAGACGAAGGTTTAAAGACAGAAAAACGCATCCTCTGAAACAATGGAAACTCTCCCCCATTGATAAAGCCTCACTCGACAAATGGGATGAGTATACGGAATCAAAGGAAAAGATGTTCTTTCACACCGATACCTCCGATGCTCCGTGGACGGTAGTGAAATCAAACTGCAAAAAAAGAGCGCGGCTAAACGCCTTGCGTTATATTTTAAATAAGATTCCCTACAGCAATAAAGCTCCCCAACTAATCGGGAAAGTAGATCCGCTTATTGTAGGCCGCTCAAATGTTATTTACGAAAAAGGAGAAGATCATTTAATGGAGAATCGGAATTTTGCTAAAGTAAAGTCTAACAGATAAGAGTTCTATTTCCTTAAGCAAAGTAAATGCAGAGTGTTTCGTGAAGATACGAACCACGGATGAAGAGGGCTAAAGAAAGAGATAGCCTAACTTCATCTTCTTTAGCAACCTCGTTCTTGTTTGTCGCCTGACCAATAATTTTTTCCGTGAGCAACAAGAGCGCTGGCCTGGCAAAATAGCGGGGGTGTAATGGCACGAGGGCGGAAGCCTGCCCGTCCGTTCAGGCGGGCATTATTTTGCCTAGCGTTTTTGCATACTTTTTGGGCAATGCAAAAAGTATGAGCCCGCCCGGCTCGAGGGCTAAAGAGAGAGTTAGCCTAACTTAATCTTCTTCAGCAAGCCTCGGTCTTGTTGGTCGCCTGAAAATAATGCGAAAATCAGAAATAAGGTATTCAAGAATAAGATTGTTGTTCAGGAGACCAACAATAACTAAAGTTACTAAACCCGCGACTTGGCGGAGCAAGCAGGAGACAATAAATTGAAAAGAATCGCATGCGGAAATCGTCCAGACGTCATGTATAGTTTCTTTACATGATCCTTTTATCATGTATAATAAATATCATTATGTTTACATGATAAAAGTGAAAAACACATTTTCATGATCACCAACACCGATCAACCCAACAATCAATTACCTGAATTGCCTCGGCAACACTACTTCTTCACAATCGGCAACCGCCCCACTCTAGCGCAAGGGTCTTGTGCTTATACATCTGTGCAGGCTTACAAAAGTCCAAGCGTGACGATTGAACGCGTTTGCAACGCGTGCTATACGTAATTGCCATTCGTCTTGGGTAATTAGTATATTTTTGACAAAGGCTTTCATTCATCAATATCTGGATCTATAATGAACATACAAACAATAACCAGGGATTGAAACAGATGCCAGAAAACTCCAATAAGATAAACACCTATACCCGACTCAATTAAATTAAAAATATAGGCCAGTTGCAATAAAAATACAAGGGTAGATAGGCAAAGCATCATAATTCGAATTTTAATCGAAGAGCTTTGATCCACAAACAGCACCATAACACCTTGTGCAAAGGTGAATAGACCAAGAAACCCGCCACACCACATCCATAATTGTCTTTCATCCGAAATAAACTGCAAGGCTAAAAGCGGCAAACAACTGTAAACAAATGCCTGCAGGGTGTGACTGATAATACCCTGGTATAATCTTACATTCCAACCTTTTGTAGATCGTTTTCTAAATTCAGCGACAATCGCTGAAAAAGCTAAGACCGCAATTGAGGACTCAATGAAGGTATGCAGTAATTCCATAGGTATGGCAATATCGCAAAGTTACATTACACGAAAAAAACTTAGTTGTAATATATCCCCTCTTGAAGGGGAAAGGGGCTGGCACAGAACTATTTTCTTTCTTTCCGTGTGGTCAGGTCTTACATCTAGTAAACTCTTTCAATACGAATGTATCTACGTATGAAACCATAAGCGCGCTGGCCGCCCGGCTCAAGGGCTAAAGAAAGAGTTAGCCTAACTTAACCCAGTTAGCGCGCGCTTGTAATGCGTGCCAGACCAAAAAATTAAAGTAGGCACGCGTTGCAAACGCGCGCCAGCATCTTGATTTTGCCCTTGATCGGTGATATCACCTACCCTACGCAAAATTTCACCTTTTACGCTTCAATGTTTTATGTCCATACTTCCTTTCACAAAGTCAATGTTGCAAGGCCCGCGGATTCGAGGTATATTCAACTTTAAACCCATCAAATATGAAACTTGAGCGACTTCTTCCTTTGGTTTTCTTACTAGGCATGCAATGTACCCCCACTGGAGATACAAAAAGTGCACTAAAATTTTCGATCTCGTTTACAAAAGAGCTGAGCGAACAGGCGCAGGACGGACGGCTATTGCTCTTACTTTCTACCAACGACAAAGCCGAACCGCGCTTTCAAATCAATGATGGATTGGACACTCAACTTGTGTTTGGTGTGGACGTGGACGGTATGAAACCGGGAGACGAAATTGTAATCGATGAATCTGCGTTTGGTTTCCCGCTGCGTACGCTGAAAAATATTCCGGCCGGAGATTATTTTGTGCAAGGACTCATCAATCGATATGAAACATTCAATTTAAAAACTGGTCATACCGTAAAACTGCCTCCCGATCAAGGGGAGGGCCAGCAGTGGAATTCAAAACCAGGAAATTTTTATAGCAAACCCGCTAAGGTGAACATTGATCCTTCAAAAAATGAAACGATAAAGGTGGTGATGGATCAAAAAGTTCTACCCCTGAAGGAACCAGCAGATACGAAGTACATCAAGCACATTAAAGTGCAAAGCAAGTTGCTAAGTGAGTTCTACGGAAAACCGATGTATGTGGGGGCTCACGTGCTCATCCCCGAAGGTTTTGATGAACACCCAGACTCGCATTATCCGTTAATGATTTATCATGGCCACTTCCCCAAGGACTTTGGCGGCTTCAGCACCGAACCGCCAGATCCAAAAATGGACACGAGCGACTACAGTGCTCGCTTTGGAATGTATGGTTATAATAAATTCCAAAAACAGGAAGCCTATAATTTTTATAAGCAATGGACGAGCAAAAATTTCCCTCGCTTTCTAGTGGTAGAAATCCAACATGCCACACCCTACTATGATGATTCGTATGCCGTCAACTCTGCCAGCATGGGGCCATGGGGTGATGCCATCATGAAAGAATTGTTGCCCGAAATTGAATCCAAGTTTCGCGGCATAGGACAAGGTTGGGCTCGCTTTACCTATGGCGGTTCTACAGGAGGCTGGGAGGCGTTAGCTGTGCAAATGTTTTATCCCGATGAGTTCAATGGATGCTTCGCAGCTTGCCCAGATCCAATTGATTTTCGTGCCTATTGCCTGGTCGATATTTACAAAGACAAGAATGCATATTGGTATGATAGTCAGTTTAAAAAACTTCCGCGTCCGGCTCACCGAAACTATTTAGGTCAGATTCAAAACACGATGCAAGAAACGAACCATTATGAACTAGCACTAGGCACGCACTCGCGCTCTGGGCAGCAATGGGATATTTGGGAGGCCGTGTACTCGCCTCAAGGAGAAGACGGTTATCCGAAACGGATCTTTAATAAGGAAACGGGTGAGATCGATAAAAGTGTTGCTGAGTATTGGAAAGAGCATTTCGACCTACGCTATATTTTAGAGCGCGACTGGAAAACACTTGGTCCAAAGTTAGAGGGCAAAATCCACATCTACTGTGGTGATATGGATAACTACTACCTCAACAATGCGGTGTACTTGATGGAAGATTTTTTAAAGAAAACGGATGCTCCATTTTATAAAGGAGAAGTGGACTATGGTGATCGTGCAGAGCATTGCTGGAATGGCGACCACGACAATCCTAATTATGTATCCAGACTGAGATACAACACACAATACTTATCAAAAATTTTAAATCGTATCGCTGAGAGTGCCCCTAAAGGTGCTGATCTGAAAAGCTGGAAGTATTAAAAATAGGTGGAACCACCAGTTCACCGATTTTAAATGTGAATCTGTGGCTACCATGGAGTTAACCCGATCGTCAGGTCGAAAGACCTGACTGCACAAGAAATTCAAGAAACCATTACCTCAAGCCTAGCCCAAACACTCTTACTTTATAACACTTGCATCCTCTTTGATACAAATATATATCTATTTATGGTACTCTTTATTACAAATTACTAGTATTTTTACATACTATTTATTACAAAAAAGTGAATTTCCGCAGAAAAGCACATCAAAGCCTATTGGCATGGAAGCAGCGAAGCACCCGAAAGCCATTGTTATTGAGAGGAGCCAGGCAAGTAGGTAAAACCACATTGGTGACCATGTTTGCCAGCGAGTTTACTGTATTTCTGAACGTGAACCTGGAGCGGAAACAAGACCGGGCCATTTTCGAAAGAACAGATTCAGTTAAAGACATACTCAATGCCATATACCTGTTAAAGGAGGTTAGCCCCAAACAAGGAAGTACCCTTTTGTTTATTGATGAAATACAAGAGTCGCCCAAGGCCATACAATTGCTTCGCTACTTTTATGAAGAGATGCCCGAACTCCATGTGATTGCTGCGGGCTCACTGCTGGAGTTTTCGTTGAAGGAAGTGCCAAGCTTTCCTGTAGGCCGCATTGAATATCTGTGCCTGCATCCGTTGGATTTTGAAGAATACTTGATCGCCCTTGACTACAAAATGGCTACAGAGCAATTGAGCCAGGTTCCGGTTGCAGAATTTGCACACGCAACATTGCTTAAGTTGTTTCACGAGTATGCCATCATTGGCGGCATGCCTGAAGTGGTACAGCTATATGCACAAACAAAAAATATAGCGAGTATAAAACCAGTTTATGAACGTCTTTGGCAATCGTATAAAGATGATGTGGAGAAGTATGCAAAAAATAATACGGAACGCAACGTAATCAGGCACATCATCGATACAGCCGCACATGAGCAGGATCGGATAAAATTTGAAAAATTCGGCAAATCAAGTTATCGCTCGCGCGAGGTAGGCGAGGCCATGCGCACACTTGGAATGGCCAAAGTCATTCAGATGATATATCCAACCACCAGCTTACAACCACCTATTATTACAGATTTAAAAAAGAGACCCCGTCTTCAACTTCTTGATACGGGTTTGCTTAATCATGCACTCGGTTTGCAAGGAGAAATGATAGGCCTAAAAGATTTGAGTGATTTTTACAGAGGCAAAGTCATTCAACATTTAGTGACACAGCAGCTCATTGCTATCCATGAAAATCCTTCCTACAAACCTCATTTTTGGGTGCGAGAGAGTAAAGACGCTAATTCCGAGGTTGACTTGGTATTTCAGCAGAGCCAGTATGTAGTACCCATCGAAGTAAAATCGGGTGAACAAGGAAGATTGCGCTCTCTGCATCAATTTGTTGAGCGCAGCAACCATTCCTATGCAGTTCGGCTATATGCCAACCCGCTTAAGGTTGAGAAATCGGTGACCCCGGCTGGTAAAGAATACTTACTTTTAAACTTACCTTACTACATCGCTAGCAAGCTACCTCAATACATTCAATGGTTTATTGAAAACCATAAATTATAGCATAGGCGACAATAATTCAGCAATCGTTAGTAAAGTATAGTCATTCTGCAATACGCTCAGAGATGATGGTCTAAGCTATGGCGATTAGCTGGAACAGCTAACCTATTTGCTCTTTCTAAAAATGGCATATACACCATTCGCCTTCGTTGGTGTTCTTCACCAACGAACTTAATTAACTTGATTCATTCTTGTTGGTCAAGAAGACAGACAAGGGCATAGTGACAGTTAGCTTTTGGAAGTTAAAGCTGCTTTCATCCTTTGAACGAGTTAACTTTCTTACCCAAAGCCACCTAAGTATGGATGAGAAAAAACTGATTGAAGCTTTGGATTTGTCCGAAAAATCATTTTCACCTTCCGTGCAACTTCAAGTTTCTACATTCAACAACCTGTTGAGAGGTCACATCAAATCGCATACAGTCCTTACATCCTCTTGATCCAATAAAATTCTTAAAGCCCCCGTTGGCATCCGCGGGATCTCTCGAAAGACAATAACCGTCACCCTCGTTTTTACCCCAACGCGCGATCTCATTCCCATCCTCCAACATCCATACCCGATCCATCCAAAACCCGTCACTGCCCGATGTGCTAATATGAATCGCCACAATGTTAGTACCGGCTATCGTCAAATAGGTATCTGCATCACAATTGTTAATTTGTTTGCTTTGACTACCCACATCAAAGCCATTGATATCAACAAAGGTTACAGTGATGATATCATTTGTCTCTGTCTTGGTAAGTGTAGAATACCCCTTGCAGTCGATTCCTACTGTATATTGCTTTTGCCGCTGTGTCTGTTGAAGAGCTTGTTGCTGGGCAATTATAGTGGCCGCTTGCTGCCGATTCTGCTCCTCAAGTCGCTGCTGAGCCAATAGGCGCTGTTGTTCATCATACCTGCGCTGATTTTCTAACCTCGTCTGTTCTTGTATCCTTTGTTGTTCTTGCTGCGCAGCGATAGCTGCTTGTTGGGCTACATACTCCGCATTATATCGCTCACGTTGAAGTCTCTTTTCCTCTTCCGTGACCAGGGTCAATTTCCAAAACTGACCTGAATAGTCACCGGTGGAATTGAGTATCAGTTCACGATTATTCCCATCATTCACAACATCAAGGGACTTTCCATCGCCTTGCCAAAGTGAAGTAATGCGAAAATAAGAACCATCTTGATTAGGAGTCAATTTCCAAAATTGTCCGGAATAATTGTTGAAACTGCTAAGGGTTAATCGGTTGTTTTGGGTACCATCGTTAACGATGTCTACTACCCCAAGAATAAACTGGCCATTAATGATCGTATAGTACCCATTTGGCTGTTCATTAACATACCAATATTGTGTCAAACTAATATCTCTATCGACCAGACGAATGGATTTCGAGTCCTGTGCATCGACAGCCAATGACTTGCTCTCTCCCAGCCACAGAGTAGAAAACCGATATAGTTCCGTTCGGCTAATTTTAACGGTGCCCTGAGCATTAGCTGTCCACGGCATAACAGAAACTGCAAGAGTGAATAAGATCCGGCCAAAGTGATGAACGGTTTTCATTTTGTGGTACGGTTAAGTTTAGACCAAAGATTAAATCTAAGTTTATAATTCAATTATTGCAATACTAGCTCATCGGAGTAGTTCAGTCGAACAAATTCTTGGATTTCCCTACCGTCAGGCATTACCCTACTTCCTCACAATCGGCAACCGCACCACCGAAGGATACTTTTTCGAGTGATGGATTTGTGTGTGTGCTACAACCCCCACTGATTCATCAAAGTTATTGCCACCGGTATTCATATTGCGCTCAAAGCGGGGAAAGTTACTGCCCGCCACTTCGATGCGCACGCGATGCCCGGCTTCAAAATAATTGCTGGTAGACATCGGTGACAACTTCACTTTGTATACGTTTCCTTTTTCCATCCATACTTCTTTCTCGTACCCATCGCGATAGCGCGCGCGCTGGATGGTTTCATCCAGGTTGTATGCTTTGCCATCGGGATATACGTCAATCAGTTTGATCGTAACGTCTGTGTCTTTTACATCCGATGAGAGATACAGCGTAGATTCAATAAACCCGCTTACTTCCATTCCTTCTTTTAACGGCTCGGAAGTATACACCAGAATATCATCGCGCAATTCCATTTGCGATTGATCAAACGCTCCTCCGGTTACAGCATTTCCTGTGCAACACACGTTGCCTCCATAGGAAGAAACCGGGTTGGCCGGATCGTAGGTGAAGGCATCCGGCTTGTCGCTGGATGGAATCTTCGCCACCAAGGTACCATTGCCATTGCGGGTGTTGGCTTTGCCTTCGCTACTCAAAAAGTATTCGGTCATCACCGCCTTGGCAGGTGGCCATGTCTCAGACGTTTGCCATTTGTTGCTGCCCATGGTAAAGTACTTCACCCGCGCAGTGTTTTTCTTGAAATCATTCTGTTGTCCTTTTAACAGCATGTCAAACCAACCCCACGTGAGTTCATCGTAATTCAATCGGGCATCGCCCATGCTGCGCTCTCCTACTACTGTGTTTTCGGTGGCGCGTTTGTACGCACAATGTAGCGTGGGGGCAATCACCAAATATTGATTGTCGGCTATTTCCTTGTTTGGATTTTTGCGCATCTGATTGAATAAAGTCAGGTTAGGACTGGATGATACATCATACCACGAAACAAACCAGTAGGCCGGCACATTCATTGGCATGTTGTCATGGTAGAGTCCGCCTTTGAACCAGGCCGGGTCATTGGGCTTGCGCCTGATCATGTCTTCGTAAACTCCTTTTTGACCGTTTACATTTTTGATGATGTCTTGCACGGGCAAATGTCGCAACGCCTGTGCCCAATCTACTTTAGGCATTTCAGTAGCCATGTCGTAGAAGCGCTGCACGCGTACTAAATCCTCCTGCGTAATATCTTTTGGGAAGGTGGGACGAAACGCATCGTTCTGTGTTCCATACAACCAGGACGTGAATAACATTTGTTGCGCGCCTCCACGAAACCAATTTCCTTGCTCGTAAAATTCTCCTACCCTACCCACACCTGCACCAAAGCCTTGTGCCACCATAGCGGCCAATGCAGGATGGTTAAGGGAGGCAACCGCCATCTGCCACTCCGCAGTTGATGAACAACCGATCACACCAATTTTTCCATTCGACCAGGACTGCCTCGACATCCACTCAAAGGCATCGTAACCATCTGTTGTGGGGGTACCCAGAATGTCCCATTGCCCTTCGGAGAAAAATCTTCCGCGTTCATTTTGTACGACATACGCATAGCCGCGCTGCACCGCATCATAGGCGGCCTCTAATCCGCGAGTGCGCATTTCACCATCGCCCCACGTATTAAAATTGTACGGTGTTCTCGAAAAAACGATCGGCACTTTTGCATCGCCCTTGGGCCGGTAGATGTCGGTGGCCAACTTTATACCATCGCGCATGGGCATCATCACCTTTTGATCGATGATGGCGATGGCTTCTAATTTTTTGTAGATGTCAGTCGATTGTTGCGACCAACCTAAATTGAAAGTAGCAACGAACAGGAGTAGCAGGCAGATTTTTCTCATAAGGAGGTGGGTTATGGAATTTGTACTTAATGTAGAGGATTAATTGACAATTGCCAATGAACAAATGAGAGAAGGCGCAACGATTAAATGACTAGTTCAATCCGATATATCATCAGATCGAACGCCATCAAAAAGTCCACTAGCATCGTTCAGTTGTAACTGAGAACGAATGCGGAGTCCCCTATCCGGAGACTCCGCTAACGTTGAGAAGGAAATGCAATATTGATTCGCTGCTTGTTAGCCTTGCACTTTCAGCATTTGGTTCATTCCAAAATTCGAATAAACGCCATTCATAATTTGTTCAAGCTGCTGGTTATATTCAGTTAGCGGTGTGCCCATTCCCATACTGTCTACAACTGTTCTGAATGGCTTTTCTCCAATGGGCATTTGCAGCACTTCGGCAATGGCATCAGCTACATTCTGTGGATTTTGAGCTGGGTTGCTATGCAGTGCTTGTTCAAATCCGGCAAACATCGCCTTGGGGGCATGTAGGAATTCTCCATACTCCGTGTCTCTCGATTGATCACTTGGCAACAGTAAACTCTCCATAAAAGTAGTGGGGTAGCCGCCCGGTTCGATGATACAGTTTTCAATTCCAAAGCCCGACAGCTCCACCCGGTAATTTTCTGCGAGCGCTTCCAATGCCCACTTGCTAGAATTATACGGACCGTAAAAAGGGAGTGCCATTCGTCCTAATAAACTAGAGATGTAAATAATCACTCCTGACTTTTGTTTCCTTAAATGGGGTATGGCAGCCCGGTTGATCCGCTGCACCCCAAATACATTAATTTCAAATAATTTTTGGTAATCCGCCACCGTAAAATGCTCTTACATGCCGAGCGTTCCAACGCCCGCATTGTTGATAACAATATCCAACCCCTTTAGCAAGTCAACTGCCTTTTGAACTCCATTTTCTACACTGGTATCATCGGTTACATCAATTTCCACAATTTGTGCACCCAGCCCTTGCAGCTCATCGGCAACGCCCTTGTTTTTGGCATTAATGCCACGCATCGATGCGGCAACCGAATAGCCCTTCTCCAATAATGTTTTTACGGTAAGTTTTCCAAAACCTCCGCTGGCACCAGTAATTAAAACTTTTTTAGACATAATAGTTTTGTTTATAGTTATTCAAAATAGAACAGTTAAAGATATGTGTTTAACCACACTAGTTAAAAACCAGTTCCCTGGTAACACGAATGTTAACAATTATTTCATCAAGGTAATCTCAGGCTGTTTTATTGCTTCCGCCAAATCTGCTAAGCCAAAACGAAACTAATGGATAGAGCTTATTTTTGATACTCAATTTTAGTGATGCGCCAGACAAACTCCCGGGTAGGAGTTTTCACAATCGCCTCCTCTCCTACTTCTTTTTTCAGCAGTGCCTGTGCCATGGGCGAATCCATCGAGATGTAATCTTTCGCACCGATCAATTCTTCACCACCTACAATACGGAAGCGGTTTTTCATGCCACTATTGTTTTCAATTTCAACCCAGGCCCCAAACATTACCTTCCCTTCCTGATAGGGTGAATAGGTCACTACTTTCAGGTCGTCAATGCATTTGCGCAAATACAGGATGCGTTTGTCAATTTCGCGTAAGCGTTTTTTATTGTAATGATAATCTGCGTTTTCGGAACGATCGCCCAGGCTTGCCGCCCAGTTCACTTTCTGTGTAGTGTCGGGTCGCTCCACCCGCCACAGGTGATCGAGCTCCGCTTTCAACTTTTCTAAACCTTCAGGGGTAATAAGTAGTGTTTTCATACAATTATCACCGCTCTCAGAAATAAAAACTCATTTGATCAAGACCGTCTGCCCCATTCTTGCAGACTTTTTTGCTGCATCCAGAATTTCCATCACTACCATGTTGTTTTCCAACGAGGAAAGATCGGATGGTGGCGGGGAAATCTCTTTGCGAATGACTGCTGCAAGAAATGAAAATGGACCGTTATACGGGGCCGGTCGTTCTGCCAATGTGCGCTTTGTTTCCTGATACCCATCGTAGCCCACGGCCTTTCGCATGCGCAGGTCATTCCGGTTGTCGGCATACGCGACCCCCGTGGTACCGTACAACTCCATATCTTTTCTTCCGATCGGCCAATTCCACGAAGCTTGTATGGTGGTTTTAGCATTGGCGCCATAGCAGCCAAAATCGGTAATCGCCCCTCCTCCATTTTTTACTGGATCAATTAGCCATTCCAAAAATTCTTTATTGACACCAATCTTTAATGGGCCGCGGTGCCCATCTCTAATCACGAGCTGACTAATAGAGCCAATGCTATCTTGCTTTAGCAAATCGCGTGTAGCATGTACGGTCGGGTACCAGGTGGTTTCATAATTGGTCAGCAGATGAATCTTATACTTTTTTGCGAGCGCTTGCATTTTGCCCGCATGTTCGAGACTCACGGCAAGCGGTTTTTCAACCATTACATGAATACCCAGTGGTGCACACTTTTCTACGATTGTCAGATGCTCGTAAATGGTGCCAAAGGCAGTTACAGCTTCCGGTTTTACTTTAGCAATCATTTCTTCCATTGAAGAAAAAACTAAATCCATGGAAAGGCCATGCTGTTGCGTATAGCGAAGAGCCAACTCTTTGTTGGTTTCCACTATGCCAACTAGCGTAATGAAATCATCTTTAGGCCGACCTAAGATCCAGTGAACGTGAGTGTGTGTTAACCCAACAACTCCCACGCGCAAAGGTGTGCGCTGCCCTTGGGCGTGAAAAGTGATCAATAAACAAAAGAGCAGAAAGAACAGAATTGATTTCTTATACATTGTGCTTTGAGGATCCTTAAAGATACACAAAGCAGATCTTTGTCGAAAACGAGATCTTCCGGGTACGTTTCTCCTGCTACGGAACAAAAACTGTTCAGTCACGTTTCCGTTCCTTTTATTGGGCACATGAGCCTTTTGTTATTCTTTAGGAAACACTATTTCAACCTTCGTTCCTACTCCACTTTTACTTGTAAGTGAGATAGAAGCACCTAACGCATCTACCTGACTTTTTATTAAATACAATCCCAGTCCCTTTCCCTCAGTGTGCGTGTTAAACCGTTGAAATGGTTGAAACAATTTATCAGCATACTTTTCTGAATCAAAGCCTAGCCCATTGTCCTCAAAAATCAATCGATATACGTTTTCTCCTTCGGTAAAAAGTAATGTAACGATGGAAGGTTGGGTTTGGGCCTTATACTTAATGGCATTCGAAAACAAATTGGTCAAGATGCTGTCAAAATAGGGAAGTATTGTGGTGAAGCTGGCAACTTCTGTTTGAACGTTGACAATGATCCCAGACTCTTCAATCTCGTGTTTAAATCGATTCTTAATACCGTCTATAAACCCCAAAATTTGAATGTTCACTTTTTCAGCATGCGTATTGTTTTGAACGTATAGAATTTGATTTAAATCTCGTATAATTTCATCCAGCCCTCTGGCGGCTTCAACCGTTTTGGTTAATATCGTCAGGTTGGTTTTATCGGATAAATCTTTTTGATTAAAGATATTTGCTAAACCCATTATTCGCGCAACGGGCGAGCGTAAGTTATGTGCAACAATAAAACTAAATTGTTCAAGTCTTTGAAACTGTTTCTTTAATTCGTCATAGCTTCTGCCTAATTCTATTGTTTTATCCTTCACAGTCAACTCAAGCTTACGATTATGGTTTTCTATGATATCTCTTTGCGCAAGTATCTCCTCGTGCTGCGAAATCAACTCTTCGTTTTGCGTGGCAATTTCCTCGGTTCGATTTTGAACGGCTGCTTCAAGCTTTAGATTGATGGCCATGAGTCGTCTACTATTCCATTGAATACCAAATACAAAACTGGAAACAAAAGCCAACAGATAACCGGCATACGCCCACCATGTTCTATACCAAGGGGGTAAAATCAAAAACGAAAAACTTTTATCACCTGGGCTAACCATATTCGTTTGCATATTGCGGGCACGCACCTTAAAAGTGTATTTGCCTTCATGCAAATTCTTATAAGTAGCCGTAGTGTTGTAGGTCCAGGTACTCCATTCATTATCTTCCCCTTCCAAAATGTATTGATAACTTATTTCGGAGTTCGCAGCAATCCCAACGATTTTAAATTCAAAGTTAAGCTGATTATGTGCATAGGGTAAGGTCAAATCAACAGGCAACGGATTGAGGGGTGTAATGTCGGTGAACGAGACTCCACTCATTCTTTTTTGAAGGATCGTTCTTTCCTTTTCCGGTAGTACTCTACCATGGGAAAATATTTCCTGGAAAGCGCGGGTCAAGGAATCCGTGGAGATGCCCGACTGTAGAGAATACCAAGAAAAAAAATCTTCTCCTGGAATAACTTTTTGGATGGCCACTTCAGGCTTTCGCACGCTTCTTCGCACTGCGTTAAGATCGAAGCGTACTAGGCCTGATTTTACGGCACGTGTTGCTACCCAAACAACCCCATCCTGATCGACCATCAATGCATTTGCCCCCACTCCTGAAATAGCACCAATTTGGTAACCTGTCGAAGAATTGAATTCTTCAAATACTGGTGTGTACGCACTCAGTTCTTTGTTTGAAAGTATGTTGGCTGCCGAAATTACCGGTACACTATCCGCGTTCGAAACGAATTTGAAAAGTACAAAAAGCCCAGCGTTGGTACCCATAACCAACTCACCATTTGCCGTAAACAACAACTCGTGAATTACGTTTGTACCCCACTCTTTACCCAAAGAAAAATGAAGGAAATTTTTTCCATCAAAGCGGCTGAGCCCCCGATGTGTACCCACCCACAAATTGCCGTGTTCATCAGAGACTATGCCAAGAACCTTATTGCTGGGAAGCCCGTGCGCATCGGTGTAGGTAATGAATTTTTCTCCATTGAGATAACTCACTCCGCCCCCATTGGTTCCCACCCATAAATTTCCTCTGGCATCCTCAGTTATGCAACTCACTTCTTTCATAGGCAAGCCAGATTCACTTGAAAAGTTTTGTATGTATTTACCATCGTATCGGCTCAGGCCCGGTTCCGTATAGCTTATCCACATTCCCCCCTTTTTGTCCTCATAGATTGCTACGATGTCGTTGGCAATCAAACCATCTCTGTTGGTAATGGTTGTGAATGATTCTCCATCGAATTTACACAAGCCACCATCCAGAGTGCCAATCCAAAGAATATCATCGCGACTCTTATAAAGGGTTAAAATCACATCGGAGGGCAGACCGTCACTTCGATTAAATGTTTTAAACGACTGGCCATTGTAGCTAACTAATCCGTCTTCAGTGCCAATCCATAAGTCACGTGTTTTTTTGTTTTCAACAACGGCTCTAATTTTACTTAGCGATGGGTGATCTAACCGTGTGAAATTCATAGTTTCTCTACTGGAGAATAAACTTACCCCGCCACCGTTGTAGGATGCGATCCACAAATTGCCGTCATGATCTACCGATAGGCTGGCAAGCTCATTTGTTGGAAGTCCATTTTCAGTAGTGTAGTTTGTAAACAGCGAACCATCATAGCTGCTCAAGCCCCCAGATGTAGCAAACCAAAGAACACCTTTATCGTCTTGGGCAATTGACCATACATCATTGTGTGCGAGTCCATCCTTTTGGGTGAATGTTTCAAAGGATAGCCCGTCAAAGCGGGTAACACCGCCTTGATACCCTCCTATCCACAAGTTGCCTGTGCGATCCTCAAAAAGCGTCATGATTTTATCCGCTTCAAGCCCCTGCGCCTTTGTATAATTCGTAAATGAGTTACCGTCATAGCGACTCAAACCACGATCGGAACCAATCCAAATATTACCTTTTTTATCAACTACGGTTGCATTTATTGCTGTGTTGATTAGCGGATTCTCTGAACCCGGATTCGTAAACCGTTGACCATCGTATTGAGCTACTCCTTTGACTGTTCCAAACCATAGGTGGCCATTTTTGTCCTCAGAAATAGATCTGATAGTTTTAAAATCGCGCCCCTCGAATTCAAAAAAATTGGTAATCGATTTGCCATCAAAACGGCTAATGCCGTTATACGTTCCAAACCAAAAAATGCCGTTTCGATCTTCAAATATTGAGGTAACAACATCATTTGAGAGTCCATTCAAGGTGCTAATTTCAAAAAAATTCTTTCCGTCATAACAGCTCACTCCACCACCTGTGGTACCAAGCCATAAATTACCTTTTCTATCTATGTAGCTGCATTCAAAAGCATCCAACGGAAGGCCGTCTTCGGTTGAAAAATTTTTAAAGTTGGAGCGCCCTTGTAGATTTGGGGGCGATTTGAATTTCTCTTTTGAAGAGACCAAGCTTTGCTGTGCGAAACAAACCGTTGTTAAAAACAAAAACGAACAAAGCAATTTCAATTTACTAACAAATTTGGTTAATGCTAATTTTGCACTTGGTTCAATATAACCAAACGGAAGAAGGATAAATTTTGGTTTAGCGTAAATATAAGAAACCGATTTGAATTTTGTACTGTTAAACTGAAACGGAAGTAGGCGCTAAGCTGAAGCAACCCCAGCCTTCAGGCTTG